>Ga0181559_10005314_pt1 | contig 12346 bp, 4 predicted proteins | sample 011ome_21_FD_133752 | JGI IMG/M metagenome (GOLD analysis project Ga0181559, IMG submission 133752) | Coastal salt marsh microbial communities from the Groves Creek Marsh, Skidaway Island, Georgia - 011508AT metaG (megahit assembly) | ecosystem: Environmental > Aquatic > Marine > Intertidal zone...
AATTTCCAGCCCATGTGCCACACGAGCACCTGCGTCGCGCCGTCCGCCAAGGGCTCGAGCGCGGCGCGGTCCAAGTAATCCTCGCCGAGCGCGGCGCGCAAGAAGTCATCCTCGAGGTGTCCCGGCTTGGAGCGCGGCGAGAACGTCGCCGCTCTCGCGGCGGAGACGCGCAGCGCGAACCCCGCCATGTCCACGTTGTACGTGCGTTTGTCGCAGAACTTGGAGTAGAAGCCCACGACTTGGCCGGATTTGTTCACCGCGGGGGCCTCGACGTGCGTCGGCGCCATGGCGAAGGGGAAGCCCACGGGCCAGACGCCCACTTTCGAAATCTTCGAAATCTCCTCGAACACGCGCGGGTCGTACTCGTTGTCGTCGTCGCCGAAATACACCAGCGGGTCGTCCCACGGGCGCACGGCGAGTGAGGGTACGAGCTCGGCGGTATTTCCCCCGAAAAGGCCACCCTCGTCGATCGCGGCGCGCAGGCGCTCGCGGTCGCGCGCGAACGCCAAACCCGCGTTCCTCTGCGCGACGCCGCGGTGCGGAGGCGGCTTTTTTTTCTTCGTTTTCGTCTCGGAACTCTCGGTCGCGTTTCCGTTCGCGGCGGCGTCTCGCGCCGGCGCCTTCTCCTTCTCCGCCGGCACCTCGATCGTGACGGCGTGCACCGTCGAGGTGTGCCTTCCGGGGACGCACCGCGGCAGCTTCGGCGCGGGGTCCGCGTCTCCAAACTCGATCACCATGATCCACAGGATGTTTTGGCGCGAGCTCTGGCACATCGCGTTGAGCATTCGCAACAACGCGTTCGCCTGAGGGGGAGGCTTGTTCGTCGGGCGAGCGTACGTCGGAGTAATCACCACCAGCAAATGCGAACCTTCACCTTCGTGGGGTGTTTCCGCCTTCGCTTCGGACGTCGCGGACATGGTTTTCGACGACGCGGTCATCGCTTCCGTCGTCGCCGAAATCGGCTCGAGCTCGTCGTTTCGCGTCGCCGAGCGCTGCGACGCCACGCCCGACGGAAGAACGAACGCCGCGGCGGTCCCTTCTCGGTCAGCCACGTCGTCGTCGACGCGCTCCAGACGTTCGGCACGTCGTGGTGATCGGGGCACGTCACCGCCGGTGTCGGCGAAGGGGGACCCCGCCGCCGCGAAGGCGACCACCGCGAGCGCGAGGAACGTGATGGCTATCACCCGAAGGCGTCTTCGCCCCCTTCCAGCACTTGACGACGAGTGCTGGAGGCGAGTCCCCACGAGAGGCGACCCCCCGGGCTCAACCATCCCATCAACACACCACCCGCCGTCGGTTCGCGCGTGAGACCTGCCACGTCTCGGCGGACGGGCGCGCCACAGCCGCGCGTGCGCGCGTGTGCGACCACGTCTGTGCGGGGTTCGTCTCGGAACTCCGACTCAGAACTCCGACTCAGGGCCGTGCCGAGTTGAGTTTGACTAACACTTGGTCTTCACGGAAACCTCGCTCACGGCACTCCTTCGCGCATGACCGCGCCGCGGCGGCGCGCACGCCGAGCCGCGCGCGCGCCGCGCTTGGCGCTCTTCATTCTCCTCGCGTCGCTGCGCATCGGTTGGTCCCGCGACGGCGGTGAGGCGAGCCGGGGAACCACCTCTGACGTCGCGGATGTTTCCGACGGCGACTTTAAGGTTGTCGGGTACCTGCCCGAGTATCGCTTCGGCGTGGTGGACTGGAACGCGACGTGCGCCGGGGTGACGCACGTGCTTTTGTTCTCGCTCGAGCCCACGAGCGATGGCGCGCTCGGCGCGCTGGATCGGTTCCCGGACGCCGAGACGATGCGACGCGCGCGCGACGCGTGCGAAGGACACGGCACGAAACTCATGGTCTCCGTGGGCGGCGCCGGTCGCTCAAAACACTTCGCGGCGGCGACGCGTTCGGACGCGACGCGACGAAAACTCGCGCGCGCCATCGCCGCGTTCTGCGACGCGCACCGCCTGCACGGCGTGGACATCAACTGGGAGTACCCGCGCGACGAGGCGCAGTGGTTGAGCGTGTTCAAGCTGGCGCGCGCGACGCGCCGCGCCTTCGACGAAATCAAGCAAATCTCCGCGCCCGAGGAAAAAAAAAACGTCTTCCTCGCGTTCCACCCCGACGGGCTCTCCGAGCGCTTCCTGGCGCACCCGTTGGCGCGCGCGCACGTCGACTTGATGCACTGCATGGCGTACGACAACGCGCGCGACGCGGAGGGACACAGCACGCTGGCGTACGCCGAGGCTGTCGTGGCGCGCGCGGTCGCGACCCTACACCCGCGACGCGTCTCGCTGGGCGTGCCTTTCTACGGCCGCGGCGTCGGCGACCGGAGCGTCGCCGACGCCAAGGCGTATGGCGACATCGTCGGCGACGTCGCCGCGGACGCGTCCGACGCGTTCGCCGCGGACGTTCTGGACTCGTACGCGTTTAACTCCCGCGCGACGGTCCGCGCGAAGACCGCCTTGGCGATGGCTAGCGGGCTCGGCGGCGTGACCGTCTGGGAACTCGGCCAGGACGCCGGCGGCGCGGCGTCCCTGCTCGGCGCCGTCGGAAGCGAGGCGTGGCCGCGCGGCCGGCCGCGCCGCGCCCCCGCGCCGGCGGCGCGCGAGGAGCTGTAGCGAGGCTCGTGATACACGAATACGATATAATTTGAAAATACATGTTTGGAGCCTCTCTTCGCCGCCGTCGTTCAGAGCGCGCGTTGGCGCTCGGGCGGCCCGGCGGCCATGGCCAGGAGCGCCACCAGCCCCGCGCTGATGGCCACCGCCGCGGCGGACGCGCCTATGCCCACCCACAGGTCCACGTCGTCCGCGGCCACCCAAGCGCTGCGCTTCGCGTACACCGCGACGCACACCGCCGCGACGAGCGCGGCGAGGGTCGCGGCGAGATGCGGCGCGACCGCCGCGCGCACCGACGCGCGCATCAGCGCCGTGAGGTCGGCGGACGATATGATGCGATGGCGCGCGCGCACGTCTTCTCCTAGCCGCGCGCCCAGACGCTTCAGCGAGAAGTAGTGCGCCATCGCCAACGCGCCGCGGTGCATCCGCGGGTTGGGCTCCTGGTTCCTGCCCACCGCGTGCAGCACGGCGCCCAGCATGGAAACCAGCGCCGCGGGCTCCGGGAGCACGCCGAGCGCGCTGCCCGCGGGATGCGCGGCGCGCTCAACCTCCTCCTCGCGGTGCGCGTTCGCCTGCTCGAGGCTCCGCATCGCGCTCGCCACCTCGCGGCGCAGCTCGGCGTCCGGGGAGAGCAGCAGCGGCAGCACGCGCCCCACGGGCAGGCCGCGCATGGGGCCCTCCGCGATGAGCATCTCCAGAGACGCCGTGCCCTCCAGAAGGGGCGGCGCGCGTTGAAGCGCGGCGCGACGTTCGTATGAGCACTCAGACACGACGCCGTCGCCGCCGACGCCGTGCTCGGCGCCCGCGTCGCGCGCGGCGTCAAAATCGTCGCCGTCGAGCGCCCACTCGGCGGCGGCGTGGTACCCCCCCTCCGGGTGGAAGCGCACGGTGACGTCCGTGGTGCCGTCGCCGCGCGGCTCCACCAGCAGCGGCAGGTGCGCGCCCTGGAACATGCACACCATCTGCGTGCCCGGCGCGGGCGCGAACGGGAGGGTCAGCGTCGCGCGGGGCGCCGCGCTGTCCAGCATCGACGCCCACCCCGCGAGCGCGCCCTCCGGGAAGCCGTACGGCGTGTTCTTCACGCGCGTCGCCGTCGTCTCGCCCGTCTCCGGGTCGACGTCCAGGCGGCAGATCTCGCCGTTGAAACTCCCGAAGACGCCTTCGGGAATACGAAGCAGCCCGTCATCGGACGCGTCCAGGCTGGACTTGGACGCGTGAAACGCGCCCTTCGCGTCGACGTCGCCCGCCGCGTCGGGAAGCGCCTTCTCGCGCAGCGCCGCCGCGGCGTTGCGCAGCAGGCGCCCGCTGCCCTTCTCCGGGCTCGCCAGCGCGCGGAGCATCGAGCGCGAGCTGTGCCGCGTGCGTGCGGAGACAGGCTCGTCGGCGTCGTCGAGATTCGCGGCTTCGGCGCTCACGCTGTCCGTCACGACGCCCTGCGAGTGCACGCCGTAGATGAGCGAGCCCGGGCGGATGAACGGGTCGGTGCCGAAGTCCTCGGCGGGGTAAGACTCGCCGCGGTGCGTCGGCGCGCGCACCGGCGCCTGGTCCATCCACTGCAGCAGCGCGTTCATCTCGTGCTCCACCCCGTGGCCGGGGAGGACGAGGGCGTCCGAGGACCCGCCCGCGGCGCCGCCGGCGGCGCTCGAGAGGTACGCCGGGGACGCGTACGGAATCTTGATCGCGGCGCTGGTGATCTGCGCGCTGCCGAGCGCGCCATGCTCCATGTCCAGAATCATCTGGTTGCGCGCTATCTCCTCCGCGACGCCGACAGGCGGGCTGATCCCCCGAGCGCGCTTCGCGGCGGGCGCCGGGCCGTGCGCCAGGCCCAGGGACGACAAGAGCCAGGTGGCGGCGCCTTTGCTCGTCTCCGCCTCCTCGGTCTGCGCTGTCGCGCCCGCGTCGTCAGCCTCGAGCAGGTTCAGCGCCATCGGCGCGGCGGTCGTCATCCGGTAGGAAGCCGTTGTTCGCTTCGCTTTCGCTTGATGCGAGGGGGGTCGCGCGCGCGCGCCGCGTCCCTCGGCGCCCGCCGCCGCCGCTTTCGCCGGCTTCGTCGCCGTCTCTTTGCCGCTTTTTCTTCGCGCGGGAACCGCCGCCGCGAGAACCTCCGCCGCCTCCTCTGCCTCGGCGCTTTTGTCCTCGCCCTCCTCGACGTGCGCGGCGCCCACGCGCTTCTTCTGGCGCTGGATGCGGAGCAAGCGTTTCCGCAAGAGCACCGCGTTGCACGTGCGGTTCGTGCTCTTGAACGCGCTCGTCGGGTGCAACGCGTAGCACACCTGGCAGAAGCGGTGCGTCTCATTCGCCACCTGAACGTCGCGCATCGCGGCGTGCTCGACGCAAAGCACGCGCTCCACGCGGCGCTGCGACGACGGCTGGCACATGCTCTCGCACGGCGTCGCCGCGCACCGGCGCGAGAAGAGGGCGTGGTCGGTAGCGTCCGCGTCCGTCTCAGCCGTCTTCGAAGAAGAGCTCTTCTTTTTGCTCGCGCGCGCTGATTGCGATCGCTCCGCGCCGCGCGTTCGCTGCCCAGGCTTGAGCTTTTTCCCCGCCTCCGTGCCTTCCTCCACGGAGCCGATGGAGCCCTTGCTTGTGCCGTCCGAGGAGGCGCCGCGCACCGCGAGCGCGGGCGACAACCAGCCCGCCTCGCGGGGGGGCGACGGCGCGGCTTTCCTGGTCGACTGCCCCCCCAGCCCGCCTCGCCCGGCGAGGCGCGCCTTCGCCAGCGTCGCCGGCGCGAGGGGGCGCACCGGTCGGGGAGCGTCGAGCGTGCGACCGGCGGATCCGGGGTCCGTCACGGGCACCGCGTTCCCGGGTTCTCGCTCTCGCCGATCGCGCTGCGCGGCGGCGATGTCCTCGCGAGACGCCACGCGGTGCGCCTGCTTGTCCCACGCGAAGTCCTGCAGATTCCATCCCGCGTTGCTCGGGGTGAACGTGCGGTAGAAGCCATCACTCTTCACGAGGCCCTCGTTACCGGTGGACGTCGTCGCCGTGCTGTCGGTCACGATGCCGTGCGAGTCGCGCGACGACATGCCCCCGCGGGACGCGTGCGGGGACGACATTTCGCCCTGAGCGATCTTCGGGCCGCTCAAAAGATCACCTGTAGGGCTTGAAAAACTTCCTCGAGCGAAGGAGCGCGCGGGGGACGTCGACGCCGAGCGCGCGCTCGGGAGATGTTCCGTCGCGTCCCTCGGGCGAACCGACGGAGATGACCGAAAAAGTCAGCTCTGTGCCGTCTCGCTTCGGCCCCTAAACCTGTGGCCTTCCTTCGCAGGTCGCATGTGTTGATAAAAGCCCGAGCGTGTAGGAAGGGATGAAGGGATACGCGAATGCAAGAATCGAACGTGCTGAAGCGAGCTCATTTTTGCACCCACCCACTGCGTCAACAGTCTGCAAAATTGCAAAATTTGCCGATAATATTTCGGTCATTTCGTTTCTCGCCGCCCCCCCTCTTTTTTTTTTTCTTTTTTTACTTTTTTGCGACCGTAAAAGCCGACCGCCGTAACCCACCGCGTGCGTTTGTTTTCTTTTTCGTAACGCGCGTCGCGCTTCGTCAGAACCCGAGCGCGACCCACTTCACGCGTAACTCCTTGAGCATGATCTCGCCCATCTTCCGCGCCTCCGAGCCGCGCGGGTTGTACAGGAGGCAATTCTCGAACGCGAGCTGCACGTCGGCGACGAACGCGCTCGGCCCCAGCTCGTCGTACGCACCCGCCTCGAGTTTTTTTTTCACGGTGCCGAGGTCCATCGGGCGGGTCACGATCTCGGGGTAGTCCGGGATGCCGAGCGCGACGTGGTCCACGGCCTCGGAGAAGATTAGCGCGCACTCGTGCTTCTGCAGCGCCGCGAGCACCGCCGCGCACCGCGCGCGCACGAGCGTCTTGTGCGCGTGCGCCTTCTCCTCCGGCGAGCCGGGAGACAGCCACAGGCGCGTGCCCTCGTGCAGCTTTGAACGCAGCCGCAGCCCGGGCAGACGCCGCTCGTTCAGCGCCACGATGGCGTTGCCGCAACACTCCAAGTCGAACGTCTCGGCGAGCGGCTGAGGGGCCGCGTCGTTCGTGTCCTCGGCGCTCGTCGTCGTTTGCGATTTCGCTCTTTTCGCGGCGAAAAGTTTGCGCCCGACGGAGAAGGGCGTGTCGTCCTCGAGCGCGAAGTACGCGGGGCCGAGGATCGTCTCGACGCGCTCGCCGTACTCCACGACGTCGCCGTTCAGAATCGCGAGCGCGTCCGGCCGCGCGTCGTCCGGAGCGCGCCGCTCGAACCGGTCGAACGGCTCTTCCGAATCGGAGCCGCTCTCGTCGCCGGCGCCGGAGGCGGATCCGTCGGCGCCCTCGCCGCGCGACGAGCGCGACTCGTCGTCGTCGCCGCCGGCGGCGAGCGACGCCTTCGCGCCACCCCCGCGGCCGCGGCCGCGGCCCCCGCCGCGGCCGCGGCCACGCCCGCGCCCGCGCCCGCGCCCGCGCCCGCCGGCTCGCGGGCACGGGGGTCCCGCCTCTTCGTCCGCCCGGGAGGCGTAGGCGTCCCTCTCCCTCCGCCCGTTCTCGCGCAACGCCTTCGCCAGCGCCTCCTCCAGCCCGTCGCGTATCACGCGCTCCGCCTCCAGCGCGCCCACCACGCACTCCAGCTCCTCCTGCAGCGCGTCCTTGCGCTGGATCAGCATCTGGCACCGCTCGGCGGGCGACGCGACGAAGAAGCGGTCCGTGTCCGTGGGGTCCTCGGCGAGGAGCACGGCGCGCGCGCGGTCCAGCGCGGACGTCGACGGCGGCGCGCCCGCATCGCGGCGGTAACGCGCGCTCTCGCGCGCCACCGCGCCCCACATCTCCTGCGTGTGCTGCGTGGAGACGACGCCGCGTGCGTCTTGATCCCGCTGAGCCTGCGCCGACTGCGCCGCCCGCGCCGCCTGCGCGGCCTGAATCGCCGCGCTCGCGGCGGCCATCTCCGCCGCGCGCTGCAGGCGGTTGCGCTCCACCGCATAGTCGATCTTCTCCTGGATCATCGAGTCGTACCCGGTCGGGAGGCGCTCGGTCGGTCCCGGAGGCGCGAGTCCGCCGGGGGGTCTAGGGAGGAGCTTGGGAAGCGCCCGAGGAGGCGCGACGTCGCCCGTTCGTTTTTCCTCCTTCGGAACCTCGCGGTTCTCGTGCCGGCTCTGGTAGCTCGGCACGACCACGTCGTCGTACGCCCTCGCCGCGTCCGTCGCCCTCCGCTGGTCCTGGAACACCGGGATCTGCGAGATCTGCGACGCGGTCGCGGCGTGGAGCGCGGAGGCGGTGACGGGCGCCATCGGGCCCGTGTCGAGTGGCGCGAGGCGCCTCCCGATGGCGTCGGCGGCGCCGCCGCCGCCGGCGGGCGTCACAGCTGCTTTCGCCTCTGTTTTTTCTGGCGCGACACCGATGCCACCGATACCGCGCGTGTACGCGTGTTGCCGCGCGTGCATCGCCTCCAGCGCCTGCTGCGTGATGCTCTGCGGCGTGCTCTTCTTGCGCCGCTTCGCTCCCGCGGTGGGCTCGTACGAGCCCTGAACGTCGCCGCCGGCGGACGGTCTCTCATCATCCGAAGTTCTTCGGTTTCCCAAGATCGACCCGGAGGCGATTGGGTTTCGCTCGTCACCCGAGGGTTCGGGAACCGCGGCGGCGCCTCCCGTCGCGGGAACCGCGCCCGACGCGTGGTCCGTCGGCGTCTCCGCGGTCGGCGCCTCGCCGCTCATCGCGTGCGCTTCGCGATCACCAGAACAAAACGCGCAGTGCCTTGTGCGACGGTTTCTTCAGATTCTCTCAGCGCTGAGGATTTGGACTCGCGAACGCGCGCGCGGGGGGTCGCCCCGGGATCCGCGACGCGCCGATGGCGATGCCTACGGCGCGGTTGGGGTCGCGCGAGTCCGCGCGGCGCCGAGCGATACTCGGAGCCGCGCGACGCGTCTTCGGAACAAATCCGATCGCACAACGCGAGACTTCGTTGTTGTTCGCTGAGTTGGTATAAACGTTTCCTTAAATATGTGACTAAATAACTGTAGACAAATGTGCCCGGAGACCGACATTTTCTCACCGTTAACTCCAGGGTTGACGGTTTATTTTTTGTTTTCATTTTTGTTTTTGCACCTCCCAAAACTGAGGCCTCGAGTGCTTCTTTCTCCATCCAAGTTGTAACACCTCAGAAAAAGACAACGCCAGCGCGAGTCGCGCGCATTCGACAGCGCGCTCGTCGGCCCTGACCGCGACGAGGCGTGACACGATGCGTTCGCGCGTGGTGCGCCTTTTGGCGCTCCTCGCGCTCCTCGGCGCGGTGTCGCCGGCGCTCGGGGACGCCCCGGCGGACGCGGTCGGCGCGGTGGACGCGCTGGTGCTCGGCGACGATCCGCTCGACCCGTACGACGACCCGCCCGCCGCGGCGAACGCGTTCGCGGGGGCCGCGGGCATGGACGACGAAAACGACGCCGACATGGGCGAGGATGAAGTCGAGGACGCGAAGACGCGCGAGGATGACGCGTCCGCGTCGAAGGAGGACGCCGAGCCCGAGGACGCACCCGAGGCGGTCGCCGACGACGAGGACGAGATGGACGAAGTCGACCTCGTGGCAGACGTCGTGGACGACCTCGACCCCGAGGACGCGGATGACCTGGACTACGCGGAGGCGCTGGACTACGACGATCTTATGGTCGCGCCCAAACGCGAAAAGCGTGCGGGGATGGACGAGCACCTGGACGACGACGAGGAGGAGGAGGAAGAGGATGACGAAGCAGATCTCGACGTCGACGACGACGAGGCGCCCCGCCGCCGCGCGGGCCACCGCGAGCGCGTTTCCTCGCACCACCACCACCACCACCACCACCACCACCACCACCACCACAGCGGGCACGTTTCCTCGCACCAGCGCCACCACCGCTCGAGAGCGCCCGCGGAGGAGGTGGTGACCCAGGTGGTCGACCGCCACGCGCGGTGCGGCCCCGGCGCGAAGGTGACAGTGCCCGCGTACTACATCAGCGGCAAAGACTCCGCGAAGACCGAGACGCGCGTGGCGAAGGCGTTCGAGCGCGCCGAGAAACTGACGCGCGTCGAGGCGTTCGAGGCGGATGACCCGAAACGCGCGGACGTGATCTGGACTTTCGCCAGCCTGGGCGTGATCCCCCCCTCGTCCACGCGCGTCGACCCCGACCTGAGCGCGCCCATGCACGAGCGCGTGGGCCGCCTGCGCAGCATCGGCGACACTGTGTCACATCTGCGCGCCGTCGCCGCGGCGTTCGACGCCGGCGACGAGACGGCGCTGATTTTCGAGGACCGCATCTCGAACGACTTCGAGCTGAAGTGGCCCGGTACGTCGCTGGACGACTACGTCGCGAGCCTGCCGGAGGACTGGAAGGTGGTGAACCTCGCGGCGTATTTTGCCGAGACGGAGGACGTGTACGAGGTGAAGTACGAGAAGGACGAGAAGACGGGCGAGAACTCCGTGCCGACGCCCGTGCTGACGTCGCAGCGGAAGGAGATGCGCGAGTGGGTCACGGCATGGGACGAGGCGGGGCGCCCGAGCGCGATGCCCCGCCCGTACCATGTCGCGCCGGACGCGCGCCTCGCCGGCATCGAGGGCGGCGTCGCCGCGCACCGCGGGAGCTCGGCGTGGCTTCTGAACCGAGACGGGATGCGCGAGATTCTGCGCACCTACCGCCGGCCGGACGGGTCCATGCACCTGGACGCGGCGACGTGCACGGAGTACGACGCGTGCGTCATCTCGGAGGTATTCCGGGACACAGGCGGGATCTACGAGGCCACCCCGCCTCTGTTCGCGGAGAAGCCCGGCCCGGAGCAGCTGCGCAGGTACGACACCGGGCCGGACGTCAACGACGTGCTCGAAACGTTCCGCGAATTCGTAGGCGACTGGCTCGGGTTCATCGCCGGCGAGAAGAACGGCTTCCTGCAGCGCGCCGAGGGCGACGCGCGGCCGAAGACGCTCCGCGCCGCGCTCGGGTCGTCCGCGACGACGCAGACGGACTCGGCGGCGGATTCGGCCCAGTCGCGCGAGCGGCGCGTGGTGGAGGCGGCGGCTATCGCCGCCGGCGCCGCCGTCGACGAGGTGACGTACGGCTTCGTCGCGGAGGCTGAGCCCACCGCCGAGGAGAAGGCCACGGCCGAGCTCGCGGCGAAGAAGCGGAAGGCGGAGGCGGAGGTCAAGGCGACACTGGAGAAGGCGAAGGAGGACGCCGAGGCGGCGACCGGGGGCATCGACTGGAAGGCGATGCGCGTCGTGGATTACGACGAGGAGGCGTTTTACGGGACGTACGACCGCGAGAAGATGAAGCCCAAGGAGTACAAGTACCTGGACGAGTCCGCGCCCATGTACGAGTCCATCGAGGAGGCGGACGCCGCGTTCGAGGCGGCGCAGAAGCAGAAGGAGGCGGACGAGAAGGAACGCGCCGCGGAGGCGGCGGCGGGGCGCGAGGCGAAGACCCGGGCGGAGAAGATTGCCGAGGAAGGCGACGGGCACTGGCACTCCAAGCGCGGCCGCGGGGGCGTGCCCCTGGCCGAGGCGCTGCGCGCGAAGCATCTCGACACCGAGGTGGGCGCGATTGGCATGCGGCCGCTCAGGCACCACATCCACTTCGACGACGAGCCTCTCCCCTCTCCCGCGGCGAGAGGCTCCGAGGCGGACGCGAAGACGCTCGACGTCGCGGTGGGCGCGGTGGGCGCCCGGCCGGCGCGGCGCGGCGCGGATCGCGCCGCGACTACGAAGAAACCGCAAAAAGTCTCGCGCGCGGGCGTTTCCCCGGAGGACGCGCGCGCCGGGGTCACCTCAGTGGTGGACAAGGACGGGTACGAGTGCTCGATCGAACCCGTCTCGCCCGTCTCGGGGAAGGCGAAGCTGGGCGCGTTCGAGACGGAGGCTTCCACCGTTCGGCGGTTCGGCGTCTTCGACGAGCTCCGCGCGAAGGATGAGGCGCGTCGGTTCGCGGCGCTGGGCGCAGCGGAGCGCGGCGCGCGCGCCACGAGCGCGCGCGGGGGCCTGCTCGCCGCGGGCGGCGCGGCGGTGGTCGCCGGGGCGTTCGTGGTGACGAAGCGCGCGAAACGGCGGAACGCGAGCGACGCCGAGCGCGTGCCCCTGATCGCGGACGGAGTGTGAGAATCGCGCGCGCCGCCTGAAGAAAAGCGCGTTTTTATGACGTCAAACCAGAAGCAAAAAGCGTTTGGCTCGGGCTCCATCGCAGACGCGTCTTTTTATTTTACTCACGCGAAGCCGAAGTAGCCGCGGATGGTGAACGGCTCCTCCTTGATCTCGGGCTCACGCTTGATCTCAGGCTCACGCTTAATCTCGGGCTCGCGTTTGCGCTTCCGCGGCGGAGCCGGCTGAGCCGACTTGCAGGCCGCGCAGTTCCTCTTCACCTTGCCGTGCGGGCAGCCGCTGCAGTGCACGCAGTTGGACTTCAACTTGCGGTGCGGGCAGCCGCTGCAGTGCACGCAGTTCCTCTTCAGCTTGCCATGCGGGCAGGGCTTGCAGTGCACGCAGTCCTTCTTCAGCTTGCCATGCGGGCAGGGCTTGCAGTGCACGCAGTTCCTCTTCAGCTTGCCATGCGGGCAGGGCTTGCAGTGCACGCAGTCCTTCTTCACCTTGCCGTGCGCGCAGGGCTTGCAGTCCACGCAGTAGTGTTTCAGCTTGCCGTGCGGGCAGCCGCTGCAGTCCACGCAGCTGGACTTCACCTTGCCGTGCGCGCAGGGCTTGCACTGCACGCAGTGCTTCTTCAGCTTGCGGTGCGGGCAGCC
>Ga0181559_10005315_pt1 | contig 12344 bp, 8 predicted proteins | sample 011ome_21_FD_133752 | JGI IMG/M metagenome (GOLD analysis project Ga0181559, IMG submission 133752) | Coastal salt marsh microbial communities from the Groves Creek Marsh, Skidaway Island, Georgia - 011508AT metaG (megahit assembly) | ecosystem: Environmental > Aquatic > Marine > Intertidal zone...
GTCTGGTATTGACCCCGACAACTCCAACTGACACAACAACGTGATATCGAACAGGGTTTACTCAACGAACTAACCCTGTTAGGTCTACCACCCAATCCTGTTAGATTTTTCGCCCTTATCCAAATCCCATCATGTCCAACCAAATCGAATCGAACACCAAGTGGTATCAAGGAATCACACGCTACGAGTGGCTTGTCCTCATTATCGCATCCGCCGGCTGGATCTTCGACGTCTACGAAGGTCAAATTTTCAACCTTACCCGTGGCGATATGCTCGCCGAAATTCTGGGCCAGGAATTGGGCAGTTCGGATGTGAAGAAATACGGGGAGTGGTTTCTCAGTGTATTTCTTCTCGGTGGAACTATTGGCGGAATCTTGTTCGGCATCTTAGCAGATCGATACGGTCGTCGATCCATCATGATCGTGACGATCCTGATGTATTCTATTTTCTCGGGACTCACCTACTTTGCTACGGAACTCTGGCACGTATCAACTCTTCGCTTTCTAGTCGCAATGGGAGTCGGGGGAGAATGGGCAGTTGCCGCAGCCCTTGTTTCCGAAGTATTTCCGAAAAAAGCTCGGGCTCAGGCATCCAGTATTTTCCATTCTTCCTCCGTTGTCGGAACCTGGTTGGCAGCAATAGCGGCTTACCTTGTGAATACCAACTGGCAGTATGCCTATCTGGTCGGTGTCCTTCCGGCTCTGCTCATTGTCTGGGTCCGCGTCTCAGTCAAAGAACCGGAAAAATGGAAGGAAGCTCGCGCTGCGGCCAAAGCGGGAACACAAAAACAAGGAAGCCTCATCGAACTATTCTCGGTCGCTCCCTGGAATGGTCGAGCGATTGGGGCAATGCTCATGGCTGCGGTGGGTCTCGGAACTTTTTGGGCGGTCTGTATCGCTGGCCAGGATCTGGCCCGTGAAAGACTTGTAGCCGATGGAGTTGACCCGGCAGACGCCTCCCAAAAAGCCAAGCTGGCTTACGGAATTATTCAAACAATCGGAGGCGGACTCGGCCTAATTCTTTTTGGTCCTATTTCCGCAAAAATCGGCCGTAAAAAGACATTTATCCTTTTCCATGTCGCCGCCTTCATCATCACTCCGATCGTTTGTTTCGTTCCGACGAGTTATTCGATGCTTCTCGCGCTCTTGCCGATTTTCGGATTTTTTACGCTGGGAATGCATGCGGGCTACGCAGTTTACTTCCCCGAACTATTCCCCAACCGCCTCCGCGCCACAGGGATGAGCGTCGGATTCAATGGCGGCCGGATAATCGCAGCCTTCACAATTCTGGGTCTATCTGGAAGCATGAAAGCTTCGATGGAACTCACTACTGCCGTTAGTTATCTCGGTGGATTCTTCTTACTCGGTGCGATCATCATTCTTTTCCTTCCCGAGACCAAAGGCCAGGAACTTCCCGAATAATGTAGGTCCGGAAATTTCCTCATGGACCCGGCCACGCTGGAGAGCCTCCTGCTTCGGGAGATTCGAAAGTCTAGTGAGATCTCGCGCCGCGACCTGGCTGACCGGCTAGGCGTAGCGCGATCTACCGCTGGTCGCCGGGTCGACAGCCTGATCGAGCGAGGCCTGCTTCGCGAGAAAGGACTCGAGGAGCGATCCGGTGCTGGGAGACCCAAGCGCTTTCTCGATCTAGTCGGAGGCCACGGCTGCTTTCTCGGGATTGACTTTGACGCGCGCTTCCTCTATGTGGTCCTCGTTGATTTCGCTCAAAAAACGATTTCGGAAAAACAAATCTCGCTGGGCAGAAACCCAACTCGGAAAAAAGTCCTCGGCATACTTCGCGACACTCTCGAGGTTCATCACCAACAAGCTCCTGCTCCCATCATTGGGCACGGGATCGGCGTGCCGGGACGAGTGCAGCAGAGCGAACGCATCGCGCTGGGATACCCTTACATCAGCGACTGGGAGAGTGTCGATCTCTGCGCGGAACTTCAACTGACTGCGGAACAACTCTGCATCGAGAACAACACCCGGACCATTGCCCTCGGGGAATACTGGCTTGGCAAACCCAACTCGATTGAAAATCTCGTCTGTCTAAGCATACGAACAGGAATTTCCGCTGCCGTGATTTCCGACGGAAAACTCTTTCGAGGTCATCACGAAACCGCCGGAGAAATCCGGGGATGGAATGTCCTCGGGGCCACCAGCGGCAAACGTGCGTGGCTCGAAGACGAAGCCACTGTCCGCAGCATTGGTAAAAAATCGAAAACCGCGCCCGGCGAATGGGAAGCTTTTATCGAAGGCTGTCTCGCAAGCGATGCAAAATCGCTCGGTGCTCTTGATCGGTTCATCTCCCTGCACGCCGATACGGTGACGCGGCTCGTTCAACTGTCCGACCCCGAGCTTGTCGTAATTGCCGGTGCCTTTAACGAACTTGGCGATCTCTACCTCGAAAAACTACAGAGCAAGTGTCGCAGATTCCTGACAGATCATTATTTTCCACCGCCGGAAATTCGATATGTGAAACGCGCTGAATTCGCCGGCGCTCATGGAGCCGCTGCTCTGGCCGCCCAGAACTTCGTCCCCGGCGAAGAGTGATCTCCCCTATCGAGTCGATACAGACATTCGCCAGATGGAAGCAAGAATAATGGATCGTGACGCCTTCCAGATCGGAGATTTCTGCAAGCATCGCAGCATTAGCGCGAGATCGATCGAGGCCAAGATGTGCGAGTAAGACTATTGTCGATTTCATATTTTCATAAAAGATCGGTAACAGAGGAGACGGCAATGCGACCGCAAAACTTCTTTACCGCATTATGAGGCATCCGCAAAACTGTGTTATGAAAATCCCTTATCTAAAATGGCTATGTCTCTTCGCTTTCTCTTTTGTAGTGGGAACTATTTCGGCCACAGCCCAGCTTGAGGCGGGTTTCTCCATGATGGATATCACGCCTCCGAGATGGCCAGTCACTCTGCGTGGATCTTTCAATCCGAAGCCAACAGACGCAGCCCATGATCCTCTACATGCGAGGTCGTTTGCATTTCGAAATGGCGAAGGGCGAGTCGTGATGACCGTCGTCGATATCCTCTATATTTCACAGGACAAGATCGATGAGATTAAGGCAGAAGCAGCCAGGCGCAGCGGCTGGAGAACGACGGAAATGTTGATCTCCGGAACCCACACCCACTCGGCTCCCTCTGCCGATGGCTCCAGCGAAGAGCCTGCAGAAGTTGCGTTTCGCCAGCACGCCTTCGATGGGATCGTCAAAGCGATCACCTCCGCAATTGATCGACTTGAGCCGGCCAAAATGGCTTTCGGCTCTGCCGAAGAGGCTTCGGAGGTCTTCAATCGACGCTGGTATCTGAAGGAAGGAACCATGCCACCCAACCCATTCGGAGGAATTGACAAGGTAAAGATGAATCCGCCCCGCGACCTCATCGTAAAACCTGCCGGTCCAATCGATCCCGAGGTCGCCGTGATCGCAGTGAAAAACGGTCGAAACAAACCGATGGGACTATTTGCCAATTATGCTCTGCACTATGTCGGCGCCGTTCCGAACCGCAATGTATCAGCTGACTATTTCGGGCAGTTTGCGGAACTCGCCAAGTACAAGGTTGGCGGCCGAAATGCACCGGACGACTACGTCGCGATACTCTCAAACGGCACCAGCGGCGACATCAACAATATCGATTTTCGCGGAAAGCGCCCACCCCGGGCTCCTTTCGAGCAGATTCAGCAGGTTGCCACGAAAGTTTCGGATGCTGCTCACATGGCCGTGAAGGACGTCGAATTCCAATCGAATCTCCCAGTCAGCATCGTGGAGCGGCGGGTCACCTTGAAAAATCGAAAGCCAGACCCCGCCCTCATCGAGAAATCGAAAAAGATTCTCGAAATGACGGGAGAGGAACTGAAGAAAGAGCCGCGTCTCGCGATCCACTATGCGATGCGTGCCCTGCGTCTCAACGAGGGACCTGATGAAACCGACGTGGCGATACAAGCAATACGCCTCGGAGACCAGGCAATCGTTTCCCTGCCGTTTGAAGTGCTCGTCGAAATCGGAATGGAGCTGAAAGAGAAAAGCCCGTTTGAGCGAACCATGATCGTTGAACTCGCTAACGGAGGCTTTGGCTATCTACCACCACCCCACCAGCACGAGCTTGGCGGATACGAGACATGGCTCGGAACAAGCAAAATGGAGAAGCAGGCTTCTGTCATTCTGACAAAGCACCTCCTGGAAATGCTGGAGGAGTTGAAGAAGCAGTAGCTTCGACGGTTATGAATGAAGGGAAGGAGCTTGCTCCTTCCCACGAAATCACCGCCTCTACTGCTTGTCCCCTGCTGAGGGAGACCACTCTTCCTCTTCTGGAGTGGAGCCTTCCGAGGCTTGATCATCGGAAGGGACCTCTTCCACCCTGATCTCGGCTTCCGCAGCTTCTTCCACCGGAGCCGGCTCTTCAGAGGGAGCCTCCTCGGCGCTGGTTTCAGCTTCAACAGCTTCAACAGCTTCAACAGCTTCAACAGCTTCAACAGCTTCAACAGCTTCAACGGCTTCAACGGCTTCAACGGCTTCAACGGCTTCAACGGCTTCAGTTTCAGCTTCGGAAGTCTCGGGAGCTCCCCCTACCTGCGGTTCAGCCTCGGCTGCCCCGCCCTTGTCGGCGGCTTCTCCGTTAAACGCGGTAACTTTCAACTGGTGGCCCATGAAGGACTTCCCTTGCAAAAGTTCGACGGCAGTTTGCGCACCTTCAACTTCGGAAAATTCCACTTTGAGATCCTGGGTCAGCTTATCAGCACCTTCTCCAACAGCCTCTTTGCTGGCGACAGCCCCAATTCCGTCGAAAAGATCCTGAATATCCTGATCCGATGCATCAGCATTCACATTGCCGACAAGCAGAATCGGAGACTCCACTTTTTCGATTTCGATCTGGCGAACCTGGCGGCTTTGTTTCTTTTCCTCATCAGCACCACGTCGGTCACGAGGCTTGCGATCCCGCCGACTTCTATCACCGCGATCTGAAGAGGATAATTCTCTGCGACCGCCCTCGCGGCGACCGCCATCACGATCGCTCCGCGATCTTGAATCACCACGCCGATCATCGCCTGATCGTGGCTTCTGCGCCTTTGCTCCTGTGACAAAAATACTGCGCCCCTGGATTTCCTTGTCATTCAACTTGGAGGCCGCAGCCTTAGCTTCCTCCAGCGAACTCATTTCCACGAACGCAAATCCCTTGGAACGACCGGAACCTCCGTGACGAACAACAGAAGCTTCCTTCACAGTTCCGCTTCCCGAGAAAACTTCATTCAATTCCTCATCTGTTACATCGTAACTGAGGTTTCCCACATAAAGACGAGGAGTCGTTGGCTCGACGATCTCTGGCTTTCGTCTTGCTCCGCCCTTTTTGGAAGGAGCGGACTTTCTCGACGACGGTTTCCGCGAGCCAGATTTGGGCTTCTTTCTCGGATCGATCAGACCAAAACTGATTGCTTTGAGAAATTTTTGAAAACCAGTCAATTGCGGCTGACGAGGTCTCCGGCGACCGCCTCGATTGCCGCCACCCTGACGACTACCCTGGTTTCGATTTTGAGAGCCGTCACCTTGGGAACTGCGATTTCCCGAACTTCTTCTTCGGGGGCCGCCGCTCCGCGAGCCTCCACGATTACGATTATTTCCTGACGATGATTCAGACATACTTGTTCTTTCTTTGCGATCCGACCCTCGGTCGTGATTCTTCCAAATTTTTAAAACGGGATATCATCGTCAGCTTCCTGACCATGACCACCTGGAGGCTCGTTCAAATGCGAAGGAGGAGCCTCCGTATCACTGAATCCTCCGTCTGCGGGAGCAGCACTACCTCCGCCAACTTTTTCCAGCTTCCAGGCATTGAGGTTCACGTAGTAACGACCGTTGTATTCATTTCCACGGATATCAAAAGTCACTTTGACCTGCTCGTCCGTATTGAGTCCATCTGTGAGAGCAGTCTTTTCTTTGACGCACTCAAATTTGATCATCTGCGGGTAGTTTCCATCCGCTACTTCCACGACGAATTCTCGCTTCGAGAATCCGCTCGCGAACGTCTGAATTTCGTTAATTATCTTAAGGGTTCCTTCCAATTCGAAATTTTTAGCCATAGGTCTTATTGGGGTGGCGCATTCGATCACCCCGTTTCGACCGAAACGAAAGCGGAAATTTCCCTTTCTTCGCGCAGTCGCGAAGGACGGGAATTCTCAAAAAGAGCCCCTAATCACTCTTCGATCAGGTTCGAATCCGCTGGTCTGAACACCGGAGTCCTCGCGGCATTTCGCTCGCTGATCTGGGTATTCAGAGTGCAGTAGTCGTAGGCCCAGCCAATTCCTGCCAGTCCTGCGGTGCACAGATAGAGAATTCCCGTGATCCATTTCTCCATATACATTCGATGGATTCCGAGAGGCCCCAGAAAGGTCTGGAGAACCCAGGCTACCGTGTAATTGATCGGTCCCTCTTTGTAGCGAAGCTCGGCTTTTTTCTCCATCCCCGGAATCAGGAAAAGGTCGACAATCCAGCCGACGAGAAAAAGCCCGCCTGTGCAAAGCCAAAGAATTCCCGTGAGAGGCTTTCCGAAATAGAATCGATGCGATCCCGTAAATCCGAAAATCCAAAGGATGTATCCGACAGTTTTGCTGTGAGTGGGTTCTCTCATGAGGAATACTTGCCGCGAATTGAATGGAATACCAATTACAATCCGGGCACAAATTTCGAACGGGTCACCAAATTACAACAGCACATCCTTGACAACATGCCCATGCACATCGGTAAGTCGGAAATCGCGCCCCTGGAAGCGGTGAGTCAGTCTTTCGTGATCAAAGCCTAGCTGATGCAGTATTGTCGCATGCAGATCGTGAACGTGAACTTTCTCATCGACCACTTCGTAGCCAAAATCGTCCGTTTTTCCGTAGACTGCGCCCGGTCGAAACCCGCCTCCGGCAGCCCACATCGTAAACGCATCAATATGGTGATCACGCCCGCCAACCTTATTATTTCGCGTTTCCCCCATCGGCGTGCGGCCGAATTCGCCCCCCCAGACAACGATGGTATCTTCCAGCAACCCTCGTTGCTTGAGGTCGAGAACCAATGCTGCTGACGCCTGGTCGACTTGCTTTGTCACTTTCTCCAGATCCTTGCCCAACGTCTGCCCTGGCCCACCGTGGTGGTCCCAATCGGTATGATACAATTGCACAAAACGCACTCCTCGCTCCACGAGACGACGGGCTAGAAGACAGTTGTTCGCGTAAGAATTTCCTCCCGGAGTTGCTCCATAAAGATCGAGCGTCGCCTGTGATTCCCCTTTTAAATCCATCAACTCCGGCGCACTTGTCTGCATGCGATATGCCATTTCGTAGGCATTGATCCGCGTCGCAATTTCCGGATCGCTTGTCACACCGAGACGCTCCCGGTTCAGCGCGCTGACTGCGTCGACAAAATCTCTCTGCCGCTCTTTTGAAATCCCCTCGGGATTCGCCAGATTGAGAATTGGATCCCCGCTTCCACGAAACGGAACTCCCTGGTAGCTCGATGGCAAAAATCCAGCCGACCAGAGCGCATTGCCGGCACGAGGTCCGCGCGGCCCCGACTGAAGCACGACAAAGCCGGGAAGATCTCGCGACTCGCTGCCAATTCCGTAAGTTACCCACGATCCCATACTCGGACGCCCCGGCACCTGGAAACCTGTATTCATAAAAAGCTTGGCCGGACCATGATTGAAGACCTCTGTCTTCATCCCGCGAAGCCATGTCACTTCATCAACAATCTTTCGATGATGTGGGAAGAGCTCGCTCAAAGTCATGCGCGACTCGCCGTAGTGCTCGAACTTGCGTTCCGAGCCGAGGATTTTGGCATCCTGTCCCAGGAAGGCAAAACGCTTGCCTTTGACCAGAGATTCCGGCGGTTTCTGGCCGTGATACTCACGCAAAGTCGGCTTGTCCTCGAAAAGCTCGAGATGACTTGGCCCACCCGCCATGAACATGAAGATCACGTTTTTGGCTTTGGCCGGGTGATGAGATTTCCGCACCGCCATGGGATCGGAAACCGTCGCAGCCCCTGCCTCCTGATGAAGCATGTCGCTGAGTGCAATGGCACCCAACCCAACCCCGCACTTCTCGAAGAAATGGCGGCGGGTTTCGTATTGAGAAAAATCAGTCATCGTATTGATATTCGAATCTCTACTCCCTCGTAATAAATTCATCCGTGTTCATCAATGCCCGCGCCAAAGCAGACCACGACGCGGCCGTTGCGACCGAGAACGTCTTTGGGTATTCCATTGGAGCCACTTCCCCTGCCCCTTTGTCATCCTTCGCAAAAGCAGCTTCCTGCTTCTTCTGGAATCCGGCAAGCAATTCGAGTTCGTTCTCCGAAGGCTTCCTGGAATAACACAGTTCAAACGCGCGGCTGATCCGGTCGCGATTGGCGGAGCTATCCGCGCCCTCGACCTCTCGCAACAATCGTCCACCGAGCCCGCGAGCGAGCTCGAACATCCCTTCATCGTTTGCCATGGTCAGTGACTGCAAAGGGGTATTCGATCGCACCCGTGCTGTGCAGACACTCTGAAAATCAGGAGAATCGAATGTCGTCAAAAGCGGATAGGGAGCACTCCGATAAAACTTCGTGTAGAGAGCGCGCCGATAGCGGTTTTCGTCTTTGGCCGCGACCCAATTAACTTTTCTCTGGGTAAACGCGTAAACCCCTTCCGGCTGGGGCGGCATTACACTCGGGCCTCCAAGTTTCGGATGAAGCAAGCCACTCGCCGACAGCGCGGCGTCGCGCACGATCTCGGCGTCAAAACGGATTCGTGCCTGTCGGGCGAGCAAGTGATTGAGCGGGTCCTGCTTCACACCGTTTTCACGATAGGAGGACTGCCGGTAGGTCGCCGAATTGACGATCAAGCGATGAAGTTTCTTCATCGACCAGCCTTCGTTTACGAACCGTTGCGCCAGCCAATCGAGTAACTCAGGGTGCGTGGGAAATGTCCCCTGCGTTCCGAAATCGTTTTCTGTCTCGACAATACCGCGACCGAAGTAGCGCATCCATACCCGATTCACTGTCACTCGCGGAGTCAGCGGATGGTCGGGCCGAACCAACCACCGAGCGAGGTCGAGACGGTTGCGAGGTTTCGCGGCACCCTTTTGCTCCAGCAAGTCCGGAAGAACTGCTGGCACCCCGGGAGCAAGTGCGCCGACCTCCTTATCGTGGCGGAGAAAATCCCCTCGGGTGTGAATGAAAGTCTCCCTCTTGTCATCGAGATCACTCATCACCATTGTTCTCACCTGAGGCCCGATCCCGAGATCGTTGCGCGCTTTCTCCAGATCTGCGACTGCCATTCGACGCTCGACATCTTCTTTCGCAAATTCGGCGACAAGAAATTTTTTATCTTCGTCGCTCCGCTTTGCTGGATCGATGCGCAGCCTTGTCAGGATCTTTTCATCCTTCATCGGGGCAGGCGCAGTAGCTGAAATATCCAAGGCAAAACGACCGATGTTGTAATTCGAATTCTTTTCGTGCCGCAGAATTACCTCGACGGGTTCTCCGGAACCAATTGGCTCGGCAAAAGTGAATTGGATCTCGTGCTCGGCATTCATTTTCACTCCGGGTTCCGTACCCTTGCCAACATTAATCGCCCAACCGGTGTCCGGATTTCCATCGATCGTAAACGCTCCGGAAAAACCAGGCTGCGCGTGATCGTGCTCGGCATGTTTAACCACTAGCGGATTGCCCCCCTGTAGAAATTCGACACGAGTTAGAACAATATTCCCGTTCGCGGCGAGGCCCGGACCATTTTTGGGCAAGGATTCGTGAGGAAGTAGCTTGAGTCGCAATGCCCCTACCGGCTTCCCTTTCGTTGGCACCTTCACTCGATAGACTTCATTCGGTCCAGCATCGGAAACAATGAGAGAATGATCCTCAAGCATTTTCATTCGTCCTCCCCCTTCCGCGAGAAAGGTAGCGGGCTTGACCCGTTTCCAATCCGCAATCACTTCGGAAATCGTCAACTCAAGCAACGCTTTCTCCCACTTGCTCTGCCGCTCCACCTTCGTCGCGTCGAGCGTCGCCAGCCTTGCTTTGGCAGCGTCCACCTTGGCAATCAACTTCGGGTCCGGATCCTTGAGGAACAACTCCCCTTCCCCGACCTCCACCGTTGCTCCGGTGTTGTTGATGTCCGTCCCCTGATTGAAGAAAGCGAACATCTCGAAGTATTCCTTGTGCGTGATCGGGTCAAACTTGTGGGTGTGACACTGCGCACATCCCAAAGTCAGCCCAAGCCAGACAGCACCGGTCGTATTGATCCGATCGACCATTCCCTCGTTTCGAAACTGTTCATCGTCGGTGCCACCTTCCTGGTTGATGAGCGTATTTCGATGAAATCCGGTTGCGACGAGAGTTGCTTTGTCAGGGTCCGGCAACAGGTCACCCGCGATTTGTTTGATCGTAAACTGGTCAAAAGGAAGGTCCTCATTGAGCGAACGAATCACCCAATCCCGATACGGCCACATGACACGCTCTCCATCGATGGTGTATCCGTTAGAGTCCGCGTAGCGCGCTTGATCCAGCCAATGCCGCCCCCAACGCTCTCCGTAGTGCGGCGACGCCAGCATCTCGTCAACAAACGAACTTACCGCCGCGTCGGAATCAACTTGATACTGTTGAATGAAGGACCCAACCCCATCAGGTGCCGGGAGCAACCCTGTTAGGTCGAGAGATATGCGGCGCGCAAGAGTGGCGGGAGCCGCCTCCGGTGAAAGGGAAAGACCTTCCTGCTCCAATCGAGCTAGAATAAAACGATCGATCTCATTTTTGGCACCCGCTTGATCTTTCACCTTCGGAATTTCTCTCGGCGTAACAGGTTCAAAAGCCCAATGACCGGAATACTCGGCGCCCTCATCGATCCATTTTTGCAGCAGCTCCGCCTCCTCTTTCGTGACTGGCTTTTTCACCTTTGGTGGGGGCATGACTTCGTCCGGATCTGAAGCGAAAATGCGGGCGATCACTTCGCTCTCGGCCGACTTCCCAGGAACAATCGCCCCGTCGCCTGTCGCCGACTCTCTCTGATCGAGACGCAGCTTTGCCTTCAGCGTTTCTTCATCTGGTCCATGGCACTGGAAACACTTGTCAGCCAGAATCGGACGAATCTGACGATTGAAATCAACAGTATCCTCAGCCGTCGCAATGACGACGGGAAGGACCATCACGATCAGCGCTGTCGATAATTTCTCCATGAGGCCTCTACAGTAACTAAAATAGAGCGAACTCTATCTACGTAAAGGCGTGTCCGCGTCAGTTCGACCTCTTGACGCAACACGACCAATCCTGTCGAGTTGAGTTGATCATGCCAACAGAACCCCAAACACTTCGCTGCGATGTCCTCGTAGCCGGAGGCGGTCCCGCTGGCGTTCCATGCGCCCTCGCCGCAGCTCGAAACGGAGCACGCGTGATCCTTTGTCAGGACCGGCCCGTTCTCGGCGGCAATGCATCGAGCGAGGTTCGAATGCATATTGTCGGCGCGAACGGAACGGGAAAATTTGACCGCGGCGAGGAGCTTATCACCGAAGCAAGGGAAGGCGGAATCATCGAAGAAATTCGACTCGAAAATGCTGTGAAAAACCCGCAACGCTCCGCCTCGGTTTTTGACCTTATTCTCTACGACCTCTGCCGTTCAGAGCCGAATCTGGATTTGATGCTGAACACTTCCGTCGTCCGTGCCGAAACGGAAGATTCCAAGATCACCGCAGCAATCGCAGTGCGGCAGTCGACAGAAGATCGATTTCGAATCGAGGCAGCAAGCTTTATCGATTGCACGGGAGATGGACGACTCGGTGCTGAGGCCGGTGCTGCCTTCATGGAGGGGCGCGAGGCGGTCGGGACATTCGGAGAGAAACTCGCCCAGCCCGAAGCAGACAATCAGCGACTCGGCTCGACGATCCTTTTGCAGGCGCGAAAGCACGACCGGAAAATGCCATTCGAGGCCCCGTCATGGGCTCGCGAATTCTCCCGCGAGGAACTCCGCCTCCGTCTCTACGCGACACCAGGCGAAGAAGAACCCACTCACGAATACGGCTATTGGTGGGCCGAGTGGGGCGGAACGCTCGACACCATCAAAGACAATGAAATTATTCGCGACGAGCTTCTCGCCGTCACTCTCGGTATCTGGAATCATATCAAGAACGGCCCAGCTGCCGACGACTTTCAGGCCCAGAACTGGGCACTCGACTGGATTGGTTTTCTTCCCGGGAAACGGGAAAGTCGACGTTTCATCGGGCAACACATCCTGACAGAACAGGATGTCCTGACGAGCCAGCCATTCCCTGATGCCATTGCCTACGGAGGCTGGTCGCTCGATTTGCACCCACCTGAGGGGATA
>Ga0181559_10005317_pt1 | contig 12343 bp, 9 predicted proteins | sample 011ome_21_FD_133752 | JGI IMG/M metagenome (GOLD analysis project Ga0181559, IMG submission 133752) | Coastal salt marsh microbial communities from the Groves Creek Marsh, Skidaway Island, Georgia - 011508AT metaG (megahit assembly) | ecosystem: Environmental > Aquatic > Marine > Intertidal zone...
GAGAGCGCGCGGGGACGACGTCCACACGGAGAAGACGCCGCTGTGCGGGTCGTTCGTGCACTTACACCTGGGCATCGACGCGACCGGGCTGCCGCCTCCGGAGGAGCTCGGGATTCACCACCTCGTCGTGAAGGACTGGGGCGCGGGCGTGGACGGCGACCGGAACGTCTTCAACATCTCCATTCCGACGACGTTAGACCCGTCGCAGGCGCCGCCGGGGAAGCACACCATCCACATCTACGGCGCGGCGAACGAGCCATACGAGAAGTGGGAGGGGATGGATCGAAAATCTTCGGAATACGCGGAGGCGAAGCGCGCCGCGGCGAACGATCTCTACGCCGCCCTGGAGAAGGTCATCCCGGACGTTCGCGACCGCGTCGAGGTGGAGATGATCGCGACGCCGCTTACGCAGCAGCGGTTCGTTCGAAGGCACCGAGGGACGTACGGTCCGGGCGTGGACATGACGCGGACGAATTTGTACGGCGCGGATTTGGCTCCGGGACCGGCGACCGGGATCGAGGGCCTGTGGGGGGTGGGGGACTCGACGTACCCGGGGATCGGCGTTCCGGCCGCGGCGGGGAGCGGGTTCTTCACCGCGAACTCGCTCGTGAGCGTGTGGAAGAACCTCGGTCTGCTGTACGGACCGAAGATTGGGAAGAACGTGTGACTGCCTTTGGGTAATAATAAAATCTAGAGAGATAACGTCACACCCCTTTCCCCGCGCCGGGATCGTTCCGCGTCGGCAGCAGCGCTCCCCGTCGCATCATGAACTTAATCCTGTGTCGGAACCTCCGCGTCACGAACTTCAACACCTCGTCGAGCAAGATCACCGGAAACGAAAACTTAATCACCGCGTTCCACTCCGCCGTCGACAGCGGCGCGACGGAAAACGTCGACGCGAGCCACGGGACGTAGAGGATGACGCAGTGCAACAGCATGCTGACGCATATCGCGCCCAGGAGCCAGTAGTTGCTCCACGGCGGGTGCGTCAGAAGCGAGCCGTTCTCCGACAGCGCGTTCAGTGCGTTGAACATCTCCACGACGACGAGAACGCTCATGCTCATCGTCGACGGCGAGCGGTTTTTAAGAAACACGTCGCACGAGTATCGTTGCTTTCCCTCCTCGCACGACTCGAACGACGTGAGCTCGCTCCAGGTCAGCATCGGGCCGTCGAGGTAGGACATGTACCACCACGCGAACGCGCCGACGGTGACGAACCCGACGTACATACCGACGACGAGGTAGCGCACGAAGAGCCACCGGTCGACGATAGACTCGTCCGGCCGCCGCGGACGCGCCCGCATGATGTCGCGGTCCGGCTTGTTAAACCCGAGCGCGGTCGCGGGCAGGCCGTCCGTGACGAGGTTCACCCACAGCAGCTGCACCGGGCACAGCGTCTCCGGCATCCCGAGCGCGGCGGCGATGAAGATGCACACGACCTCGCCGATGTTCGAGGATACCATGTACCGTATGAACTGCTTCGTGTTGTTGTAAATCGCGCGGCCCTCCGCGACGGCGCTGACGATGGTCGCGAAGTTGTCGTCCGCGAGGACCATGTCGCTGCTGCTCTTCGCGACCGCGGTGCCGCTGCCCATGGCGATCCCGATGTCCGCGCGCTTCAGCGCGGGGGCGTCGTTCACGCCGTCGCCGGTCATCGCGACGACGTGCCCTTGCCGTTTCAAAATCTCGATCAGCTTCGACTTGTGCCGCGGCTCCACCCTCGAAAACACCGCCATGTTCGCCACCGCGTCGCTCTGCTCCGCCGCAGACATCTCGTCGAACTCCAACCCGGTGAACGACTTCCCGGGCGGGAGAAGCACCCCCGCGTTCGTCGCCAGCCCAGCCTTCGCGGCGTCGTCGATCATCTTCCGCGCGAGCAGCTGGGTCGACGTCGCCGGGTGGCTCCCTCGGCCGCCGTCGTCGTCGCCCAGACCGACGCGCTTCGCGATCGCCTCCGCTGTGGACCGGTTATCCCCGGTCACCATGACGACCCGGACGCCCGCCTGGCGGCACAGCGAGATCGCCCGCGCGACCTCCGCCCTCGGCGGGTCGAGCATCCCGACGAAACCGAGGAAAGTGAGGTCGCGCTCGTCGTCGACGGAAACCTTCGTCGTCTTCGGCGGCGTCGGCCGCATCGCGAGCGCGAGCACCCTCAGCGACGACGCCGCAAACTTTTGCAGCTTGTCGCTCAGCGCGGCGCGCATCGCGTCCGTCAGCGGCTCCGCCGCGCCCGACGCGTTCGTCAGCGCCTGCGTGCACTTCGCGAGGACGGTCTCGGCCGCGCCTTTCGTGAACAAGATGCTCTGCCCTTTCCTCGACGCGAGCACCGACATCATCTTTCGATCGCGCGTGAAGTCCAACGCGGCGACGCGTTTGAACTGCCCGGCCCAGTACTCCGCGCAGTACCCCGCCCGCTCTTTCTTCGACAGCCGCGTCAGCGCGGACGGCATCGCGTCGAACCCGGGGAGGCCGATCTTCTCGGTCAGCACGCGCAGCGCCACCTCCGTGCTCTCGCCGATTTTTTCGTATGCGCGCGTCTTGCCGTTGTACGTCAGCGAAGCGTCGTTGCAGAGCGACGCGCAGATTGACATGTGCAGCACGGACGCCCTCTCCGCGGGGTGCTCGACAACCTTGCCGCTGTTCGCTTCCGTGACGACGCCGTCGGGGGAGTATCCGTCGCCGGTGACTTCGTACTCCGCGAGGCACGCGTCGCCGACGCGCGCCGCGGCGGCGCCGGCGGCGCCTTCAGACGCGTCGACGACGCAGACTCTCGTCGCGAGCATCGCGTTCGTCGTCAGCGTCCCGGTCTTGTCCGAACAAATAACGCTCGTACACCCGAGCGTTTCAACGCTCGGTAGCGACCGCACGATCGCGTTCTGTTTCGCCATCTTCCTCGTCCCGAGCGCGAGGCACGTGGTCACGACCGCGGGGAGTCCCTCCGGGATCGCCGCGACGGCGAGCGCGACGGCGATTTTGAAGTAATAAATCGCGCCGCGTAGCATCCCCCCGTGCGCCTTGTCCGCGAAGTGCCCGATGTTCACGACCCAGACTAACACGCACACGACCGCGATCACTTTCGATAAGAGCGTCCCGAACTCGTCGAGCTTCTTCTTCAGCGGCGTCATCTCCTCCTCCGCGGCGGCTTCGGTCATCGCGTCGCGGATTTTCCCGATCGCCGTGTTCAACCCCGTGCCGACGACGACGCCGCGGCACCGCCCGACGGTCACGACCGTGCCGCTGTACAGCATGCACGTCTTATCTTGCACCACGGCCTTCGCGCTCGCGCACGGGGTCAGCTCCTTGGACACGGACCCGCTCTCGCCGGTGAGGATGCTCTGGTCCACTCGAAACGTCGACGACGCGATCGACACGAGTCGCACGTCCGCGGGGACCTTGTTCCCCACGACGCACTCGACGACGTCCCCGGGGACGAGCTCCGCGGCGGGCAACACCTTCAGGCGACCGGATCGAAGCACCGTCGCGAGGTTGGCCTGGTACGCCTTGAGCTCTTCGATCGCGCGCTCCGCGTTCGTCTCGGTGAGCACGCCCACGGTGGCGTTCGCGACGAGGATGAGGACGATGACGCCCGGCTCCACGAACGCGCCGGAGCCGTCGCCGTCGACGACGCCCAAGACGAACGACACGACCGCGGCGGCGATGAGGATCTTCACGAGGAGGTCGTCGAACTGCTTCAACACGAGCTTCCAGAACGGCGTCCCGAGCTCAGGGGGCATCTCGTTCGCGCCGTGCCTCGCGCGGAGCGCGGCGGCCTCGCGATCGGACAACCCGACGGCGGGGTCGACGCCGCAACGCGCGAGGACGTCGGAGACCTCGCGCGCGTGCGCGTCCTCCATGATGAAGTTGGGGGGTTGGGGGAGGTCGCGCGGCGGCGGCGCGGTGTGATACCCGCCGGCGCGGCGCGCGGCTGCCTCTGGCGATCGCGCCCGGCGATAACGGTAGGGGACGCGTTTAAACGTTGACGGCTGATGAGGTGGCTCGATCCGCAGGGACGGCGCTGGCCGCGCCTCGTCACTGCGAGACGCGCCCATGGCGGACGCGACCGCAGCGCGAGCGCCCGCGGCGAACGCGTCGCGGCGACCGGCGACCACTCCCGCGGGGTTCAACCCTACGGGCGCGCTCGTCGTGGCGGTCCTCCTCGCCTTCGCCGGCGCGTCCCCCCGCCCGTCGGTCCGCCGCGCGCGCGCGTCGCTTTTTCCTCTCCGTCTCTGCGAAGCGCCCGCCGCGGGAGCGATCGGATCCTCCCTCCCTCCCTCCCTCTCTCTCGCCGCCGCGCGGACCTCCGTCCGACCTGACGCGCGTCCCTCGCCCCGCGCATCTCGATCATCGCCAGGCGCGGACGTGTTCACGACGTACAAAGACCACGCGGCGGCGTCCGCGTCCCCCGAGCTCGCGCCGAACGAGTTCGCCGTCGCGGACCCGACGAGCCTCGGCGGGAAAGTTCACATCAGGTGCGTTCTATACACTGGTCCCCATACGACCGCGTTGGCGTGGTGAACGCCGTTTCTTAAGGACTTTGCCCGGCGTCTCTCTCCGCCCACCCCCCGCTTTCAATCCCCGCCCTCGATGCCTTTCAACGCCAACTGACGCCTTTCAACTCCACCCCGACATTCGCTTGTATGGAACGACCCTCAGCTTCTGCACGAAATGAAACTACCGCGGCGGGTACGTGCACGTGACCGAACAGATCCAGAAGTCCTTCCCCGGGATGGAGGTGGTCGGTTCGCACCACCCGCCGACGGCGACGAACGCCGCGCTCGCGAAAGCGGTCGGGTTCGCGCAGTTTAGCGCAATCGCGGCGACGTTCAGGTGCGTTCTATACACTGGTCCCCATACGACCGCGTTGGCGTGGTGAACGCCATTCCTTAAGGACTTTTCCCGGCGCATCTCTCCGCTCATCCCTCGCTTTCAATCCCCGCCCTCGATGCCTTTCAACGCCAACTGACGCCTTTGAACTCCACCCCGACATTCGCTTGTATGGAACGACGTTCAGCGGCGCGCAGGTCTTCCCGGCGCTCGGGATGGCCGTCCCGAGCTTCGTGGCCGGGATGGCGGAGAACAAGCTGCAGTCCGCGGGCGCGGCGTTTTTCTTGGGGAACACGCTGTCGCAGAACTTGCTAAACACGGGCGCGTTCGAGGTGTATTACGACGGCGACGTCGTGTTCAGCAAGCTGAACGAGAAGAGGCTGCCAAACGTTCAGGAGATTTTGCGCGGGTTGGAGTCGCGCGTCGGACGCGCGAGGAAGCGGGCGGCGGAGACGGCGCGACTCGAGGAGGCGACGGCGTAACGGAACGGGACGGGAACGCGACGGATGATGTGGAGGGTAGGGAAGGGGAGTGGACGCGGCGAAGGCGCGCGCGGTGGGAACGAACGGACGCGTCGAGAGAGCGCGGACGCGCGGAGAAACAAAGTGACGGCGCGACTTCGCAAGCCGGCGAGAATCAGCCGGCGAATCGCGCCCGAAGTCTCCGCGTCGACGACGCCTCACGACGCGCGCGTTCGTTCCCCTCGCGCGCGCGCCGCTCGACGAAACGCACACGCGCAGACGAAGCGCACGTCATGAATTATTAGCCAGCCGCGCGTGAACGCCGACCGCGTCATCTCGGTTCCCTTCTTCGCGTGATTCATCTTCTCCTCGTTCACAAAACGAAAACGTACGTCGCTACCTAAAGTCATCGCAAACACCTCTCTCCTCCGCTCCGCTCCGCTCCGCCGCTTACCACGGAATCGGGCGGAACTCCTCGTCCTCGCCGTCGCTGACCTCCTTCTGGAAGAGGAAGTACACGGGCATGAGGGACAGCGCGCAGACGAACGCGGTGAACTCGCCGCCGACGGAGGAGGTGAAGATGTTGACGCCCGTGGGGTTCGCCATGTGCGCCTTGAGGCCCTCGAGCGGGGACGTGCCGGTGACCGCGTACTGGGACACCATGCCGAGGAAGGACATCATCGCGAGACGGCCGTTCTTCACCTCCTTCACCTTCATCGCGGGCGAGTCCTGGCCCGTCGGGTCGAACGGGAAGTTGCCGACGACGCCCGACTCGCCCGTCGCCATGAAGCCGCGGATGCGCGCAGCCTCGAGGAAGCCCATGACGACGACCTGGATGGCGACGAGGGTCTTGAGGTCCCAGTCCCCGAGCGCGGCCTCGCCGGCTTCCCAGAACTTGGGAAGGCCGACGGCGTCCGTGAAGAGGATGCCCGCGGTGGCGTGCATCGCCCAGCGGCCGTTCATGAGCTCCGCCTCCTGGAGGTACGGAAGCGTCTCCGGGTTCGCGCCGAGGCGGAGGGGGTCGAAGCCTGGAGAGGAGGGCGCGCGCAGGGGGGTGTGTTTGTGTGTGGGGGGGGGTACGGCAGCGAGCGAGGGACGCGATGCGATTCTGACGCTGACGGGACCGGAAAAAAACGGGCAAGATGCCGCGCGCGTCGCCGCGGGATCGCGCGGCGCGCGATCGCCGCGATCGACGCCGCGACGCGCGACGGACGCGCGATCGCGTTGGTTCGAGCGATCGCGATCGGATCGCGCGGAGACGCACCGTAGTCCGCGGGCATGGTGCCGTCGAGGTAGCTCGGGGGCTCGGTGCCCGGGAGCCAGTGGCCCATGACGCCGATGCGGTCGCCGTTGACGACCGCGAACGAGCGCACGGAGCGCTTCTGCGCCACCTTCGGCGCGACGGCGCGGACGGTGTTAACGCCGAGGGGGGCACGGAGCATGGCGGCCATTGTTGTCGTCTTCTTTACGCGTAAAGAGAGGCGGTGTGTGCGGGAATGACCGCGCGCGCGGGGTGGCCGTGGGTGAAAAAAAGACGCGCGGGGAGGGAGCGGATCCGCGCGAGCCAATCATCTTTCGCCGTGACTGTTTGCTCTGTGCGTGGTCGAAGGGCCGTACCGTAGTACGCGGCCGACCTCGGCCCGGCTCGCAAAAATCGCGGACGGCCGCGCCGGACGTTAGTCTAAGAAGTCGCAGAGCGCGGGCCGCGCGCGGGGCGGCTCTCGGAGTCGGCGCGGCGACCGCGATGGCGCCGCGAAGGACGACGCGCGTCGCGATCGCGTGCCTTCTCTTCCTCGCGACCGCGTCCTCGCTCGCGACGGTCGCGCGCGGCGACGACGCGGCGTCGGCGTCGGACGCGGACGACGAAGCCGGCACTCGCGCGTCGTCGTCGTCGTCGTCGTCGTCGTCGGACGCGAGGACGACGCGCGACCTTCGCAGGGAAGGCCTGAGCCAACGCGCGAAGCTCGAGCGCGCGTTCCCGCACGCGTTCACGCGCCCGGGCGGCGACGGCGGTCCGGTGTACGCCGCCGCGCGCGGAAGGCTCGGCTCCATCGGCGCGAGAGGCGAGCGCGAGAAGACGTTCGAGCAGTGGGTGCGATCGCCGCCGCCGCGCGAAGACGCCGCGGAGAACGACGAGAACCACCCGCACGTCGGCCCGGTGGAGATACGCGCGGTGTGGGGCAGAGGACGCGGCGTCGTGACGACGCGGAACGTCACGAAGGGCGAGACGCTCGTGGCGATCCCGCTCGAGAAGTGCCTGTCTACGTTCAGCGCGAGAAAGAGCGCGATCGGCGAAGCGCTGAAGACGATAACATCGCGGGAGGTCACGATAGACGCGGTCATCGCGCTGCATCTGCTGCACGAGCTGTACGTCCAGAGGGAAAAGTCCGAGTGGTGGCCGTGGGTGTCCATCTTACCGCGGGACGTGGAGACGCCGTTGCTGTGGACGCCGCGAGAGTTGGCGCAACTCGAGGGGAGCAATCTGATCGGGTTCAGAGACGCCGTCTTGAAAGGGTGGACGACGCAGCGCGACGCGCTGTTCCCGAAGTTGACCCAGAAGTTCCCGAGCTTGTTCCCGGAGGAGCACTTTCGAACGGAGCGGTGGGCGTGGGCGATGGCGATCGTGTGGTCGCGAGCCGCGGACGTGCCGGTGCCGCGACCGGAGGCGATCTTTCCGAGCGGCGACGACAAGTCGCGCGAGCTGCGCGTGATCGTTCCCCTGTTTGACATGATCAACCACGGGTACGACCACGCGCCCGTCACCCCCGGGGGCGTGAAAGGCGGCGGAGGGGAGGGGAGAGAGAAAGGCGGCGTCGGCGTGGACGATTCCCCGGCGCTGATACCGAGCTGGGACCCGTCGCGGCGGATGGTCGCGATTCGCGCGGGCGTCCCGTTCCCGGGTCCGAACTACGAGGTTCGGTTCAACTACGGCGCGAAACCGTCGCAGCACGTGCTCTTGCAGTACGGGTTCGTTCCCATGAACAACCCGGACGAGAGCGTGGAGGTCGCCATGCACGCGGGCTCGAGGGACAAGCTCAAGTCGCTGAAGAGCGAGCTGCTGCGCACGCACGAGCTGTCGCCGAGGGAGCGAAATTTTCAGTTTTACCCGCGGCGTCTCGACGCGGACTTGCTCGCGGCGACGCGAGTGCAGATGATGTCCGAGCTCGAGATCAACTCCGCGGCCGCGATCAGCGCCGCGGTCGCGGGCGCGCCCGTGAGCGACCGCAACGAGGCGAAGACGAGGGCGATGCTTCTGAAAGCCGCGCACGACATGTTGCGTCGATATCCGACGACGCTGTGGGAGGACAAGAAGATCGTCCAAGAGCACGCGGACGCGAACCCCGTGGACGCGGACGAGGCTTCAGAGAGGGAGAAGAAGGACGCGGAGGAGGAAACGACAACGACGACGACGGGCGACGACGACGACGAAGCGGCTCATCCGACGCTGAGCAAACGCGTGAAGCTCGGCATCATGATGCGCATACAAGAGAAGAGCACGCTGCTCGCCGCGGCTCGTCTCGTCGCGGCGCGGATCCCGGACGACGCGGGCGAGGGCGAGGACTTGTGCGAGGAGAGGTACCCGCAGCGGGAGTTGAGAGCGTGCTTGGATCGTCTCTCCGGCGTCGCGTTCGATCGGTTCGAGAGACCGCCGGAGGAGGAAGAGGAGGAGGAGGAGGCGGACGACGACGACGACGCCGAGGACGGGGAGGAGCCAAGTAGTCGTAAAGACGAGTTATGATTCGATTGACTCTAGCTAGTACGGTCTGTGCCTGTCGTAGCTGTTCCTGAACCCGCCGCCGCCGCGCCCGCCGCCGCGCCCGCCGCCGCCGCCGCCGCCCCGGTGTCGGTACTGGTTTCCTCGGTCGTCGTAATCGTACCCGCCACCCCGGCTCGGCGGCCCGGGCGGCGGACCGGGTTGGATCACGTACCCGACTTGACCATTCGGGAGCATCATCGGCACCATCCCTCCGCCGCCTCCCACGCCCATCCCCATCCCCATCCCCATCCCCATCCCCATTCCCATCCCCATGCCGCCGCCCATCATCCCGATGTTCGCGCGCCGCGGCGCGATATGCCCGCCGCGGTCGTCGCGGTACCCGCCGAACCCTCGGTCGTCGCGGTAGTCGCCGCCGTCGCGAAAATTCCCTCCTCGCGCGCGTCCGCCGCGTCCGCCGCCGCCTCTGCCGCCGCCGCCGGCGGCGGCTCTCCCCTGGTCCTTCATCGGCTTCGCCATGGTGACGTCGAGCGCGCAACCGTCGATCTCGATCGGCGCGGACGGCGTCGCGTCCGCGTCGTCCGACCGTTTCCCCGCCTCCGCCGCGGCGAGCGCCGATTCTCTGCTCGCGTAGTGCACGAACGCGAAATTCCTCTTCGCGCTCGCGCTCGCGTCCCCCGGCCGCGGCTTGTACACGAAGACCGTCTCGACGTCGCCGTACTTTCCAAACAGCGCTTTGAGCTTCTCCTCGCCGCCCTCGTCCGCGACGAGCGACGGCGGGAGGTTCCCGACGTAGACGGACTTCACCGTCGTCGAGGGGTCGGGGAGTTTCGGATCAGCCCACCGAGCGGTGACCGGCCTGCCTAAGAAGAGACGCGACTCGCTCAAAATTTTCATCGCTCGCTCCGCGCACGACGCGTTGTAGAAGTCCGCGAAGCCGAACCCTTTCGTCTGGCTCGGATACGCCGGGTTCCTGTTCTTCGGCATCTCCAACTTTTCGACGCCGCCGCAGCCGGCGTCTCTCAATCCTTGAATCACCTCCGCGCGCGTCTTCATCCGGTCCACGTTCCCTATGAACACCCGGTGCTTCGTCTGCTTCACGCTGACGCGGATCTTCTTGTCCTCGATCGCCTTTTCGTTGAGCTTCTCCGCCGCCGCGGCCGCGTCCTCGCGCGACGGATACGCGACGAACGCGTACCCGCGGTTCTGCCCGGTCGCGGTGTCGATCACCAGCTGCACGCTCGACGGCGACGCGACGCCCTCCGCGCCGTCGTCGCAGAACGCGCGGACGTCCGCCTCGCTCGCGCTCTTCGGGATGCCGCCGAGGAAGAGCTCGCACGAGTGCGCGGGTTTCTTCAAGAGGTCGTCGGACGGGTCGACGATCAGCACGGACGCGTCCTCGTCGTCGGAATCCTCGTCGGCTCGCCGCGCCGACGCCGGCGACGCGGGATCGGTCGCGGTCGCGGCGTCGGTGGGGCTCGTCGCTTCCTCGCGCGCGGTCGCTTCCTCGTCCGCGGCGGGTTCCTCCATCAGATCGGGATCGACGAGGTCTTCGGACTCTGCCATCGCGCGCGATCGCGTGCGTCGAGGCTCGGCAGGCGCGCGTTATGACCTAATTTCCGGGCGCGAACGAACCTCGAGAGCGCGCGCCGCAGGAGGGTGCTGCGGGAAAAGCGGCGCTCCCGCCGCCGACCGCGCCGCAGTTCGGCCGCGCGCGCGTCGCCGCGTCCGCGCCCGCGAGACCGCGCCGCGCGACGCCCGCGTCCGTTCGCGCGCGCCCGTCGCGCGACCGCGATGCCCGACGACGAGACGCCGCCCGTCGCCGACCTCGAGGCGCTGTTTCTCGAGATCGCGCGTCCCGATGTCGCGCTTCACGAAACGTCCATGGAGGCGTTCGCCGCGGGCGTGCGGCGGACGATCAAGCGCGCGGAGGCGTCCGTGGACGACGTCGTCCGCGCCGCGCGTCGCGGAGACATCGTCCTCGACGTGCGATCGCCCGGGGAGTACGCGCGCGGGCACATCCCGGGCGCGACGTCGATGCCGCTGTTCACGGACGACGAGCGAGCGAAGGTCGGGATCGCGTTCGCGAAGCAAGGAAGAGGCGTCGCGATGGTCCTCGGCATGAAAGCGACGCGACCGAAGCTGGAGGACATCATCGCGACGGCGAGCGCGTTGGTGGAGGAGAGAAAGAAGATCCGCGACCGCGATGGCGGCGACGGCGAGAGAGGAGGCGCGACGACCGCCGTGTACGTGCACTGCTGGCGCGGCGGGATGCGGTCGTCGAGCGTCGCGTGGTTCCTTCGCCGGTCGCTCGCCGACCGCGGCGTCGACGTTCGCGTGATGCGCGGGGGGTACAAAGCGTTCCGGCGGTGGGTGCTGTCGCGCTGGACCCCCGCGGCGGAGCTCCCTGGGGACGCGGGGAAAGACGACGCGCGCGCGCTCGGCGGGGAGGAGCAGGACGACGACGACACCGCGAACGAAAACGAATTCGAGGCGTCGCCGCCGCGCGGTCCCAACGTATGCATCGTCGGTGGACGCACGGGGGTGGGTAAAACGCGCGCGCTTCTGGCGTTACGCGACGCCGGCGAGCAGGTCATCGACCTCGAAGGCCTCGCGTCGCACAGCGGAAGCGCGTTCGGGTGGGTGGGACGACCGCCGGAGCAGCCGACGTCGGAGCACTTTTCGAACCTCGTGGCGTGCGCGTGGGCGGGATCGAGACCGTCCCCGCGTTGGGTGTTCATCGAGGACGAAGGCCCGCACGTCGGGAAGTGTTCCGTGGACCCGGGGTTGTTTCATCGCATGCGCCACGCGCCGCTGGTCGTGAACGTCGTCGCGCCGTCGGAGGTTCGGTTGCGCGTGCTCGTCGAGGACTACGCGTCGGAGGAACACCGCGCGGCGCCCGGGTGGTTGGAATCGATGACGGAGTCGCTCGAGAAGTTACAAAAACGGCTCGGTGGCGAGCGTTGTAATTCGCTCGTGACGCGGTTGCGGAGTGGCGACTACACCGCGGTCGCGGAGGGCCTTTTAGAGTACTACGACGACCTGTACGACAGACACCTGGGGAAGAAAAGAGTGGAGAAGGGCGCGATCAAGACGATCGCCGCAGAGACGCAAAAGCCCCGGGGCGGGGTGCAGAAGATCGTCAACGCGCTGCCGGTGGGGGAAGCGCGCGACGGGAGGCACCCCGACGCGCTGGACGTCGACGCGCTCGTGATGGATATCTTGAAAACGGTGCGCGCGTTCGAGGAGGAGGACGCGTCCGTTCCGTAAAGTCGCGCGCCGTATTCGTAGCTCTAAGATATTTCTCTCATCGTAGACGACGAGACTTTCCCAGACGATCGCA
>Ga0181559_10005319_pt1 | contig 12341 bp, 10 predicted proteins | sample 011ome_21_FD_133752 | JGI IMG/M metagenome (GOLD analysis project Ga0181559, IMG submission 133752) | Coastal salt marsh microbial communities from the Groves Creek Marsh, Skidaway Island, Georgia - 011508AT metaG (megahit assembly) | ecosystem: Environmental > Aquatic > Marine > Intertidal...
CAATCTGGTTACTTATTATTTTAGGACCGAGTTTGAATTTACCGGAGATCCCATTGGAGCAAAACTTTACATCGACCACCTCGTCGATGATGGAGTCCGTTACTATCTCAATGGCCAGGTCCTGGGCTCAATCCGCCTTCCTGACGGAAAGATCGACTCCAACACGCAAGCAGACTCGCTCTCGCCCGAAGGTGTCATTACCGCAGACGCTCTTGTTGTTGATGTCTCAACAGCAATCGTAAACGGCACAAACGTTTTCGCAGCTGAAGTCCACAACCAAAACCCGGGGAGTAGTGACCTCGTCTTCGGGGCACGCGTCGATATTGCCGCCAATCCAGCCGGCAATGGCCCTCCGAATCTCGATGATGCCCTCCACCCCTGGATCAAGAGGCAACTCCCTGATGGCGATTGGGCCATGGAAACCGAAGTGAAACTCGAGAAGGTCCAGTTCGGAGAATTCTACGCCGGCTTGCTGGTCGAAGCTGACCAAGGAGGAAACACCCTCCGATACGGTATCGGATTTAAAGATGGAGACAGCATTGCCTCAATCCGCGTGAATCCATCCGGCGGCTCCGAGACGATGACTCGCGTCCCCGCTATTGAATCGGATGTCGCCGTGATTAGACTGGAGCGTAGAGACAACCTTCTCAACTTCTACTGGTTGAATGATGGAAGCCTAATCCAGATCAACCAGGTCACCCTGCCGGAGGGAACAACTTTCAGCACCGGTGGAGTCTTCGCATCCACCGAAGTTGAACAGTCCCTTGAGGCCAGCTTCGACTACGTCATGCTGATCGGTTCCGATACCGACTTCACGACCTGGATGTCGATGAACGGCCTCACCGATCCGAATGCCGAATATGAAAGCTCAGGACTCACCAATCTCATGGCTTATGCCTTGGGTCGCGATCTGAATCCCAATGTTGCCCCCGCTCTCATTAGAAATGGTGATGTCATTGGTTTCAGTCACCGTCAACGCATCGTCGGTGGCCAGGTCCGTTATCAGGTTGAAAAGTCCACAAACCTCGTGGATTGGGAGCCTGCCGGAGACCTCAATGCTGATGGCGAACCAATTGAGAATCCCGACGGCACCTTTACGGTCAATCTTCTGAGCGAAATCCCTACTTCGGATCGTTTCGAAGTTTACTTCCGCCTCGTGGTCACTGCTTTCTAAACCAGAAACCGCCAGGACTTCGATGCCCTAGCGATCGCGGTGCCCCCACACCCAGAGGGTGGGCACCACGATCACGCTCAGGGTCATCGTTAACAGGACCCCGATCCCACAAAAGATCCCCATCGATTGCAGGGTTTCATTGGAAGCAAAGGCAAGCGACCCGAAGCCCACCACAGTCGAAAGTCCGCAAAAAAAGATTCCCTTCCCCACTCCATTCCAGACTTTGGCGAGATCGCCCCCACTTCGTCTCAAAGCAAAGATCAGGTGAATACTATAATCGATCCCGGTCCCCACGATGAGCGGGATCGCCATACTGCTCAAGAAGTTCCACGGTCTTCCGGCAACCACAACCAAGGCATTCACCAAAAGAAGGACGGTCAAAAGGACCCCCGCCGTAAGGACAGCGTCTTTCCACGACCGGAAGACCAAAACCAATGCCACGAGAAGGACCAAAGTCGCCGGAATGAAGAGAAAATAAAGGTCGTCCTTGACCCGCTTGAGGAGAAGTAAACGCAACATCTCCCATCCCGAGACTGTCACTCCATCGCTATTTAATACCTGCAACTCCTTGGCGGTCTCTGCCGTGACTATTTCTTTCAGCTGAATACGCCCGGAGAAGAAACCCTCCTCGTGGTAAAACATCCGGGCAAAGGCATCGAGCTCCTCAGGAACATTTGCCAGATTTTTAAGCACCATAGAATCCAGTTCTCTTCCCCTCTCGTTGAAGCCTACTTTTTTCATCTCAGCGAGGATCGCCTTGGAATTTTGTGAGACCTCTTTCCACGCGCCGGCATTCTTGGCCCGTGCTTCACGGTCCGGCAAAACCTGCACCGGCCACTCTGATCGCGTGATTAGCCCGGATTTCTTGAGCTCATTGATTTTGCGCTCGGCCACCTTCAGCGATTTTCGTATTTCTTCGACCGAATCCCCCTTTGCAACCAAAGATAGGTTCCGTTTCGACCAAGCCGGGAAATGTTCTTGGATAACTTCCAGGGTTTGAGCTGCCTCACTGACCTCCGGCTCGACCATCGACACATCAAATTCGATCTGGGGTGATCCAAGAAAAGCAAAAACCCCGGCGGATCCCGCAAGCAATACCCCAAGAAAGGCCAACGCTGATCTCACACCCGGAAATGGTGGCTTGAGCAATTGGGAGGGTTGTTTTCTTGGGAATTTTTGCAGAGCCAGCGGCATCAACCAAAGACAAACTAGTGCACCAACAACCAGACCGATGAGAATTAGCCCGCCCAACTGCTGAACCCCCTTAAAAGTGCTCAACATGAGGATTCCAAAAACAACCGCAGTAGTTAAAGCCGCCCAAAGAATCCCGGGTGCCATTTCCCGTCGCAAAGAAGCAGGCGATTGCCCCGCTGATGATTCGCGAGCGATGACTACACCGTAGTCGATCACCAATCCAAGGAGTATGGCCGCAAAACCGACGCTCACCAAATTTAACGTCCCATAAATCCACCCCGCCAGACCGAGGGTAATTAGAAAAACCAAGCCAAGGATCACTCCCAACACCGCCAGTTGAACAAAACTCCGCTGCGTCAAAAGAAACAAAATCCCCACAATAATCGAGGTCATGGCAATGGTTCCCGACATGTCTTTCTCCATTCCAGAGCCAATCTCGGAGCTAAAAACGGGGCCTCCGGTCAGAGTATAGGTGCAGCCTTCCGCTTCCCAACCATTAACTGATTCGCGAATTTTTTCCACCCAACTCGCATGCTCCCGATATTCCAAACCCAGATTGGTGTTGGCGATCATGACCAGCCAGAACCGCCCATCTTCGCTTTGATAGTCGAAGCCATTGCCCTGCAACCGAGTTACCGCCGGATGGTTCAAAAACCCCAGCGGATCATAGGCAGCCATTGTCGCTTCACCCTGATCTAGAGAGAGAGCCACTTTCTCCTTACTCTCGGCGAGCAATGCCTGAAGTCCTGCAGGGTCCTTCAGCCTCGAGGCAAATTTTTCAACTTCAGTAGGTTCGGAGTCCGCCCAAAGCCTCGCCAGACTTTTGGCAACGCTTTCACGATCATCCTCGAATCGTTCACGATACTGAATTCGGGCTTCTGGAAGACTCTTTTCGAGGTGATCTGCTAATTCAGCCACGTCCTCCTCGAAAATCTCTTCGTCATGCTTCAACAAAAGAATCACCCGGTGATCATCATCAAAGTATTCCCGAAAAACCTGCAGAGCTTCCACTTCGGGAATTCCGTCAGGTAGGATCTCGAGAACATCGGTTGCGAAACTCAAGCGACGCAAACCGTTAATGGAAATCAAAAGGACAATTCCAAAAATAAGATAGGACTGAATCAACCGGCGCACGGGAGGAGATTGACTGCTCTTTTAGAAATATCGACTTCCTAGATTGAGAATATCCCAAAAAAGCGGATCATTACTCCATGCACCGCATTTCCTTACTTTTCCTTTTTTTTTCACTCGGGCTTTTTGCCGACGAAGCCGCTCCGCTTAAAGAAGCTCTCAAAAAGCAGGCAGGCCACAAATCTGTTGTCGTCACTTTTCGTCAGACCAAGAAGATTCCCGCTTTGACCGACGACATCAAAACCATGGGGAAACTCTGGCTCATTCCGGGAAAAGCCTTTCGATGGCAACTTGGGACACCTACCAAGAAGACCATCATCTACAACGGTGGCGATGTCCTCGTGATTGACGAGCTCAAAAAGACCGGTGAGCGGGTCTCTCCCGACAATCGTTCGGTCAAGCCACTGTTTCTGACACTCGGAATGGGCGAGGAAACGTCATTCGATGAGATGTCCAAGATATTTACCATTACCGGGACAAACGAGGCCAAAGGTCGCTACCTAGCGACATTTTCGCCCAAACCACGCTCCATTCGGAAGATCATCAAATCACTCTTGATGCAGGTGAATCTTGAGAGCTCATTCGTAGAGCGCATCGGCTGGGTCCAACGGGATGGCACCGAGACCATGACCGAGTTCTTCAAGCCGACATTTAACGGGCAGATTCCCACGAGCACCTTCGTCATCGACGAGGCTGCTTATCACTGGAAGAAATAAACCAGCACGTTTGATTCCCGGCTACTCCTTCCTGGAGATTGCAATCTCAATAAATCCGAGGACTTCCTTCCGACCGGCCCGAGTGGTCGTGGAGCTTTCGAAAAAGACCGGAGCACCATCGCTGAACTCCTTCATCCTTTCCAGGAACAACGCAATGTTTTTGCGGACCACCCTGGTCTTGCTTTTGTCGGTCTTCGTAAAGATGAGAGCAAAAGGCAAGTGAGCTCCAATAACCCAGGCAACGAACTCCAAATCAATTGCCTGGGGAGCGTGACGGGAGTCGATCAAAACAAATATCCCGGCTAGAGATTCCCGATTGAGGAGATAGTCCGATACAAATTCGTTGAACTGATCCCTTTGGGACTTTGAGACCTTGGCGTAGCCATAGCCCGGGAGATCGACAAGATTCCAGGCATCGTTGATTGTGAAAAAATTGATTTCCCGGGTGCGCCCCGGAGTTTTTGAAACCCTGGCTAAGCCGTCTTTGTTTGTCAGGAGGTTAATTAACGATGATTTCCCAACATTGGATCTACCAATAAAAGCGAACTCAGGAAGGTCCGGAGCAGAACAACGGTCGAGACTGACCGCACTTTTCTTAAACCTTGCACTTTGAATTTTCATCAATCGGGAGGGCTTTATGGGACTAAAGGAAATAATAAGGGACAAAAAACGACTGCTTTCCGAAGAAAGCAGCCGTGAAAACAAAAAGTAAAACGATTGTTAAGAGCGCGCCCGTGGCGAACTAGCGACGGCGGCGAGCTACAAGAGCAAGACCAGCGAGCGCTGCGAGGAGGCTTGTTGATGGCTCAGGAATGACAGCGCCGCCAATCTGGAGACCTTCGGTGAAAGTCACTCCAAGTCCGGTATCAACATCAGTCAAAATCGTGCCCCAAAGGACAGACTCAGGAGTGACTGCGTCGCTGTTGATGTTGATATCAAGTCCACCAGCACCAACCGCATTCTCCGTTCCGAAAACTAAATTCGGGTCGAAGACAACAAAGTCAGTAGAATCAGCGAGTGTAGAGCCGTCGCCAATCACCAAGTAAACGTTCTGACCAACAGGCGCATCAACTGTTCCCTGTGGAATCGCAGCGGAACGGGTACCATCGAAAAAGCCAGGAACACCAATGCCATTTGAGAAAGCAGTATTCCCGTCTCCAAATGGGTTAAAGTTGGCCTTTACATCATCAATACCCCCAGGGAGCTCTGAAAAGGTTCCTGCAGCAACATAGCCCGAGCCTAGAGCGATTGGAGTACCCGTGTTGTCAAGAATCGGAACAGCCGTTGGGTCAGCTGCACCAATGTTCAAGAATGCTACGGTGTATGCACTTGCCCCAGAGAACATCCCTAAGGTGACAAGACTCGCAATTAATGTTTTTTTCATAATAATATCTTTAAACGTGAATTGTAAAACGACTTAGAGGTCAGCATAAAATGCCGGAGCTCCGATAGCAACTCCCTGCGGAAGAGCTCCGCGGTTTTGGATAACAATTCCTGAAGCAGAGTCAAGCGAAACAGCTGTGGAATCCACGTCGTTGCCATCAGAATCTTTCCATCCTGCCCCAGCCCCACCGAATCCACCGGATGAATACCAGTAAACATCGAAATCAGGGCCATTCGGAACAAAGACAAGATCAGCAGCACCTTGACCAGCCGAAGCGGTCAGAGTTCCCGCTTTGAGAACCCCAGGAGTTGCAGGATCGTCGAAAGCGGTAGAAAGGGTTGCTCCGGCGGGGTAAACGGTGCTCAGGTAATTAAACTGAGTGGTGAGAGCTGGAGTTGTTCCAGTAGTCTTAACCGAGCCACTCACAACGATTGAATTATTAGCACCACGATTCTGGATGATGATTCCATCTGTGTATACCAGAGTCACTGCCGAGCCATCAACATCAGAAGAATCACCACCGGCTGGGTTGACCTGCTTCCATCCTGCTCCCACACCGCCAAAGCCTCCAGAAGAGTACCAGTAGGTGTCAAACCCACCTGAACCGTCGGGAATTAAAACAAGATCAGCTCCACCCTGTCCAGCAGACTTGGTAAGACTGTCACCGGTGGCACCAAATACAGAAGCAAGGGTCTGTGGAGCGCGAACGGTCACCGCGTTGTCGACCTCAAGGTTGTCAAGGAGGCTTGCAGGGACGGTGATGACACCGCCAGTTGCGGTCCCTTCGACAACAGCGCCAGCTGCGTCTCCATCAATCACTTCAACGATCACTGGACCGTCAGCAACGGTTCCGCTCGCGAGAGTGATCTCGGCATTCTCAGCGGTGGCAACAGTGCTGGTCGCAAGAGGAGCACCAAGAAGGCGAAGACCGACGTAGTTAAACTGTTGGGTGATCTCAAGCGTCTCGTAGCCCACGGGCTTGGAGACTGATTCCTGAGCTGCGGCGCTGCCCATAAGAAGGGCGCTAAGCCCAAAAGCGGCAGCTGCTTTAAGAGTAGTAGTTTTCATTTTTGTTTTCTTTTTTGTCTTTGTTGAAGACCCACTGACTTGACGTCAATGAGTTTCCGCAGGCAATCCTCGAGTAAGATATCGTCAAATGAGGGGGGGCGTCAATGGCATTCTTAAAAGTTTTCGAGAAAATTTAAATTAGTTCGGAAAACAATAACATTTTGGCTCTGGATCCTTTATCTACGGGATTCGTTGACCAGGCTACCAGGCTGAAATCCGCTCAAATCTATCGAGACGGTCCGAAAATTCGGTTTTATCGGCCGATTCCAGGGATTTCGTTGAGAAATTTTCGCAGGTAAACGAGGCGAGAATGGACCCGTTAACAACCGCCTTCTTGAGTTGCTCGAACGACGGGGAAACCGCACGTTCGGCGGCCAGTGTTCCAATCAGGCCACCTAGGAAGGTATCTCCGGCACCGGTCGGATCCGCCAGATCGCGCAAGGGCCAGGCTCCACAACGGAAAAAATCTCCGTCGGGGCCAAACAATTTGGCCCCAAACTCACCGAGTTTTACCACGACGTAACGAGGTCCTTTTTTAAGTAACCTTTCGCCGGCGAGTACGAGATTATTCGTACCTGAAAACTCCCGCGCTTCGCTTTCGTTGATAACCAGAAGGTCAATCCGCTTCAGAACCTCGTGCAGTTCATCATTGGCAACGGTAATCCAGAGATCCATGGTGTCCGCGACGACAAATTTTTCTTCCGCAATGCACTGATCCAGCATTTGGAGCTGATTGACAGGAGCCATATTGGCCAAAACAACGAAGGGCGAGTCCGCCAGGCCGGCCGGAACCGATACCTGCCAGTGCTCCAGCACATTGATCGCGACGTTATGCGTGGTCCGTTCGTTCATGTTTTCGTGATATTCGCCGGTCCAGGTGAAGGAAGCTTGGTCGGAGCGCTCCAGGCCCGACAAATCGACGCCCTGATCGATCAACATCTCGAGATGCTCCGGGGGGAAATCATTGCCAATGATTCCCACCAAATGAACAGGAGAAGAAAGCTTTGCCGCGGCCAGCGAAGCATAACTAGCGGAGCCCCCGAGCAGATTGGTTTCATCTGCCACGGGGGTTTTGACGTTATCAATGGCGACTGATCCGCCGACGAGTATTTTCATGAGAGTTGGGATAAGATTTTCGTGGTCTCCTGTTCCGGGTCAGGCGAGGAGAGGAGATGGGACACCATCACAACGCGTCTGGCACCGGCTTGCTTCACCTCCTCGAGATTCTCCGGCTTGATTCCGCCGATGCAGAATGCCGGGATTTGCCGCCCCACCTCCTCCTGCATGCAGCGGATCTCATCCAGACCAATTCCGGGGCGCCCTTTCTTGGTCGGCGTTGGAAACAAGGGGCCAAAACCGATGTAATCCGCCTCATCCAAGAGAGCCTGCCGAGCCTGCTCCAAAGAGTGGGTTGACCGGCCAAGGATCATTTCCGGGCCAACCTGCGACCTCGCTTCCTGCAGCGAACCATCATCCTGCCCCAGGTGAAGCCCATGGGCCTGGCACTCGAGTGCGAGCTCCAGATGATCATTGATCACGAAGGGTTTCTCAAATTCGTCACAAAGAATCCGAAGCTTCAACGCGAGATCACCGAGTTCACGTGGATCATGTCCCTTGGCGCGAAGCTGCAAAATCCCCACTCCCCCGGCCAAAAGCGCTCGCGAGACGGCTTCCGCCGTCCCGATATTTACGTAGCCCAGATCGCAAATCCCATAAAGGAGTGCTTTTTGCAAAGCTGACCTCACGCCCCTTCCTTTTCTTTTAGGTAGTTTGCAACCCAGGCAATGTCGTATTTCCCGGCGATGAAATCCGGGTGATCGATAATTTCCTGCTGGAATGGGATGGTGGTCTTGATGCCTCGAATCGTGAATTCCGCGAGCGCACGCTTCATCCGGGCAATGGCAACCTCGCGGCTCGAGGCCGTCACGATGAGCTTAGCGATCATCGAGTCATAATAAGGAGGCACCGTGTAACCGGAGTAAACGTGGGTATCCACCCGAACCCCTTTTCCGCCCGGAGCATACCAAAGATCGATGGTACCGGGACTTGGCGTGAAGTTATTGTAGGGATCCTCCGCATTAATCCGGCATTCGATGGAGTGACCACGCGGCTCGACTCCCAAAACATGTTCGGAAACAGGCTCGCCGGACGCGATGCGGATTTGTTCCTTGATCAGCTCACAGCCCATCACCTCCTCCGTCACCGGGTGCTCGACCTGGATCCGGGTGTTCATCTCCATAAAATAGAAGTCGGTGGCGTCGGCATTGACCAAATACTCAATCGTTCCGGCATTCCGATAGCCGATTGATTCGATTAAGCGAACCGAGGCGTCGCCCATGCGCTTCCGCATTTCAGGGGAAATCAGCGGACTTGGGCACTCTTCGATAATTTTCTGGTTGCGACGCTGCATCGAGCAGTCGCGCTCACCAAGATGGAGGTAATTCCCGTGATTGTCGGCAAGAACCTGAAATTCAATGTGGTGAGGCTCAAGGACCAGCTTCTCGATGTAGCAATCGCCATTGTTAAAGCAGGCCTCCGCCTCCTTGGAAGCCGCCTGGAATTGCGACTTGAACTCGCCCTCATTCATGGCGGGGCGCATGCCACGGCCTCCGCCGCCGGCCGTCGCCTTGATCATGACCGGAAATCCAACCTCTTTGGCAACCTTCAGACCCTCGTCGGCATCAGCGACAATCCCGTCCGAACCGGGAGTGACCGGAACACCGTTGGCGGTTGCCGTGGCACGGGCGGTGTTTTTATCGCCCATCGTGCGGATGACTTCGGCCGAAGGCCCGATGAAGGTGATATTACAGCTTTCGCAAATCTCAGCGAAACGAGCATTTTCCGAGAGAAATCCGTATCCAGGATGGATGGCATCCGCTCCGGTAATCTCAGCGGCCGCAATGATGCGATCGGGCTTTAGATAACTTTCCTTGCTGGGGCCGGGACCGATGCACACCGAATCATCGGCGAGCTGAACGTGCATGGAATCCACATCCGCCTCGGAATACACCGCGACGGATTCAACTCCCAACTCACGGCAAGCCCGAATGATGCGAAGGGCGATTTCGCCACGATTGGCGACGAGGACGCGCGTAAACATGATGTATCAGGGAAATTTATTGCACGCGGAAGAGCTCGTCTCCGAACTGAACCGGAGTCCCGTCATCCACACAAATCTGGGTGATGGTCCCGGAACGCTCGGCCTTGATCTCATTCATGACCTTCATGGCCTCAATGATGCAGAGCGTTTGACCTTCGCTGATGGTATCTCCCACATTCACGAAATCGGGATCGTCCGGAGAAGGCTTGCGATAAAAGGTCCCGACCATCGGAGAGGAAATCGCTTCGCCAGATGGGGCGTCCGCGGCTTCGCCGTCCGCAGCCGATGCAGGTGCCGCGCCGGCCGATGCAGGTGCTTCCACAGAAACAGGAGCAGGGACATGGCCGCCACTTGAGGGGACTGAGGCGATTAACTTCTGGATCTCTTCGAGATCAGTGCCCTTCTTGAGCTTGAGATTGAAGTCTTCCTTTTCGTACTGAAACTGAGACAAGCCATGCTCATCCATCAGTTTCATGATTTTGCGAATTTCAGTGAGGTCCACGGAGTTGATAAGATGTTATTGAGCAGCTGCTCTGGGAGCAGTATGACGAATTTGTAAGGATGGGCAACACCGAACGTTCCCGGTTGTTGGCCAAACTGGCTAAACACCTCGATTTTCTGGCTTTCAATCCTCTACGATTTTCGACAGTTTTCCAGAAGTCAGACAGTAAAAATGCTGATCCCCACACCTCTCCGCCAAACCCATCGCAGCCAGTGCTCGAACTGAAAGATGTTTGCTTCACCATTCAAAAAGATGGTGAGCCCTTAAACCTCGTAGACCGCGCCAGCCTAAAAATCCCCCGGGGCCACTTTATGGCCATCGTGGGACCTTCCGGTTGCGGCAAAACGACCCTGCTTAAGACCATCGCCGGACTCAACCCCGAATCCGATGGTTCTCTTTGGTGGAATGGGCGCAATTTATCGGAAGACGAGGATCTAGAACCCTATGAAATCGGCTACGTCCCCCAGTTCTCCATCGCCTATGACCAGCTCAGCGTTGACGAATCCGTCGAAGCTGCGACGCGCCTCCGCGTGAAAACCAAAGGATCCGCAGATCTCGACGAGCGAATTGACAAGGTTCTCGAAGAAACCGGACTCGCTCCCATCGCAGACCGTCCCGTCAGCGTCCTCTCCGGAGGTCAAAAACGCCGGCTTGGCCTAGCTATGGAGCTGGTATCCCGCCCCAAGCTTCTTCTTTGTGACGAGGTTACCAGCGGCCTGGACCCCCGGTCCGAACGGGAAATCGTCCACCTTCTGCACGATATTTCACGCCGGGAAGGTCGAATTGTCCTTTCCGTGACCCACTCCCTGGCTCACTTGGAACTCTACGATTCCATCTTGGTCCTTCACGAGGGCCGGGTCGCCTATCACGGCACCCCGGAACAACTCACCCACTACTTCTCGGTCGATAACATCGAACTGGTTTATCCCCAACTGGCGAAGCAAGCCTCGGAAAAGTGGCGCGCATCGTGGCTGAAGCACTCGCCCACCTACTATGACAAGCTTGAGGGCAATCGCCAAAATCTGGTCGACCACGGGCTTCTCGAGCTACCGGAAGATGAATTTGAGGATCCGGACGATGAGGACTTCTCCATCGCTCACGAAGACGAAATCCGTGCGCCCGGAATGCTCAGCCAGTTCAGCACCCTGCTAGGTCGAAGAATGCGGATTTTCTTCCGTGACCGAGGACAGGTTCTTCTCCAACTCGCCATTTTGGTCTGCTTTCCCATCCTCGTTGTCCTCTTTTCGCCAAGGGCAAATGAAAACATGCGAAAATTCACTAATGCCTCTGGCGCGAGCCTTCAGGAACAATACCAGGAACAAGCCAATGTGCAGGCCGACCGCCTCAAGGTGGGCTCGGCCGTGTCCGGCATAATCATGTTTCAGGTCGTCCTGCTCTCCCTGATGGGTTCCAATAACGCCGCTCGCGAAATCGCCGGGGAACGCCAGATTCTGGAAAAAGAGAAATTTGGAGGGGTCAGTCCCATCGCCTATCTCACAAGCAAAGTCGTCTTCTTGTCCGGGCTGGTTCTTGTCCAATCGCTATGGATGGCGGGCTTTGTGGAGCTGTTTTGGTCCTTCAAGGGCAATTTTACCGATCACGCTATTTTTCTGATACTGGTGAATGCTGCGATGACTTCGGTTTGCCTTGGAATCTCCAGCCTGATGAAGACTGCTGAAAAGGCCTCGCTACTTTCGGTCTATCTGGTCGGCTTCCAGCTTCCTCTCTCCGGAGCCGTTTTGGCCCTGCCGGAAAACATTGAACCCCTCACCCGCCCGTTCATTTCGGCTTACTGGGGCTGGTCGGGCAGCGTTGCTTCGCTTTCGGGAGACTATAAATCCGCACTCACCGCAATCAGCGAAACCGAGCTCTCTCCCACAAACATCTGCTTTTTCGTCCTCGTCATTCATATTATCGTCGGTCTCGCCGCCTCATGGGTTGGCACCAGTCGCCCGCAATGGGAACACTAATCACCTACAAATCTTTCTTTAATCATGGCTCGTCGCGCTAGCTCAGGCGTCAATACCCAGGCTCTTATCATCGGGGCTGTCTTTCTTCTCCTCGTCTTTGGA
>Ga0181559_10005324_pt1 | contig 12338 bp, 8 predicted proteins | sample 011ome_21_FD_133752 | JGI IMG/M metagenome (GOLD analysis project Ga0181559, IMG submission 133752) | Coastal salt marsh microbial communities from the Groves Creek Marsh, Skidaway Island, Georgia - 011508AT metaG (megahit assembly) | ecosystem: Environmental > Aquatic > Marine > Intertidal zone...
AACTCGGGATGTGTGGGCCGCTCTCCCTGAACCCCAAAATTATCAACGGTTCGTACCAAGCCTTCTCCGAACAAGTGCATCCAGACTCGGTTCACGAATACCCGCGACACCAACGGGTGCTCTTCATGCGTAAGCCAGTCAGCGAGTTGCAAGCGTCCACTGTTACCCGAAAAAGAGTCGACTGCCACGCCAGAATCACACGCCTTCAAAAAACCTCGGGGAACCGTTTTACCAAGGTTCCTCACCTCACCTCGAATGTGGACAGGGCTATCAGCAAGTTTTTCGCCTGAGTAATCTGCCGGAGCCATTGCAACGGGAAGAGCAGGTGGAGAATTCTTTTTCAAGCGATCGAGCTCTTTCTTGGTCGCAGAGAGACTCTGCTCCATCTCTTTCAATTCAGTTTGGTCTTCCTTACTTTCTTGCGTCTGCGGCGGGCTCGCAATATCGCCTTGTGGAATAAACTTAACGGCATCAGCAATTACATAGCCTGTCGTTCCCTCGTTACGAATGGTCAGCGACGTTTCCACTTCGCCTTTCAACTCAAAGACGCCCAAGGAACTCCACATCGGCTCAATGGGTATCTCTCTTTGATCAAGTAATATCTCGACCTCCCCGTCAGTCGTGGTCAAGCGGATCGGAACCTTGGCTGCTCGATTTGAACCGGGTGAATGAGACACACGAACTTCGTATTGACCAGTATGGGGAAGTTGAACGCTGTACTGAATCGACGCTTCTCCCTTTCCTTTTGCATCATCGTGAACGTAACCTTCACCCACGTAATGTTTAAAATAAGTCGATGGCTGCCATGATCCAGTTTTTTTTGCTTCCCGATCATCAACCACGATCCCTTCGGATTTATCTGAGACTTTCTCCTTGAGAAATTTTAACTTTCCTTCCAATGCCTTAACCTTAGACTGCAATCGCTTCAATTCCTCTTGATACTCTTTCAAGGCCAAACGCTGCGATTCGGTCGACGGCAACTCAACTCGATTCCATGTGCTAACGTATTTCTGACTCTCACCGTTTAGGGTTTGAGTACTTTGAAAAATCCCCGCAAGCGCGTAGTAGTCTTCGGTTGGAATCGGGTCAAATTTATGATCATGGCACCTTGCACACCCCAGCGTTAAACCGAGAAATGCTCGCCCGATGGTATCGATTTGCTCATCGACAACATCCAGCACTAACTTCTCTTTATCACGTTCGCTCAACATCTTGGGACCGAGCATTAAAAAAGTGGTAGCAACAACATTGTCGTACCTTTCCTGATCATTTTGATAAGGAAGTAAGTCACCAGCGATCTGCTGGCGAATCATCTGGTCAAAGGGACGATCCTCATTCAACGATCGAATCAAAAAGTCGCGATACCTCCAAGCTTCGTGGTAGGTCGCATTAAAATCGCTACCATTACTGTCTGCATAGCGAGCAACGTCCATCCAGTGTCGCGCCCAGTGTTCGCCAAATCCAGATGAAGCCAGTAGTTGATTCACCAAACGATCCCAATTCCTATCTGTTGGATCCGCTAACCAAACATCTTGCATTTCAATACTCGGCGGCAATCCAGTCAGATCAAAGCACAGCCTGCGAAGTTGAGTGTGGAGCTCGGCTTCGGGATTCGGTTTGATACCCGCGGTGTAAAGCTTGTGGTTTAGATAATCGTCAATCACGCCTCGACTCGGATACACGTCGGCAGAGCTCGTCAGCGTCGCGATTGCATGTTCACCCCGGCCAGACCTTGGACGAAAAGCCCAGTACTGTTTTACTTGATCCCAGTCGATCTCTGCCGTTCTGGTCGAGGCAGATAACTCGGAATCGGTTCTAGGATCAACGGCTCCTGCTGCGATCCAAGCCTCAAAATCCTGAATCACGTTATCAGGAAGCCTCCCACTCGGAGGCATCTCAGAAGATTCGTATCGTATCGCTGACATCAGGTGACTGGCGTCAGGGTCACCAACGACAATCGCCGGTCCACTATCGCCACCCGCTAGAAGGCCGGCGAGTGAATCAACCCGCAAAGAGCCCGATAACATTTCTGCATCGGGTGAATGACATTCATAACAATGCTGAATAAAAACCGGTCGAATCTTGGCTTCGAAAAATTCAATCGACGCTGGATCATTCGCGGTCGCAATGCGAGCTGAGCTGATCACTAACACAAGAAAAGGAATCAGGTGCGATGCGATGTGTTTGACTGACTGCATGCGTTTTCGAACCAAAAACAATTTCCACGATTGTCGACAAAAACAGTGCATCACCGACATGACTAGGCATCGCATACCACTTGCCGCAACGGGAACAACTTCGACCTAACCCAGTTGCTCCGAACGCAGGGAAAAAACGACAAACTCGAACATCAGAGAATGAATCCCGAGTGTCGTAAGTATAACCAAAACTCGAGGAATCTGGCGAAAAGGATGTCGCCGAAAATTTACGGAAGAAATGCGGGCTAGAACCAGCAAACCGCGATGATCCCTCACGAATCATCCGTAATTACCAAGCTCCCAAGATAGCGAACCGTCTTGTCAGACGCTAAATCTGATTCTAATTCTCTGAAACGGTTCTACCGATTATAGGAGCAATCGAACAAGAACTTTGCTTCACGGACGCCAAAGAGTTTGCCTCTCTGGTTGAGTAACGATCGCGAAAGCCAATTACATTCGCGGCACGACACCAATCCCAAGCAGTCGCAGCCCCAACTGCAGGACGCGTCCAGACAGACAAACCAACGCTAAACGAGTCGCTTGTATTTGCGGCGTTTCGGCGCGAAGCACGTGACAGTTTTCGTTGAACTTTGAATAAGCCCTGGCTGTTTCGAGCAGGTAATCAACCAGTTGATTCGGCGCGTAATCTTTGTGCAAAGCTACCAGCGACTCCTCGAACTTCATCAGCATGAGGGCAAGATGCCTTTCTGCAGGATGCGAGAATGCGATACCTGAGTCGGCAACCATCTCCGAGACATCACCTTCGGCTTTCTGAGCATTCTCAAGGATCTTTTGGGTTCGAGCGAAAGAGTACTGAACGTAGGCGGAAGTGTTTCCTTCTAACGCAACCATTTTTTCGAGATTGAATCGATAGTCACTGGTCCGGTGATGACTTAAGTCAGAGAACTTGATTGCACCGATCCCAACAACCTCTGCAATCATTTCCTGCTCCGCTTGATCCATAGGTGGATCAAATGAGGCTAGGCGCTCAGGGTCACAAACGACCTGCTTGGCTCGATCAACCGCACCGTCGAGAAGGCTCTCCAAACCGATCAGCGAACCACTCCGGGTCTTCATCGGTTTGCCATCTTCACCCAGCACGGTTCCAAAATTCACATGAACCAACTTGACGTTCTCGAGACCGAATTGATCGGCAACTGCAAATAGTTTGTCAAAATGCTCGCTTTGCCTCGTATCAACGACATAAAGAATCTCGCTCGGTTCAAATTGCTCGAGACGATACTGAAGCGTTGCGAGATCGGTGGTCGCGTATAAGTAAGCACCGTCCTGCTTTTGAACGATCATCGGCGCATCAAAATTCTCCAAGAAAACGCAGACGGCCCCATCACTATCTTTGGCTAGCCCCGCGTCTCTCAACTTGTCCACCACACCGCCGAGGCGATCATGATAAAAGCTCTCGCCGAGCGTGTGATCAAACTCAACATCCAAACGGTCGTATACACGGTTGATCTCATCTTTGCAGTGGGGCAGAAACTTCTCCCAAAGACCAAGATTCTCTGCATCTCCTCGATGCAACTTCGCCGTTTCTTCGAGAACGGCCTGATCAATATCCGGGTGCATCGCAGCACGATCGGCCCAAAGGGAATCGCTTTCAACAGCCTCAACTTTCTCAACCGATGACCGCAATGCCTCAGCGGCGGATTGCAGACGTCGCTCAGCCGATGCAACCGCCTTTCTCGCTGCCTTTTGCTTTGATTCCTCAGCCTCGTCCGATGCATGCTTCGCCTGTGCGAGCCCTCCCTCAGCTTCGGCGACGGAATGCTCTAACGCCTCGATGGATCGCTTGGCCTTACGATATTCAATTAGCTGATTGACGATTCGATACAGCTTCGCCAGCTCCTGAACGGGATTCGCGTCAACCACTTGGGGATCACCAAAGTGCTTATAGCCATAAATAATGATCCCAAACTGTGTCCCCCAATCACCGAGGTGATTATCCGTCTCAACTTGATAGCCCAAAAACCGAAGACAGCGAGCCAAGGCGTCACCAATCACCGTGCTGCGGATATGCCCGACATGCATTGGCTTGGCAACATTAGGAGATGAGAAGTCGATCACGATCGACTTCCCTTGATCGACCGCCTCAACACCGCACCTCTCGTCGCCCAAAAATCGCTCGATCTGCCGGCAGATGAATTCATCTTTGAGCTTGAGATTAATAAATCCGGGCCCAGCAATCTCGGGCGTCTCACAAATATCTTCGATAGCCAAACTCGCGATAATTTCCGCTGCTACGTCTCGCGGATTTTTACCGATTTCCTTACTCAGTGGCATGGCGCAATTGCACTGATAATCGCCATGCTTGGGATCAGCTGTTGGCCGAATCATCTCAGCATAGACGTCTGCGCGATCCGTAAGCGAGGAGAGCGAATCACGAAACCGTTGCTGAAGCAAATTTTGAAGATGCATAACAAGAACAAAGCAAACAAAGGCAAGAAGGTATTCACTACTTTCAAATACGAAGCGTTTTGAAATCCAATCAAAAAGAGGCTGAAACCTCAATACAAATCGCTTCTATTTGATCTTGTGAAGGAAACAGCCCGAAAACGACGCCTCCGCAAACGAGACTCCAATCAACGCGTTTCATTCACATCAAATCTGGGGCCGATCCAATCGGCCAAGCCTCTACAAAAATCAGGCTCATGCGTAACGCACTTTTATGTCAAATCCGTTCTCTATCTTATCGCTTGCCTCTGGGACAGCACGTCGACCTAACGGATTGGCAATCACTTTGAATCACCCATTAAATGGCGAGAAGTCAGTAGCCATGCGAGCGCAGGTCACGAAGGATTTTGGCTCAAGCCAAGTTCTTCCAGCGACACGATCGTCCCATCGGCCCAGAGCGACTCTAAATCGTAATATTCGCGTGTTTCATCATCGAACAGGTGTATGACGACACTGCCGTAGTCGAGCACAATCCATCGACTCTCCTCGTATCCTTCGATTCCCATTCGTTTATCACCGAGATCTTTCTCGAGAACATCATCAATCTGTTCGCTGATCGCGTGTAACTGTCGACGACTTGTGCCGGTGGCAAACACAAAGAAATCAAATTCCGCACTCTGCGCAGACACATCCAAAACGGCAACATCTTGTCCGTTATTATCAATGGCAACCCTTGCGGCGGCGGCGGCAAGTTTTCGAGCTTCACCGACTCCCAGTGGCCGGATTGCACGATCATTGCTGGGAATGGAACGATCCTCTTGGTCCGCAGGCGTAGCTGACTCCGAAGCGGAAGACGCCACGGTATCATCGGAGTCTGGAATGTTTTTTTCTTGGTTTTCGGTCATTGAGTGGCTGCCAAAATGGGTAGACGGAGCACTAAAGTCTAGTGACTTTGCAGAATCTGTCACGCAGTCATGGGCACGAAAGTCCACGGATTCTGACTCATTTCTCCTCCAAAACACACGTTTCAAGAAGGATCACGATATGGCTGACTGGATCGAAGAAGGAAAAAAAGCTCCTGCCTTTACCCTTAAAGATCAAGCGGGCAATCAGGTGCGTCTCAGCGACCTCAAAGGAAAACCCGTTGTGATCTACTTTTATCCCAAAGATGATACTCCTGGGTGTACCAAGGAAGCGTGTGCTCTGCGTGACCGCTGGAGTGAACTAAAAAAACTCGGTGTGCATCTTTACGGAGTCAGCGCGGATACAGCAGAAAGTCATATAAAGTTCATCAATAAATACGACCTGCCGTTTCCACTGCTGGTCGACGACAAGCATGCGATGAGCGAAAAGTACGGTGCTTGGAGGGAGAAGAACATGTACGGAAAGAAATCGATGGGAATCCAGCGATCCACCTACATTATCGACGCAGACGGAAAGGTCGCAAAAGTCTTTAAGCGTGTCCGCGTCGATGGTCACGATCAACAAATCATCGACGTGCTCCAATCACTTTAAAACCGTTTCGACAATCGGACGGGTCATTCGCACTTCCGGAGCAATCTCAACTTCCCCAGAATGATCACGCTCGCTAGGCAGCAGGTTGGCCAAAGTAACGTTGGACCAAGTCTTTTCTGGGTTGAGGACCGTGTACCACAGCAATCGCGCAGGCGATTAGAGAACCCGCGAGATCCCAAATAAACGGATTAAGCCCCATGAACTCGAAGGCTCGAAATTCGCCTTCGAGATAGTAACCCCATGCCGTTAACGCAACGTGCATCAAGGTTCCACCAAGCATCCCAGCGATTGCAGCAGAAGATGTCATCCGCCTCCAATAAAGTGAAAGGACCAGAGGTACAAGAAAACACGCAGCCAGCCCACCGGTTGCGAAAACAATCAAATCCTGAAGGTACATGGGGGGGTTAAGCACAAACACCATGGCGAATACACCAACCAGTATCGTCACGACATAGCTAAGTCGCTTCAATTTCTTTTCGGATGCTCCTTGGCTGAGGAACCCCTGATAGAGATCCCGAACCACCGCAGATGAAACGACCAATAAAAAACTGTCAACGCTCGACATGACTGCGGCGAATGGTGCCGCAACTAAAATCCCCGCCAGCCAAGGCATCCCAGCGGCTTTGGTTAGATAGGTTGCCAAATCCGGCATGGTTCGGTCTGGATCAACTTCCATCCCCGGCATCAAAACGCGAGCACAACAGAAGATGACAACCAACGAAAAATAGATGACGGTGTAATAAATCGAAACCGTGACGACAGAGTATCGCAGCGTTCGGGAGTCTTTGAAAGAAAGCAGACGCACCAAGTTACTTGGCTGCCCCGCTGCTCCAAAAGGCCAGAAGATGATGAAGCTAATCGCGGATCCGATCGCGAGAAAACCAAGGGAATTAGAATCACTTGGACCAGGGTTACTCAAATAGACTCCGGCTTGATTCGCACCGTACGCGTACTTCTTCCATTCGGGATCGAGTACTTGCGCACGTATCGTCGATACCTGTGCCGAAGCAATGGATTGACGCATCCGTTTAATTTCTGATTCAGTCGTCAGTCGCAGTAGGCGAACCGAATCGCTTTCTTGAACGCCAGCGGGAATCATCACGGTCTCGGCTAGGCGAATCACTTGGCCAGAATCCTCAAGCCAAACCCCCTTCGGCACCAGCATGTCTTCGCTTGATATTTGCTGCAGACGCAATATGCCACTGCCGAACTCCGGCGGTGTCATCTGAGCCATCTGACGCGTAGCATTTTCAAGTCCACCGACTTGATAGAGCGCAAAACCCAGCATCAAGACGACACCTACGAACATCACAATCCCTTGCATCACATCCGTCCACACCACGGCCCGAAAACCGCCGTAAACGACGTACACGATTACAGCTACCGCGAACACAAGAAGACAAACAAGATAGTCGGGCTCGGCTTGATTTACCCAAGGAATAGAAGAAACCATCGACCCAACCCCACCCACGACCGATCGAAACATCGGATCCTCTGAAAGCAGGGTGGCAAGAATTTTACCACCGGCCTTGAACTGTGCGACAATGTAAAAAAACATGAAAAAGATCAGCATCAAGGTTGCCACCAAGCCGGTCTTTGGACTCTCGAATCTTGCTCGAAGAACCTCCGGAATCGTCAATGCACCGGACTGCCTAGCAACTTGATTGATCCGCTTGCCAAGGATGGCCATCGAAACCAACGGCAATGCCATGTAACCCGCAATCCAAAGTGACAATGACCAACCGTGTGTGTAAATCAGAGCGGGGAAGCCCATGAAGGTTCCACCCGATGCATTGGTCGCCGCAAAGGTCAAGGCAAATGCCCAAACTCCAAAACTGCGGCTTCCCAAAAAATACTCACCCACAAATTCCTTACCCTTCGCAACGCGATTGGAAAGGACGGCGAGCAGAAAGACCGCTACCGTGTAAAGTAAAAACACGAATAATGCTGTGTTCGATCCATCTGTCATGGAGAGTCTCCGAGGCCGGACGGCTCGATTGGCGTCAAGTTATCTTCGCGATCGGTTCGTACCGATGCAGCCTGCTCAGGATCCGTTTGCTCAAGACGCATCACAACCGAAGTATCGGGTGGTTCGGAAGTTTCAGCTTCCGGATCGGAGGAACCCCCGTCGAGGTCATCCTCACGTATTAGCCCCATCGCAAAGCCGATACTTGCAAGCGTGGTAACCAGCCACGGAACCGCCACGCCCCAAAACACCCAACTGGGTATTCCCAAAATCATTGATAAGTGAGCGGGATCGATTGATTGAAATCCGTAAAGCGAACAATACCCGATCGTCCAAACGGATGACAAAAACCAAATCAACATGATCCACTTCGCCTCTCGCAGGGAATTGGTGACGAGTGACGTGTTTGAATCTTGCTTACCTTGTACGCAAGAATCGACTGGCATTTCCCAGAATCCCGTTCGTTTCAAGAAGCTAAGTACCAAGCCATTCGTGTTCGATCGATCTACCGATACGAGATGGCAACCTGTCAGAGAACCGAGACCGATTCATCAACCTTCAAAAGCGATGAAAAACCGGAACAAGCCTCATTGGATGGCAAAAAAACAATGCGAATAAAAATCATCGTGATACCGCTGAACTAGCAACCGGCCATCGCACTTGATTCGAAAGTTTAATGTTTTTCAAACCATCCGTGTTACGGGACCAAACGATCCCGAGCGTCAACGCTCCAACGCTGCTGCAACTGACCGTCTTGAACCACTTGCGCCGATTGATGCAAAGCGACTGTCGGGCAAACATGCCTCGGAAACGCAAGAAACTCTTGCCCTAAACGTATCTGACCCGCCAATGCGGTCCTGACCACCAAATGTTCCTCACTGTGACCAACAAAAATCGCATCCGGCACCTGTGGCAGCAGGACTCGTCTTTCAAGCGGCATCTCTGAGGCAACTGACTTGTAACCCAAATCAAAGCAGACAAGATCTTCGCTCGGCTTGCTAATCACTCGTGTCAGCAGCGCAATTGCAATTTCAAAATCGAGTTCCTCGTAATTGCTTCCGTACCCCTGATCCCAGAGCAGCGGTGTTCCTGGGCTGCACTGCCAAACACTCTCATGCGACCAAAAGCCAAAGGTTGGCGAGCCTCCGACGACCACCTCTGACATGGAATACCGCTCAAGATCCGCCTCGATGAGTGATTTGATTTTTCTTGCCTCGCTCATCCGATCCTGCCAATCGGGTTGATGTAGGTGACCGTCATACACATGCAGCCCTCGGTACTCCAGCTCGGGAACTTGTCCGATGGCCGCCCGCAATTTGTCCACTTGATCACCAAAGGGAACCCCCGTCCGATGCATTCCACAATCAATATCAATCCAGATCCCAATTGGACCAAGATCGCTTGAAGCAAAGTGTTGCTGAAGCTGATGAAGTCCCGCAGGATTATCCACTAAGCAGGAAAACGTTGTCTCGGGATATCGCCCCATCAAACGCTCAAGTATCGACACATTGGGGCCAAGCATTGGATAGGCCACCAATACATCCCTCGCACCACATGAAGCAACCATTGCCGCCTCGGAAAGTGTCGCTACTTTGAACTGATCGATGCCTTGATCAAGTTGCATGCGAATCAACGGAGACATTTTGTGCGTTTTTACGTGCGGCCTCAGTCGCGAAGCATCACCGGCAACTTGGCTCAATAGTTGCTGCAGATTGCGCTGAACAAGATCCAGGTGAAGCAGTAGCCCCGGTGAAGGTACGTCAGAAAACAACTCGGCGCTAGGCCAATGATTCATAGTCATCGCGAAGACATGACAGGAGCAAAAAGGATGGAAAAAATGCATCCGCAACCAAAGATTGGATCAGAGAAAAAACTAAGACCAATGCTTACGGAGAAAACGGATAAAGTTTAAGTGACAGATCCCTTCGATCGCTTCCTCTTCATAACCTCTTGAACGCAGAATCTCCAAAAAAACATTTAGATCTGCGATGGTATCCAAGTCGCTCGGTGACTGCTCGGTTCCATATCCTCCATCAAGATCGGTCCCAATTCCTATATGTGAAGCGTTTCCCAGCAGTTGCACCATGTGATCAACATGATCAGCCAAAGCTCGAAAATTGGCTCCCGAGTGATTCTGATGGTTACTGACGCCTCGCTTCCAATTTGGAACCATCATCCACACGTCCAGTGCAACGCCAATCACCGCTCCGCGGGCAGCGAGTTCCCGGATCTGCATGTCGGTTAACTGCCTTGGGTCATCTACCAATGCTCGACAGTTATGATGACTCGCCCAAACGGAACCAGAATAATGATCCAGCGCATCCCAAAAGGTCTGCTCCGCCAAATGAGTCACATCCAAGATCATCCCTAGTTGATCCATCTCGCTGAGAAGTGATTTGCCAGCAGTACTTAGTGACCCCTCACAGTCGTGACCGAGTGCGTAACGCCCCACTCCGTAATGAGCTGGCCCGAGCGCTCGTAACCCATTGGTGTAGGCGGCGGAAAGATCATCGAGAGTTCGAAGCGAGTCGGCACCCTCGAGGCTAAGGATGTAGCCGATCGGCGTATCCGCTGCAGCCTGCGCCCAGTGATTGAAGTGTGTCTCAAGTCCCTCGAGGTCAACGATCTGCTTTAACTGTCCATCCGCCTCCATCGCGCGATACCAAGCCAATTGGCCTTGAGTCATCGCCCAGGCCTGCTCAGGCGATTCCCATGCACCGACAGGCCCAGCAGGCTTCATGCATCCCGCCAAAAGTGTCGCGACACATAATCCAACATCGCCTCGACGCATCTCTGGAAAGGCAACCGTCCCGGCACCGCGACCTTTCAGATCCGATAATCCAGACTCGAGCTTTCGAATCTCATGAACGGATCGACGAAGGTCACGGTTGTACTCCAGCGCGTTGAGACTCAGATCAAGATGTGCGTCAAAGATGAGCATAATTCCGACCGCTCCAAATCAATGCCTTGGTGTAGCAGCGTGGTTTAAGGGACACAAAAAAAGCCGACCTCCAACTAGGAGATCGGCTTTCGGTAACTGTTTCGACAACCTCTGCTCACCTTATAGGTTTGGCAGATCGTAAGGGTCGACGTCGCCTACCATGTGGAAGTGATTGTGATCGATGTAGATGACTTCGGTCGCTTCGTGGTTGTCCAGCGTATGAGGCACTGGGTAACCAACGATCACCTTCTCGTCAAAGTAGACCGTGCACTTGTAATGTGCGTGGTGTAATTGAGCAGGGCCAATCAGTGGGTAGAAGCGAGGAGGATCAATGTAGTCAGCGATCTTCTCTTTGATGATGCGTACATCGTTACGCTGCTTTTCCCAAAGAAGGGGGATTCCACCCTGGACAGGACGTGCCTTTTCCAGAGCGTGCATGATCTCATCATCGGTTGGTGGATCCAACGCAACAATGGGCCCGCCAGAAGTGGTTGGACCAAGGATCGGCACTCGATCGTACCGCTCTTTCTTCCAATACTTTTCTTCTTGCTTGTGTTGATAGTACGGGCTCACCGGAATTGGGTACCCGACCCAACCGAGATTGAACCCGTTGTGAACTCCGTAGCAGCCGGTCGAAGAAACGGCCATCAATGCTATTGCGCCGAGCATCATGCGGCGCACCCAATGCTTTTTCATAGCCGCGTTCGCATCCTTCGTTTCGCGACGGTCTTTCAAGCTGGTCATCCGAGCAACCTTCCGTGGATCGTAACTACACGCCAGTAATGGCATATGGTGCCGAGCACCAAACCGGTTCGGCGTTTTGTGTACAGGTAGTATCGTGTGAACTTATGCGGATCTTGCGGATAATTCGGCAGAATCCGAAAACGATTCCTTTTGGGACTCTCATCTGATCGTGAAACTCGCCGCATCGATGCAAAACACGTTGAACCAAACCACAAGGAAAGCGGCCTATACACCCTTGAATGGATCGAAAAACTAAAAATCAAATGAAACCCATCCAACATCGAATCGTGAAACGCCGAGAAGTCCCTTTCAGTTTCGTTTGATGATTCAACAGTGAACTCAGATAACTTTTGACTGAAATTCAGAAGCATTTAGGAAGTAGATCCGCTGTGCAACGGTCAACCGGGAATCATTGATTGCCGTCTGCAGTCGTTCCCAAAACGCATCTCGGTCGATGTTTTCTGCACCGATCTGGATGCAGGTTTGCGCCGACTCAGCTGATCTGGCCTCAAGCATTTCGCTATCGGTTCCAAGCCGCAGCAGGTATCCGATTGCAGCATCTCCAAAG
>Ga0181559_10005325_pt1 | contig 12336 bp, 10 predicted proteins | sample 011ome_21_FD_133752 | JGI IMG/M metagenome (GOLD analysis project Ga0181559, IMG submission 133752) | Coastal salt marsh microbial communities from the Groves Creek Marsh, Skidaway Island, Georgia - 011508AT metaG (megahit assembly) | ecosystem: Environmental > Aquatic > Marine > Intertidal...
ACCATGCAGGATCTGATTAAACAGGAACAGATTAAGATCGCTGTCGCCGAGGGCCGTTCATTGGCCAAAACGCTGGATGACCTCGCCGGAGCCAAGTATACGCGGCAGATGCGAAGTCACTGACATGGCGGTAGACTCCGGGGCAGGGTGCAACCGATTATGTCCAATCGGCGCGTTTTGGCCATCCAACAGAAGTCACGGACCCAGAGGGTCGATGAGAAGGGACTAAACGTCAACTGAGGGTGCGAATACCCTTACGTCAAATTTAAATCGATCGAGAGGGTTGCCGTCTTCGTTGGCCTGATTTTCCAACACATAACCAAAGTTTTTGAATTGTTCTGAACGGTCATAATTCTTCGCGTGATCATACATGCCTTTAATGTCTTCAGGTGTTGTTATTCCGTTATTGTAAGTATCGACTGCCTTACGCACGTCGCCACCATTCATAGCTGCGAGGTTCATGATCGTATAAAGTTTTTTCGCCTTATCATTTGTTGAATCCAATTCGAAATGTCCGTCAGAAATTTCTCGTGCAACACTATTGAAATCATTTCCGTGACCGTCAGCGACTCCTAACTCGGGAAGGGGGGCTGGATTGTCAACGCCGAGCGAATCGCAAAGGTGATGGTTTATCTGCAACATCATATCTCCCATGTGTGACCAGAAACCACCTAAAATCATGAGATTAGAGTTAATTCCGTCATTCCCAAATGGGTCATAATTGTCCTCCAAAAAAGATTTTATGTCGCGATCTAATGACTGCGTGGCCCCTTTTAAATAAAACAAGGCACAAAGCTCATAGTTGCTTTGAATATTGTCGAGCAATGCCTGCTTATCCTTGGGGCTGAGAGTATTCAGCTCATCGAACAAGGAAACGAAGGCATCGGCCTTCAACCCGCCTCCGCCAATAGTATTCGCACCGCAAAATACCTCAGTGCGCTTAGTAAGATCAGCCAACTTTATCATGACGTCGCCCGTATCGACCCTGGACCCGCGCAGGGAATCAAGCAATTCTTTCGCGCACTGACGGGGGGTTTTATCGAGCCAAGCCGTTCCCGCGGGGTCGGTTTTTCGAAGTTCGGCGACTTGCTTTTGGTGCTCGAGGATCTCCCCATACAAGCTCTTCGCTTGATCAGCGCTCAAGCCATGTTTTGCGGCTGACTGGTCAATTTTGGCTTTTATTGGCTCGAGCTGTTGAATTTCCTTTTCGACTATGGCGATCGAAGCGTCCAGGCGAATCATTTCAAGCTTCGGATCAAGGGCCCTCATCGGATTCTTCTGATACTCGTTCTGAGACGGCTCGTAATTAGGATTACCGGCGGCCCTCTTCGCGTTCTCGCGCTGACTTTCGTAGCGATCGAGCTGCGCCTTGAGGGTATCTAACGAGTACGGGCCGCCGGTACAGTTCTTGACGAAGTTTTCGGCCTCCTGCTTCCCCGCATTCGCCGCATCCTCATGTTGTTGTTTAGGGATCTCTTCTTTTAACACGTCGGAATAAAGCTTGCCGAGTGCCGTCGACGGCTCCGGCTCCGCTTCCCGCATACCTACCAATAGGCTAGCTTGAGCCAGCGTGCTCCATCGGAAATGCTTTTCCCGATGGTTATCAATACGCGTCAGCAGGTTGTCCACGATTCGGTCACCGGCGTGCCCCATATTCGATTTTTCCAACAAAGGCCTGATCTGTGCTCCCATAGCCTGCTTGAACGCTTCTCTGCCAGTCGCTCGGCCCGTCTTACTTGCAATCCAGCGCATGAAGCCGCTGTTCGAAACGTGAGCCCTGTTGTCTCTCCCGATATACAGATTCCTGATATTGAGATTTTCCGCCTTGACCGCCGTAGGTAATTTGCCCTCTGAGACCTCTCCCAAGAAGCTTTGCAGTTGTCTGGTATTGATGTTGATATCAACCATTGTGAGCTCTCCTCCGGTGTTACCAAGGGCTATTCATACGAAATTGCGATTTATCATTAATTTGTTGATTTTTGATCAAAAATGTAGCTTGCTACACCCTCAAATCGCTGCCACTCCCAAAGTCTTGGAGTGTACTTTGACTTGATGGTGGGCTTTGAATAATTCGCCTCCAAATCTCTGCTGTGCTCGAGAATGCTGCCACCAAGGTGCTGAGTTTCTGTATGTCTAAGCCATCTGCGCCGGTTTCGAACAACTGCACAATATTCCCCCGTGGACAATCGATTGCCATACGCGTGCCGCCCGTTACGTCCCAGTGATAGTTCAACTGCATGAGCATCTCGTACAGGGCGGTTCGATCTCCTTCCGGCGGTGATCCAAGCTCGCAGGAAAGCACCAAACAATTCTTTTGCTCGTCAAATTGAACAATGACGGCAAGATCCTCCTCCATTTCGATTCCCCAGATTCGACCTTCCTCCGCGAAATCAATAGCCAGTGGCTCCAAAACAGGGCCGAGACCCTGCATCAGGAGTTCAATCTGTTCAAAACTGGCCACTATCGGACCTCCTTAGCAGCTCGGTGCGCATGTCAAGGGCCACCGTATTTGCCCCCTACCTACGTGGTTTTACTGACCGGCTTGCTCAGCCTTTATCTCTAGAACATGATTCAATGCTAGGTTGGCCATCTGATCCCTCGACTTTGGAACTGATCCAGGGTCTTGTCCATTCAGCGCTTGAATCCGACTCAGCACTTTTTGCATGATAGGATTCTTGTTAATGACATCCTCTTGATTGTGTAAAAATCCTTCCTTGGTTTCATGAAAATCGGCAGCTTGAAGAAACGCCTGCAAGCCGCCACCTCCGTAGGCAATAGACGTCATCACAAGTTCTCTTAAGGCGTCTGCCGGCATAGGTCTCGGAACCTGATCCGCTCTCGGGACATTTGCATTTGCTTGCGGCGCTACCAACTCGGGATTTCTGGCAACAGGCGCTTGCTGCCTAGCACCAAACAGCCGATTGGCCAGCGTTCTTATCTGGTTGAATATGCGCGTCAAAAATCCCTGAGCCCGAGGTTGCGCTGGCTCCTGTCTCACTTGTCGACCGTTCAACGCCCCCGCCTCAGCGGTTGCATCTGCATGATTAGCAGCACCTACCTGTGCCGCCCTGTCGGCCTGTGGCCGATTCTGTATGCCTCCTACCATGATCACATCCCCTTTTGATTATTTAAACACTGAGCATATTTGCGGGATCGAAATGATCCCCGTCGACAGGCCTGTCAGAACTTGTCGAATCAACTGTCGCAAGTCGTTCGATCCATGATTCCGCATTAGCCAAAAGGCTTTCGAGCGTATTGACGATGTCGTGCTCATCGGCGCTGTTGATCGCCAACAGTCGTTGCAAGACCAACTCCTCTCGATCTTCGTCATAGGCCATCACACCTCCGCCCGTTCCGCGGGCGAAAAAGTTGGCTTCCAATAGCGATTGATAGACCGCCTCGCGGTTCTCCGGTGATATATCTTTTGACAGACCACAGGTCATAACCAACGTGTCCGGGAGAACTGCAGGCGCCTCGATATCTACAACAAGATTAGCGTCAAACACCAAACGGCAAGCTCGGTTTTCATCTAGCTTCAAATCCATTCCCATTGCCTGCCCTAGACGGGCAACAGCGACATCAATGTTCGTGGCAGCATTCATCGTCGTTCCCCCTAGCTCGCGTCCATCTACATGTCTACTTGAGCCGCTGCTTTCTCCGGTTTAACACGGCGTTTAGCGGTTTTTCTTACAACATCTTTCAACGTCGAAACCTTTAATGCCCTCGTCGGTAACTATTTCAAAAAATTCAGCAGCGCAATCGGGCAACTGTCGGCAATGTCCTACGTCCTTTGACAACCTATACCTTCAACGCACTGGTCCGCTGACGCCACCGGGACACATCGGGTTTTGAGGTATCCACCGGTACAGCCTGATCGAGCTTAAGACCGTAGTGCAGGCTCAGTTGGCGCTGGAATTCAAGATCTTGGGCGATCTGCGCGAATACCGGATCGCTCGGATCAACGCCTTTAGCCGATAGTCCGGAGGCGTCCATGATGTCCTGAAGTTCACTCGCCTGCTGCGCACGTTTGATACGCTGCTCCTCAAGGAATTTGTCCCATTTGGCGACAGTGCGCTGAGCTTGAAGGAGCACATCGGTCGATGCGTCTTCAACGTAGTGTTCGCTCTCCTGTTTATCCAATTCACTGCTCATTTTCGGGCTCCTTCTTCCAAATTAAGTGGGGGCTGCGAATGTTTACGCCGTCACGCGTGCGACCGGCTGAAGGGTGATATCGTTGGCCAATTCCTGATAGGACAACACCGGCAATTCAGGCAATTCACTCTCAATCATGCGCCGGATGTATCTGCGAACATCCATCGCCGTTATCAGACAGCACGGCGAGCCGTTCGAGAGCACGGGTAACGCTTTTTCCTGAGTACGCTGTACGATCCGTTTGGAGATTTCGGGACTCAGGGACAAATAGCTGCCCGCTGACGTCTGACGAATGGCGTTGCGCACCGTCTCCTCGATTTCTCCATCGAGCAGAATCCCAGACAATACATTGTTGCGAGCCGCGTACTGGTGACTGATCTGCCGCGACAGTGCGATGCGGATGTGCTCCACCAGTACCACCGGATCTTTTTCCTTGGCTCCCCACTCAATCATCGCCGACAGGATGGCGCGCAGGTCGCGGATGGAGACAAACTCCTGTACCAAGCGTTTGAAGAGTTCCGCGATCATTTGGATCGGCACGACGCGCTGCACCTCCTTTACCAGATCGGGATACTTGGCTTCCAGCCGGGTAAGCATATGCCGGACTTCCTGAATGCCGATGAAATTGCCTACGTATTTGGCAAACACAAATTCGGCGTGGTAGGTGATGGTTTCCAGTTCATTGCGGTACCGAACGTCGGCGCGCTTGAGTTGTGCCTCATGTGCCTTATCAACCCAGTTAGCTTTCATGTTGGGCAGCAGTTCGCCATTGGGCACGAACGGAATGCCGTAGAGTTCAAGGTTACGTGCATCGTCAAAAATGAGCAGGTGATCCAATAACACCTCACCATCGGCAGAAGGTATCTCGGCAACAAAAATTCGATAATGGTTATCAGCCAGGCCATCACCACGACGAACCTCAATCGGTGGCAAGCTGACGCCAAGCCGGAAATAAATCTGCAGTCTTGCCTTGTTGATCTCCGCACGCAGGTTCTCTGTCGCCAAATGTTTTTCAAGATTGCCGGACAACTCCACCAAAAGTTGAATAGTGGGCGAGAAGATATCGTCCTGTTCAACCACAAAGTCTTGTCGTTTCATCTGCTCTGTCTGCGGCGCCACCAAAGTTTCTAACGGCGCCCTGGGTTGAACCTCGATGGGACCGGCACGCTTTTTCATGTAAACGGTCATCGCGGGTATAGCCAGCACAGCTGCCAACGTTAGGAAAACTGCCGTCGGGAACCCTGGGATCATCGCGAACGCCAACAACATGCCCGCACCTATGGTCATGGCCTTGGGCTCAGCCATGATTTGGGTGCCGATATCACCAGCTAGGTTAGTCGAGCTGCCTTCATCGGTAACCCGGGTCACAATGACCCCAGCACAAATGGAAATCAGCAACGCCGGGATCTGGGACACCAAGCCGTCTCCGACCGAAAGCACCGAGTAAAGATTCAACGACTCGCTGGCTGTCATGCCCTTTTGCAGGGTGCCGATGGTGAGCCCCCCAAGCATATTGACGAACACAATAATGATGCCGGCGATAGCATCCCCTTTTACAAACTTCATTGCGCCGTCCATGGAGCCAAACAGTTTGCTCTCCTGAGCAACCCTGTTACGCAGCATCTTTGCCTCGCTCTGAGTGATCGAGCCATTTCGCATATCGGCGTCAATACTCAATTGCTTGCCCGGCATCGCGTCCAGTGAAAAGCGCGCTCCCACCTCAGCTACCCTTTCGGCGCCCTTAGTAATCACAATAAAGTTGACGATCGTCAGAATCAGGAAAATCACCAGGCCGACCACCAAATTCCCACCCACAACGAATTCGCCAAACGTCTCAACAATATCGCCGGCATCTGCATTCAGCAGGATCAAACGGGTTGTAGAAATGGAAATTGATAAGCGGAACAAGGTTGTGATTAACAGCACTGCAGGGAAAGCCGCGAAATCCAGAGGTGACTTTAGGTACACCGCCACCATCAACAACACCACCGAGATGCTCATGTTTAATGCGATCAGCGTGTCAATCAACCACGTTGGCAGCGGCATGATCATCATGAAAATGATCGATACGACAAAGACTGCCAAGATCACGTCTTGGCGCTCCCTTATCATGTCGGATAAACCCTGAAGCGTCATTACATGTCCTCCGACCACGTCAGGTCATCGACTCGTTTCTGCAATGGCACCAAGGTACCGGCTTTTTGCTCTGGGCTGACAAAAGCATCGTCTGGTATTGATTTCAGCAGGTTGCGAAAACCTTGAAAAAAAAGAATCTGGTCTTGCAACTGCAGACCTCGCGACATGTCCTCGAACCCGGGCATCTCCCGAAGCGGCTGCTCGATAAAGTTCAATGTGGATTGCAACAGGTGCGAGGGTGAGGGCGCCACTTCAGCGGGTATAATTTTAGATACGCGCTCCAATCCCTGGGTCAAGGTATTGAATGTGCGAAAGCCTTTAAGCTCCATCAGGATCAACTGGAGATGGGCTTTTTCAGTACTCGACGTTTGTTTTGACAGGTCTGCAGCAACTGCCTCGGTAAGAAAAGTGCTCCAGTCGGTAACACTGTTAATGCCTTCTGCCTGCCCCAGACGTTGAAAGGTCTGTAATACGCTCCGGCTAGACGCGATCGAGTTCTCATAGGTACTCAGCATCCGCTCTGCCGTATCGGGAAGTGCCCTCTCCTCGTCGGTTAGAACCGCAGCCAGATTCAACGCGGCATTCAAGCCCGACTCGCGAGCGACTGCGTAATCTACAAGCGTTGTTTGGTCAAAGCCCAAACGCTGCAGTTCGGGGTCGGCTGCCGCCATCTCAACCAGCTGGGACAGCATGGCCAAACCACGCTGCGCTGAGCCCCCCGTGTATTGCCGCAGCGCGTCGTCCAAGGCGCCGTCAGGCCTACCCCTCAGTCCCTCACGAATCACCTGCTCTTTAAGGCGCGACAGCTGGTCTTTTTCGTCGGGGCGCTCCGCTTTCTTGGCTTCCTTCACCGATTGCCTGATCAGCTCTTCGACTAAGTCATCAAATGCTGTGTCCTTGTCGTCTTCGATTTCGTCAGATCCACCGCTATTCTCAGCGACTATGAATCCCAGCTCTTCTGCCATTTCGGCCATCATCGCCGCGGGGTCGCTCGCAATCACAACGGCTTGCATTATGTCCCTAGCCCGAGCCTCTGCTGGCTTAGCCTGGGTGGCGCCACTAATATTGTGGAGATTAGCTCTCGATTGGGTCAGATTTCCCTGAATTGCCATATGGATGCTCTGCCGAAAATATTATACTAAAGTATATACACGGCATTATACTTCGACAAGCGTGTCGCAGCGCAACATCAGTCGCTGCTGACGCAGGTCCTAACGTATATAAAAGACTCGATTACGTTTAAACTGAGGCAATGACAACAAAACCATTCGTGCTCATCGTTGAAGACCACCCTCTATTCAAGCAGGCTTTGAGCGGCCTCTTGCGTCTTGGCTTTCCAGATATAGATGTTGATTCAGCGGCGGATGCACAAGAAGCATTTGCCTTTTTAGAGACGCGAAAAAACGCCCTTGAGCAATCAGTTATGTTGCTCGACCCAGGGCTCCCAGACATATCGCTCCCAGAGTTGATGGCTCAGCTAAGCACCAGGTTCTCAGCGCTACCAACCATTGTGATCTCTGGCTCCGACGATCCTCTGGTGGTGTCGCTGTGCCTTGGCGCAGGAGTAAAAGCGTTCGTCAGCAAACTCGTGGCGCCCGATCGAATTGTTGATCTGGTTGGCCGGACGCTAAGAGGTGAAACCGATGGTCAGATGTGGCTGACGGTAAATGGCCCCGTGAATATTGACTCACTACAAAAGGTGAAGCTAACTCCTCGTCAGCTTGATGTGTTGTACTTGGTTTGTAAGGGCCTGACCAACAAACAGATCGCCGAGCAACTTGAGGTGAACGAAATTACTGTCAAAGTGCACTTAAGCGGCATCTTCAAGGAATTTTCGGTGTCGAGTCGTACCCAAGCGATTTTAGCGGCGCAGCGTATGGGGCTGAAGCCTACGTCTGCCTGAAACTCTGCGTGACCTCTTCGATCGCTTTGATCAAATCGGGCCCCGTCACGGGTTTAATCAGCACCTTCAGACCGGATTCTTGGAAACGTGAGACGCTGGTTTGTTTGGTGTCTCCTGTGATCAACAGGGCCGGGATATCCTCGAGAAACTCATCCCTGAGTGCCTCGATTGTGGCTAGACCGTCAATTCCAGGTAACCCGAAGTCACTGATAATGAAGTCGGGTTTACGACCCTGCTTACCCAGCGTCATAACCGCATCCTCCCCACTTGCGGCGGTGAAAACCTCGAAATCCATGTAGGTTTCGAGTAAGAGCTTGGTTGATTTTAAAATTTCAGGCTCGTCATCGACTATGACCGTATACAGTTTCCTACTTAACGCCTGTTTTACAGCAGCAACGGGTCGATCCGCTGCAGTCGGCGGCTCCGATCGCATAACAAAACGCATCGGCTGTCTGAAATAGAAAACACTACCTTTCCCAACTATGCTTTGTATCCGAATCCGAGTACCCAGGCTCTCGGCGAGGCGCGCTGAAATTGCAAGGCCAAGACCAATTCGCGATTCCCTCGTGCGAGCATCATCTTTCTCGGGGCTCTGGCCGGACATGCGATCCGTCTCCGACCGCGCTATCGGGACCTGAAAAAACTCCTCAAAAATTCGCTCATGCAGTGCGCGTTCGATACCGGGGCCGGTATCGACTACTCTGAACTCGAGGTTTTCGTCGCGTATGACCAATGACAAGCCAACACCACCGCTTCTCGTGTAACGCAGGGCATTCACCAAGAGGTTGCGAAGCACGCGTTCCAGAAACACCGGGTCCGTGTGGACTACCACCCTAGCCATAGCTGGGGGAACGCGTAACTTGAAAACCAAGCCTTGTTCAGAAGCCTGCTGTGAATAATCAGCCGCAAGCCGGTTGATTAGGTTATCAATATTCATCGAGACTAAGTTGGCCTTAACCGTTCCAGATGCGAGGCGAGACAAATCCAAAAGCGCTTCAAACATCATATTAAGATGCCGTGCACTCCCCTCGAGGTCGCTCAACCCGTCGCTTACCCTGTCCCAATCACGCTGCTTTTTGGGATGGACTTGTAATTGTTCAATTTGTTTAAACAATGTTGAAATATAAAGATTGATGGCATACATCGGTTGGCGTAAATCGTGGCTAACCGAAGCCAAAAAACGATATTTTGATTCATTTGCAAGAAATGATTCCTTCAGCGCCAGCCTTAATTCTTTCTGTTGCGCGGCCAACTGCTGCCCCAGTGACGCGTTTCTCGCGCGGGTCGATGCCACGTCATCGTACAGAAGCACGCCAATAGCCAGTGATGACAGCAACGGTCCAAGCACAACCGTTACCGCAATCATAAGACCCAGCACCTGAGAAGGCAGCGTCATAGGATCGACAGCATTAACAGCCAACAAGAGAAATGATAAAAGCGTAAGAACCAGTTCAATCAGCAGAAACCATGCTCCGCGACCGACGGAAAATGCGGCCGCCAACACCACGGCCAACAGGGCAACAGTCGACCCCATCAGATACAGTACAAAGACAGCGGGCTGATCTATAACGAGCGCTGCGAAGGCTGCAAACGTTGCAACTGGGATATTCGAGCGGATCGATTTTCTAAATCTCCCTTTGATAGCGGCACCTGCACCTGAAAAATATGCCAGCGTGAATCCGAACTGGCCAACAACATGCAACGCAGCGCTCAGTTGCATTAGTTGGACAGAGGACAACACCTCCACGCGAGGGAATTGACCGGGCACGAAGTCCATGATCTGCGGGCAGGCGGGCACCAGCAGCCACGCCAGTGCGCCGAAAATCAGTCCGGTCCGGCGCAACAACAGAGCAGCAATTATGCTGACAATCACCACCAGATTCATTGCCACAACCAACGGCCACGGGATGACGCCGCCATGCAGGATCAAATCGACTGGCGTCACCGACATTGTCCAGACCGGGCTATGGCATTGCTGTAAAACAACGTGTTAGGTCCCAGAATAAACCTCTTAAACCTCATCTTTTAACCCCTGAAAGACAAACCTTGAGGCACGATCATAGAATTCAGAGCCCAAGCGTGGCCAAAAAGTGCAACGTTCTGCTCAGGGCGTGCCTTCGGATGAGCGACCCGGGCCGTCGCCGGAACAAAATCTTACGGCTTATATACTATTGTATAGTATTGATGAATAATGTCGCTGCCTGATTGGTAGACAGGTGCCATTGCGAATTAAAAAAAACGGTACTCAGCGGATGATATCTGAAAGTTTCAAAGACTGCGTTGCACCACTCGAGACCGAGGGGTTCGGCGCATGGTATGAGGACAAATCGGAAGGAGCTCCGGTGTCCTCGCTGTTCGCTGTCCTCCATATAGATGAATCAGGTCAGCAATACATACTTCAAGCGCTCGATGCGAGAGAGCTCACGGTTGCGGCATATCCTGAAGCGGATGCTATTCCGATGCCATTGCTTCAACTCACAATGGTATTTCCATTTTTGGTCGAAACCATGTGCTTTGCAGATACCGCACGTATCCTGCACCGACTCAACTGCATACTTCCAGTCGGTAGTTTCGTCTTGTCTGAGGATGACAAGACCGTGTGTCTCAGAGCGATCTTCCCGGTGGCTGAATCCGGTTTTGCCCCAGAATTTATGGTGGCAACGCTTCAAATCATTCGACACTTTTGCGTGGAGTGCGGTGGCTTGATTGAGGCCATCGCTTTGTCGCAAATGACCTACGCAGAGGCAAATGATCGAATTAAAGACGGCACCGTCAATGAGACGATGCAGGTATAGAGCGCAACTCACCTTTCAGTCAACAGGATTAGGAGGCGTTTTATGGCAGGCCCAACGATAAATCCAGGACCCGGCTTTGACAATACAATTGCGCGGACGCGTAGTGCATCATTGACGAATCGACCAACTCAAGGTCTCGCCGATCGCGCACCACAAAATCCAATCCCCCGGGACCAAGGAGTTGACACCCAGAATTGCGCATTGGCAGCTTTAAAGAACCTGGATGCCAAGGAGGTAACGCATGAACTGCATATTGTTGCACACATGGGCGAGCACGTTGCAGAAGGCGTTCATGGCGTCGCTGAACACTTTGGGAAAGCAAATTTAGCTGAACATTCACATCATGTCGGTGATGCCTTAGGCAAAGCGTCGACTGGCCTTGGTCTGCTTGGCGGCGCCTTGTCTGCTGTACTGATCGGCAGAGGCGAGGCCCGAATTAAGGCGGGAGAGAAAGCCAAGAATCAATTAGAAGAGTACGCTGCCTCTCTCAAAAGCGGTAGGCAGGTCGCGAATGAAGATGGCCTAGAAAAGCTAAAGGCTAACACTGAAAAGGTGTGGACCGCCGATACTGAAAAGGGAAAAAGGATCGGACGCGGCATTGGTGTATTAAAAACGGTTCCCTCGGCGTTAAGCGCAACCCACGTTACAGGACATGGATCCAGCGCAGCGGGCGCAGCAGGCGCAGTCGGACTAGTCGGACCGGCATTGATGGCAGTGGCAGGCGGCCTGCAAATACACAAGGCGGTCAAGGCAGAAAAAGCCGTGTCGGGACAAATAACTCACATAGGAGCTAAAGCCAGTGACGGGCGATATTCCACCAGTGTACCGAAAGCAATAAAAGAGGCAGCGGATGACGTCCAGGCGTCCAGAGCAAAGCATCTGAGCCATGCCAAGACCTCAGGGAAGTGGACGGTGGGTTTGGGCGTCGCAGGTTTAGCTATTGGTATCACTTCTCTTGTGATTGCGGCTCCGGTCGTTTTGCCAATCGCGTCATTAGCGCTTGGAATCGCCGGAATCGCCAAAGGCGTGCATGGTCTTGTTGGGCAAATAGCGGAGGCTCGCAGCCAATCGAAAATAGCGAGCTCGATCAACGCTGCAACGAAGACGGTTGCACGCACAGGCGTCAAAATGGCAGATGACCGTATTGAAACGCTTCTGGATACGATTAAATCGAAGAACCGTGAGAGGGACAGAGACCGGATTACAAAGATCAATTCAGCTGCTGCCAGCATGTCGACCCAAATAGGAAAGCTGCGATTATATGCGCCATCTGGCCAAGCGGCCCGGGGGAATCAAGCACCTCTCCAAAGGGAAATGATTGCAACGGCCAAAGAGAAGATGTGGGAAGAG
>Ga0181559_10005328_pt1 | contig 12334 bp, 3 predicted proteins | sample 011ome_21_FD_133752 | JGI IMG/M metagenome (GOLD analysis project Ga0181559, IMG submission 133752) | Coastal salt marsh microbial communities from the Groves Creek Marsh, Skidaway Island, Georgia - 011508AT metaG (megahit assembly) | ecosystem: Environmental > Aquatic > Marine > Intertidal zone...
GAGCAGACCATCGCACTCTAGGGTGTGGGCCACCCCGTCGAGATCCTGGTAGGAGACCTCAATCCGCTCCGGGCGTGCTACATCGCCATTGATCCCAGGGAACGAAAGACAGCCTTCCTCGTAGTAAAATTCATCGCTGGGCAGGGTTTTGACCACTGGGTTGGCCAGGGACATGGGCATGAGCAGGGAAGGGGAGAGGGGTTTGCCATCAAGAATACAAACCATGGGATGTTCCGGATGGTCGGGGACATCGACTACACAGAACTGTAGGGCTTTGCCAATTTGCTGGGCGGCCAGCCCAATTCCCTCCGCCGCCTCCATGGCGATAAGCATGTCGCTTGAGAGCTGCTTAAGTTGTGAGTCAAATTGACTGACCGGTGAGCCCTTTTGGCGGAGAACCTTTTCTCCGTATTTTACAATAGAAAGTGTCATGGGTGGAAACTTTGATGCGTCAATTTGTCTAGGTTCGCGTAATGTGGGCAAATTGCAATTGCATTAGTAGATGGATTAGGTGATAAGGCGAGTAGGTTTTAGAAATTGGAAGCGGACAATAAGAGAAAATTGGGAAGTGTACTTTACCTTCCGGTGGCGGTGATACTTGGGGTTCTCGGCTTGGGTTCGCCTGTGTTCTTTTCCACGGTTTCCGAGCACTCCCTCAGGGATGTGGGGATGGACTCAAAGACTGTGGACGAGGAGATGGTCCGGCAGTTAAGGCAAAACAACATTGGGCCGGCAGAGATGCTCCTTCCGTCCGCTTCCCTGAACCGCAGGGAAGAGTTTGCTGTGGCAATTGAAGAGAAGAAAAAAGCCCATCCCGAACTTTCCATTTCTGGAGGAGGCAGTATTTTCGATATGCTGACTTTCAACGAGTACTTTGGCGGTTTGGATAAGTACAACCTCAAGCGGGGCAGATTTGAGGCATTTTTTGTCTACAACCGCGCAACCACCCGTGGAGATCTCTGGGAAAGGTTGCGGGATGATAGTTCCAATGACAATGTGCAGGCTCTCCTCCGCTCCATTCCGGTGGATGGAAGGCCCGGATTTTTCTGGAACAAGTTAATGAATGAACCCCGGGTGTTTGCTTTCCCGGGGGTGAAGGTCGCCCGTCTGCTGGACTTCCCCTTTTTTGCGGGTCGCAGTGTATTGCTTTCCGTTGGTTTGAGAGGCCCGGAAATTTTCGACAGCAACCTAACCGAGGCGGAGATCCGTGATCTTTGTCTGGCTGAAGCACGTATGGGCTTAGCGGAATATCAAGGGGACGCCTACTGGTTTGATGTGAGGAAGGTCGGCACTGAAACGGAGATCTCCTCAGCAGAGGGCAATCACTCTCTTCCCCCCAAAGTGGATTACACTGACTTGGCCGACCGCTCTGTTATGCTCAAACTAGGAAGGACGGATGATGGTGGCTATGCGGTGATCATAGGGGGGATTATCAACAGTGAGGGTACGATGGAAAGCCATGGGCGGTGGTTACCTTACCCTATATTGGTACCGATGATGGTGGGCACTGCAATGTCGATGGAAAAAGATTATTATTCTGCAGACACCGCCTTCGAGATTGGCAGGCTTTCCCAGAAAGCATTGGTGGGAGACCACCAGTCCAAGGAGAGAATCCGTGCCTTCTATTGGTCTGCACACCAGCTCGCCCGGAAGATGAATTTGATTCAGATGGCGGAACTTACCCAGAGTTGTCCCAATTTGCAGGGTATCTTTGACCTTTCTGCCCTAATCCGGATGCGCAATCGCCCCCTCTCCGCAGCAATTGGAAATATCAAGGAGGCTCAGAAGCAATTAGGACTTAAGCCCATGAGCGAGAGGGAGGAGGCAAGAAAGGAAATTATTTCCCTGATTGAGGAAAAGAAAGTGATTGAGCGGGACTTTGAGAGAGATCTAAAAATTATTTACGCGGCCACCCTGCTTTCCGGCAATCCCAGCGGCATACTGAAGTTTGTTAGTAGTTATCCGGTGTTCACCAAGGATGGGGACACGGAGGCTGCGGAGGCGGCTCTTTCCGATATTGAAATTGCCATGAGTTGCGGAAAGGGAGCCCTCGATCACCTTCTGCAGCGAAATCGGCCCATTTATGAGGAGGGCTTGGTTTTGGACGCCCTTGCTCCCGCATTTTCCTTGTTTGGTGGTTCCCTGCTGACCTCTCTTTCCCACCAGGCCCGTGATTTTGCTATCATTGTGAAAATCTTGCTGATTATTTCCTCATTTTTCTGCTTCCTGCTCTTTTTGTCGAAGGCCCTGCCGAGACCGAGTTTTCAGCGTGCGAGCAGTCATTACCTATTGCGTTGGTCTAGAAGACTTTCCATTGCCACACTTTTAGGATTGCTGAGTATTTTGTTTCTTGAACCATCCCTTTTACAGACTCCACGAGGGCAAGTCTCGGTGGCCGGGTTTGATTTTGCGCTTGCGAATCTGCTCGCCTACGCCAATGAGGAATCCATGGCGGATCAAAATCTAACCATTGTAACTGCAATTGTGGCGGGAGTGTTCCTGCTCATTCAAGTCGTGATCTTCATGATCTGTATGTCGCGCGTCTCCCAGATCAAAAACGAGGAACTTAAATCGAGCCTCAAGCTGGGTCTGCTCGACAACGAGGAAAACCTCTTCGACCTAGGTCTATACATCGGCCTTGGAGGCACGGTTATGTCGCTTATCCTGCTGCTCGTGCTCGATGTGAAACAGGACGCCCTGATTGGTGCTTACACATCCACTCTCTTTGGGATACTTTTCGTGGCCGCTCTGAAAATTGTCATTATTCGGCCTTACCGCAACCACTTGCTCGTAAAAGAGGCAGAAGAGAAGAGGTATGAACCGTAGTCTTCTGCTGGTAGTTTGCGACTTTCTACTTCTTAGTATTCTCGCCCTGGCACGGTTTGATGTGCCCAAGGATGCGGTTATTGCTCAGGATGATCAGAAAGTAGTCTCCAAGGAAGTCATTGAGAGGATTTCTGACGGGGAGAATTATGACGATGTGGTTGCTGAATTGGAGGCCACCAATGAAACTCTTTTGGAAAACCTCAGTAGCGACAAGGATGATTTACTTGCCCAGAAACTTAAGCTAGAGGCAGAAATTGCTGATCGCCAAAAAGAACTTGCCCAAAAAGAGCAGGAGATCGCGTCTAAAGATAGCGTGATTGCCGGAAATGAGCAGGCTCTTGCTCAGGCCAAAGATGAGGCGGCCAAACTGGAGGCACAGCGCGTAGAAATTGAACGCAAGCGCGAGGAGTTGCTCCAAAGTAACGCTGCTTCCAAAAAGGAGCTCGAACTGCTGGCGAGGAATTTACAGGAAGCTAAAGAAAAGTCGGAGGAACTGGCCGAACTGAAGGCAAGCAAAGAAAAAGAAGCGGAAGCCGCCCGCCTGGAACTGGCCGCCTCGGTGGAGAGGGCAAAAGCCCAGGAATTGGCCGCGGTGGAGGCCAAGGCCCTGCTTATTGAGGAGAAAAAGCGGTCCGATGTGCTTCTCGCATCCACTGCAAAGATCGACCAGAAGATTGATACTCTGAATAAGGGGCTCGATGGCGTCGGGCAGGACCTCAAAACCGTCGGTGAGGGACTGGCCGGTGTCGGGGAAAAGATCACCACCGTTTCTGAAGATGTAAGCTCTGTTAAGGAGGGGGTGTCCAAGGTGGAAAAGGATGTGCAGGAATCTGTTGAGGTTCAAAAAGAGAACTTTCAAAAGCTTAACGAGCGGCAGACGCGGTCGGTCAATGAGATTTTCACTCGATATGAGCAAAATAAGGTGAGTCTGACCCTTAATTTTAGTTACAAAGGAGGTCTGTTGCGCACCAATCAGGAAGACACATTCAGCATGGATACCATTTTGATGGTGGATGGGTCGTTCGCCTATGCCTTGGTGCACGCTAAGGACAGTCCCTTTCGGGTGGAATTCCGGCCCCGTGAACTGGTCGCTGTTTCTGGTCAGATCACGGGAGCGAAACTAAAAAAACCGCTCGAAGTGAAAGAAGTTGCTTTCATGGATGACCCCAGGATCATGATTGTCCCGCTGTATATTAACCCTGATGAACTCAGGAAGTCCTCCGAGATTGAGCTTTTTCAGGCTCCTGCCAATCCCTTTCTCTTTGACGATGCCGTGGTCATTGATGTCAAGGATGGCAGGTTTGGGCAGACCAAGTGCGTTAGAGATGAAAAAGACGGGCGTTACATTGAGGTGGATGAAAAGCACTTTGCCTTTCTTACAGGAGCTTTTAACCCTGGAAAAGGGGACTTGGTTTTTTCCCAGAAAGCGGAACTGCTAGGAATTATGGTCAATGGTGATTACGCCTTTCATGTGAAAAACCTCGGTGGGCGCATTGAGGGTGGGTCGAGAACTATTCTTGGAAATGCTTTTGATCCTGCCAAAACAAATCCCTTGCTTCAGTCGCTCAACCGCAAGCTTGCTGGTCTTCACCAAAAATTTCAGTACTGAACAGACGATTCCTTGCCGTGAGTTCATCCTCCAAGAGTTCGTCTTCTACTGAAGCAATCGAGAAAGGTAATTGGTTTACCCATTCACTAAACAAACGCAGTTTTTTTAAAGGCTGGATTGAATTGCCCAAGGATAACTCGCCATGGGCAGTCGCCTTTGTTGCGATCCTGATGGCTTACCTACTCAGTTTTTGGGTTCGCTTGGAATGGATCGATTTTGCTCAGGCTCACTTCACTAATGAGGAAGGCGAAGTCGAATTTATCCGTCCTAATATGGTTAAGGACGGAGTGGCTCTGGCAAATACACATGACAGTTTTTACTTCGGCACAATTGTACAGAAGGCTGCTCTGGGCAGGCACCAAAATAATTCCCTAATCCCGGATGTTTACCAGAACGGAATGATCACCGCTCTTCCGTATTGGTTGATCCAGGCATTTCCCTCCTTGACGATCGAGCAGTTACTCCTCTGGTTGCCCGTCTACATTGCCGGACTCGTTTGCATCCCCATTGTTTTAATTGGCCGATTGTATGGTTCCACAGTTTTGGGATTTGGGGCCGCCTGCCTCGCTGGGGTAACACATAGTTATTACAACCGTACTCTTGCGGGGTACTACGATACGGATATCTTTGCGATCACTTCCCCCGCATTTTCTGTTTTTTTCCTGCTTGCTGCTTCTCGTAAGCAATCGATCGGTTACCTTGTTGCTGCTTCCATTTCAATGCTGCTTGGTCGCTTTTTTTATGGTTCTCTACAATCAATAACTTGTTCAATTGCCCTTTGTTTTATTTTTTACCACATTTTAATTTCAGTTCTACAAGGTAAGTTTTCATTCAGTGGTTTAGGGAGCTCTGAAGATGATGTGTCGGGAAAACAACAAAGTTCATTGTTTTCGGTACTATCAGTTATCCTCATGGGTTGGGTGCTATATGCAGAAAGCTGGTCTGCTGGGTCGGTTATTGATGTCCGTTTCGGGTTGTTTTTATTTGGTATTCTTTTCCCTGTTTTTGTTTATGGGCTGATAAGATTTTTGTTTAAGAGATATGAGAATAAGTTTTCTCTGAAGTGGGAAAAGGCACTTTTTGGCGTTGCGATTATAAACATATTCTTGCTCCTCCTTGGCGTCCTTCCATTTTTTGAGGTCGGGCCTTATGCAGGAACGGTTTCTAAAGTTCTGGGTAAGTTGCAAAGTTATTCAGTTGTTGGAAAAACAGGTTCTACCTTGGGTGAAGTCAGTGCACTTCAGTTCTTGGATGTTAAGACAACCATTCGTGAGGCCAGTAAGATACCTTTCGATGTTGTAAGAAATCGCATTCTTGCCGATACCCCAACCTGTTCCTGCCCTAGGTGTATGCCTCAAGGCATTGAAAAAGCGGGTCTCATAATACCTTCAGCCATTATTGGTCTAGCAGGACTTATTCTCATGATACTGAGGTATTGGGAGTTTTGTATTGTCCTGCCATTTCTTGCCATAGCGTATAATTGTTTCGAAGGAAATGTGGGTCTTCGGTTTACTGTGCATGTCGGTAATTATGCCGCAATCGGGTTGGTCTTTTTGCTTCTTGTTATCCTTTGGGGCGTTTTCCGCTATCTTCAGGCAAAATGGTTTTCGGTAACCTCCTATGAGCACAGATTTAGATGGGGTGCTTGGATAACGACCTTCTTTTTTGTGTCATGGTTTGCTTTTCCCAATCTCAACCACGCGGCCAAGTACCATTCCCATGTGGTTTATCCTAAGAAGACCATGGAGGTCCTCCAAAAATTAAATGATGCTTCGGATCCCGATGATTTCGTGGTTACATGGTGGGACTACGGTTCGGGTTGTTGGTTCTATGGGGATACGCGCACTTTTACTTCTCCAGCTCACCAAACTTTTGATAATTTCTTGTCTTCAGAAATCCTCCGCTCCACATCCGTGCAACGTGCCGTCAATTTATCCCGTTTAAAAACAGAAACTTATAAAAATCTTTCCAAGAGCGTTTTAAATGGTGAAGATGCCCAGTACTCAACAGCAGTGCAGGCGATATTTCAGGATGGTAAAAAGGATCATCCGCTCTATCAGTCAATTTTGTACGATGCACAGAAAGATGATTTTCCACTGCCTGCTAAGACACAGGAAACTTTTCTGTTCCTGCCCTATGAAATCCTCAGGATTTTCCCCACGATTCTTAGTTTCAGTTCCCGCAATTTATATTTTGCAGGAAATGAAGGCAGTAATGCGGCTTCTTTAAAAGAACCCCCGATGATGATTCTACGGAATGGTCGAAGGGAAGGAGTTTCCATGGTTTTTGACGGCGGTTACAGGTTGGATAACCGAGGCTATCTTGTCGTGGATTCCCAAAATCAGGGTGTTATTTCTTATGGTCAGGTGTTTGAAGTGGATGAGGGCGGGGGGCAGGCAAAGATCATTTCCTCCTTACAAGCTGATGGACTCAATATTGGCCTTCGAAATGATCCGACAAACGGAAGAAGGTTGTTTTTTCTGCCGCAGAGAAGGGATTTGTTGATCGTTTCTGCAGATACCTTCCGTTCAACCTTTGTCCGACGATTTCTTTTAAATAATTTTGACGCCAATGCCTACGACCACCCTTCATTCGTTGAAGGAGCCAATCCTCGCAAGCAACCTTTTTTTACTCAGGCGGACTGGGTGTCTAGCCAAGGGTCCAAAATTTTCCTCAACATGCGTGGAGGCTATAAGATTGAAGCCGATCTATCTGATCTCAGGGCGTCATTGCCTAATTCTCAAGAAAAAATCCCATTCTCTTTCCATCGAAAAATACATCACGAAACAACTGGACAGTTGATCGATGTGCCATCTCAGGAAAACCCAGACGCAAAGTTTCACCTTGTTCAAACTACATTGCCTAATTTTATTGGAGATCGAGAATATATCATACCCAATGGAGGTGAGAGTTTGATCGAAATAGCTAAAAATTTTGGCGTGAAAAGTCTTGTTTTGTCCTCGTATAACGGAGTTTCTCTGGAACATAAGTTTCAAGAGGGCGAATCGATCAAGATCCCAGGAAAAGGTTACCAGTTGGGACAGGCTTGGTTTTTCATGGATCAGGAGGCCTTTGATAGTGTACTGGTACGCGGATATTTTATGGAAAATTTAGATCCCAAATTTTTCGAAAAGATCTATGCCACAACCTGGGGGAAAGTCTATAAATTTAAATCAAATTAGGTGAGTTTAAACCAGTACATATTGCCGTAAAAATTACTTGTATAATAAACTTAGCGACTTTACATTTATCGCATTCTCTTATGAAGTCGTGTAAAATTTCCCTCGTCCTATTTTCTATCCTTGGGGTACTCTCCGCAATTGCCCACGCCATTCAGACGAAAGGTGCCATCATCATTGCGAGCATGGAGGGCGAGGTCACGGTGACCAACAATGATACGGGCAAAGCACTTTCCTCCGACAGGGTAAAGACCGGTGGGCTTATTTTTGACGGCCATACAGTTACCACCGGGCCTGGATCCAAAGCTGTCCTGCTTTTTTCTTCTGGGACGATCACCACCCTGAAGGCAGAATCTGTTTTGAATATCAAAAAATTTGCCCAAGAAAAATTTGACCCTAAGACCTCGGGCAAGCTGGGCGATCGCAAGGACGAGCCCAGTCCATCGGAGACGATCATTGACCTAAACCTCGGAGATATGGTGGTCGATGTTAAAAAGCTCAAGAAAGAATCTTCTTTCAATATTGATTCCCCCGTAGGCACCGCTGGTATTCGCGGTACCGTTCCTGCGATCCAAGTGGTCAAACTTCCGAATGGCGGCTTCACTCAGAATACTTCTATGCTCCGCGGTGAGATTGCTTTTACACCCCGTGCTGGTGGGCCCGCTACTTTCCTGGGACCAGGTCAAAGTCTCTCCATTGGTATCGGTCCTTCTGGTTTAATGCTCCCTGCGGTGGTCAGTGTCGTGGATCCCTCGATGATGAAAGCCATTGAGGCTGAAGTTGAAAAAGCAGCTGAAGCGAGTGGGGAGTCCACCCAAAGTTCCGATACACCCCCTGCGGAAGCTGCTTCCGAAGAAGATGCACCTTCTGAAGACGAACTAAATGAAGCAGATGATAAGAGGCAGGCTTCAGCCAAAGGGTTGGATTCCAACGGTACGGATGCACTCGTCCTAGAACGGGCAGGTATTATTGACCTCGATAACCCTGATCAGATGGAGAAATTAGACACCTACATTGAGGTCGTTGAAGATGCTGGCCAACTCTACGATTCCAAAGGGAGGCGCTCCAGTGGAAAAGGAAAAGATCAATTTATTTCTGATTTGAGGGGTAATTTGGACAATGTTGTCGATGTTACGGAAGAAGCTGCCGACCTGACATTGAAAGACGATGTCAAAATTAGGGGTTTTCTGGAGAACGCAGAGCAAACAGGCGATCTTATCGAGGTTCTTAAAGATGCAGACGATATCGGTGCTAAAAATTCAGAAAACATGGGTGCTGTTTTCAGTAATCCGGACAAAGCGTCCAATCTGAACAAAGTGATCAAGGTAGCTAAAGAAACTTTCTCGCGTACCCGACAGAATAGCGATGGCTCCGTTGTGATTGAAGATGAAGGAAAGGATACTATGACTGCTATGTTTCGGACGGCTGAGAAGACCAACGAAATCGCCGAGGTTGTTGATTCCACTGATTCTTCAAGCCAAGGTCAGGCAAAAGTTCGTGGGGTCTTCAAGGTTGTAAAGAGTGTCGATCAAGCTGAGCAAAATAAAAAAATGGCGAAAGCAAAAGAGGCTGCCGCCCAAGATTACATGAACAAGTTGGTTGCCATTAAAGATGCTACGGATACTGGGTCCCTCGACCAACTCGTTAGTGATTTTGAGGACAGCCACAGTGAGGACGCTCGGGAAGGCCTAGATTTGAGCGAAAATGTGAACGCAAGGCGAGGTGCTATTCTTGCCGAAAAAGCAAAAGCCGAAACGGCTGCTGAAGCCCTTAGATTGGAAGCCGAGCTTGCAGCAGCGAGTGAGGCCGAAAAGGCAGCATTAGAAGCTCAATTAGCAGATGCCGAGGCAGCAAAAATTCAAGCGGAGACCGCCGCTGCAGCAAAAGCTGCGGAAGAAGCGGCTGCCCAAGAATTGGCCAAAGCCGAAGCCGAAGCGAAGGAGCAAGAAGCGGCCCAGTCAGCTGTTGTTGCCGAAGCATCCACTGCGAAGAAAGAGGATGTTTTTGGTAACCTTGATACTGTTTCTGAACTTGCCGTGTCAGCAATTGAACTTGAGGAGGCAGCCTTGGCACAGGAAGCCGCTGCTCAAGACTACAAAACTAAATTGGTGGCCATCAGAGGTGCAGCCGATTATGAGTCCCTCGATCAACTGGTTGCCGATTTTGTAAACGCACATAGCGAGGATGCCCGGGAAGGCTTAGATCTTACCGCTAATATTGATGCCAGACGAGGTGCCATCCTTGCCGAACAAGCCAAGGCTCAAGCCGAAGCGGAAGCTATTCGAATACAAGCCGAACTTGAAGCAGCGGGTGAAGCGGAAAAAGCCGCTTTGGAAGCAGAGTTAGCAGAAGCCGAGGCAGCAAGAATTCAAGCTGAGACCGCCGCTGCAGAAAAAGCCGCGGAAGAAGAGGCTGCCCAAGCATTGGCAGAGTCAGAAGCAGCAGCCAAAGCTCAGGAAGCAGCCCAAACGGCGATAGATACAAATTTTGACGATGTTTTCGGTAACGTTATTGAAAACGCTGATCAAGCTACTGAACTAAAAGAAAATTTAGATAAGGCAGCTGCGGTAAAAGCTGCTGCCGAAGCTGCCGAAACCGCGGCACAGGATTACAAAAGGAAATTGGTTGCCATTAAAGAGGCTGTAGATCCGGATTCTCTCGATCAACTTGTAGCTGAGTTTGTTAATACTCACAGTGAAGATGCCCGGGAAGGCTTAGATTTGACCGCTAATTTGAATGCCAGGCGAGATGCCATTCTTGCCGAACAAGCCAAGGCCGAAGCAACCGCCGAAGCCCTTAGATTGGAAGCTGAGCTTGCAGCAGCGAGTGAGGCCGAAAAGGCAGCGTTGCAAGAACAATTAGCACTAGCCGAGGAAGCAAGTGTTCAAGCGGAGGCTGCCGCTGCAGCAAAAGCTGAGGAAGAAGCGGCTGCTCAACTTGTCGCTGAAGCCGAAGCTGCGGCGAAAGAGGCAGAAGCTAAGGAAACGGCTCAAAATTCATCCGATGTTTCCAAGCAACTTAAAAATGCCAAACAGGCAAAAAGTCTTAATTCGATGGTCAAAAAGTCTGAGGATTTAAAGAGGCTTGCCGATGAAGAAGCTGCTAGCCAAGCTGCCGAGGCCGCCGCCGCCGCCGCCGCCGAAACCGCGGCTCAGGATTATAAAGCCAAATTAGTTGCCATTAAAGAGGCTGTAGATGGGGAATCTCTCGATCAACTTGTAGCTGAGTTTGTCAATACGCATAGTGAAGATGCCCGTGAAGGCTTAGATCTTACCGCTAATTTGAATGCGAGGCGAGATGCCATTCTGGCAGAAGCAGAAAAGAAAGCGGCAGAAGCAGAAGCCCAAAGACTTGCAGGCGAACTCGCTGCTGCAAGTGAAGCCGATAAAGCCGCTTTAGAAGCTGCGTTAGCGGAAGCCGAGCTAGCGAGTCAGCAAAAAGCAGAAGCCGCTGCAGAAAAAGCTGCGGAAGAAGCAGCTGCACAACTTGTGGCAGAAGCCGAAGCTGGGGCGAAAGAAGCAGAAGCCGAAGCTGCAAAAAAGGCAGCTGAGGAAGCCCAGGCCGCGGCTGAAGCAACCGCCAAGAAGACATCCAATATAGGCAAGTTAATTGGTAATGTTGAGCAGGCTGGTGACCTTGAAGCAGTTTATCAAACCGCTGTAGATGGCGACTTAGGAGCGAACTTAAGTGATATTTTGGCTAATCCAGACCAAGCAACTGAATTGAAAAAAGTGGTTGATAAGACTCAAGAAATTAAAGCTGCAGCTGAAGCGGCCGAAAAAGCTACGACTGATTACCAAGAAAAACTTTCTTTAATAAAACAAGCAACCAGTTTGGAGGATGTACAGCAGCTGCTTGAAGAATTTGAAACAGGGCATAATCCTGATGCCAGAACAGGACTGGATCTCTCTGTTAGTGCTCAAAAACGTACTGACTCGATTCTGGCAGAAGCAGAAAAGCAAGCGGCAGAAGCAGAAGCCCAAAGACTTGCAGACGCACTCGCTGCTGCAAGTGAAGCCGATAAAGCCGCTTTAGAGGCTGCGTTAGCGGAAGCCGAGCTAGCGAGTCAGCAAAAAGCAGAAGCCGCTGCAGCAAAAGCTGAAGAAGAAGCGGCTGCACAAGTTTTGGCAGAGGCAGAAGCTTCGGCCTTGGCAATTGAAGCCAAGGAATCAGCTGAACAATCTGCAAACCTTCTTGGAAGTGTAGTTTCCAATGCAGACAAAGCAAATTCCCTAAGCGAGGTAGTTACCTCTGCTGCGGATGAAGGAGTGGATGTCACCAGTATGCTGGAAAATGCGGATCAAGCGGAATCTCTTGTCAAGGCTAAGAAAGCTGCTGACGAGGTGGCCGCCCAAGCAGAAGCAGATGCCAGAAAAGCAGCTGAAGGTAGTGGGCTTTCGGAAGAAGAAATCGATTCGCAAGTTGAGGCTGCCAAAAAGGCTGCCAAAAAAGAAGCCTTGGAATCTGTTGCCGCAAACGCACAAAATGCAGATGCTGTGGCAACCGTTTTGGAAGCCGCAGAGGGTCAGGATGCTGAAACCAAAGCAGCTCTTCTTCGGAATGCTGAACAAGCACAATCAATGGCCAAATCAATCAAAGAAGCGGAGGCGAACGAGCTGGCTGCTGCATCCCTGGAAGTAGATGCAGGTACGCGTGCTGCTATTGATGCTGCCATTGCCAGTATAAAAGCTTCCATGAGTATATCTGAAGTGGATCAAAC
>Ga0181559_10005341_pt1 | contig 12311 bp, 9 predicted proteins | sample 011ome_21_FD_133752 | JGI IMG/M metagenome (GOLD analysis project Ga0181559, IMG submission 133752) | Coastal salt marsh microbial communities from the Groves Creek Marsh, Skidaway Island, Georgia - 011508AT metaG (megahit assembly) | ecosystem: Environmental > Aquatic > Marine > Intertidal zone...
TGTTCAGTCAGCGACTCGACAAACTGGTCCGAGCGGGCAACAAGTGCAGTCACCAGGTCTTCAGGGTTGGTGATTCTGGTGCCATCGGGAAGAACACCTGATGCGTCGATCAACGAAAGCGTGTCCAGATCGTATTCCTGGAACTGTCCAACGGTATTGAAATTTTCCAGTGCAAAACCAAGCGGATCGAGAACGCCATGACATGAGTAGCAACTTGGATTCGCGCGATGCTGCTCCAGTCTCGCTCTGAGGGTCTTGGGAGCCTGACCGGGTTTCTGCGATAAGTCAGTTTCCACATTAGGGGGCGGCGGCGCTGGCGGTGAAGCCAGCAGTCTCTCCAGAATCCACGCCCCTCTCAACACCGGAGAAGTCCTGTTGGGATTGGCGGTAAGCATCAGGATGGCTCCCTTGCCCAGCAATCCTTTACGATATTCATCTTCCAGGGTTACTTTGCGGAAGGCACTGCCCTTGACATCTTCAATGCCGTAATGGGCAGCCAGTCGCTCGTTAAGGTAAGTGTAATCGGCATCAAGCAGTCTCACTACAGACTGATCACTGCGCAAAATACTGTCAATGAACAGGCTCAGTTCCTGCTTGAACATAGGTCTTGGATCAAGGAAACGGCTGGCATAGCGAAAGAGACGTCCGTTTGGCGAAATTTCATCCAGCTTGGCAAGGTTCAGCCACTGAAAGGCGAAGTCATCCACCAGTGTTTTAGCCCTGTCATCGGCAAGCATCCTTGAAATTTGGGCATTAAGCACATCAGGGTCACTTAGTTTGTTTTCACTTGCCAGGGTGAGTAATTCTTCATCGGGCAAACTACTCCACAGGAAAAACGACAGACGTGAAGCCAATTCCAGGTCTGACAACAAAATACTTCCGCCTTCTTCCGGGCCTATTTCAGCGCGATAAATGAAATGGGGGCTGACCAAAATGGCGCTAACCGCTTCCTTGATACTGGCTTCGAAATCCTGGGATTGTCTGCTGCTTTCAAAAAAGGCGACCAGACTATCCAGATCTTCCTGCTCCAGCGGACGACGAAATGCGCGCTCCGCCAGATTGGTGATGATTTCAGTCGCACAGGCTTTTTCTTCAGCGGTTTCTCTGGGATAGCAGACAAAAATACGTTTACGTGGTTCCGATTCGCTCATGCCGGTTACTTTCAGCGGCCCACGAACCTGCAATGCATGCAGTTTATGAATCCTGCTCTGACCACCCTCCATTGCTAAAGCGGGTTCTCGCTCATCACTTTCGGCAAAACTGCGATGCAAAAAAGTCACCGTGACTATGTGCTGACCGGCGGTTGCATTAAATCGAATACCTTTCAGGCGCAGGTTGATGCTTGATACTGCATCAGCCTGTTCCTGGTCAATGGCCTCATGATCTTCATCGCCACCCAACTCTGTGCGAAAGAACTCTTTTCCATCGAGCAGTGCTACCACGGTATTTTTGAATTCCATATTAGGCACTTCCCTGCCCAGCGCCAGATCGCCAATATTCAGCTCATACTCCCCATCAGCCATAAAATTGTAACGAATACTCATTCCACCACGCGTCCCGAATGGCATACCCGCCATATGGTTCTGCTGGACACCGGTGCCCGGCGTACCTCTGGCCGGCAAAGAAATAATCATATCTGCTTCGCTGCCATAGGTTTCCATAATAGGAATGGGACGACGATCACCGATAGCATTATGGGCAACCGTTCTGGCAGCATTCAGGTACTGGTCAATAAATGCTGGCGATACCTGAAGTGCTTCGGCATTATTATCAAAGCCACCTTTTATATCATCTGCTGGTAACAAGGCCGTTGCATCGATTTCCATGCCCAGCAAATCACGTATTGCGTTTTCATATTCCCGACGGTTCAAGCGCCGTAATGGAACATTACCTACTATTGTCGTCGTTGCGGCTGAATCCAGCGTGTTCTCCAGCCAGGAGACAAGTTTCTTCAGTTCAGACTCTTTGGGTCTTTCCGCTCCGGGAGGAGGCATATGACCACCTTTCAGACGCCTGATAGCCTCTTCGAAGACTTCAGCTTCATGAGCAACTTCACCTGAAGACATCAGGTTAAAGGCGACACTTCCGGCCCAGTCCTCGTCGTTGTGACATTGGTAACAATATTCCTCAATAACCTGCCATTGGTCAGAACTGCTGGCAGACCAGGCTGTGACGGGAATAAAAAGACCGGATGTCAATAAAACCGAAAAAAATACTGTGCGTAGATTCGTAAACATACTCAAGGTGCCACGGTTATGGATTGGATCGATTTTATAAGCGAAATTCTAAAGAAATGTGGAAATTCCCCCTAGCTTGGAATTTTGAGGGAGAAACAGGACATTGTCCACTATAACCACTTTCGCCCAATGGTTATTCCAGAAAGGCATTTTATCTGACCCGACTCCTGGCGCAGTTGCCCTGAATCAAATTAAGCAGGTGTTTATACCGGACAAAAAAACACCGGCTCCCCGGAGGGGCCGGTGCTTTTTTTGGTGGAGTTTGTTGATTTTACTCTTTCTTTACTTTTTGTTTACTGTTCATCTGTATGTAGATCTTCTGGCACATCCACATCCTGCGGCGGAGCAAGTGGTGTGGCATTTACAGCATTTATTGCCTGAGCGACGATAAACCAGCGAATGGCTTCACTGTCTTCATCTCCGAACTGATCTGCAAAAGACACCATACCCTTGTCAGCTCTGATGCCTTCCAGAACCACCTGATCAAAAGCATCCTGACTATGCAACATTGGTGACACCATCAGGTTGGGAAAATTGGCACCACGTTGCTGACCACCAATACCATGGCAGACAGAACAGTATTGTCCATAAAGCTGCCCACCGGTAGCAACCACATCCTGCGACGCAGTCAGTGCAGGTGGATTAAGCTCCCTTGGGGTATAGCTCAGAGGCTGTGGCAGTTGCGCATCACCACCCAGGCCGAAAACCAGGAGCCTTGAATAATTAGGTGCAAAATAATTACCCGCCTGATTAATCCCGACACTGGCGGCAATGTATTGTTTGCCGTCCAGTTCAAAGGTAATTGGCGCTGCCACCATGCCTGTCTGGGTATCGAACGACCAGAGCTTTTCTCCGCTAACGGTGTCGTAGGCACGGAATTCATTGGTGTTATTACCACCACCAGAGAACACCAGCCCCCCCCCTGTGCTGAGCACGCCTCCGGTAGGCCCCTCATTTTCCTCTCCGCGCCAAATTTCTTCTCCAGTAACGGGATCCCAGGCTGAAACGTAGCCTACGAATTCTCTGGGCGCATCAGGGTTATCACGGTAATAGGTGAAATTAGCGCCCATATTAATCGCCAGGTTATTTCCGTCTGGATTGGGCGTAAAATTGGCATCACTTTGCATGGCAAAGTAAGCGCGCTGGGTAGCTATATAGAGGTAACCGGTTTCAGGATTCCAGGCATTGGCATGCCAGCCATGACCTCCCTGAACCCCCGGCGCAAGATTGTAGATGTTTTCAAAATCATAGCGGGCTTCAGGCACTTCTATAGGGCGACCTGTAACCATGTCAATGCCAGTGGCCCAGTTAACTTCGGTAAACGGGTAGCCGCGCAGCAATTCTCCAGTGCCAGCATCCAGCATGTAAAAGAATCCGTTTTTGTTTGGCTGCGCCACGACATGACGCTCTTCACCATCCACTTCAAGATCGAGCAGCATCATTGGGCTCATGGCGTCATAGTCCCAGGTATCACCCGGAGTGGTCTGATAATGCCAGGCATACTCACCGGTATCAGCATCAACCGCCAGAATGGAAGCAACAAACAGGTTGTCACCGCCTTCAGGATCCCGTGCGCGCTGGTCCCAGGGCGTACCGTTACCGGTACCGAAGATCACCAGGTCATTCAACTCGTCATAGACAATCGCATCCCAGACTGTGCCGCCACCACCGAGCTCCCACCATTGACCGCTCCAGGTGGCTGCAGCCATTTCCATTTGTGGCGTTTCAAAGCCTAGCTCCGGATTGCCAGGCACGGTATACACACGCCATAGGTCTTCACCGGTTTGGGCATCGTAGGCACCAAGATAACCCCGCGCAGTCTTTTCACTACCGGAATTTCCGATCAGAACCTGCCCCTTGATGATTCGAGGCGCACTGGTAATGGTGTATTGGGCATCGGGATCAACGGTAAGCTTGCGCCATTCTTCCTCACCAGTATCGGCATTAATTGCAACGATATAGCCATCAAGAGTACCGAGATAAATTTTACCTTCGTAGGCGGCAATACCCCGATTCACAATCCCGCAACAGACTTTAGTGACAATTTCCCTATTGGTCTGCGGATCATAGTGCCAGAGCAGTTCGCCGGTTCTGGCATCAAAAGCATTGACCATGCTCCAGGCGGTAGAAACATAGATAACACCATCAATATAAAGAGGAGTACCCTGTTGACTCAGGTTAATGTCATAGTCTGCATACCATTCAAGATTGAGTTCGCTGACATTGTCACGATTAATTTCATCCAGTGGGCTGTAATGTCTTTCGTCATAAGTCCCACCAACCATCATCCATTGACCGGGCTCATTTTCAGCATCAAGTAATCTTTGCTGGGAAAAATTGGCAGCTGAACCCCCTGCAACAGCTTCTGCACTTGAAGAAGTGGAAGCATCACTTTGTAAGGAAGTCTGGGATGTTTCATTATCTGCCGGAGAACAGCCGACCAACCCTGACAATAAAAGAACAAACGGGATTAAACGAATGCGGATCATATTTCCCCCTGAAAAACGCATATCTATCATAAAAAATGGTGAAGAAGCATATATTGCATTATCGAAGCAGTCCAGCTTCAGGGCTTATTCCGGCCCCGAACTGGAGACGGGCAATAAATAAGAAAGAGCGGAAAAGTCCGCTCTAAATAAAAAATATTCTTCTAATGGTCAGCCTTCATTGCTGAAGTACTATTGTGATTCGGCAATATCCTTCATATTCTTGAGCATACCCTCAAACATACCGCGTCGCCTTGCCATATCTGCATTCTTGGCTTCCTGGTTTTCCAGATTGGAGACATCATATACCAGGGTATAAAGCATTTTTGATGAATTACTGCTTACCGGGCGGGCTTCCATGAAGCCGTGATAAAGGTTGTAAAACTGCCCTTCCTGAACTGGCTGTGTATAACCATAGGAAAGTTCTGTTTGCGCTACCAGTATCTCGACTATTCGACCACCTAACAGATCACGTACCGTTCCCATTCCACCATTACCGGAAGTGATCGCACAATCCAGCCCCCCCCACTCAGCGATATCACAATAGCCGCCTACCGCAGCCCAAACCTCCTCAGCTGACTTGTTAATATCAATTTCCATTTCAATACTTACGTATTCAGGCTCTGCAGCAAAAAGTGTGTAAGATGCAGTCAGCGCAAAAACAATTACCGTTAATCTTAATAATGATTTCATCTGGCATTCCTGTTCGGACTTAAAAAAAGATGAGCAAGCATAAACACACCCTTGATTATCGTCCAGTGATTCATAGGTTGTTTTTGCAGATTGTATCTGTACCCAGTACCAGAGCGGTGACACATCTGCAACCCAAGAATATATATACAGTTATTTACCACAATTGTCTTTAAATCAGTGATGTCTGACCCCTTCCTCAAAAAACTATTTCCAGATTAGGCCGAAATAGTATTGCCACATAGTGCCAAGGGTTTTTATACTCACTGGGGTTATAACAATAAGTATAATTTTCATTCATTTTTCCGGGGGATTAAATTATGTCCAAATACGCAGGTGGATGTGACCACATACACACACAATCAGACAATGAGCCAATCGATAACCACACGTGCCACTGCTCTGTTTGCAAACGAGTAACAGGACAAGACACGACTCATGTTGTATTTTTTAACCATGATGATCTGACTGTCGATAATGAAGGTGCATTGAACAGAATGCCTTTCAATGACCAGAATCCAGATGGACCACTTGAACTCTGTGTCTGCAGTGATTGTGGTACTCCTATTATGCTGGACGACAAGCAAGGCCGTATTCGAGTTGTGGTACCAAACCTGATGGGATATTCATCAGATTTCCCCCAGGCCAGCTACCATGCTTTTTACGATCCAGCATCCGGCGAACCTCAACCAGGTGATGGTCGCCCTGTGTTTGAGGGTCTGCGTCCTGACTTTGTTTGGCCAGAAGGTAACTAGAACATCAAATAATCAGTGCCACTCTGCACAGGATTATGATGTGCAGAGCGGCCCTGGCAGGTTACAAAGTTAAAACCCAACTAAAGCTTTTAGCAAAACCTCAAGCTATGCCTATAATAGCCAATTGATTTTGATCAGAATTTAATAAATCACCGGAGAGTCCATGCAAAAAAAATTTCCCCAATTTCGAGTCAGCACCTGCCTCGGGTTAATGCTTAGTATTCTGTTTTTTTCTTTACCTGCTACCGCTGCAGACAAACCCGATTTTTCCGGGTCCTGGACTACTTATAGGGGAAATGGAGGCGCCGGTGCTTTTGCTGCACCCCCGGGTGAAATAAAACTCACCCCTGAGGCCATAAAAGCCCGACAGGATTTTATCTCAGTCACTGAGGGCACAAATTATGGCGCAGGCAATGCCTGCGTGGGTTATGGCATGCCTGCGTCCATGCTGGGCTCAGGTGGTTACCCCATGGAAATCATCCAGCGGCCCGAACAACTCTTTGCCATATACGAAGCACATAACGAAATACGCCGGATATATATTGGCGATGAAGCCGAAGATCCCTCGACTTTTTTCCCTGAACGTAACGGATACTCTGCAGCACACTGGGAAGGTGACAGATTGATAGTGGAAACCAGCCGTTTAAAAAATCAGGTTGATTCCCGTTATCCCCACAGTAATCAGGCCACCATTCGCGAAGAGTATTACTTCGACACGCCACTTCAAGACGGCACCCGGGTACTGGCCGCTGACCTTATCATGACCGATCCACTATGGCTGGAAGAGCCTTTTGTTACTACAAAACGCTGGCAGGAACTTGCCGATTATCATGTGATGACATATGAATGTAGTGAGCCCCTGTGGCTTGATGAAATGGAACAATTATATAAAGATGCTGGACTGGAAATGGTTCAGGAATAAACAGTATTTTTACCTAAAATATCGACGAGGAAATAAAGTGAAATCTTTTTTAAAGTATTCAGCCATTATAATGTCAACATTACTTTTTAGTGCTTCTCTTTATGCACATCATTCTGCAGCACAATTCGACTTTAGAAATACTGTTCTGGTGGAAGGTAAAGTTATAGAAGCCCGTTTTGCCAACCCGCATATGCGTCTGGTATTGGAAGTTACGGACGATGCCCGTGGCACTCGGAATATCGAGTTTGAAGGGCATAGTCGCAACAATATGCGTCGCCAGGGCCTGATGCCTGACATGTTTACTGAAGGAGACACTGTCACCATTCGAATAGCGCCCATGCGTAATGGCAATGATGGTGGTTACGTAACAGCACTGCGAACGCCAAATGGAGAGGAAATCGGTCGAGTGACTGGAGCCGACTGATACCAGTATTAACTAATCTAGCGGGGTAATTACCCCGCTTTTTTTTCTTTGGAAAATGAGCTTTCCTGCTTTAGACAAAAACGTTACCAGGGAGCATTCCGGTTGTATATCAAGGAATCTCTGATTAAGTATTAATTCGCATTCTGAGGGGGATACAAGAATGACTGGGAAGAAAATAGTTGTAGCACTATCAGTTCTATTAATGATCAATGCTGCATCCGCACAAAAAACTGCAGATATCGGCTTTACCAGTGTAGGCCGCGGTGCACCGCTGGCCGCCGATATTAATGAATATCCATTTACCGGAGCGACAATGAGGGTAATGGGCGCAGTGGGTTCCTTTGAACAAAGACCAAGACGTTTTACCGGCGCCGCTGAACCCGGAGAGACGCCAGAAGGTATAACTCCACTGGAACGTGACCTATTCACCTCCGATGACTTTTATGCTGACCGCGAATTATGGATGGATCCGCGTTATTTCCGCTGTAATACCTCCGCAGCTCTTGAAGATATCTGGGGTGGTAATCGCAGAGCCCTGGTGGGCGACAACCCCCCTGCTACTGCCGCCTGGGGATACTGTGACCGGGATTATCCAAGAGAAGCTATCGTCAGCCCATACCCATTTAGCAGTGCGCAGGAGCATTACGATGCTCTGATGAAGGAAACCCGTCAGCGCGGAGGGCCAACCCAGCATACTTATGCCACCGTACCTGGAGAATGGTCGGGTATTTATGCACACCCGGGACGCACGCCTGAGAATTACTATTGGTATCGGATGCGTCATAACCAGATTCCGACGATTCTTTCCCTGCTGACCGATGAATACCAGGCCCGCTTTGTGCAGGAAGCCTACCATCACGCCAATACTAATGCCGCACAATGGCCGTCTCAATACTGCTGGCCTGAGGGTTTTATGCGCCGCTGGCATGAAGCGGCAATCTGGGAAAATTACATCATGGTTACCCCAAACATGGTCCAGATACTGGCCGGTGTGGCACGTAACTTTATTACCAACATTCATATTGGCCGGGTATTCAAAATGGATGGCCTGGTACCCAGACTGGGAGAAGATGTGCCGCGCTGGTATGGAGAAACCATTGGCTTCTGGGATAACGATGTTCTTATTACATGGACTTCAAATATTCAGGGCTGGAAAGTTCATGCTGCCCCTGATTTTTCCAATTTATTACAAACCATCGAAATTTATACCCCTAACAGGGATGAGCAGGGAAATTTTATTGGCCTGAATCATGAAGCCATTTTTTATGATCCGGAAGCTCTGGTGGAGCCAATTCGTATAATCCGAAATTACACCAAGCAAAATGAATTTGATGATGCAGAAGCCTCGCCCTATGTTTTTGTTGAATGCATCCAGTCAATTTTTCCGGTGAATGGTGTTGCTACTCCGGTAAATCCAGGAGAAGTCATCGAGTATGAAATCCCTGATATGTATGGCCGCCCCTGGAACTATCTATGGCAAAAATATTTTGAGCAGGATATGACTCGACCGGAAGAAGAAGATATTTTCAGTTTTGAATAGTGATATCAAGCTGCAGTTGAATACTTGTGCCTGGTGCAACTCACCGAAACAGCATGGATTAATTTGTCCGGATTGTGGCGCCGATTATGCAAAAGCCGAGGCTATAAAAAGCAAGGGGTAAGCAGAGTCGATAGTCGCATCTGCAAACGGAGGGACTGAGGATCCATCATTTCAGATAAATACCCCCCCCCCCGATTCCCGTCAAGGATCCGGGGTTTGAAAAAATGGTATGCCTGGTCGCCCTGCCTGCCAAGCTGATAATTGCCATGCTGGTTCAGATAACAGGTTTTCTGGCAGGAATGCAGCGTATTGTATTTGGCATGCCAGTTCATGAAATGGGACATGCCGTTACCGGCTGGTTATGTGGATTTAATTCCATCCCCTCCTTGTGGGTCACGGTCAGCTCCGGGGAAAGAGGCTATATTTCGTCAATTGCCCTGCTGGCAGCATTATTGATGCTGACTTGCTATGCCCTGGTGAATAAAAAACCTGCCTGGCTTATTCCGGCTGTTATCATCTTCCTGATTCAGATCTATGGCACTCTGATTATTTCGGAAAATACCGCTGATATGTTAATTACTGTGGGCGGAGATGCCATGGGGCTGATACTTGCCACCCTGCTTATCGTGATTTTTTATTCAGGAAAGGATACACAGCTTTACAAAGGCAGCCTGCGCTGGGGTTTTCTGGCTATCGGTGCGGCCGCATTTATGGATATCTTTACACCCTGGTACAACAAGGATATCTCGGCAATCGGCTATGGAATGACCGGAACAATAACACGGATTCATTCAAGATGATCAACATTCATCTTTGGGACTGGAACAGTCTATTCACCCTGCATAATACGATAGGCTACATTTGTTTATTGGCAATGGTGTGCGCTTACTGTATCGGCCTGAAGCAGGCCAACCAGTGGGTAAAGGAAAAGGCCCGACAGGATCGACTGAAAAGTATTAGAAATATCTGAATCTTTTCTATATCGCTGAAGCTATTACTCGACTCTTAACATCTGGATAAAACCACTTAATCGTTCAGTTTCCAGTCGATAATTCTCCCCCCACTGGGTAGGATAAATTCTTACTTCATCGCCTTTTCTCAGGTTGTAGCGTCTTGAATGGGTCTGACGCCAAACCTGACCACTTGCCAGCCGAATAAGCCACATATTCGGTTTTGCCATGGTTAACTCAGTCACCACATCAATCAGCTCTTCCTGGCCCTCGGCATTTACAATAACCTTGCCAGTTGTCCCCCGTCCAAAATTTTCCAGACGATCAGACGCCAATTCTTCATTCGCTGAAACTTCCTGCTCAGAGGCCTCTACCTCGTCGCGATTTCTTCGAAAAAGGTTTTCTATTACGGGCAGTTTAAAGCCTCTATTGTCGGCCTTTTCATTGGCAATAATTTTGTCACTGGGCGGCTGATTCCTGCCAAAATCCTCCAGCTCCTCACCATTGTCGGCATTGTCGGCATTGTCGGCATTGACTGATGTTTCTCTTCCAGCCTCAGTCATATCCTGTGATTGCTCTTGCTCCTGCGAACCTGATTGTTCCAGCGCAGTTTCCAGACAAAGCACCCGCTGCAGTCTGTCAGAGATCTCACCGCAAGCCAAAAAGCTCTCTACCTCTTGCGCGAAAGAGGAATAATTAAATGAAATTAATATGATGCCCAGAAAAAATTTACTCAGGGATTTAAACATTCATAGCGCTCCTGTAACCAAGGATGACAAGAGTAAAGGAAAGGCAAAAACAGGACAAGCATCCATAAGGGAAATTAGCCTAAATGGACTTATTTATTGGACTGACTCCCTGCAAGCATTCTACACTGGGCATTGAATAAGAGTTCTTATCTTTTAAAGAAGTAAATAATCAACTTATGAAGAATAAAGAGTCAAGCTCATTAATAAAACAGGTCGATGCCCTGGATGCACAGGGTAATCATGATGATGCTATCGACGTTCTGGCAGGAGCAACCCAGAATGGCGATGAGCTTGCCAAGACCATCCTGGGCAAGCGGCTATTGGTCGGTGATCGCTCACCTTACCTGCCCCGGGAAGGCGCCTCTTTTATTATGGAAGCCGCCCAGGCTGGAGTTGCCGAGGCAGTTTCTGTCATAGCAGTGTTCCAGGCCACAGGAATTTTTCAGGAAAAAAACTGGCCTCAGGCAATCAATACACTGACCCATGCGGCGATCCTCGGGTCAGTGTTAGCGCGGGAACAATTGATTCTTTTATCTGGTTCGGGCGATCCCACTGCAAAGCCCGCCCTTATCAGCAATAATGAATCTAGGTATTGGCAAAGTCTGGCCTCGGTTATCAACCTGGAACAATGGACAGGTGAACCGACCGGGCACTTTATTAATGAAGAACCGCAGATCAAGGTATTTCCTGCGTTACTGTCTGCCCCTATTTGCCGCTGGCTTATAAAGCTTTCCGCCAATCGTTTGAAGCCGGCTCTGGTTTATGATGCAGGCAAGCGTGAGAATTACCAGTCCGAAACACGGACCAACTCTATCGCTGAATTTAACCTGGTGGAAAATGAATTACTGCATTTTCTCATTCAGCAAAAAATGAGTGCGGCCTGTGGCATTCCCATGACGCAGATGGAAGGCACCGCAATTCTCAATTACCAGCCCGGCGAGGAGATTTCAGACCACTTTGATTTTGTAGATCCCGCCATGCCTAATTATGAACAGGAAATCAGGGACAACGGACAACGCATCATAACTTTTCTCGTTTACCTGAACGATGATTATGAAGGTGGAGAAACGGTGTTTACCGAACTCGATATAAGCTATAAGGGAAGCACCGGAGATGGACTGTATTTTGTCAATGCCCTGGCAGACGGCTCCTCAGATCTGCGCTCCAAGCATGCTGGAAAACCCACCCACTCTGGCGAAAAATGGATTATTTCTCAATTCATTCGTAATCGGGAAGTTAAATATATTCTTGTTTAAAAAAACGAAAAAATTACTTTTTCATTGTTAACTTGTAAATCTGACTTTTCTCCAGCTTATTCATAAGAAATACAGGCATAAAAAAACCCCGTCAAATGACGGGGTTTTTTATGATCGTTGCTTTCAGAAAATTAGAAAGAAACTCTCAGACCAACAAAGTAACGACGTCCCAGCAGATCATAAAGCGCTGCGTTAGTCTGGTCACTGTTGGTGTCACCACCCGCAGGGTTTGCGTTGGTGAGCTCGGCATCTTCATCGAACAGGTTATCGATACCAAATCTCAAACTGTAGTTTTCACCAAA
>Ga0181559_10005343_pt1 | contig 12309 bp, 8 predicted proteins | sample 011ome_21_FD_133752 | JGI IMG/M metagenome (GOLD analysis project Ga0181559, IMG submission 133752) | Coastal salt marsh microbial communities from the Groves Creek Marsh, Skidaway Island, Georgia - 011508AT metaG (megahit assembly) | ecosystem: Environmental > Aquatic > Marine > Intertidal zone...
ACGAGTCTCGGTCTAAAGATTTACTCCGTAAGATTTCGTCGCCCGCGTGGAAGAATGGCACGCCTTGCGACAACGCCACAATCGCCGTCGCTAAATGATTGATTCGGCACCTTTGTTCCAGAGACACAGACGCCGCCGCTCTTAACATGATGCAATCGAATAGGGTTTCGTTATCGTGCGCGCTGACGTAGTTCACCGTTTCTTCCGGTTCGCCCGCGTAGGCAACGTTTGAGTCTGGCCAAGCCGCCGAACTCGACGGAACCTCGACGCCGTGGCGATTGACAAAGACAAAATCACGGACGTTTCCAGCGAGCGCGGCGATTATCTTCTCGCCGTCCTCCATCATTCTATAGCGTTGGGAGTCTTGGTCTCCTTGATCGACGGCGCCGTTGGGGGTGTAGTACAAGCCCGTGAGGAAACCTTGCATGCGAGGATCGCCAAAGGGACTGCCTCCGATGCAACCCTCGCGGACGCGGTCGTTAAAGCTTCCGATACCAGTGTGAGCCAAATTTAGCTGCGATGCATTCTTGCCGACGCGACCTTTTTCCACCTCGGCGTAATCCCATCCTTCTCCGTACAGGTACAGTGATTTACCATCGACACCATCCTTCTCGAGCGTCAACGATTGGAGCGCGTCCTTCGCTCGAAGCATCGTGGACAGCATCAAGTGCCCCATTAAATCAAATCGGAATCCATCAACCTTATAATCTTTCGCCCAGTGCACGAGATCGTCCACAATGAGACGATCCATCATGTAATGCTCGCTGGCCGTGTTGTTGCAACACGTGCTCGCCTCGATGAATCCGTCAAAGTTGCGTCGATGGTAGTACCCCGGGACAATTTTATCCAAGACGCTGTTGACGTCACTCGGTCCGGACGACAAGGTGTGATTATACACCACATCACATATGACGCGTAATCCGTTCGAGGCGAGCGCATGCACCATCTGGCGGTACTCGAAAATGCGCCGGGGACCGTCTGGATTGGTGGCGTAACTGCCTTCGGGCACGCCGTAGTGCACGGGGTCGTATCCCCAGTTGAAGCAATCAGACCATGCAATTTTACTGATTTCTTCTTGTTGCTTTCGAGAATTCGGTGGTAATTTGGCCAACTCTTTGAAGTCTACCGACAGCTGATTTTCTGGGAGCTCGGGCACGGAACCAAAGTCGTAAGACGGCAACAGGTGCACGTGCGTGAGACCGGCGTCGGCGAGCTTTTTGAGATGGGACACGCACACGCTCGATTCTTCGCAGAACGCTAAATACTTGCCTCGCGCAGAAGCGCTCACGGTTTCATCCAACGCGCTGAAATCTCGCACGTGTAGCTCGTAGATTGAACAATCCACGGGATGCGTGAACTTTGGCTTCTCAAACGTCTCCCATCCCTTGGGTTTGAGGTCGTCTCGCGAAATGTCGCACACGTGCGCTCGGCGACCGTCGGCGGCGAGGCTCCGAGCGTACGGATCCGACGCGACGTTCGTCGACACTTTCCCAGTCGTCGGGTTGAATACGGTGACTTCGAAATTGTAATATTTATCCTTGAAATCGTCACCGGTCGCACTCCACACCCCCGACGTCTCGTCCCGCGTCATCGCGACGACGCGTCTCGTCTCCTCTCCTCTGGGTTCGTCGAACAACGCCAACGCGACGTTCAAGGCCGTGGGCGCCCACACGCGTAGCGTGACTTTGTCGTTCACTCCAAATTCCGCTCCGAGAGGTCCATCGTAAGCGAATAAATCATCGATCGCGCCTTGCAACTGCACGCCCGTGGCATCCGTCGGCTTACCCGCGGCGTCCACCGCGGCTACGGCAATTTGGCGCTTCAACGCGTCTCGCACGTTGACGCTCGAAGGAACTTCGAGCGCGCGATAGCCCGCAGCTTTGATGTGTGGAAACTTTGCGCACACGCTCGAAGGTAACTCACCCGAACGAACCACGGTGACGACGTCGTCGCCGCCGACGACGCCTTCGCCCGTGACTTTCAAATCCGCCGTGGACGAGCTCACGAGCGTGAACGAGTCCCCATCGTTCGCGAAATCCCCCGGCACCGCGATCACGCGCTCGGCGACCCAGATCGCGCGATACTTTTCTATGTCTCCTTTCGGCAACGACGTCAAATCGGGCTCCGTCTCGAACGCGCTCGAATATCCGCTCACCAAAAACACCTCTGGCGCCGCCGTCGCGTCGAAATCCTCTACTCGACAGTCTTGCGCCTCGCCCTTATGAATCAGCACGCTCACCGATCCATCACCGCGAGAGATATCCGAGAGCTCGACGTCAAAGGTCACCCATTCCGACGCGTCATCCGTCGTCGCCGCGAGCGGCGCGTCCCATGGCGTCGGCGACGCCGCGCCGCGTCCCCAAACGTGTGCGCCCCATCCCGCGTACGCGCCATCTTTGCGGTGATATCGCACGCGAAGCACACGCGCGGTGTCTTCTTCGACCGTCGGCTTCTCCGCGGGCGCGGCGGCGACGCGAACGGGACGAGAAGGACGGTGTTGGACATCAAGATGGTGATGTTGGCGCTGATGTTGGCGACGTCTCGTGGACGACGGCGACGACGAAGGGCGAGACCATCGGTGCGCGGACGTCGTGGACGCTCGGAGCGCGACGTTCGACCGCATGAGACGGGTCGTCGCGCGCGACGCGGCGCGCTATGGCGAGGTATGGGTGGAGATACGCGGGACAACTGTGAGCTGAACAGCTTTCAGCTCGCAGTTGTCGTTTCGGTTTTGAGTCGTGCGAGGGAAGGTTGATGTAATTCATGTAAAGAAGATTTCATTGAAACGAGTGGCTCGACAAGGAAGCGCGTAGCGTACTGATTTAGTACACGTAGCCCTTCTCATACATCGAAGAACCTTCCGTCTGCGACTTCGTCACGTCGAAGACGCCGCGTTGCGCTTCAGAGTTCTCGCGAGCGCGGCGGAGAAGGATTTCTTGCGCTTCCGCGGCTCGAGAATCATCGCCCGCCCACGTTTTAATAACCTGGCGCGTTATAAGTGTTCGTCAGTCGTCAGTACGCGTTATTCTCGCGATTCTCAGACGCTTCTCAGACGCGTGACGAGGCGCTCACAAAAAAAAATACGTACCGAGTTTTGAAGAGCCCGCGCGTACGAGAAAGACACGTGCCACGGGTTCGGTTGCTGGTTCATGGCGTTCAAGTACATGGTGGAGTCCAACTCGGACAAGCCACCGGACAAGAACATGATACCCGCGGTTTCCGGCGGGACTCGGGAGTTGAGCATCTTCAAGGTGTACGCGGCGACTTCCTTGGCGTTGGACTTCTTCGTGCAGTCGGCGCCCGGGGCAACCATGGACGGCTTCAAGAGCATGCGGTCGAACTTGACGTTGTTGTCGGCCAAGTACTTGAAGGTCTCCGCCCAAACCATGGAGGCGACTTCGAAGTTGCGGTCGATGTCGTGGTCACCGTCGAGGAGGATCTCCGGTTCGACGATCGGGACGAGACCGGCGTTTTGGCAGATGGCCGCGTAGCGGGCGAGGCCGTAAGCGCAGTCCGTCACGGCGATCTTGGACGGACCGGCCGGGATGGAGACGACGGAGCGCCACTTGCAGAAGCGCGCGCCTTGCTTGTAGTACTCAGCCGCGCGTTCGGCGAGGCCGTCGAGACCTTGGCACCAAGACTCGCCGTTGGAGTTGGCGAGCGGCCGGAGGCCCTTGTCAACCTTGATACCCGGGTACATGCCTTCCTTGCGGAGCGCGTCGACGAACGAGGTGCCATCCTTGCAAGATTGGTACAAGGTTTCTTCGAAGAGAATCGCACCGCCGACGTATTCGCCCATACCCTTGGTGGTGATGAGCAACTCGCGGTAGCGGCGGCGGTTTTCTTCGGTGTTTTCGACCCCGACGCCTTCGAGTCGGGTACCGCACGTGGCGTTGGACTCGTCCATGGCGAGGATACCCTTACCCGCCTTGGTCATGTTGGTCTGCGCGCGTCGCGAATCGCGTTTCCATCCTCGTCAGTCACCGCGTTCGATCGATTCCATCGCGACGTGAGTCGTTTCGATCGATGGATTGATGGATTATCACCCTCGCCCGAACAACCCTATCCGATCGCGCCATCGCGCCGTCGCGCCGTCGCCCCCCCCCGACGCGCGCGCCCCCCCCGACCGCCGCGCCCGCGCGCGTTCGACGCGAAAATATTTTCCATCCCAACTCCCGCGCGCATCGCCGGATTCCCGCGCGCGTCGCGCGCGCATCACCGCGTCATCGCGTCGTCCCGCGTCGCGTCGCGTCGCGTCGTCGGCGCACCGCGGTCTCGAGCAATTCATCGTCGTATTGCCCCGCGCGCGTCACGCACGCGGCGCGCTTGGCGACGGTCGTCTTGGCGGTCGCCTTCGCGACGACCTTGACGCCGGTGAACGTGGAAGCGGAGGCGAGCATCGTGTCGATAGTCGTCGGATGCGAAGAGTGCGGCGTCGCGCGCGCGCGCGCGTCGAGTCGCGCGCGGCGACCGACCGCCCGATCCCGCGCCGCGCGGTTTTATCGTCGTGCATGATTACGCGCATGACGCATTGATTTTAATCCCGTTCGTTACACGTAGAATACGCGCGATCGCGCGCGGATTTCGACGATCGCCGCGAGGGGGCCTTCGGATAACGCGCGCGATCGAGATCGACCCGCGCGATCGAGGTTCGCGCGCCGCGATCGACCCATCGCGCGAGTTTCGCGCGCGATCGACGATCGATCGATCGATCGATCGTCGATCGCGCGCGCGATGACGTCGCGACGGCGACGCGATGACGCCGACGGGCGCGGCATCGCGCGACGCGCGCGCGCGAGTGGTGACGGGTTCTCCGCGATGGGACGACGGCACGACGTCGTGCGCGATGTCATCGCGCGCGGTGCGAAAGCGCTCGGCGCGAGCACGTCGGCGACGGTGAAGACGGGCGTCGATCGCGCGACGACGCGAAGCACAGGGGGCGTCATGCCGACGTCGCGGCGAATGAAGACGAGCGATGCGAAGCGGTCGGTGCACGCGCGACGAGGCGTGCGAGGCGACGCGAAGCCGGTGAATGGTGCGCTGCGCGCGCCGGGACGGGAGACGGCGCGGGCGAAGGCGTCGCCGGCGGCGGCGACGACGGTCAAATCGATCGATTACGGGCTCGCGGGGACGGTGGAGACGGGGGTGTACCCGGTGAAGCCGTTGACGAACAAGGTGTACGAGAACGCGGACGGCATGCGGGTGAACGATGGGAGATATACCAAGTTTCAGAACGACATCAAGAGCATCATTCCCGAGGAACGCATTTACACCGATCCGGTGAAGACGTTCGCGTACGGGACGGACGCCTCGTTTTATCGTCTCCTGCCGCAGGCGGTGGTGAAGATTCACAACGAGACCGAGGTGAAGAAGATTTTGCCCGTCGCGGCAGAAAATGAAACGCCGGTGACTTTCCGAGCCGCCGGGACCTCGCTCTCGGGTCAAGCGGTGTCGGACTCCATCTTGCTCAAGCTGTCGCACACGGGGCAGAATTTCAGAAAGTACGAAATCAAGGGGGACGGGAGCGAAATTACCGTCGAACCGGGATTGATTTTGGGTGAAGTCAACCGATTACTTCAAGCACACAAAATCAAGGGTGGTCACGACGTTCAGTACAAGATGGGTCCCGATCCGTCGTCCATCGACTCGTGCATGATTGGCGGCGTCGTCGCGAACAACTCCTCGGGCATGTGCTGCGGCGTGTCTCAAAACACCTACCACACGCTCAAGGACATGCGCATCGTCTTCGTCGACGGTACCGTTCTCGACACGTCCGACCAAGCCAGCCGCGAATCTTTCATGCGCACGCACAAGCCGCTCGTCGAGGGTGTGCAAGAGCTCGCGCGCCGCGTGCAAGCGGACGAGGAGCTCACCGCGCTCATCAAGAAGAAGTTTGCCATCAAGTGCACCACTGGTTACTCCATCAACGCCTTGGTGGATCACCCGGTGGACGACCCGATCGAAATCATCAAGCGTTTGATGATTGGCAGCGAAGGTACGCTCGGTTTCGTGAGCCAGGCGACGTACAAGACCGTCGTCGACCACCCGCACAAGGCGAGCGCGTTCATCGTGTTCCAAGATGTCGAGGATGCGTGCAAGGCTGCGGCTGTGTTACGTCGGGAAACCGACGTCGATGCCGTCGAGTTGTTCGATCGTGCCTCGCTGACGCAGTGTGAAGGTCACGAAAAGATCATGAAGTTGGTGCCGACGATTAAGGAGGCGCCCAAGTACGGCGCCGCGCTTCTCATCGAGTGCCGAGGTGCGACGGATGAAGAGCTGAACAAAGGTATCTCTGCCGTCGAGAAGTCCATCGACAACGCTGGTGTGCGATTCTTGCACCCGCGCTCGGAAAAGTACCCCTTCAGCAAGGAGGAAGACGTTTACAAGGTGTACTGGGACGTCCGCAAGGGTCTCATCCCGATGGTCGGTTCCAGCCGCGAAGCCGGTACGTCTGTGCTCATCGAAGACGTCGCGTGCGAAGTCGACAAGCTCGGTAACATGACGAAAGACTTGATCGCCATGTTTGAAAAGTTTGGATACGACGATGCGTCTTGCATGGGTCACGCCCTGGAGGGCAACTTGCACTTGGTTTTCTCTCAAGGTTTCCGAACCGACGAAGAAGTCAAGATGTACTCGGCGATGATGCAAGAGATGTGCGAAATCGTCGCCGTCAAGTACCAGGGCAGCCTCAAGGCTGAGCACGGTACCGGTCGTAACGTTGCGCCGTTCGTGGAGATGGAGTGGGGTACCAAGGCGTACAACATCATGTGGGAGTTGAAGGAGCTCTTCGACCCGAACTACGTGTTGAACCCGGGTGTCATCCTCAACAGAGATCCGCACGTGCACGAGAAGAACCTCAAGCCCAAGCCGGTCGCCGATCCCATCGTCGACATGTGCATGGAGTGTGGCTTCTGCGAATCCAACTGCCCGACTCGCGACGTCTCGCTCACGCCGCGACAGCGCATCACCGTGTACCGCGAAATCTCTCGCCTCCAGGCGATTGAACCGAACACTCGCACGAAGGAAGACCAGAGCCGATTGGACGAATTCCTTGACATCTTCGCGTACGCTGGTAACAGCACGTGCGCAGCTGATGGTATGTGTGAAGTGAAGTGCCCGGTTGGCATCAACACCGGCGAGCTCGTCAAGAGCATCCGCAACCGCGAGATGGAAACCGCGCGATCGGCCAAGTCCATGGCTGGCATGGTCGCGCGCAACTTTGGTGCCGCCACGTCTGTGGTGCCGCCGCTCTTGAACACGGTCTCCATGGCGCACGGTATCCTCGGTGAAGGTGTGTTGAAGGGCGTCTCGAAGATGTTGAACAAGGCTTCGGGCGCCATGATTCCGGTTTGGAACCCGTACATGCCCACTGGTGCTCCCAAGCTTCCGGCGCCGCTTCCGGCGCGTGCCGACGCGGCACCGTCCAAGGGTATTCCTCGCAAGGTGGTTTACTTGCCGTCGTGCGTGACTCGCATGATGGGTCCGGTGAAGGGCGAAGAAGCGAACGGCGGCGTTGCCGACGCGATGATGAGCATCTTGGATAAGGCCAAGTACGAAGTTGTTTACCCCGAAGGTCTCAACTCCCAATGCTGCGGGATGATCTTCAACTCTCGTGGTCTCAAGGACCAATCTTTAGCTAAGGGTTACGATCTCGAGCAAGCGCTCTTGAAGGCTTCCGAAGGGGGCAAGTACCCGATCATCGTCGACACATCTCCGTGCTTGGCGCAGATCAAGGAGCAACTCGAAAGCCCTGAGCTTCGTTTCGCGCTTTACGAGCCGTCTGAGTTCATCGCCAACCACCTTGTCGATAAGCTCGAGTGGAAGAAGGTGAAGAAGCACATCGCCGTGCACGTGCCGTGCTCGTCGAAGAAGATGGGCGTCGAGCAAACCTTTATGAAGTTGGCGAGCAAGTGCGCCGACGAGGTCTCCGGCTCCGGTATCCCGTGTTGCGGTATGGCTGGTGATCGCGGTATGCGATACCCCGAAATCACCGACTCTGCCTTGGGCTACATGAACCTCCCTAAGGGTTGTACCGATGGCTACTCCACTAGCCGCACGTGCGAAGTGAACCTCTCCAACCACGCGGACGGCGTCCCCTTCCGCGGGTTGGTGTACCTCGTCGATGAGGCGACTTCCCCGAAAAAGTAATCACTCACAATTTAAACACGCGTTTGCGGTATACGATTTACGAGTTTACATTCAGTACATTTAATTTGATATTAGGCGCTTCTACAGCTTTGCTTTCCCACCGCTCAATTTCATCAATACCCCCCCGAGTGCCTTGACGATGTGCGGCTCATTCAACATCTTCCATCCTCCCTTCGCCTCCTCTTCCGCGTATGCCGCCCACGATTCGCTGAAATGTGAACGAATCGTCCGCTTAGTCGTCGCCCGCGCGCTCGAAGGAAGCTTCAAGTAGCGTTCCATGGCGCTCGCCGCCGCCGACATGAGCGCGCCTTCGCCGACGACTTCGTCGATTAATCCAAGACTTTGCGCCTCTAAAGGTCGCACTAAAACCCCACGCTGCAGTAAGCTCTCTCCCTTCACACGATCGATACATCGATACAGAAACAACTCGGCCCAATACTTTGGCACCGCGATACCCAACGCGACTTCGTTCAGCCCGAGCGACCCGCTCGTCGTCTGCAACCGATAATCGCAACACAGCGCCACGACGCATCCTCCCGCCGGGCACGCGCCTCGAATCGCGCACACCGTCGCCAATCTAGTGCTCAACAGTCTAGACAAAAAAGTCGTCTGCGTGAGCCAGAATTCTCGGTATCGTTTCCACGTCGTCTTCGGCGCGTACAGCTCCGCGATGTCGTTCCCAGCCGTGAACACCGACCGTCGCAACCCGCTGGCGAAAATCACCCCGTGCACCTGTTCGACGCGAGCGCGCACCGTCAGTCTTCCCATCTTTGCCTCGCGCGCGCGTCGTGCGCACCGTAGCGTCGTTCTCGAGCGCTGTCAGCGCGTCCGTGAGCGCGCGCCAGAATTCCAACGTCATCGAGTTGACGGGCTCGCGTTCGAGCCACACGACGGCGTGCGCGGCGCCGGCGGCGCGATCTACGCGCACGCCCGTTTTAGTCATCTCAGCGCGGGACCGTGGACGTCGACCGATCGCGCGCGCGAGTGTGTCGCGACGCGAGCGCCTCGGCGGGCGGCGGAAACCGACGACGCGCCGCGCGAAGGAACGATGACAACTATGAATGCTACCTACAAGTACTACGAACGCATCGATCGATGACGCGAAATACGGTTTCTCTTCCACCATCGCTCGCGCGTCCATCGCCGTTTCCGACGGCGTCGACGCGCTACCAGCTCCCGACGCGCAGCGTCCCGCCCGGCCGCCGCTCGTCCTCCTCCTCCGCGTACGCGTGCGCGCGCACGTGCTTCATCATCAGCCCCAGCACTTTTGAATCTAACTTTCCGCGTCGTTCTCGCGCGATCTCTTCCACGATCGCGTCTGAGAACGCGCTCGCGCGGTGTCGCTCGAGCGCTTCGGCGACGTCGCGCGGCTTCAGCAGCGCCTCCGTCCCCGGCGGTTCCCTTCGCTTCACCGCGCTCGCTGGCGACGGGGCGTAGCCGTAGTCCACCGCGGAGACATCGGTGGTGCGCACGACGAGCTTGGACATCATCTCGCGCAGCGCGGTGTCGTCGGCTCGCGCGTCGTCGACCGGGGACGCCTGGACGAAAGTGTCGGGCGGGACGTACGGCGCGATGGGCGTCGCGCCGGGACGAGGGAGCGCGCGCGCGGGTTTCGACGCGTTCACGATGGACGCTGATTTCGATTTCGCGGCGCCCATGCGTGGCGAGACGACGACGCGAGGCGACGTGTGCGGGAGCAAAGGCGACGCTCTGACGACGGGCAAAGGTGCGCGCTACAAGGCGTCACGCGACGCGAAGGGTAATTCCGGCGTACTCCAACGCTTGACGCACCCACGGTGGGGCGGTGTCGTCGGGATACTGCTTCTCGATGAAATCTCGAACGAAATCGGCGAAACGTTGCTCGACGATGGCGTGGTGCATCGCGGCGCAGAGACGCATTTGATAGCGCAAGTTGTGAATCGTGAGCAACTGCGCCGCGCGAGGCTCCTTCGTCGCGATGGCGTGCATTTGCGCGCGCGTGTACGTTTTGCACGTCAAACAGTCGCACGTTTCGTCGATAGGCCGGTGGTCGTGTTCGAGAGCGGAGCTCTTCAGTCGAAGAACGCCCTCGGGCACGAGCGCCGTGCCGAATCGCGCCGTGCGCGACGGGTACACGCAGTCGTACATGTCCGCCCCGAGCGCGGTGCACAACACTAAATCCAACGGATAGCCCACGCCCATGACGTATCTTGGTTTGTGATCGGGCAACTTCGCCGTGCAATGCGACACGACGCGCACGAAATCTTCCTTGGACTCGCCGCCGGCTAAACCGCCCACCGCCATGCCCGGCAACGCGTCGCCGCGCGCCAACAACCCTTCCAGCGATACATCTCTCAAATCTAAGTCTAACCCCCCCTGCACGATGCCGAACAAGCACTGTTCGTGCGGTCGCTTGTGCGCCGCGATGCATCTATCTATCCACCGCGTCGTTCTATGCGTTGCCTCCTCGAACCTCGCTCGGTCCGCCGTCACGCTCGACACCACGTCGTCCAACGCCATGATGATATCCGCCCCTATATCGTTCTGTATGTGAATACTTCGCTCGGGCGTGAGTAACATCTGTTTCCCATCGGTCGGGCTTTGAAACGTCACCCCTTCCTCGGTGATATCCGCTAAATCAAGCAGCGACACCATCTGGAACCCGCCGCTGTCGGTGAGCATCGCTCGACGCCAGTTCATGAACCCGTGCAGACCGCCGGCTTTGGCGAGCACGTCCGCCCCGGGGCGATTTCCCAAGTGATACGTGTTCCCGAGAATCACCTGGCACTCGATCGCCTCCAGCTGCGCGCTCGTCAAGCCTTTCACCGAGCCTTGCGTACCGACGGGCATGAACATCGGCGTGAAACATTCGTGATGCGGAAGCGTCAGCGACGTCGCGCGAGCGCGACCGTCCGTGGCGATGATTCGAAATTTTAGTGGCGATGGCGCCGGAGCGTCGCCGTCGTCGTCGACGACGACGGACATCGCGCGCGAGGTCGCGAGTGACGCGACGACGACGCGCGACGGCTCGAGCGGCGGCGGCTTTGGCGAGCTATTACTTTGGCTTCAAAAGGTATTACGTTCTAGTTGAGTTCCATTTCTCTAGGTTCGTCGTCGTCGTCGTCGCATGGGGTACGCGTGTTCGCGACGCTGTCCATGGCGGCCATGTTGCACAGCGAGCCGGCGCGAGACATGGCTTGGCGCATCGGAACGTCGCGGCGCTTGTAGAACAAGACGTAAGCCGCGCTGTTGTTCAGCGCCGCACCGACGTCTACTGCGGTACAACGACTATCGTCGTACAAGTGCCACGTGCCCTCCTCGGCGTGTCTCGTGTACGCGGTGTAATGACCGCCGCCCATGCCGCCAAAGTGGTTCACCACCGCGTACAAGTCATAAATCGGCGCCGGCCCACTGGAAGCGTTCGGGAGTACGTAAGGCGTCATGTCAAGCGTGTTGAGTGGAAAATCAATCAACGTATCGATCTTATCTCGCCACGTTCGACTGTAGCTGAAACGCTTGAGGTGCATGACGAGAATCGGCGGCATGCGCCACAAATCGAGCTTTTTCATCGCCTGGACGTGGTCCTTGCACTGCTTGCAATACCACATGTCATCCTTACCGAGCGGCTCTTCTTGAATGAAAGACTCGATGCACGACGCTAGTGGTGTGCCTTGAGTCCCGCTGTTCTCAATCGCGTTCTCCTTCACGCTTGGGTGCTCCTCGATTTCACGCTCCAACAATTCTTCGTCAAAGAACTGGCTCAGAGCCTTCGAAGACCAGTCTATCGCAACGCAATGCATGGAGGAGGCGATGGTGTACTGCATTTCGTGCGAGTCCGACGTCGATGCGGTCGTTGAACCATACTCGTGGAACGATGCCGAGGCGCTCTTATTCGTGTACTTCATTTTGAAGAGTCGAGAGTCCTTTTCTGCGACGGCGCGTCGAGACGCACTTCCTTCTGTATCGCCGCTCGTGGTAGGCGAACACGATTTCTCCATCGAATTTGTGTGTGCAAACTTTGCGCTAAACTTTTCCACCTCCTTCTCTACGAATCTCGCGTGGTCGGGACCAGCCTTCGTGCCTTTTGGCACGCTCACTGGAACGATCCACGGAAAGCCAAATCGGACCATCGTCGTCGCCGCCACGGAGCTAACGTGCGAATACGGCGTCTTGTTTTGATTC
>Ga0181559_10005349_pt1 | contig 12298 bp, 4 predicted proteins | sample 011ome_21_FD_133752 | JGI IMG/M metagenome (GOLD analysis project Ga0181559, IMG submission 133752) | Coastal salt marsh microbial communities from the Groves Creek Marsh, Skidaway Island, Georgia - 011508AT metaG (megahit assembly) | ecosystem: Environmental > Aquatic > Marine > Intertidal zone...
CGTCGCGCGCCGAGGGGCTCATCAGCGCGTCGTGCGCGAGGTCAGCCGCGCGCGCGGCGACTGAATCGTCGAAATCGGTGGTCGAAATTTCGCCCTCGACGGTGTCCGCCAGCGCCTCGGCGGCGGCGGCGAGCTTCGCGGCGTGCTCCACGGCCGCCATCTTGGCGCGGCGCTCCGACTTAACGACGCGTTCGTACCGCGCCAGCTTCTCCCGCGCCTCGTCCAGGGAAGACGCGAGCGTCGCCTCCGACGCCAGCGCCTCCGCCGCGCGGCGCGCGGTATCGGGCAGAGCGTCTCCTCCGGCGATGTGCGACATGTCCGAGACCTCTTCGGTGCGCGGCGTGGACGCCGCGGTGCCGGCGTTGGAGACGTTCCCCGAGACGTTCCCCGAGACGTTCGTCGAGACGTTCGTCGAGCCCTCCTTCGAGCCGCCATCGCCGTCGCGTCTCTCCGTGGTCTCGGTCGAGTCGGGGGGCGACGGGCCGCCCCACAGCCGGTTCAGGCGCAGGCGAGGCACGCCCGGCGGTTTCTTGAGTTCGCGCGGCCGGAGCGCGGCGCCCTTCGAGGAGACGTTTCGCTTCTTATCCTCGCCCTCGTCGGACCTCTGCGTGTGCAGCGGCGAGACGAGGTCGACGTCGTCCAGGTCCTCCTCGTGCGGCGACCCGGCGGGCGCCGAGACGCGCGGGGACTGCGACGGCGTCGTGCCGCGCGACGAGTTCAAAGAGCTCCCGTCGCGGTTCGTGCCGAGCGCCGTGCCCGCGCTGGACGCCGAGCCCGGAACGCGGAAGTCGGCGTCTTTTCTGTGCTTGTGCGTCGGCGGCTTGGGAGTGGCGTCGCCGGCTTTTGCGCCCCGCCGAGACGCGCGCCGGTGCGACCGCTCAGTGAGCGCGCGGTGCGTGAGCCCCGCCCCCTTCATCGCCAGGAACGAGCCGGCACCGAACGCCGCGCCGATTGCGAGCGCCGCGCCGGCGTGCCCCAGCGCGACGCCCGCGCTCCGAACCAGCGCGCTCCGCGCCTCGCCCGTCTTGATTCGCGCCTCGCGCTCGGCGAGCGCCTCCGCGCGCCGCGCGCGCGTCTCGCGCGCGCGCTGCTGCGGGGTCATCGCCCTAAGCTCCCGCCGGCGTTGGTCTTCCTCCTCGCGTCGTTTCGCGTCGCGCTCGAGCGCCGCGGCTCGAACCTTCGCCTCGCGGAACGCCGCCTCCTCCTTCGTCCGCGCCGCCTCCTTCGCGGCGGCGGCGCGCGCCTCGGCGTCGCGACGCTTCCGCGTCTCGGCGTCGCGGCGCGCGCGCTCAGCCTTCGCCGCCTCCTCCTTGGCGACGCGCGCCGCCGCCGCCGCCGCCTTCTTCTCCTCGAACGCCGTAAGCGCCGCGCGCCGCGCCGACTCCGCGCGCGCCTCCTCGTCGCGACGCGTCGCCTCGGCTTTCCGCCGCGCCGCCTCCGCGAGCTTTTCCCGCTCGGCCACCACCGCCTCCGCCTCGCGCGCGCTCCGCTCCGCGACGCGCGTCGCCTCGGCGAGCGCGTCGCGCACTTCCGCGTCCAGCTCGGCGGAACGCCGCTCGCGGTCGCGCGCGTCCGCGTCCTTCTCCGCGAGGACCCGAGTTTCCTCGTCGAGCCGTTTCTCTCGCGCGCGCGTCGCGGCTTCGGCGTGCGCGAGCGCCATGGCGCGCTTCTTCGCCTCCCGCTCCTTCGCCTCCCTGCTCGCGCCCTCGTCGTACGCGCGCATCTGCGCCGTCAGCGAGCGCAGCGCGTCGAGCTCCTGCTTCTCGAGGCGGCGGCGCGCCTCGTCGCGCACGCGGCGCGCGGCGCGCGCTTCCTCGCGCGCCGCGCGCTCGACGGCGGCGACGTCGTCCGCGTTGGCGCCTCGCCGCCCCCCGACGCCGCTCTCGGTCGTGCGCACGAGCTTCGCGATCGCCTTCTCGGCGTCGCGCGTCCGCCGCTCCTCATCCGCCGCGAACGCAGACTCGGCTTTGGCGCGGTCCTCGCGGAACGCGCGCTTCGCGCGCTCAACCTCCTGGTGCTTCACCGCGCGCTCCAGTTCGCGCTGGATCTTCTCCTCCTCCAGCGCGCGCGCCTCGGCGTCGCGCGCCTTGGCGGCGTCGCGCTCGGCTTGCGCGGCGTCGCGCGCGCGCTGCGCGCGCGCGCGCTCGCGGACGCGCGCGCGGCGCTCGAGGTCGAAGCGCTCGCGCGCGACGCGCGACTCAGCCGCCTTCGCCTTCTTCGCCGCCGCCGCCGCGCTCTTGCGCGCCGCCACCTCGCGCTCCGCCAGCGTCGGCGGGGGAGGCGGGGCGTCCGGCGTTTTTTCCGCCGCAGCCGAGGAGGCCTCGGCGCGCGCCGCCTCCTCGGCTGCGCGGCGCGCCTCCGCGACCCGCGCCGCCTCCCGGGCCTCCTCCGCTTTCCGCGCGCGCTCCGCCGCGATGCGCCGCGCCTCGTCGGCGACGCGCGACGCTTCGAGCCGCGCGCGCTCCGCCTGGGCCTCCGCCGCCGCCTTGGCGTCCTCCGCGGCGCGCCGCGCGCGCTCCGCCTTCTCCTCCGCGTCGCGCCTGAGCCTCTGCGCGCGCTCCAGTACGGGCGCCACCGAGGCGTGCTTCGCGAGCGCCGCCGCGAGCGGCTCGCCGGCGACGGGCTCGGGGGGGGGGCGGCGCGCGGGCACGCGGCGGACTTGGCCTTTTTTTCCATCTTTTCCATCTTTTCCAAATTGCGCGGCGGCGGGAGAGATGAGGCCCGCGCTCCGCTCCTCCACCGCGTCCAGCTCGGGGGGCTCGCGCGCCGCCGCGCGTCGCAGCGCGACGCCCACCGGCGAGTTCAGCGCCTTCGCGAGGGGGCTCGGCTCGGAGACGTTCGCGCTTCGCGGTCCGTCGCTCTTGTCCTTGTCTTTTCCCGACGCATCGCGCGTTTTGGACGATCGTCGCTTCGCCTTGTCCGCCGCGCGCCTCGAGCCCGCCAGGGGCGCGACGAGCGCGTCCCCCGACGTCGGCGAGACCCACGCGCCGCCGCCCACCGTGGCGCTGGCCTTCTCCAGCACCCTCCGCGCGTTCTCGCGGTTCTGCGCCACGATCTCGGCGGACACCTCCCTGATCTCCGCCAGAGACGTCACCTCCAGCGTCTCCATCACCTCCTCGCTGTCCTTGACGTTCCGCGCGAACTCGGCCTTCGCTGCGTCCAGCGCGCTCGAGATGGACATCACGCCCGCGCCGCGCGCGGGCGTGTCACCCGCGCCGGATGGGACTTTGCCCATGTCCGAGGGCGGGTGCCTCGGGTGTGACGCGAGGTGCGGATCGTCGGCAGCGATTACCGGATTTAGCCGGTTTGAATCCAACTGGTTTGTGGAAACTTGGCCAAATGCGCTTCAAGCGCGGAAGAGGGATGTCATCAAAATATCCTTCGGTGCATCGCGGCCGACGCGCAGTTGGCTCAGCACGATGTCGACCGCCCCGCTCGCGCGGGCCGCGTTCGCGGCCTCGGTGCCGGCGCGCGACGCGCGCGCCGCGCGCCTCCGCGCGCGTTCCTCCGGGGCGTTCGCCGACGGCGCTTCGCTCAGCCGTCGCGCGAGATCCAATTTCCGCGCGACTCGGCGCGTGGGTCCCTCGTTCGCCTCGCCCGCGCGTCCCCGCCCGACGCGCGCGGTGCTGGCGGACGCGGCGAGCGGGACGTTCGACGACCTGGAGTTCGACCAAGAGAAGTACAGCTGGCGCGTGGGCGGCCCGAACGACATCCCGTGCGTGCACCTCCGGGACGTGTACCGCGGGGAGAAGCCCCTGGAGCCACGGCCGAGCCCGTTCTGCACGAAATCCTCGTGCCCGGTCAGCATCGGCGACCGCACGCCGCTCGCCCTCAACCGCACGTTCGTCAGCGAGGACGACCGCGTGCTGCTCAAGTCCATGGCGTTCGGGTGCGTCTCCTACTCCGCGCGACGCCGCGAGCGTCCACCACCGCGCGCGCGCGCGCGACCGCCGATCGCCCCCCCTTCCTTTTCGCCCGGACCTTCGAAAAAGGTTCCACGAAAAGCCGCTCGCTCTGGGCGTCAAGAGGACTGCTCCTGAACCTGCCTGCAAAGATCCGCGCGCGCCGCGAGACGAAACGCTGACAGCGTCTTTTTCCCGATTCGAATCTCAAAAAAACGCAACCTTCACGTTTCAGCTCCCCCGATTCCCTCGGCGCGTCTTGCGGGTTCGACTGCGACGCGAGCGGCGAGGTGACCGGCGTTTCGGGCCCGGACTCGGATGAGGCGTGTAACGTGTGCGAGTTCGTGCCCGAGTTCGCGAAGCGCGCCGGGCCGCGCTCGCTCATCTACCACGACCCCGAGCGCACGCACGCCGCCATCGTGAACTGCGGCGGGCTGTGCCCCGGGATCAACGACGTGATACGAAGCGTGGTGACGACGCTGGAGACGGGGTACGGCGTGCGCCAGATTTCCGGCATCCGGTTCGGGTTCGGGGGGTTCTGGAGAGACGGCGTGTCCAACCTGGTGCTGACCAGGAACAACACGTCGGGCGTGCAGAAGAACGGCGGCTCGGTCATCGGCACCGGGCGCGGCGGCGGCGACGTGCCCAAGATTGTGGATTCGATCGAAAAGCAGGGCATCAACATGGTGTTCGTGATTGGCGGGAACGGGAGTCACGCCGGCGCGGACGCCATCTCCGACGAGTGCGCGGCGCGAGGGCTGGCGGTTTCCGTGGTGGGCATCCCGAAGACCATCGATAACGACATCCTGCACATCGACAAGACGTTCGGCTTCGACACCGCCGTCGAGGAGGCGCAGAAGGCGATCAGCGCGGCGGCGATCGAGGCCAAGTCCGCTTTGAACGGCGTCGGCGTCGTCAAGCTGATGGGGCGGCAGAGCGGCTTCATCGCCATGCACGCCTCGCTCGCGTCCGGCGAGGTGGACGTCTGCTTGATCCCCGAGGTGGACTTCGCCATGGAGGGCGCGGGGGGCGTGGTGCGGCACATCGAGAGCCTCCTCAAAAAGCAAGGCCACGCCGTGGTGGTTGTGGCGGAGGGCGCGGGGCAGGAGTACGTGATGGGCTCGGGCGGCACGGACAAGGGTGGGAACCCGATTTTGGGCGACATCGGCCCGTGGCTCGTGAAGCGCCTGCGCGCGGAGATGTCCTGCGACGTGAAGTACATCGACCCCACGTACATGGTTCGCGGCATCACCGCAAACGCGCACGACAGCATCTACTGCACCATCCTCGGGCAGAACGCCGTGCACGGCGCGTTCGCGGGGTACACCGGCATCTCCATCGGCATGGTCAACACGCACGCCGTGTTCCTACCCATTCCACGGCTCATCGAGCGCGAGCGGCTGGTGGACCCGGACGGGCGGATGTGGCACAGGCTGCTGACGAGCACCGGCCAGCCCGACTTTCAATCCTGGTGAGCGACGCGCGACTTTGCGTCGCGCGCCGCGTCGAGCGCGAAACGGAATCGGCGCGAGACGCGATGATGCGCGAGACGCGCGGGGGACTTTCGAGGGATCGGTGCGTGTAAAAAATACGTATTCGTCTTCGTTTAAAACCAATTAATTACCTGGACGACGCGCTCTTTTGCCGCGCTCGCGAAGGTTCCGTTCGTGACAAAAGAGAAAGAGCTTTTGTCCGCCGCTCACGCCGCCTTGACAGCCTCCGCCGACACAACCTCGTCCGACGCCTCCGGGGTGTTCGCCTCGGAGGGGGGCACGAGCTGCCAGAACTTGGGCAGGTACTCCTTCCAGTTTACCAAGACGAAGGCACCCTTGGGGGAGCCCGTTTTCGCGACGTGCGCCTCGATGAGCGCCTTGAGCTGCGCCTCGCCCGCCTGGCTCGAGACGCGCTGCATGGAGACAATCTCGCCGTTCACCTTGGTGGGGAAGGACTCGTCCTCGTCCAAAAAGTACCCCAGCCCGCCCGTCATTCCGGCGCCGACGTTTCGCCCAACCTTGCCGAGCACCACCACCGCGCCGCCGGTCATGTACTCGCAGCAGTGGTCGCCCGTGCCCTCGACGACCGTCTCCGCCAGCGAGTTGCGCACGGCGAAGCGCTCGCCCGCGCGCCCGTTGATGAACACGCGCCCGCCGGTGGCGCCGTACAGACACGTGTTGCCCGCGATGATGCAATCCTCGGGGCGGAAGGGCGAATCCGCGGGGGGCATGATCGCCACCTCGCCGCCGGACATGGACTTGCACACGTAGTCGTTCGCCTCGCCCTCCAGCCGCACGTTCACGCCGCCCACGCAGAACGCGCCGAAAGACTGGCCCGCGGATCCGGTGAGCTCGATGTTGATCGCGCCGGCGAAGCCCGCGTCGCCGTACCGCGCCGCCACGGCGCCGGAGACGCGCGCCGTCGCCGCGCGGTCGACGTTGACGACGTCGCGCGCAATCGTCACCGAGCCCTCCTCCTCGATCGCCGCCTGCACCTCCGCGTCTTCCAGGATTTCGTCGTCCAGCATGCGTCCGTCGCCGTGCGTGGCCATAGCGCGGCGCGCCTTGGACGAGCCCGACGCGCCCGACGACGTGCACAGGAACGACAAATCGAGCTCGCTCGTCTTGGCGGGCTGGCCGGCGTTCGCGGAGCCGTCCGCCAGCGTCTTGGCTTGCTTGAACAAGTCGTTGCGGCCGATGACCTCGTCCAGGGACTTGTACCCCATGCGCGCGAGCTCGACCCGCACCTCCTGCGCGCAGAACTGGAAGAAGTTCACGAGGTCGCCGGGCGCACCGGGGAAGCGCGCGCGCAGCTCCTCGCGCTGCGACGCGACGCCCACCGGGCAGTTGTTGGTGTGGCAGATGCGCGCCATCACGCACCCGGTGGCGATCATCGCGACGGTGCCGAAGCCGTACTCGTCCGCGCCCATGAGCGCGCACTGGATCACGTCCAGCCCGGAGCGGCAGCCGCCGTCCGCGCGGAGCACGACGCGGTCGCGCAGGTCGTTCTCCACGAGCGTGCGGTGCGCCTCCACCAGGCCCATCTCCATCGGTCCGCCGGCGTGCTTGATGGAGGAGAGCGGCGACGCGCCCGTCCCGCCGTCGCCGCCGGAAATCTGGATGATGTCGGCGTTCGCCTTCGCCACCCCCGACGCCACCGTGCCGATGCCCGCCTGGCCCACCAGCTTCACGCTCACCTTCGCGTCGGGGTTCACCATGTGCAGGTCGTAGATGAGCTGCGACAAATCCTCGATGGAGTAGATGTCGTGGTGGGGGGGGGGCGAGATCAGGGGCACGCCGGCTTTGCTGCGGCGCAGCGAGGCGATGTACGGGCTCACCTTCTTCCCGGGGAGCTGCCCGCCCTCGCCGGGCTTGGCGCCCTGCGCAACCTTAATCTCGAGCTGGTCCGCGCCCATGAGGAACGCGGTGGTCACGCCGAAGCGCCCGGACGCGACTTGGCGGATGGCGGACGTGGCGACGTCGCCGTTTTGAAGCCCGCGGAGGTGCGGGAACGTCGCCGAGTTCCCCTCGGCGTCGGCGTCGGCGATGGGGACGTTGCGCTGGGGGTCCTCGCCGCCTTCGCCCGAGTTGGAGCGCCCGCCGATGCGGTTCACGGCGATGGCGATCGCCTCGTGGCACTCGCGCGAGATGGCGCCGAGGGACATGCCGCCGGTGCAGAAGCGCTCACAGATGTCCGCCACGGACTCAACCTCGGCGATGTCGATCGATTCGCGGTCCGAGTCGATCACCAGCATGTCGCGCAGACTCGTCGCCGGGCGCTCGTTCCTGTGCTCTTCGTACAGCTTGTACGCGTCCGCGGAGCCCTCGCCCTTGCCGCCGAGATCCACGGCTTTGTGCAGCAGCTTGGACATCTCCTGGTTGTTCGCGTGGTACTCCAACCCGGGCTTCACCTGAAACATCCCGCGCGCGGCGACGTTGCTGATGGCGTCCTCGCCCGACTCGGGCGCGTTGGACGCGGCGAACATCGCCGTCTCGGCGGCGAGCTCGTCCATGTTCAAGCCGCCCACGCGGCTCACCGTGCCCTTGAACGCGGCGTCGACGAGCTCGGGCCCGATGCCGTAGCACTCGAAGATCTGCGCGCCGTGGTAGGAGGTGAGCAGAGAGATGCCCATCTTGGACAAAATCTTCTTCAGACCCGCGTTGAGCGCGGCTTTGTAGTTGCGCTGCACGTCGGCGGTGGACATGTTGGGCATCTTCCCGCGCTCGATGGCGTTCTCAACCTTCTTGGACGCGCGCCACGAGCGGCACGTCTCCAGCGCGAGCCACGGGTTCACCGCGGACGCGCCGTAGCCCACCAGGCACGCGACGTGGTGCGTGGAGAAGGCGCTCGCGGACTCCACCACGAGGGACGCGCGCGTGCGCAGGCCAACCTTGATGAGGTGGTGGTGCACGGCGCCCACGGCGAGCAGCGAGGGAATCGCCGCGCCGGCGCCCGCGGAGGGCTTGTCCGAGAGCACGACGCACTGGCAGCCGTCGCCCACCGCCTTCTCCGCGGCGGCGCAGAGCGCGTCGAGGCCGGCTCGGAGCGCCCCCTCCGAACCGTCGTCGGCGTAAAACGCGGGGACGCGTTTCGCGCACAGCCCCTTCACCGCCATGACCGCGTCGACGTCCTCGTCGAACAGCACGGGCGACTTGATGGAGACGGCGGGAATGTCCTTGGCGCCGTCGTTGTTCAGAAGGTTTCCCTTGGCGCCGAGCGTCATCTCGAGCGACATCACCAAACCTTCCCGAAGGGGGTCGATGGCGGGGTTGGTGACCTGCGCGAACCTCTGCTTGAAGTAGTCATACAGCAGGTGCGGGCGCCCGGAGAGCACGGGCATGGGCGTGTCATCCCCCATGCTCCACGTGGGCTCGCCACCCGCCGCCGCCATCGACTCGATGATCATGGAGACATCCTCCGCGGCGTACCCGGCGGCAGCCTGCGCGGTGATGAGCTCGACGGGGTCCAGCTTGGGCTCCGCCGCGGGCTCCGCGGTGGGCATGAACTGGACCTCCTTCAGCCAGCTCTCGTAGTCGCAGCGCGCCGCCACCGCCTTGGCAACCTCCGTGTTCTCCATAAACTCGCCGGATTCCAAATCCGCCTGGATCATCTGCCCCGGCCCGAGGCGGCCCTTAGCCACGATGTTTTTCGCGTTGGAGATGACGTCGCCGAGGACGCCAACCTCGGACGCGACGTAGATGTAGTCATCCGCGGTGCGCCAGAAGCGCGCGGGGCGCAGCCCGTTGCGGTCGAGGCGGCACCCCAGCTTCTTCCCGTCGGTGAACACGAGCAGCGCGGGGCCGTCCCACGCCTCCTGCATGCCGGCGAAGTAGTCGTAGAACTTTTCCACTTCGGGGTACGTCGCGTCCAGCTCGGGGTGGTTGCGGTACGCCTCGGGCACGAGCAGCATCATGGTCTCCGCCACCGGGCGGCCGGACTTCACCAGCAGCTCGGCGACGCGGTCGAGATTCGCCGAGTCGGACGCCGCCGGGTTGCAGATGGGGCGGAGCTCGGCTTCGCGCCCGTCCCACACCGGGTGCGTCATGTCCGCCTCCTTGGACGCCATCCAGTTCAGGTTGCCCTGCAGGGTGTTGATCTCGCCGTTGTGCCCGAGGAAGCGCATGGGCTGCGCGAGCGGCCACTTCGGAACGGTGTTCGTGGAGAAGCGGCGGTGGTAGATGCAGAACTGCGCTTCGAAGTCCTCGTCCTGAAGGTCGAGGTAAAACGCGCCAACCACCGCGGAGCGGAGCATGCCCTTGTACACGATCACACGACCGGACATCGTGCACACGTAGAAGTTCTCGGCAATACCGGGCATCTCCGCGTCCAGACCCGCCGCCGCCTTCTCCGCGGTCTTGCGTGCGACGTACAGCTTGCGCTCGAGCTCGTCGCCCTCCGCGCCGCCCACCAGCACCTGCTCAATCACTGGCTCGGTGTCCCGCGCCATGCGCCCGACGACGTCTTTGTTCACGGGCACCGCGCGCCACCCGAGCACGGTCAGGCCCTCCGCCTTGATGGACGCCTCGAGCGTCTCCTTCGCCTTCGCCGCCTGCGCCTTGTCCTGGGGGAGGAAAACCATGCCCACGCCGGACTTGCCCTCCTCGAACCCCGCGATGCCCGCGGCGTCGCAGTGCGCGCCGAGCATCTTCCACGGGATGTCGCACATGATGCCCGCGCCGTCGCCCGAGTCGTCGTCCGCGGAGCACGCGCCGCGGTGCTCCATGCACCCGAGCGCGGTGAGCGAGTCCGAGATGGTCTTGTGCGTGCGCTCGCCCTTGAGGGACGCGATAAAACCCACGCCACACGCGTCGCGCTCCTCGAGGATCTGGTTCATATCCACGGCGCCGCCCTCGTAGGGCGCGCGCGCGGAAGCCGCCGACGCCACGGTGCCCGCGCGGGGGGCCGCGGAGGGGGCCGCCACGGCCGCGGAGCGGAACCTGCGCGATTCGCACGAAGAGAAAACGAAAACGAACCGAGTCGGGTGTTTGGGTTAGACGAGGTGTGTGAGCCGAGGATCCGAAAGCGCCGCGGCGATGGCGAAGGCTTTTTTTCGCACTCACGATGGCGAGAGAAAAAAAAGAGATCCGCGCCCGCGCTTTTTCGCTGCAGGCGTCGCGCTTTTGCGTCGGCACGTGACGTCGCACGTTTCGGTCGTTAGGGGGGGGGCGCACCTGGGGAGCGCCGTGGACTTGCGCAGGCCCATGAAGGAGGGCTGAGCGGCCTGCGGGATCGGGGAAGGCCGGAGGGGTCAGGGATCGGGGTGGCGCGCGCGGACGATTGGGCGCGGGGCGGGCGAGGGATCGACGTCGCGCCTCCCGACGTCAGCCCCCATCTTTGACGTGGACTCGCGCTTGAGGGTTTGCGAAGCCTTAGGGTCAGACGGCGCGCGTTCGCGCCGGAGCGCGCGCGGTATCGCGGGAATGACGCACCGTCTTGCCGCCGACGGCGCGCACGGTCGTGCGCACATCGCCGCGGTGCGAGCGCGCGGCCGAGGAGGCGCGGCCGGCGGTCGCGCGGCGCCCGGCGCCCGGGCGGGCGCCGACCGCCGCGAGGGCCGCCGAGTGCGCGAGGCTCGCCATCGTGAGAGGCGCACGAGCGCGTCGGATGCGGTGGGAGTTGTGGCCCGGTGGTTCCTGCCGAGACGAGGCGGTCGCGAGAAGCGCGGGGCTTATCGAGACACGAGCGACGACGCGATTCGTCGCTGATCCCTACGGCGTCTACGGTCGACGCGCGCGGTGTTGTGCGCTTCCGGACGCGTCGCGCCGTCGTCCATCGGGAGAAAAGCCATCTTCGACTGAGGTGAATCGCGTGTCCTTTGCAGTGAAGAACAGTCAGCAGAGCGTTCTTTTCGAGTCATGTTCGACACTTTTCTCTGACTAACGATGCGTGCACGAATCGCGAAATCGGCGAAAACCGTTTGTTTCGAAATCGTGGATTTTCACGAACGCTCACGACCGCGCAAACTCGCGCAAGTCGGCTTCGTCGAGTTGCGCGAGTTTCGACGAAGGCCGCACGCGACGACGCGGATTTCGAGTTTGAGTTCGAGCATCCCGATGGCGCGACGAGAAATCGCGTTTTTTCCCGAAACGGCCACGCACGAGGCTCGTGCGTTCCGAGATCGCCTCGTCTCCGCGTCCGAGGCGCCGACCTTTCGCCGCGCGTCTCCGCGAGCGCGTCGTGCGACGCACATCGCGTTCGCGGCGGGAGACGAGCCCGTTATCCCGAGAGCTGAGCGCGACCACACCGCGGCGCGGCGTCACTCCGCGCGGAGCGGTCCCGTCCCGACCGCGCGCGTCGCTCGCGAACTCGACACGAACAGAACAGCTCCCCGCGGTGGTCGCTCGACACGCGATGCGCGCGCTCCCGCTCTGGTGCCTCGCGGTGACGGCATCGACGCTCGCGGCGCCCGCGCGCGCGAGCGTGGACGCGCTCGTGTCCGTCGGCGCGTGCGTCGCGGAGAGCCGGCTCGCGGGGCACAGCCCCCCGGTGGTCCTCCGCGTCTCGCCGTGGGTGGGGGGCGGCGCGCAGGTCACGCTGGGCGTGCGTTGGGACGACCCGCTGGGAGACACCGAGAGCGACACCGCGCACGCGCGCACCGCGCGGGACGTCGCGGCGCGAGCTGCGCAGAGCGCCGCGGAGCCTTCCCCGCCTCGGGCGCTCTTAATAAACGGGAGCCGCGCCTTCACTAAAAAAATCTCGGGTGACGCTTTTTTCCAAGTCGCGACGGCGCGCGCCGGCGACGACGGTTCCGTTCTCGGCGCGACGGTCATCGCGATCGACCCCGGTTCTTCGCTCGCGACCGCCGAGGGCGCGGTCGAGACCGCGCTCGCGGTCGCGCGCGGGGTCCCGCGCGACGAAGAGGTGGCGGTGTTCGCGCTCGTGAGCGAACCCGGCGAGACGTC
>Ga0181559_10005355_pt1 | contig 12282 bp, 10 predicted proteins | sample 011ome_21_FD_133752 | JGI IMG/M metagenome (GOLD analysis project Ga0181559, IMG submission 133752) | Coastal salt marsh microbial communities from the Groves Creek Marsh, Skidaway Island, Georgia - 011508AT metaG (megahit assembly) | ecosystem: Environmental > Aquatic > Marine > Intertidal...
ATCAAAAAGGGTAAAGAAAAAGAGATTGATTTCGAGATCTTAGCTTTTTTTTACGGGAGGTTTATCTAAATTCATTCCCAAATTCAAAAACACTTATTTTGATCGATTTTGAATCATTTTTGATCAAATTTAAGTCATTTTTGACGTTTTTTGATCAATTTTGAGCCATTTTAGGCGTTTTTTTGCTAAATAGCGCTTGTTCAAAATTAGGAGGTACAGAGATTTTTTAACCTGATTTAAGTCCTAACTCCTTGCTTACTTCTTTTAGTGAATTTGAAAGTTAATGCAAGATAGAACCGGTTCATTTTTTTCAGATGAGTAATTAATCAATTTTATTACTACAGCTAAAACATTAAAAAACAGAAAACTTCTTTCTATTATAAGTAGTAGTTTTTTTTTAAAGTTAATGAATCGCATTGTATTTTTTCATGATACTTAAAATTTCAGTTGTAGGAATTGATTCTCTTTGGTGATTCTTTACTCCGGTCAAGTTGTTTGCGGCAAACAAGGAATTTATTATTGCTTCCTCTGTAGCTTCAATTACTGCGAGAAAAAGAGGTGTTAATGCTTCATTTTTTAATTCTTTAGTTTCGAGTAGTAAAGTGCTGTTCTGATGCGGAATCAGGTTTTCCTTTGCGGTTGACACTGCAATTACGTAATCACCACTACCGTTTGAGGCGATACCTCCTGTTTTAGCTAACCCCATCATGGCGCGTTTGGCTAGCCGCTCCAGATTTCTTGATACTAGTGGAGCATCCGTCATCACTACGATCATACAAGATCCATCTACATCGTATTTAAAGTTTTTAGGATACGAATCCATTTCTTTGGCAATAGGTACTCCGTTAATTTGAAGCACACCTCCAAAATTGCTTTGTACAAGCACTCCTACAGTATAACCTCCGTGTTTTTTAGGAATCACCCGAGAAGAAGTTCCAATTCCTCCTTTATAATTAAAACAACTTGTCCCTGTACCTGCACCTACGTTACCTTCTGCCACCTTTCCTCCTTTTGCATTTTTAATCGCAGCAAAGACATGTTTCTCTTTTACGTGTCGCCCCCGAATATCATTAAGCCATCCGTCATTGGTTTCCCCTACAACAGGGTTAACCGAGTAAATATTCTCATTACCCTTCTGTTGAAGTGTGTAGCTAATTAATGCATTCGAAGCTGTGGGTACACTTAGGGTATTGGTCAAAACAATAGGAGTTTCAATATTCCCTAGTTCTTTTACCTGACTGTACCCTGCTAATTTTCCAAAACCATTACCAAGATAAATTGCAGCAGGCACTTTCATTTGAAAAATATTTCCAGAATGAGGCAGTATTGCAGTTACCCCTGTTCGGATATGATCTTTTTTTATGAGAGTGGTGTGGCCCACCATAACGCCTTCTACATCTGTAATGGAATTGAGTTTTCCCGTTTTTAAAATACCTATCTCGATACCGTAGTCTCGCGCTCTCTTATTTTGAGAAAAAATAAAATTTGAAAGTGCCAAAAGACATATTCCCAGTAGGCTCATCCTCATACGACCTATGTGTTTAAGTTGATATTGATTTTACGGATCCATTTTCCTATTGATCCTTTTCTGTAATTCGCATCTTAAAAATAGTGAAAACTTATATCATTTAAAATACAGATCATAACCACCCTCTTTACACCAAAAAAATAGCTTTATTCCGATCTATTAATATAATTCTTTGACCAAAGTATATACCTTTGTTTTTAATTGAATACATCCATTTGAAAAAAAACATTTTAATCCTCTTTTTAATCCCGCTGTTTTCATTTTCACAGTTTTCTTTTGGTGTGAAGGGTGGTTTGAATGTAGATTCAAAAAACAATATTACTGCTTACATTGTTTCAATAAAAAAGGACATCAATATTTATTTAAGTAGAGGAGGAATTAATTACGGTGGGTACCTTCAATATGATTTCAAAAAAATATTTGTGAGAGCAGAGTATAATCGTACCCGAATTAAAAACGACCATGATATTCCTCATATTTTAGTCCGTACAGACAAAGTCATCGAAGAGTATACTATCAAAAAAAAAGAGGTTCCTTTGATTTTGGGATTCAAGGCTTCTGAAGCACTAAACATCTATGCTGGAAATAAAATCTATCGCAGGAGTTCAGAAGAGTTTAATGGAAGTGAAATTCTTGAAACGAAAAACCAAAGTAAAAACAAATTTCTCTTTGGTCTTGGGCTATCATTCCCTCATTTTAGTATTACTATGCAATACGAACCTGCACCTTCTGAAACTACTGTTCCTTATCTTGACAATCCGATAGGAAACAAAACACAATACATTAACACTGAGGGAAGTTTTTGGGTGTTGGGGGTAACTTTAGACCTGTTTTCATTTTTTTAGTTATGGGCGTATCTCAAAAGCCGATTAGATCCTCTAATTTACCACAAAGCTATGGACCAGAGTAAAAGAGCTACTTGTACCGTCCGATGTTTTTACTCTCCAGAAATAGGTCGTTCCGCTTTCTACTTCTACCTCTAATGAAGTGTCTGTGATGTTTGAATTTGCAGTTTGTGGATCTTGTAATCCATCAACATCATCAAAATAAATAGTGAAACTAAGTTCATCCCCCTCGTCTGGATCATTCCCTTGCCAAGCTAATGTGATCTTACCACTTGATGCATCTACTGCTGCCCCCGAATTCGGGCTAAGTATCGTAGCAGGAAAAGGTGCGTAATTCTCCTGCCCATCTCCAGCCAAATAAAACTGCCATACATCAGAGGCTGTTGTTTGGTTTGTACCATTAGCTTTTGAGATTACTTTCCAACTGTAGGAAATATCTGTTGCTAATGTCAACTGCTTTGAAGTGGATGTAATCCCAGTTTCTGTTTTGGTTTGATTTGTTTTTTGATTCGTTATCTGCAAATCATAACTGTCTGTGTCTGAAGAGGCGTTCCAAGTAAAAGTTACTGAGCTATTAGAAGCATCTACAGCTTCCCCTTCGTAACACACTTCGTTGTTTTCTGGGGCAGACAAACTGGACTTACCCGGTGTGGGAACTTGAGGTGCGGGTTCCGGCTTAGGAGTTTGTGTAACAGGTGGTGATGTCGTTCCTCCATCATCCTCTGTACTACATCCTAAAACATAAAATGAAATTATCACGAGACAGATGTAACTTATTTTTTTCATCGTTTGATTATTTTAAAGGTTTGTTCTACTGTCTGACCGTTTACTTTGATTACATAGACGTCTGTTCTGAGCTCTGTTGTATTTACTGTTACGATTCTTGAAAAGGGGATTTGCCGTTGATAGCGCTTGATCATTCTCCCCGATCGACTGTATATCGTTATTGTTGTCTCTCTGTCCTCTCCTGGTATCACAAGGTTCAACTCACCTGTGTAAGGGTCTAGACTAAAATTAGTGAAACCCTTTGCGGTATTTTTCCTTTTTGTTAATGCCTTTTCTAAAGCTTTATGATCAATGTCTTGATCGTAAAACTCTTTTACTAAATCCCTGTGCTGATTAGAATCTTTTACAAATCCTCTCTGTGCTTTTTGATTCTTCATACTACTCTAAAAATTTTTGAAAAAGGAAGAACATTATGTACGATCATGATGCAATTTACATCTTTAGGAGAGGAATCAAAATAGTAATCATATAATGTAACTAAATTATTTTCAATCATTTATTCAAAGAAAATAATGAAAAAACTGTCGTTCTGATAGAAAGTTATACCGAAAAGGGATGTTTATTTTTCTGGGATGAATGATTCTGAAATGAATTTCAAATCCCTTTGGAAGAAAAAAAATCCCCCTTGGTTGGGGGATTTTATTATCACAAGACTTATTTTTTTACCCCTGGAAGATTACTCGCGGGAACTTCTTGTGTCCATGGGTAGGTTTGCTTTTTCGTTTCAGGATGCACTTCATTTAAAGAGTCTCCCTCATACACATAGCCATTTTTAACAACGAGCTTAATTGAATTTGTATTCCTAATATCATCTAAAGGATTTTTACCCAAAACTACTAAGTCTGCCAGCTTCCCTTCTTCTATACTTCCTAAGTCTTTTGAAAGCCCTAGGGCTTTGGCTCCTAGAAGTGTAGCTACCTTAAGCATATTGTGATTAGAGAGTCCTCCAGATTGCATGCTCCATAATTCCCAATGGTATCCCAACCCTTGCAATTGACCGTGCGAACCCACGCCAGCCAGTCCGCCGGCTTCTACCAAATCTTTGACAAACATTGCGTGATCTTCAAAAACATGCTCTTCCTTCATAAACCAACCTGCATTTCTTCTTCTCGACTTGGCATCCAATTCTGATTTTGGTGTAAAGCGATTGATTTTAGGGTCGCCTTGAACGTCTTCTGTAGCATAATAGTAATTCTCTGCCCAAGGTCCACCATAGGACACCAAAAGCGTTGGTGTATACGCTGTTTGTGAGGTTGAAACAAAGTGGATAAAGTCTTTATACAAAGGGTATATTGGAAAAGAATGTTCGTGTCCAGGATATCCATCTAGTATCTGAGTGATATTTAATTTAAAGTCAAGCCCTCCTTCTGTTGTCGGCATCAATTTTTGTTCTTTTGCTGCCTCTATAATCCACTGCCTGTGTTGTCGATTACCGGTCAAGTACATTTTAATGGTTTTAGTATTGTAGTACTTTGAGTATTGTGTCAATACATCCCGAGCGTGGTCCAAACTTTTAATGTTATAACCCCAATAACCCACTCCGGGACCCGTAGAATAAACACGGGGTCCAGGTATCATTCCAGCCTCGACCATGTCAGCATACGTAAGAACATCAGTAGTAGCCGTTTGTGGGTCGCGAGTCGTGGTTACTCCATAAGCTAAATTTGCAGCATACACCCATACGTGCTTTTTATGTAAGCCCCAAGCAGGCCACATATGTGCATGAGTATCTACAAAACCTGGGACTATTGTGTGTCCTTCTAGATCGATGACTTTTGCACCTTCAGGAACAGAAATCTCTTTTGAAGTTCCCAACTGCTTGATTCGGTTGTTTTCAATTAAAACATACCCTTTTTCTATAATTTCATCTCCCTTCATGGTAATTAACCTTGCGTTTTTTAACACTAAAGTTCCTTGAGCTATGGCACGTGTTGCTTTAACAACAACCTCCATTTCCTTGGCCTGGTAGTCCTCAATAGATTCATCGTCATCTTCGGTTGCTTCTGATGTATCCTCCTTAGCGTCGGTTGAAGCTACCTCATCTGCTGATTCTTTTTCTTTTTTCTTAGCTTCAGCTTCTTCTTTTTGAGCTTTTTCAACAGCTTCAGCAGCCACGATATCATAACGGAATAGCGTTTTTCCTAAGGTCCAATACACCGATTTTCCACTGGCATCCCAACTAGGAAATTGCCCTCCAAATTTGGTGAGTTTACGTGAAGGAAAATTTGCTTTTTCAGGATTGTTAACGTTAATTTTGGCTCCATCAGCACCCAGAAAGGGAACGGTTACGACATAGATGTCATTGTTGATTTGTGCCAAAGCATAAGGACCCATTGGAGCACGTAGAACTATGGATGCTTTTGCGGGGGTTCGTTTTGGCGCTGTAGGGGTATCTGCCAAGAGGTGATTTTCATCATAGGAAGAACCATAGACTGTTATCCCATCTACAGCAAGGTGTTTTTTAAGATCAGTACCGTCCCATTTTATTGAAACAAGACCGTCTGAACTATTGAGGTAGATTCTGTTATTTCCTTGTGCAAAATGAGGATTAGAAAAACCGGATGCTTTAGAAATTAATGTGGACTTTCCAGCTTCTTTGCTGTCTATCCAAACCAATTGAGATTTTTGTTGGAAAGCTCTGGGTCCGTCTGCTGCTTTAAACTGCTGAGCGGATCCTTTAAATACCACTATGCGATTGTTATTACTCCAAGCCGGTTGAGTGTAAACACCTTGCTCTACAGTGAGTCGTACAGGAGTTGAAGGCTTATCCACCCTGATTTTATAAACATTCCCGCCTGCACTTTCATCCCAGGTAACAAAAGCAATTTCCTTACTGTTTGGATGCCATACAGGCATGGCTTCAGTACCAGTAAGCTGTGTAAGTCTTTTAGGCATTTTATCCTGAAAGCTCATCAAATAAAGTGAGTTGAGAGCAGTAAAAACAAGCTGGGTACCATCCGGTGAAATTTGAGCATCTCTTATTTGATTTACATCAAAAGTTGGAGTGTCCTCTATAGGATAATCAAATTGTAATTGAGGGGCCAGGGCGACGCTCTCAATTACTTGAAAAGGAATATTGATTGCATCTCCTCCCTCTACAGGAATCCGATAGATTTTACCCCCATAGGAAGCGATTAGCGCTTTACTGTCTGGTGTGAAAGACATGGCGGGTAAAACACCCAGAGGAGCAATGGATTCTTGTTCATCCCGCTGCACAGGATATGCAAGCCATTGTTCTTCCTGTGTTTCAAGATTGCGCTTTACTAATCCCGTTTGATCATTAAATCGACTCCCGTAGACCAACCATTTTCCATCTGGAGATAAAGTAGGTGTAAAAGCAGAGCCATAACGTGATGTCATGACCTGTTTTTTGCCGTCTTCTCTATCATAAGTAGCCAGCTGATATTGTGGAAAATTTGCATTGTATTGCCAGGCACCCATACGCTGTGAAAACCAAATTAGTCTTCCGTCTGAACTAAAGGTGGGTTCGGAAATTTTTAATTGCTCTGGCTCGTCGATCAGCTGACTTCCACCCCCACCTTTTTTGTGGTAGAGATGCAGCTTAAAATTCCTTGTTCCTTTACTGACCGCTATGTAATTTCCATCCGGTGACCAGTCTGCTGATTGGATTTTAAAGGTATTTCCTTCGGTAAGTTGAAGGGTGTCTTGTTCTTTTCGATCCAGGATCCAAACATTATTTCCTCCGCTGCGATCTGATAAAAATAAAATCGAATTTCCGTCTGGGGAATATTTAGGTTGGGAATCAAAGGATAACCCCTCAGTAATTCGAGTTGCTTTCCCCCCTTCTATTGGAAGCTCATAGAGATCTCCCAAAAGATCAAAAATAATTTTCTTGCCACTAGGGTGAACATCAAGTGACATCCAAGTGCCTTCATCAGTATCAATTGCTACGGATCGGGTTGCTTCTAGTGACAGTCCTTTTTTATCTTTTTTTTCTTGTCCAATAAGGATCTGGGAGAGACTTATAAATAGAGCTATTATAACAGATTGTTTCATAAGGGTTGTTTTTTTAAATAGAGTTGTTTCTTTTTATTCAATATTCAACAATTGATGGGTAGTTGTATCACCATGTATTTGTAGGATATACAATTTTCCAAAGGTGTTTTCTTCTATTTGGGGGTAGTGTTGTATTCCTATAATTTTATTGGCCAGTATGGGAGTGGTATTGCTGTGTCCAACCACCAAAACAGTTTTTCCTTTATTGTTTTGTTTAAATGAGGAATTGTACAATTCTCTGGGGTCATAAAAAGTTATTGGAATATTTTTTTCCTGTGCTGTAGGTGCTACTGTTTCTTGTGTTCTGTAAAAATCTGTAGAATAGACCTGATCAAAGTCGATTTCACTAAAGACTGTTTTCCATTTAAGTGCACGTTGATGTCCCTCTTGTGAAAGATGTGGATTCTTAGTATTGGAAGAACCCTTTTCCTTTTCTGCATGACGAATTAAATAATAAGTTGTGACCTCTTCTTGACTCCATACAAATGAGCCATTGAAAAGTAAAAAGCAAAAAAGATTGAAGGCAAGATGGCTTTTGAAAAAATATTTCATAAGTCTAAATACGAATTTAAGTCTCTTATCTTTAGAATTTTCAAATTACAAAAAAAACTGACTGTAATGCGACTCATAAAACTACACTTTAGTTTTTTGAAAATCCTCCACTTTCGAACAGCTCAATTGTTCCATAATTTGGGTAAGTTGTTTTTTTAATAGTGCAATAGTATGATTTCCTCCACGAGATCCTACAGCAGCTACTCCATACATAAAACTGCGCCCCATAAAGGTGAAATCTGCTCCCTGAGACAGTACTCTTGCAACATCCGCTCCTCCTCGTATCCCGCTATCCATCATAACGGTTAGTTTTTCTTTGTATAGTGGGGCGATGGTTTTCAGAGAATCTATTGTTGCCTGGCCAACATCAATTTGTCTACCACCGTGATTGGAAATAATGATCCCATCTAGACCCAATTGATATGCTTTTTCAACGTCATCAATCGATTCCACGCCTTTAAGTACCAACTTTCCTTTCCAAAGTGCTCTCAGCCGTTTTATTTTTTCTTCATCCAATCGCCCAGAAAAGGTTACATCCATAAAATTGGCCAATTGACTAAGATCCAAATTTTTTGGCATGTAGGGTTTTAAAGTTTCAAAGTTTGGAGAACCGTTTAAAAGAGTTTTAAATGCCCATTCGGGTCTTTTCATTATTTGAATGATATTTTTTAAAGACATTTTAGGTGGCATAGATAAACCGTTTTTGATGTCTCGAGGGCGGTATCCAAACGAAGGTACATCTGCCAAAATAACCAAAACCTCACAACCCGAAACCGCTGCGCGCTTGAGTAGATCTTCTGTTACCTGTTGTTCTGCTGGATGATACAATTGAAACCAAGCGGTTCCTTCTGTAATTTCACTGATACGTTCAATGCTTGCTGTTGTTACAGTACTCAAAACAAAAGGAATGTTATGGTCAAAAGCTGCTTTTGCTAAAATTTCCGGTGCCTTAGGCCACATCAAGCCTTGTAACCCTACAGGAGAAATACCAAATGGAGCTGCATACTCACGCCCAAAAAGAGTTGTATTTAATTCAGGCTTTTTATAGGGCACCAAGTAATTTGGCTTTAACTCGACTTTTCGAATTTGTTCTGTATTTCTCCTTAAATTAACTTCGTCATTACAGCCCCCATCTAAATATTCGAAAGCAAATTTGGGTATGGTCCTTTTGGCTTTATTCCTCAAATCGGGAATGGAAGGATACCTGCTATCAATGAAATGAATGTCTTTTTTCAAAAATCTAACGAATCAAATTTTATTGTGAACTTTAAAGGTACGGTATCCATAAATAGTAACCACGCAAAAACAAAGTAAAGGCAGTGCAAAAGAAGCATTAATGGCTCTTAGCCCACCTAAGGTTCCAAAATCGATGATCCATCCTTGTAAAGGAGGCATTAGTGCACCCCCTACAATCGCTAAAACCAAACCCGAAGCACCTAATGAGGTGTCCTCTCCAAGTCCGTCTAATGCCACTCCGTAAATCGTTGGAAACATAAGTGACATAAAAGCAGAAGTTGCAATTAAACAATACAACCCGACTATTGTATCACAAAAAATTACTCCCAAAATGGAGACTATCCCTCCCAAACCAAAAAGGGTTAAAAGTTTTTTTGAATTGATGTAGTTCATAAGAAAGGTACTACCAAACCTACTGAGGAGAAAAATCCCCATTGCCATAACGTTGTAATTCTGTGCTTGGGCTTTTGCTATTCCCAAAGCATCTGCATATTGAATGATGAACGTCCAACACATAATTTGTGCACCTACATAAAACATTTGAGCAATCACCCCTTCCCTATAATTTGAGTTTTTTATAAGTCTTTTAAAAACAGAAGTGGCTGAAGAGGTTTGAATAACCATTCCGACTTTAGGCATTTTAGTGACTAACATGATAATAAAAACAGCTATAACCACAAATCCTAAAATAATGTAGGGTGTACTTATAATTGCCAAGTCATGAGTCCTTATGACTGCTTTTTGGCTTAGCTCTAGAGTATCAAAAAGCAGTTTGCCATTGATGTCTCTAGCATCAGATTGAAGCTGTGATAGAATAAAATTTGAAGCAATAAACATCCCTAACAAAGACCCAAACGGATTAAAAGCTTGAGCAAGGTTGAGTCTTCTTGTTGCGGTTTCTGGATGACCCATAGCCATGATATAAGGACTTGCTGTGGTTTCAAGAAAAGCCAAACCAAAGGTTAAAATATAAAGGGATAGAAGAAAATAACCAAAGGTTTCAAATTGTGCAGCAGGATAAAATAACAATGCGCCCACAGCATACAAACCTAATCCCAAAAGGATTCCCTTTTTATAACTGTACCTGCGAACAAAAAGCGCTGCAGGGATAGCCATGGTAGCATAACCCCCATAAAAAGCCAGTTGAACCCAAGCCGCCTTTGCGTTGGAAACCTCCATTAAGGTTCCAAATGCAGCTACCATAGGATTCGTAATGTCATTTGCAAACCCCCACAAGGCAAACAGAAAAGTGATTAATACAAAGGGCAGTACAATGTCTTTAGATACTAAGGGAATTGAAGTTTTCAATAGCGTTATTGTTTTATAATTCAAAAATTTTATCCATCAATACCCATTTTGTTCCTTCTGGGGTGTTGGGTAAGGCTTGTTGGTAGTTCCACATTAATTTTTCCCATTCTTTTACTTTCATATTACCTGCATCTAAAGCAGCTTTTCGTTCCAATGAAAAAGATTCGTCTCCCTCTAAAATAAGAAATAATCGATTGGATACTTGATAGATTTCAGCCTGAACAACTCCCGCTTCTTTTAGGCTGTCTAAAATTTCAGGCCAGACCTTTTTGTGATATTCTACATAAGTTTTTATTCGCTCTGGATCGTTGATTAAATCCAATGCAAAACAGAATTTTCTGCGTCTTTCCCTTTTTGCATCCATACTCTTATTTCAAGGCTCGGTCTAAATGAACATAACCTCCATCAACATATAGTAATTGTCCTGTGGTATGACTGGATTTTTCAGAAAGTAAAAAAGCGACAGTATTCGCAATTTCTTCCTTTGTCGTCATTCTTTTTTCTAAAGGTATTTTTTCTGTGATGGAAGTCAATTTTTCATCAGAATTTTCAAAGCTTTCTACCCATTTTCTGTAGAGTGGTGTATAGCATTCTGAAACAATAACACTATTCACTCGAACAGCGTAAGGAAGCAGCTCTACTGCCCATTCTCTCGTTAAGGCATTTCTGCCTCCATTTGCTGCGGCATAACCTGAAGTACCCCCCTGACCTGTATCTGCAACCTTAGAACTGATGTTTACAATTGCACCTTTGTTTTTCTTTAACTCTGGAAGTACAAGCTGTGCCATTTTATAGTAATGTGCCACATTTTTTTGGAGTGAAAATAAAAAATCATCGTAGGTTCCCTTCTCCAAGCCGACACCGTCATTTATACCTGCATTGTTCACTAAGCCGTGAAAAGTTCCATATTCCTTGAGTAATTTTGAGACAGCTTCCTCACACTGTTTGGAATCGGTTAGCTCTGCAAAAGCACATCCCACTTCAAAGCCCGCATCAGCATAGGTTTTAACAACCTGTTGTATGCTTTGCCGATTACGACCCACAATCACAGGGAGTGCTCCTTCTTGAGCTAAAACAGATACAATCCCTGAACCTATGCCCTTGGAACCACCAGTTACAAGAATGACTTTTTTATCCAATCCTAAATCCATAATACCGTTTATAAGTTATAAAAAGTGATTGCGTTTTCTCCTAAAATACGTGCTTGAATACGTTCGTCAAATTGTGAGATAAAGTTTTGCACCAATTGAAAAACATTTTTGTAATCCGCTGCCAGCAGGCAAACGGGCCAGTCTGACCCATAAAGTATCCTTTCAGTACCAAAATATTCTAAAATGATATCCATAAAAGGAGTAAACTCTGAGCTGTCAAAATCTTTGGATTCAGTCTCAGTAACCATACCTGACAGCTTGCAAAAAACATTTTCATTTTTTGAAAGTTGATGCATATGTGAACGCCAAAGTTCGGGTATCGTTGAACCAATAAGCGGCTTTGCCAAGTGATCCAAAACAAATTTTTGTTTTGGGAAGGTTTTTGCAAGTGCAATGGCAGCTGGAAGCTGATGGGGATAGATCAACAAATCAAAGGTCAATTGGTATTTTGAAAGTAATGCTATACCACGCTGAACGTCCTCCCTGAGAAAATAATCATCCTTTTCAGCTTGCGCAATATGCCTTACGCCTTTCAAAAGTGGGTTTTGTGAAAAGTGGACCAGTCGTTCTTCTATGTTGGCGCTACAAAGATCAACCCATCCAACAACCCCTTTTACAAATGCGTTTTTCTCCGCACATTTCAATAAAAATTCTGTTTCCTCTTCGGATTGATCCGCTTGTACAGCTACACAACCGTTAACCCCTTCCCTCTCAAGTAAAGGTGCTAAATCTTTTGGAAGAAAATCACGCTTCAAAACGCTCATCGTTTCATCAATCCAAACATCTCGTTCTGGCTGGTACTTCCAAAAATGCTGATGACTGTCAATAATCATTGGTAGTTGACACAGGTTTGTTTTGA
>Ga0181559_10005361_pt1 | contig 12273 bp, 8 predicted proteins | sample 011ome_21_FD_133752 | JGI IMG/M metagenome (GOLD analysis project Ga0181559, IMG submission 133752) | Coastal salt marsh microbial communities from the Groves Creek Marsh, Skidaway Island, Georgia - 011508AT metaG (megahit assembly) | ecosystem: Environmental > Aquatic > Marine > Intertidal zone...
ACCGGATCTCCATAACATCCCAATGGACCAAAGAGGACTTCTGCCTCGATGCTGTTTACTACCGTAAGAAAGAGGCTGTCTCGGTTCGGGTCTGAGCATCCATCGTTTACTTCTACCCACCACCATCCTGAAGCCGCAGGGATCAATGCTCGTTGTTGCAATGTCGGGCCATCATCGGACCACTGCAGGTCAAAGCCATCAGCGGTCAAGCCTCCGGAGAAGACAACCGTGGCTTCCGTGCCGCTGCCCGGACAAAGTGTCGGGTCTTCTACGCTCAATTCAACGGTGACGGGCGCCAGCACTTCAAACGGCCAAGACCCTGACACGGTGCAAGCATCTCCTTCCCATTGAAGCTCGACCGTATGGATTCCGCCTCCCAGCATCATGGGTGTGATATCGGGGGGCCAAGCCCCGCCGTTCAAACTCCAATTCTCCTGTGAAGGTGCAGGGCCATTTCCGTTGGAGGATGGACCGGGGGGCAGCAGCAATTCGCTGTTCGCACACAACACGTCCTGGTCAAGGGGAGGGGGCCACGATGGAGGCGCTTCAACAAACACATTGAAGGTGTCGGCGCACCCGGCAGGACTCGTCCATGTCAAAGCGTGGTTGCCGGCTCCCGCCTCTGAAGCGCTCCACTGCCAAGGCCCTCCAGGGTTGTTCAGGATTCCACTGCCATTCCACAAAGCACCTTCTGGCAAAAGGGGCAATACCGAGTCCGCATCGGAGATGCAGGAGCTCCAATTTTCCAGTGTGAGCGAGTCGGGGTGGACGATGAGTTCCAGCGTGTCCGTCCAACCATTCACGGTGTAAGCCAGAAAGTTGGATCCGACTTCAAATTCCTGAGCGAAGGTGGACCACTCGCAATTGCCCAGGTCCCAAACGGTCCCATCGCCCAAGGCGGTCCAGATCCCGCACCAAGGGCTCGCCGAGGTGCTTTCGTCGGACAGCAGATTGTCTGGGTCACCTGCGCAGGCGTGCAGAATCCCAGGGGTGATCGCGGTCTGTCGGTTGTACATCCAGAGGGTGTCAAAACACCCATTCGGCGCCGAGTAAACCAGTGCGTTCCATTGGGCATCGGGAACGAGAGAAGGGTCGTATTCACCAGAATTGACTCCGTTTGTCGTGATGCCAGGACCTGACCAGTCTCCCCCCGGTGGAACAAAATCGGGGAAAGGGATGAAGGGGAGTTGTTCTGGGCAAGATGTGAGGGTGGGCCCAGCTTCTATCGGGAGAACAACGCCAAATGCTGTACGCGAGCACCCTTCCATGGCATAGGTCAGGGTAAACGGACCGATACCGGCTTCTTCAGGGTTCCAGAGCGCTTCGTCCTCATCCCATCCCGCACCTGACCAGGATCCTCCGGGCGGCTCCATGGGCAGGGGAAATGACCATTCAGAGGCGCAAGTCGTTCCCAGTTCCAAAGGCGCAGCCAAGGGCTCCACATGGATTTGGGTTTGGGCCGAACATCCCGAGAAATCCAAGATGGCTGTGTAAGGTCCTGGACCGAACAGTGAATCTGCAGTTTGTGGATCAAAGGTGCCTTCGGCGATGCCAGGGCCGGACCAGGTGCCATTGGTCCCGGGCAGGTTGAAGGGGGGAGTGTCGGTGCAGGTAGCGAGGTCTGGTGGAGCATCCAGGTCAATGACCTCAACTTCGGTCGTGGAAGTGCAAGCCGTGGACCCTGTGGCGGTGAACTCCACGACATGAATGCCGGCTCCACTGTTGTCCGAGTCGAAAACCCAAGGGGCACCTGCACTGACTCCCGGTCCGGTCCATTGCCCAGCGATTTCAGAACCGGAAAGAAGAAGGGTTTCTCCTGGACAGAGCGTGGTGTCTGTTACCCAAGCGCCCAGATCGATGACGGTGATTTCCACGGTGGTGGATCCGGTCAGGCCCGTAGGAACCTCGGTAGAGGATGCGGTGTATGCGGTGGTCGTCGATGGACACACTTGCCAAGGCCCCGCCCCATCAAAGGAGGTTCCATCACTTCCTGTCCAGACCACATCGGTGGTTTCACAGCCAACGGGGATGGCCTCCAGTAGGGTACACCCTCCCGTGCAAAGGGTATCGCTTTCTGCAACGATGTCTGGAGCGACCCCGCATCCAGAAGCACTCCATTCGGCCGATATTGTCTCGATCCATACCGAATCGCACGCATCTCGGAGCCCCAATGAGAGCGTGGCGGTGATGTCGCAGTTGCCCTCGATTTGAAAGCCATCTTCCAAGGGAAGAATGAGTTGTGTGGCAAACCCACTTCCGCAGCTGATCAAGGTCGCAGCGGCCGTGTCCACCGTCCATTGCGTGCCGTTGGTCGCTGCGATGGACAGGCTGTTCCAATCGATCAGTTCGCATTCGATGGCGGGGAAGAATGACCACTCCAATGCGGTGAAAGGGCAGGATCCGGGGGCATCCAGGTTCGATGTGGGGAGATCGGGTGGGGGCGGATTCGCGGACCAAGCCAAGTGGAACCCCTGAGGCTGCGCGCTGGCGTCCGATATGAACTGTACGGTCAATGCGCCTGCCGTGGTGTAGCTGGGCGTACTTTCTATCGTTCCGTAAAGCGTATCCAGCACGGGCGCCGCCGTATTGGGTCCATCGTAGAGAATCAGGTAGTCAAAAAGGAAGCCTCCGCCTGGAGCGGCGGGTTCGATTTCAATGCTGCCGAGAAAACTGACCTCGAGGGGCACATTGGCCTCCACGGTAAAAATCAGGTTCTCGTTGTTCCCGTATGCGCCATCCGGACCTCCTGTATCGGTGAGTTCCCCTTGACAATCGGTTACGGTGGTGTCGGCCATCAGGTAGGGCTCCGTCTGTGCGGAAGCCGACCAGGCGAAGGCACAGACAAGCCAGGGCAGCAGTAACCTTTGACGACAGGGTTTCACAGTGTATCGGTGATGAGTAAAAGGGGAGATTGGACCAGATTGGAAGCGTGGCCTGCGCGGTCTGTGATCCTGAAGGTCAGACGGGTCATCTCATCGCCTCCGTTCCCCAGAAGGAAGAGTGGAGGCAGATGCACCACGAAAGTGCCATCAATGTCCAATTCCATCTCGTCGGGAGTGAGAGGGGGGATATGATAGGTGTCCGGTGCTTCGAGTCTATCGTCTTGGACCTCAAGGGCGTGTCGGTCCGGATCCTCCCATCCGAGGTCACCTTGGTGATCTCGGTAGGCCAAGGTCACGACCACGGGGGTCTCGGCGGACTCAAAAGCGGTGGAATTAATGTCGACCCATTCCAGCCGGGGTTCGACCGGGTCCACGGTTTCAGGCTCGCAACCCACCCAACCTATTGTGAAACAGAATACGAACCCGATGGGGGCGAAGCGGTGTGCATTGAATTGGGATGGGAGGCCGTACAGGGTCATGGTGCGATGCGCAGGCGATAAAGCAATTCGATGTAGTCAGGTGAAGTGGATGAGGGGGCCCGGGTTTCGGCGTCTCCATCAAAGGCGCGCAGCTGCAGGGTCCACTCCGTTCCCGGCTCTGCTCCGGAGAGGTCCAGTTCTGCACTGAGTGTGTAGGACTCCGTGCTTCCGGAAAAGCTGGGCGCACTGAAGGTAAACGGAGCGTCACCGAAGGCCCCACCATCGGGTGTGCTGTCCACATCGGGCAAGTCCAGTCCCAGCGCCCAGTGGCAGGTAAGTTCGGTGGTGGGCAACAGGTCATCCGTGATGGCAGCGAAGACCAGAATGGGTCCTGCATCCACAAGAACCGGTTGTATGCCCACGCCTTCCGCCCGGGCAAATGGAACCGCAGTTCCATCTGTTGGAAAAGCCGCAAATCCGTGAATCTGCGGTGGAAGAGAGCTGCCATCCGCAGAAGCCACATTGCCATTGATGTCGGGTGCGCCAGCGGCAATCCAGGTGGCAATGGCTGATATGTATTCCTCCCGGCGTTCGTTGTAATCACTGTCTTCATCCACTTCCAAGGGCATCATGCCCGAGGTATTGGGGATCTCTAGGGTGAGGCGTTCGTGAAGAAAGGAGGCATCGACGTTTCCTGGCACCACCCTTCGGGAGAACGACATGTTGGCGTCGTTGGCGATGACCGGATGATTGACCAAGGTGTTCCACGACGAACCCACGGTTCTGAAGTCGGGTTCGAATGTGCCGTCATGACATCCACTGTTGGCACAGGTTGGTGCAAAGATCTGTTGGTGGAGCCAGGCGAAATTGTCCGCTGGCAAGGCCGGAACGTACAGGTCCACTTCTTGCACGGGGGGCTCCAGACCATCATAGGGGTTGGGCGGTGCTTCAGGTTTGCAACCTGAAACGAGCAAGACGGTTCCGAGGAGTGTCTGGATTCGGGGACCCATTCCAAAAGGGAGATGCCGACGGTTCATCAAATGCGGTTGAAGAGGCTGTCCGTGCCGGGATGAACCATGCCTGCGGCCTGAACTTCCGGCATCACCCCCAGAATGTCGCAAACGGTCATCATGCTGTCGGTAACCAAGCCGATGGGATTGTCTTCTCCGCCGATGGTCAGGCCTTGGGGCACGTTCGGGCCTGCCATCAAGCTGAAGATGCGCATGCTGTTCTCGTCGCTGTGGTCATAGGACCGCCAGTCATTCTCGTCCATGATGTTGTTGGGCTGCAGATTTCGCCCGCATTCCGGCGTAATGATGAGGGTGGTGTTCCCTGCCATTTCCGGTATGGACTGAATGTGGTTCCAAAGGTGTCCAACTGCATGGTCTGCGCGGTGCAGAGCCGATAGGTAGGAGGAGAAGTTCGAGTGGCACGAATCCACCGCCCCCAGGTTGACGAGGGTAAAAGCAGGATGGAATTGAGACATGACTTCACAGGCGAATCCCACCGTGGCGGTATCTCCATTGTCGGTCACTGGAGGAAGGTTTACGGAACCATTTTCCACCTTTTCGTACATCAGCTTCATAAAGGCTTTGATGTCCTCCTTTTCTTCTTCGGTGTTGTTCAGCCCCCCTCCGAACCCGCCGCTTCCGTCCGAAGCGAATTGCTGGTCCAGGAAGGCTTTCATCCTCAGCATAGGGTCCAGTTCGTTTTCAGGATGGTAGATCTGCGAGCCCGAGAATGCGGTTTGTCCCTGCCCGGTGAAGGTGACGGTAGGAGCGAAGAAGTTGCCCGCATACAGCGCGCCATAGTCGGGATGTGCACTGTGGTTGAGGAGGGGTAAGGACCCCCCGATGCCGTTGCCGACGAACCAAGTTTCCGTGGCCTTGTAACCGCCGTGTCTCCTCAGATATTCAAAGAGGGTCGGGCGCAAGGGACGTTGTTTCAACCCTTGCCCTCCCGGTGTTGCCCCTTGGACCAGGGAATTCATGCCCACGAAATGGCCGGCACTCAAGGCGCTGACCTCGGCAAATGAAGTGCCCAGGCTTTCAAGTGGGGTGGAAAGGAGGGCGGGTATGGGGTCAACGCCTCCTACACCTGTACCGTAAACAATCTTGGCGATGGGGGCATCACCTGACAGCATGTTGTACATGATGTTCCCCGGATAGGGCTCGCCTTGGCTGTCGTCCACATAACGGCGCAGATAGCTCTCTTGAAGCCGTACGCCGCCTGCAAACGCGACCATGACCACATGTTGCCCTGTCCTCCGGCCTGTGGCCGCGAAAAGCCTTCCGGTAGGAAGCAGGTAGGGAAGGGCAACCGTACCAGCGGCAGCCCATCCGCTCTTTTTCAGGAATGTTCGACGCTTCATGACATCAGTAGTGCAGGTATTCGTCGGAAAGCGCGAAGGCGGTGTAGACGAGCTCTGGATTAAGGTTGGGATTCGTAGTTATGTACTGTCGCATCCAGGTCTTTTCTGCTTCGGTGGGCAGCCTGACCAGGAACCGGGTGTAGGTCGCTTCAATGAAGGCATCGGTTTCCTGCGTCATTTCCAGTGCATCCGGCAACAGGACGTTGGGCTGTTGCATGAAGTTGGAAATGAGCATTTCCCTTGCAATTTCCTGGTCACCCACACTTTGGAAGGCTTGTTTGATTTCATAGAGCTCGGCGGTTCCCAATGCGGTTCCGAATAGGTCTGAATACAGAATGGAAATCCACTGGTCCACGGTTTTCACCCGGTCCTTGTTGGCCAGATCGGATTCAATGGTCAGGGGCTGAAGCCCGTAAGTGACGTCGGGGTCTGCTGAACAACCTGCCCACAAAAGGGCAGATAGGAGGGGCAGAATGCGGAAGTGAGCAGCGGTCATCATTCGAAATCGGCGTATTCGTCGCTCGTAATGAGGATTCTCTGGAGGGCTTGGATGTTCACGCTGGGTCCCACTACAGTGCGCCATGCCGAGACCTCGGCCGTTGTGATGGGACGGATGAGCAAATGCTCTCCCCACCAACGAATGGCACCCTCATCGAATTCGCTGTCCTGGACCAGCGCCATCAAGAACTCCTCCTTGTTCAAAATGCTGCTTCCCATCAAGACAGCCGGACTGCTGTACTCTACCGCAGCGTAGGCTTGTTCAAATTCCGCTTCCGTTGGGTTGCGTCCAAACAAATCGTCGAATGTGGCGTGGATGAAATTGAAGCTGTTCATGTTGAGGTCGTCATAGAAGGTGTTGTAGCAATAACGCTTGCACACTTCGCGCCATGCGATTTCTGCATTTCCCCATGCTTCGACACCATCCAATGCCGCTTGCATGCGTTCGGCGAGGTCCGTATGGTACACGTATCCCGAAAGATTGCCTTGAAGGGAGTCCTGGGCTGCCAGGCCGCGCAGGAATTCAACTTCTCCCTCCATGGATTCCCAACTGGCACCGTCCAGAAATCGGCCGCTCAGGTCATTGGACAATTTCCTTTGGTAAAAGGGCAGATAGCTGGTGTCCGCTCCCATAAGACGGTCCACCAGTTCCAGCCGGCTGTCCAGCAACAGGTTTCCCTCCCTCAAGGCCGCTCGTTCGGTCGTCAATTCTTCGGTGAGGGGCTCTCTACCGATGAGGTCTATGAAAACCCGGGTCAGGTAGGCATCCACGATCACGGTGGGTACACCATCGTAATGCGGGATGGGGTTGTCATCAAAATGTATGGGGTCCGGCTGGCATCCTGTCAACAACAGCGAGCCAATGGTGACCACCGAAAGAAGGACCGGGAATGGAACGCGCATTCTGAAAGATAACGCTTCAAGGCCCTCACGGTTGTTTTGACTGCAGCGCCGATTAGCTTCGCATGATGATTCAAAACACCACCGGAGTGCGTTTCAATTGGGTTGCGCTCATGCTTCTTCTGCTGGGATCTCAAGTGGAATTGACAGCACAGGATCGACTTTTCGTTCTCTGTGAAGGGGCCCAAGATTTCTATTCGGGAGAGGTGATTGAAGCACCAACATTGGGTGTAGTCGATCTGGGAGCTGCGGTGCCGGAATTCAGCATTCTGAGGACTTTCGATGGCCACGCGTACGGAACGGATGTGCTCTTGTCCGAGGATGGGGCGTCATTGTTCGTTTCAGCAGAAGACACGGTATACCGGGTGGATGCCTGGACCGGGGAGGTGTTGGCGGAACAGGCCCTTCAAGGTGCGCGAAAACTGGCGCTTTACGGTGACCGTGTCTACGTGAGTCGCGGCGATTATGACCCAATGACGTGGGCTTCTGTTGCCTTCGATGAATACCTCGTGGCCTTGGATGCTCAAACCCTTTCCTGGGAAGCTGCTTGGGCGGCAGATGGGGTGGCAGGTCCCGGTTTTGCATCTGAAGGATTGTGCGTTCAAGAGGGTGGGTTGTTTGTGGCCGTCAATAATGCCTTCGCCTATGGAGAAGAAGTAGGAATTGTGGGAAGGTTGGATCTGGAATCCGGTCAATATCAAGAAGCCGACTTGGGGCCGGAAGGGTTGAACCCGGTTCACTTGCTTTCCCATCCTGAGGGGGGCGTCATTACGGTAAATGCTCAGCAATATGATGGAACCTCACTCAGCCGCTGGTCTGAGGGTGAGCCCATGACGGTGCCTGTGGCGGAGGTGACTGCCGGTTGCGGTGCCGCCGCATGGCAAGAAAATGGAGTGTTGTTTCAGGTGTATGGTGAAGGCGACTTCCGCAAGGCAGATGGCACAACCCTCAATGAAGTTGAAGGATGGAACGGAAACGGTATGACCGTCTATTCCATGGTCCTTCCATCGGCCAACACGGTGGTGCTGGGTATGACCGATTTCGCCACGACTGGACATGTGGAATTGTGGAATTTCGACCAAGGAATCCAATGGAGTGTCCCCACGGGAATTGCCCCGGGTCGGATGGTTATTTCACAAGATGTGGCAGACGTTGAGGATTTGGAAGTCACAACGTCTTTTCGAGAAGCTGTTCAGGCTTTTGATATTCTTGGGCGCCCATTGAAGGGGACGCAGGCAGCCCCGGGAGCATTGAGCCTCATCCGATGGAGCGATGGCTCTGTTACCAAAGAACTCAAGGCGCGCGACTGATTTGCAGTTGCCTTTGAAGTTTGCATGCGTTACCCGAACAGGGATTCCACCCCAAAGTAGTTGGCGGTGGTTTTCAGCAGACTGCGGTGGGCCCGATCCACGGGGGGCATGTTTCCAGTAGATTCGAAATTGAACCACTTACCGCAGAACTTGGAGTGACCCTTGTGCTGCTGCTCTTTGCCCCTCATAAAGGACTGGATGCTGCATCCATTGAGGTGAGGTAGGCTCCGAGCGAGAAACTCATCCAGTCCTACTTCAATGGGGAACACATAGGTTCTTTCGTGCCAATGCCGCTCGGGTTTCCAGCGGTCATCATTCCAGCGCAATTCCAATTGGGGAATCTTGCTGTGTACGTGGAGCAAATTGCCTCTTTGATCGAGGGTGTACACCGCCCCTGATTTGGTTTCGTGACGGTAACTAATGCGCATCTTTAAGGATACGCATTATACCCTGAAAGACAATGGTTTTTGCACATTGTAGTGCCGAAAGGGGACAAATGAGGGCTTGACCTCTTCTTCAAAAAAAGGGAGATCAGCCCTCGTAGGCGTCATTGTGGATGCCTCCGACCGCTCTGCCGCTGGGGTCGATGTTGTTTTTCAGTCGGGCGTCCCATTCCAAGGCCTTCTCCGTGCTGCAGGCCACGCTTTTTCCACCGGGCACGGTGGCAGCTGCAGCAGCCGAAGGAAAATGTTCCTCGAAAATGCGCCGGTAATAGTATCCTTCCTTGGTGGCCGGGGGATGGATGGGAAAGCGAACCGATGCCCGTTCCATTTCGCCATCGGTGATTTCGGTCTCGGCGAGGTCATTCAGGCCATCGATCCAACCATAGCCCACACCGACCCTGACTTGCTCTTTTTGACGGTAAAGGATATCGTCGGGGATGTAGCCTTCAAATGCCCGGCGAATGGCGGCTTTCTCGAGTTTGCCTTGGCCACCCATTTTCTCATGCGGGGCGAGGGACATGGCATAATCGATGAATTCTCGATCTAGGAACGGAACCCGGGCTTCAATGCCCCATGCCATCATGCTCTTATTGGCTCGGGCACAGTCGTATTGATGCAGGCCCATCACTTTTCGGACGGTTTCTTCGTGGAATTCCCGGGCGTCTGGGGCCATATGGAAATAGAGATATCCGCCGAACAATTCATCTGCTCCTTCTCCACTGAGCACCATCTTGATGCCCATTGCTTTGATTTTGCGCGCCATCAGAAACATCGGTGTGGATGCTCTGATGGTGGTGACGTCATAAGTTTCGATGTGACGGATGACTTCAGAAAGGGCGTCGATTCCCTCCTGAATCGTAAAAGTCAGTCCATGATGCACCGTGCCGATGGCCTCGGCTACCTCCTTGGCCGCGGCGAGATCTGGCGACCCTTCCAGTCCGATGGAAAAGCTGTGAACGCGGGGCCACCAAGCTTCAGAATTTCCTTCATCGTCGACCCTCCGTGCAGCATGTCGCATGGCGATGGCGGCGATTACCGAACTGTCCAATCCTCCAGAAATGAGAAGCCCATACGGAACATCACCCATCAAGTGTTTCCTCACGGATTCGCTGAGGGCATCTCTCAATTCGGCAGGGTCATAAGGATGGTCCGGCAATTCACCTTCCATCCAATCCCTTTCATAAAAACGAACCGGCGCATCCTGGCCTTTTTCCCAGACATGGCCCGGAGGGAAAAGGCGGACATCATCGCATACCGCGGTGAGGGCCTTCATTTCTGACGCCACCCAAAGCTGTCCTTCGCCGTCTGTGCCAAAGTAAAGCGGTATGATGCCGATGGGGTCACGGGCGATCAACCAGTGGTCACTTTCCGGGTCGTACAACACGAATGCATACATCCCAGAAAGGTGTTCTACCAGATGACTTCCCAGATTTCTGTAGAGGGCCAAGATGACTTCGCAATCGCTGCCGGATTGAAATGCATAGCCTTCTGCTTCTTTGGAATTGCGGATGGACAAATGGTTGTAGATCTCCCCATTGACGGCGAGAATGGAGCCTTTGTCGATATCCACCATGGGCTGAGCTCCGCTCAAAACATCGACAATCGCCAATCGCTCGTGGGCAATGATGGCACCATCGTGTTCGCGGATTCCCGACCAGTCTGGTCCGCGATGCCTTTGACATAGAGACGCTTCCAATACTTTCTGCCGGTCGGGAGCCCCTGAATCTTGGCGGTTGAGCAGTGCGGTGATGGAACACATGATGCGGTGGATTGAGGCCTTGAATTTTCACCTTAATACTCTGCGAAAACCTGTTGGGTTACAACCTTTTTCCCGTGTGGGTGGTTCGTACTTTGCAACCGTGCCAACTCCTATGAGAATCAACCTCGTTTTTGCGATCTGGTCTTGCCTTGCTTTTGGTTTCGCCGGTCCTCTCAGTGCTCAGATTGTCAATACTACCGTGGATGGCGTTGACCCCAATCCCGCTGATGGAATCTGTGACGATGGAACAGGACAATGCACTTTTCGGGCAGCCCTGCAAACGGCTGCCAGCGCGGGTGCTCCTTCCGTGATTGAATTGCCCGAAGTTCCGGGGTCCAGCTATGAATGGACCATGGGCGAGCTGTATTTGGATGCCGGAGAGATCACGGTGGAAGGAGGGGGCGCCCGAACAACCATCATCGATGCTGCAGGCAATTCGCGCTTCTTCGATTTGGGTGGGGGATTGGTTTCCTTCCACCTCCAGGACCTGGAGTTGCGGGGAGGATTCGATGGCAATGACCCCGGAGGAGGCATTGAAACGGATTGTGACGACATGACCTTGACTCGCGTGGTCCTTCGCGACTGTGCCACGGGCATCGGTTTTGGAGGAGGCATTCACAACAGGGGTCATTTCGAGGCCTACGGTTGTCTCTTCATCGATTGTACAGCCACGGGCAACAGTGGGGGAAATGGCGGCGGCGGCGGTGGCGGCGGTGCCGTCGGTGCCGGGGGAGCAGTTTCCAATTGGACCGGGTCTAGTTCCGTTTTCGAAAACTGCACCTTTACCGGCTGCGTGGCACAAGGAGGTGATGGAGGAAATGGCGGTGCAGGTGGCAATGGCGGCCAAGGTGGACAGAGCTTCACGAATTTCGGTAAGGGCGGAGATGGGGGAGACATTGGCGGTTGGAACTCCGATCCGGATGGTGCTGCCGGAAACATCGGTGGTGGCGGCGGTGGCGGCGGTTATGACACAGGTTGGAACGGTGACTCTGGCAACAGTGGAAATGGACTGATTGTGGGGGGCGATGGAGTAGACGGTAGCACAGGCGGTGGCGGCGGCGGCGGCGGCGGCGGCGGCGGTTTGGGTGGTGCGTTCTTTTCCCGGTCCGGAGATCATGTTTTCCGTCATTGCACATTCAGTGGCAACAGTGCTTTAGGAGGTTCCGGAGGTTCCTCATTCTCGGGAGGAAATGCAGGGGACGGTTTTGGTCAAGGCGGCGCCATTGGAACGTATGCAGGGGAGATTACGATGGACAATTGTATCCTTTTCGGAAATGCAGCTGTGGGCGCTCCGAGTGGAGATGACGAGGACTTGTTCCTGTTCAGTGACGGACCGGTTCTTTCCGACTTCGGTAACAATATGGTTGGGGTGATGGATGCAGCTACGGTGTTCGATGTCGCCTCTCTTGGCAATCAGATCGGGGTGGATCCCATTCTGCTTCCCTTTGGAGACTACGGTGGACCAACGGATGCTTTCATGTTGAGCGCTTGTCAACCCATCAGTCCAGCCATTGATTCAGGGGCACCATTGGGTGTGACGGAGGATCAACGGGGAGAACTCCGAGGCGCCAATCCGGACATCGGTGCCATCGAAGGGCCTGCTCCTGTGAATGTCCAGCCTCTGACAGGTGATGTTTGTCCGGGTGAGACGGTACAGTTGACACTGACATGGCCGGGGGCTACGACGGAAT
>Ga0181559_10005362_pt1 | contig 12271 bp, 8 predicted proteins | sample 011ome_21_FD_133752 | JGI IMG/M metagenome (GOLD analysis project Ga0181559, IMG submission 133752) | Coastal salt marsh microbial communities from the Groves Creek Marsh, Skidaway Island, Georgia - 011508AT metaG (megahit assembly) | ecosystem: Environmental > Aquatic > Marine > Intertidal zone...
ACGCACCGTGCGCCTCGGGCCACGCTCGAGACGCGGCGCGCCGAGCACGAAGCCGTCCCCCACCGCGTCCCGATCGCCGCGCACGCCATCGCCGCGGTCCGCCGAAGCGCGCGCCCGCGCGCGTCGCCTTCGCGGACCCTGGAGCTCGCGTGCCGGTCCCGGGAGGCGCCGGAGATAATGCGTCACCGTCCTGACAGGTCACTCGTCCCACGCCACAAGCCACGACGCGAAGATCCGATCCGAGTTTTCGCTGACCCGAGTTTCAAAGGCGTCTCGGGTGCAGTGACCGGTGAATCGGTCGACGCCCCGATGAACTCGTCGATCTGCCGATCAAGGTTTCTTTCTTTTCCTCAACGGCTAACGGTCGCGTGGATTTGTTTTTTGAACGCCGCATCGGACGGGGAGACTCGACACAACGCGGCGCACGATGAAGATTAAACTCGAGTCCAAGCAGGGCGTTGAGGTACTCGCTGATACGCTCGACGAGACGTTGGATGCCTTGCAAGTACGTCCGGTGGAGGTTCCCTCCGAACGCGTCGCCTCGAACGCCACTTCGGCGAAACGAAATCTCACCGCCTTCCCCGTTCCCCCGCGCAGGAGCACGACGCGTCGACGGACCCCCGGGTGGCGAACCTGCTGCAGCGCCAGAGCTTCACGGCGTTCAAGGAACGCGTCTTGACGTGCTTGGTGCACAACACCACGGTTCCCGGGGGCATACGGTGCGTGCGGCGGGAGCGCGTGGAACGTCCCACGACGTCCTTCCCCTCCGTTTTTTTGTCCGCGTCTTCTCGAACGTCATCCGCGCTCGCGAGCGCGTCGTCGACGCGGAACTGACGCGTCGCTCTCCTTCGCACATGTCCACACGCACGCCCCCCCCGCAGTCCCGGCGACTTCAACGCGAAATCCGCCTCCGTGCCCGGGGGTCTGCCCGAGCACATCAAGGCGTTGAAGGCGGCGGTAGACAAGCAGCGCGCGGAGGTTCCGGCGCTGGTGATGAAGCAGACGAGCGCGCACCTGGAGACGCTGCAGTCCTTCGACGGCGCGCTGGAGGAGATCGAGAACATGAAGCGCGACACGGAAAACCTGATCAAGTCGCACGGAGGCAAGGGCGGCGCGGCGGTGGACGTGCAGCGCGACTTGCTGGAAAAATGCGAGCAGCTGCCCGAGCTGCAGCGGCGGCTGCAGACGGCGACGGCCAAGCTGGGAACCATCTTGTCGCAGATGGATGCGAGCGCCGCCGCCGTCGAGGCGTAGGCGACCCGACTCGCGCCGACTCGCGGCGGTGGTGGTCGTGATGGTCTCTGTAACATACACTACGAACGAACGAAGCTCGCGTCACGCGGCGTTTCTCGCTCTCGGGAACAACGTGTGGTCGCGCAACATCATCTTCTTCCTTCGTTTGGTCATGAAATCCTCCAGCTTGCCGCTCTCCTTGAGCTCCTTGTACTTCTCCACCAGAGCGAGTTTCTTCTTCAGCGCTTTCTTCATGTGGTAAATGCCCTTGCGCTCGCTCGGATTCGCGCTCCCGTCCACGCGGTCGCCCTTCCCGGAGGGCTTCTTCGCGCTTCCTTTTCCCTTGGGTTTCGTAGACTTGCCTCGCGCGGTCGGCGGCGCGCTCGCGCCAGCCTTACCGGGCCTCTCCTCTCGGCTGGGTTTTCCCATGCCTCCACCCGACGGCGCCTTGAACGACGACCGGCAAACACCTCCGAGTCGGGTTCGCGCGTCTCGCCCGCACCCGAGCGCGCGCGTGACTGCTCGCCGAGAGGCGGCGGTGGCCGATTTTCACGCGCGTAAAACGGAACTCGAAACGGAGGCCGTCCTTGTCAGCCAGTTCGACAGAAGTGTTCCGAGGTTTTCTTTCGCGTCGCGAAGCGGGTCGAACCCCCGAGGTGCTCAGGTTCACGCGCGCGCCGCCGTCGCCGCGAAACGCCCGCCATGCGCGCATCCTCCCGCGCGCTGGTCGCGCTCCTGGCGCTCGCGCTGTGCGTCGCCGCCGAGGCGTTCTACCTGCCCGGCGTCGCCCCCCAGGACTACGCCCGCGACGACATCGTGTACATGAAGGTGAACAAGCTGTCGTCGACGCGCACGCAGCTCCCGTTCGAGTACTACTCGCTGCCGTACTGCCGTCCCCACAAGGTGGCGCACTCCGTGGAGAACCTGGGCGAGGTCCTGCGCGGCGACCGCATCGAGAACTCGCTGTACTCGCTCGAGATGCGCTTCGACCAGCAGTGCAAGCTGGTGTGCAAGATCGACTCCCTGACGGCGTCGCAAGCCGGCGACTTCGCCGCTAAGATCGAGGACGAGTACCGCGTGATGATGATCCTCGATAACCTGCCGGTGGCGATGGTGCGCATGCTGGAGAACGAGGAGGGCGAGCAGCTCAAGACGTACGAGCGGGGGTTCCCGGTGGGGTTCAAGGCGAAGATGGACGCCGACGGCGCGTGGGTTCCGCCGGACGTCGCCGGCGGCGACGCCAAGGCGTTCATAAACAACCACGTGCGGTTCACGGTTCTGTACCACAAGGACGAGAACACGGATTCGGCGCGGATCGTGGGGTTCGAGGCGGAGCCCTTCTCCGTGAAGCACACGTACGAGAAGCCTTGGAACCCGGAGAAGCCCATCCTGGAGACGTGCAACGCGCACCGCATGACGTACGTGTCGTACGACCAGCCGCCGCAGGAGGCGCGCGAGGGCGAGGAGGTGATCTTCACGTACGACGTGCTGTTCAAGGCGTCCGATATCCGCTGGGCCAGCCGCTGGGACACGTACCTGCTCATGACGGACGCGCAGATCCACTGGTTCTCCATCGTGAACTCCATGATGATCGTGCTGTTCCTGTCCGGGATGGTGGCGCTCATCATGCTGCGCACGCTGCGCCGCGACATCACCAAGTACAACGAGCTGGAGACCGCCGAGGAAGCCGCCGAGGAGAGCGGCTGGAAGCTGGTGCACGGCGACGTCTTCCGTCCGCCCCGGGACTTCGACCTGCTCAGCGCGCTCGTGGGCACGGGCGCGCAGGTGGCGTGCATGTTCGCCGTCACGCTTGTCTTCGCGCTCCTGGGGTTCCTGAGCCCGGCGAACCGCGGCGCGCTGATGACGGCGATGGTGAGCCTGTTCATCGCCGCCGGGTACGTCGGCGGGTACGTCTCCGGGACTTTGTACCGAACCTTCAAAGGCACGAACTGGGTGAAAAACGCGTTCGTCACCGGAACGTTGTACCCGGGCATCATTTTCGTGATCTTCTGCGTGCTGAACACGCTGATTTGGCACGAAAAAAGCTCGGGCGCGGTGCCGTTCGGAACCTTCTTCCTCCTCGTGTTCCTGTGGTTCGGGGTCTCCGTGCCTTTAGTGTACGCCGGCGCGTACCACGCGCTCCGCTCGTCCACCGGGGACGCTCCGAACCCGACGCGCACGAACAAGATCCCGAGGCAAGTTCCTAAACAGGCGTGGTACATGAGCGACTTCGTGCAGGTGTTAGTCGGCGGCGTGTTGCCGTTCGGCGCCATCTTCATCGAGCTCTTCTTCATCATGACCAGCCTCTGGTTACACCAGTTCTACTACATCTTCGGGTTTTTAGGGTTGGTGTTCGTGATCCTGTGCGTGACCTGCGCGGAGATCTCCGTGATGCTGTGCTACTTCCAGCTCGTCGCGGAGAACCACAGGTGGTGGTGGCGCGCGTTCGGCACGAGCGCGTCGTCCGCGCTGTACCTCTTCCTGTACGGGTGCCACTACTTCTCCACCAAGCTGGAGGTGACCAACCGGGTCAGCGCCGCCATGTTCTTCGGGTACCTCTTCATCGGCTCGGCGCTGTTCTTCGCCATGACCGGCGCCGTCGGGTTCGCCGCGTGCTTTGTGTTCGTCAGGACGATCTACGCCAGCGTCAAGCTGGACTGATCGCGAGACGCGTCGCGAGGAAAGAACGGTGCGACGCGCGCGAGACGCGCGCGCGAGTGTATGAAGTACGTGTGACGAACCTCGTCATCCGCGCGCGTCGCCGACGATCACGATAATAAACATATCTACTTTGTACCGGGGATTCGCGAACTCCTTGGTCCTGTGTCAGGTCTTCTCGAGATATCCACGTTATGTACAAAAGGTAGCCTACTTTGCTGCTAAGTGCCTGTACTTCCCTGAACGTGATAGACGCCGGTCGGAATCGAACCTATCCTCCACTCGGCTGCGGGTCGTCCAGCACCTGCGGCATCTTGCCCGCCCACTCCCGCCAGAGCGTCTCATCCCCGATCGCCAGAGCCGCCATGCACGCGCCGATGTTGACCACCGAACTCAACCCCGCGTCGAACAAACCGTTCTGCAATCGCTCGTGCAACACCCACCGGGTCTCCGTCGGGGTCGTCGTCTCGTCTAGGAAGTCGTCCGGGCGAACCACAGTCCACTGCAGCGAGGATGCGCCGTCTCCAACCTTACTCGATACCAGGTCCACCTCGGCGAGGGTATCCGCGAACGGGGGCACGACTTTGGCGAGAGCTTCGATGAACGCTCTTTCCGCGATGGACCGCGTCGGATCCGTTCCCGCCGGGTTGTCCGCGCCCGCGGACGCCAGCAGGACGAACCGTTTCGGTTTCCGGGCGCCGGCGACGGGCACGCTCTGCCGCGTATCGGGTCCGTCCACCGTCGTCGCGGCTGGATCCGGAGCCCCGGCGGTATCCTTGAAGTTAACAATCGACGGGTCGTCGGCGTCCTCTAAGGTGTCCCAAGCGTTGAACACTAGCGCGGCAGCGTCGCGGCACAGGAATCGCGGTTCGCCGTACACGCCGTCGAGCGTCAATCGGTGCCCGAGGGCCTGCACCACGGCGTCGCATCCACGCATCGCGTCCGCCATCGCGGGGATGCTCATCGAAGAAATCGAAGATTCGATCAGGACGAGCCGCCCGGTCGAGTCGCCGGGTCCCCGCGGCTCGATGAACGGGGGCAAGGATTGGGGCAAGGAGGACACGTTACGGACGACGGCGCGCACATCGTGGCCTGCGCCTAGGAGGGAGAGCACGGTCGCAGAACCCACGCGCCCGGTGGCGCCAAGTACGAGCACTCTTTTCCGCGCAGGAACCTGAGGGGCGAGAATGTCGACGTCCTGAGCCGTGTAGACGTCAGCCGCGCGTCCGGGGAGGGGGAAGCACGCGAGCGTGGCAAGGACACTGGCCGGTATGATCAGGACCGAGCGTCGGTTCACGTCGCGCGGGCTCGAGGTCTTCACACATCTGGTCCGTCTCTCATCTTCCTGGAAGTAACCTGCACAGGTCGAGGCTTCCGAGGATGAGGCACAGAAGGGGATAGTCGCACGCGCTCGTCGGACGCGCTCAGACCCGCGCACGTCGCTCAAAACTCGGAGCGGGCACGAGATGTGCGATACGAGCGCGGATGATGACGCCATCGCGACGCACCACCCGGCGACGCGACGTGTGTCACGTGACTGTGAACGCTGTTATCAGGGAAGACGAAGAAGACATCCCTGATTTTGGCGTGAGATTTGGAGGTATTTCCCCCCATAATACGTAAGCGCGAGGCTACATGCCCGTGTTGTGAAAATCGTAAGTGGGCTATATGCCCACTTTGAAAAATCGTGAGTGGGCTATATGCCCACTCAGTATCACTCGGGTGTGTATCACCCGGGTGTCTGCTCGTGCGGGGTTGGTACACGAGCAAGCGCGCGGAACGTATGACATAAAAGTACTCCTCTCGCTCACGTCGACGCGTCATCCTCGACGTCGGCGTCGAGCATATGCATGCTCCACATGTGCACCAGCATGTCTTGTTTCAGGCTCTGCAGGTTATACTCCGCGCGCAGCGCCGTGTTTTCCTTCTCCATCTCGCCCAGCCGCGCGTCCTTCGAGCGGAGCGTCTCCCCCTCGCTCCGCACCTGCTCGCGCAGCAGCTCGAGCTCCTCCTTCAGCGACGCCAGCTCCTCGTCCGAGATGTTGTACACCTTCTTCTCGACCACCTTCTCGACCACCTTCTCGACCACCTTCGGCTCCGAGTTCGAGGGACCCGCCGGACCCGCCGCCTTCTCCGCCGCGGAGTCGCGAACGACGTTCGCGTCCGCGCGCCGCGGCGCCAGCGGCGACGGCGCGCGCAGCGGCGACGGCGGCGACCGCGCCGCGGCGGCGACGGACACTTCGCGAGCGGGCGACGGCGCAGCGCCGTCTCCCTCCCGCGCCGACGGCACGCGGAAGGGACTCGGCGGCGACCGCTTCGGGGCTTCCGCCTTTCCGCTCGAGGGCGTCGAGGTCGAGGTGGCGAGAGGAGACGCGCCCGGAACGCGGTACGCCGCCGCCCGCGGCGGCGGCGCCCGCGGCGGCGCCCGCGCGCGCTTGGCGCCGATGCCGCAGCACCCGCCGGCGGGCGGCGGCGGCGACGGCGGCCAGTCGTCCTGGACGGACCCCGAGGCCTGCGAGAACACCGAGACGGACGATCGGCCGACGCCGGGTGGCGCGCGCGGGGACCGCGCGGGTGGCGGAAGCGCGCCGTCGTGCCTCGAGCGGTCGTTCGCCCTCGGCGACGCGTACGGACTCGAGCGACTCGCCGCCTCGGGCCGCGCGGAGGGCGAACCTCCGCGGGAGGGCGAGCCTGGGGACGCCTCGTCGTTCGTCGTCAGCGCTTCGCTCGCGTCGTGGTCGTCCAGCGGGCAGAAGTAGCGCTTGAACTCCGCGCGCGTGACGTCCAGCGAGGAGTCGGCGTCGAGGCGCTGGAACACCTTCTCGAACAGGTCGCGCGAGTCGTGCTCCTGGCCCACCACGGTGCCCAGGTCCAGCAAACGGCCAACCTCGGGATCGCGGCGGAGCGCCTGCGATTGGCGCGCGGAGGGGTTTGGAGGAGGTTTCGAGGGACGGAGGTCAGTCGCGACGTCCTCGAGCGCGCGTGTCGCGCGAACGTGCGCGGGAGGGTCGCGCGTCGACGCGCGCGTCGCGTCGACTCGCGTCTCAGAAGGAGGACAGGTCTCGGGGGGACCGTGACGCGGTTCGCCGAATCTGGGACGCGCGTACCATTATGAACTCGTTCACGGTGAGCACCCCGTCGCCGTTGGCGTCGATGATGTCGAAGACCTCATCCAGGGCATCGGGGTGCACCAGCGACGCGGGCGCGCCGTACGCGGCCATGGCGCCCGTGTCGGGGCGACTCGACGTGCCGAAGAATGAGGACGAGACTAAAAAAAAAAAACGTTCGAGCGGTTCCCCTCGCGAGCATGTCTCGAGCGCGAATGCGAAACACGTTTTGGTTTTCAAGACGATGATGTCGACGAAAACTATCGCGGAACGCCTCTCCGCGCATCATCCGCTGTGGCCGTCCATCCCGACGATCCGCGATATCCTCAGAGACGTGAGTTCCTGCGCGCGGCACGAGTCGAGGAGGAGAAAGCGGTGAGTCGAGCGGTCGCGCGAAGAGGCGCGAAGAGGACCGAAAAGACGTTTCGTTTCGAGCGCTTCGTCCTTCTTCGTCATTCGGGCGCGCCTCGCTCAGTCGCGCGGCGACGCTCCACGCACCTGTCTGTGTCCCTTCAGCCTCTGGTACCCCTTCCTGCGTTTCTTTTTGAACGCCAGCTTCTTCGCCTCCCTGAAGTGCTCCTCCACCACCGCGTGCACCGCCGCGCCGGGCACGGAGGGCCTGCCGATGATGGTCCGCTCCGCGGTGCCCACCATCATCACCTCGGACAACACCACCGGGTCGTTCACCTTGGCCTCGCCCAGCTTCTCCACCACGATCAAGTCGTCGGGGACCACCTTGAACTGCTGCGCGCCCACCTTGACCACCCCGAAGATCTCCGCGGGCGGCTTCGCGTGCTCCGCCGCCGACGAGAACGGACGCGCGGTCCAGATCGGCGCCGCCGACGCGCGCGCGCCCGCGCGCGACGAGGACGAGGCCCGAGCCGCGAGCGCGCGCGTGTGCGCTTCCGCGACGGGCGCGCGCGCGCCCGCGAGGGTTACCCGCGCCGCGCGACACGCGGCGAGCATCCCCGACCTACGGATCGACCCGAACATCCCGAGGACACCGAAGGTCTCCCTGGCGCGTCCCGGAGGTGCGCTCGTGTCTGCCTCGTGGGCGGGGCGCGTCACGTCCATCGCTATCGGGTTTCGTCGCGCGACGGAGTCGAGCGCAGCGAGCAGACTGTTTGCCAGTCGACGACGCGAAATCGACAGTCTCATGACACTGCGGGCAGTCTACGTAAAATGTTTTCGGCAGGAGAACCGCCGCCGCCCTCCTCGGATGCTGCTTTCGAGATTGACGCCGCCGACGGACGCGCCGCACACACACGCGCGCGGCGCAGTCGCGCCTCACGCGAGCAGGCGCGGATCTCCGCGTGCCCTTGACCGCGGCAAGGTCGACCCCGGCGGCGTCGCACGCGGACGCGCCGGTCTAGGCACCAGAGACCCACCGCGCGCGACCTCGCCGCCGCTGCATCCCTCTTCGGGTCGGCGACGCTTGTTGACGCGTGCCGTCGGCGGACGTCGGTGGGGCTCCGCCGGGCGACAGAGGGTGACAGAGACCGCGAGCGCGGGCGCGTGGACGCACGTTCGAGTCGTGTACGACGCTTCCGCGTCGGCGAGATGGGTCTGATGCCGAGCCCCAACCGTCGCGACGCGGACGCGGACGCCGACGCGCCCGTCCCCGCCGCCCTTCGAGGTTTAGTCGTGAACCACGTCTCGTCGTTCGACTACTTCGTCGAGCGCGGCCTGTCGGAGGTGACGCGCCTGATGCCCCCGGTGCAGTTCCAGGCGCCCGGGACGTCCGACGCGGCGCACCGCGTCAGCTTGTGGCTCGAGGACGTGCGCATCGGCAAGCCCACGCGCGAGGGCGAGGGCAGCGCTCGCTCCCGAGACCCGCGAGTGTTCCCTCGCGAGTGCCGCGAGAGCAGCGTGACGTACAAAGCGCCGATGACGGCGACGGCGGCGTGGTGCGTGGGCCCACGCGGTGCGGACGCGGAGACGCACCGCCGGGAGTTCCGGCTGACGTCCATCCCGACGATGGTGCAGAGCTCGGCGTGCCACCTGAGCCGCCTGACGCAGAAACAGCTCGTCGGCAAGGGCGAGGAGCGGAAGGAGATGGGCGGCTACTTCGTGTGCAACGGGAACGAGCGCATCGTGCGTCTGCTGATCCAGCAGAGGCGGCACTACGTGATGGCCATGAAACGCGGCGCGTACGTTTCGCGCGGGAGGACGTACACGCCGTTCGCCACCGCGATTCGCTGCGTCACCCCCGACGAGCACTCCGCGACGGTCCGGGTGCACTACTTATCGGACGGCGGCGCGCGCGTCGCGTTCGTGTTCCGGCGCCAGGAGTATTTCGTTCCCGCCGGTCTGATCGCGCGCGCGCTCGCGAACACGTCCGACCGCGAAGTCGCGGAACTGATCGCGAAAGGCACGCCCGGAAAGGGCGCGCGCGCGTTCGCGGGCGAGCGCGCGACGATCGTGCTGGAGGAAACCGCCGCGCTGGGCGTGCGGACCCCCGCGCAGGCGCTGGCGTACCTCGGCGAGCGTTTCCGCGCGCAGCTCGAGGCTGACCCGTGGGAGACGAACGAGCGGGTGGGCGAGCGTCTGCTGGCGGAGCACATCTTCGTGCACATCGACCCGACGGACAAGGAGGACAAGTTCAACCTGCTGGTGTTCATGATGCAGAAGCTGTACGCGCTGGTCACCGGGTACTGCGCTCCGGATAACCCGGACTCGAACATGCACCACGAGATTTTGCTCCCCGGGCTGCTCATCCAGACGTTCGTGCGCGAGAAGCTGCGCGAGGCGCTCGGGCTCGCCAAGCGCGCGGTGCTGCGCGAGTTCGAGGAGCGGCCGCAGGGCGCGGACCTGGCTGACCCCGAGTGGTTCGCTCGCGTCGCGACCGGCGCGATGGCCAAGATGGACATCGGGAGGCTGGTGGAGTACTTTCTGGCCACCGGCAACCTCGCCAGCAAGAGCGGCTTGGGGCTGAGCCAGACGAGCGGATTCACCATCGTCGCCGACAAGCTCAACTACATGCGGTACCTCTCGCACTTCCGCTCCGTGCACCGCGGCGCGTACTTCGCGGAGCTGCGCACCACCACCGTGCGCAAGCTCCTGCCCGAGAGCTGGGGGTTCCTGTGCCCGGTGCACACGCCGGACGGGAGCCCCTGCGGCTTGCTCAACCACCTCGCCGCCGCGTGCTACGTGGACGTCGCGCGGACGGACGTCTCCGGCGCCGACGCGCGCGCCGGCACGAACGGTCCGGCCGCGGCCGTCCTGAAGGCACTCGCGTCGGCGGGTGTGCTCGTCTGCGCCGGGCGGCGGCTGAACAGCGCGCCCCCACCCCCGATACACCTCAGCGTGATGCTGGACGGCGTGGTGGTGGGGTCGGTGCGCGCGGCGGAGGCGGCGGCGGCGACGGCGTCGCTGCGCGCGGCGAAAGTCGCGTCGCCGCCGAAGGTCCCCGCGACGCTGGAGGTGGCGTACGTGCCCCCCGTCTCGGGCGCGGGCGCGTTCCCGGGCATCTACCTGTTCAGCTCGCCCTCGCGCCTGATGCGCCCCGTGCGGCAGATCGCGAGCGGCGCCGTCGAGCACATCGGGTCCCTGGAGCAGGTGTTCATGTCCGTGCGGTGCCCCGACGGCGGCGCCGGCGGCAGCGAGGGGCTCGTCTTCACGCACGAAGAGACGGGCCCGAGCGCGATGCTGAGCGCCATCGCGTCGTGCACGCCGTGGAGCGACTACAACCAGAGTCCGCGGAACATGTACCAGTGCCAGATGGGGAAGCAGACGATGGGTCTGCCCATGCACTCGTTCTGCTACCGCCCGGACACCAAGCTGTACCGCCTGCAGACGCCGCAGCGGCCGATCGCGCTCACCGACGCGTACGACCGGTACGCCATCGACGACTACCCGCTCGGCACCAACGCGGTGGTGGCGGTGCTGGCGTACACCGGGTACGACATGGAGGACGCGATGATCGTGAACAAAGGGTCGATGGAGCGCGGGCTCGCGCACGCGACGCTGTACAAGACCGACACAATCTCCGTGCCCGCCGCCGCCGCGGCGGACGGCGAGGTGTTCGGGAAGCGCGCCGATATCGCGTCCGGGGGGCGCGGGCGCCGCGGCTCCGGCGCCAACGCGCCCGAGAAGAAGGCACCGGACGCGGCGGTGGACGCGGACGGCGCGCCGCGTCCGGGCTCGAAGATCGAGCCGGGGAGCGCCATCGCGTCCGTTTTGAACAAAGCCACCGGGCGCGCGCGTCTGACCAAGGTGAAGGGCGCGGACGGCGGCGTGGTGGACCGCGTCGCGCTCATGCACGCGCCCGGCGCGCGCGGGAAGAAGGAGACCAAGATGTCCGTGACGATGCGTTTCAACCGTAACCCGATCATCGGCGACAAGTTCTCGTCTCGGCACGGGCAGAAGGGCGTCTTGTCGTTCCTGTGGCCGGAGAACGACATGCCGTACTGCGAGCGCACGGGCGTGCGGCCGGACATCCTGATCAACCCGCACGCGTTTCCCAGCCGCATGACCATCGGCATGCTGGTGGAGTCGATGGCGAGTAAGGCGGGCGCGATGGACGGGCGGTTCGTGGACGCGTCGCCGTTCCAGCGCGCGCGCGACGGGGAGGCCTTCTCGCCCCCGCTCGAGGAGCACGGCGAGGTTCTGCGCCGGCACGGGTACGCGTACCACGGATCGGAGAGCATGATCAACGGCGCGACGGGCGAGGCGTTCGACGTGGACATCTACGTCGGCCTGGTGTATTACCAGCGCCTGCGGCACATGGTGAGCGACAAGTTCCAGGTGCGGTCGCTCGGGCCGAACAACCCGCTGACGCAGCAGCCCATCAAGGGAAGGAAGGCGGGCGGCGGGATCCGGTTCGGAGAGATGGAGCGGGACTCGCTGCTCGCGCACGGCGCCGCCTACCTGCTCCACGACCGTCTGCACGCGTGCTCGGACAGACACGTCGCCGACGTGTGCTCGCGGTGCGGCTCGCTGCTGGCGCCCGCGTGCGCGCTGCGCGTCGCCGGGAACGCGTTTGACGCCACTGCGGGAGTCGGCGCGGCGGGAACCAAGGTGGTGTGCCGCGTGTGCAACACGGGCGCGTGCGTCGAGCGCGTGGCGTTGCCGTTCGTGTTCAAGTACCTCGCCAGCGAGCTCGCGGCGATGAACATTCGCGTCGGGCTGGAAATCGGGGAGAGGTAACAACAGTGACACGAGGTAACAGTGTCACGCGATGGGTACTGTCATGAGAGGATGTGACCAAACAGACGCGCGACGACAGATGTCGTGTTTCGACTCGATTCGCGCGCATCCATCTCCGCCGCGCC
>Ga0181559_10005368_pt1 | contig 12268 bp, 17 predicted proteins | sample 011ome_21_FD_133752 | JGI IMG/M metagenome (GOLD analysis project Ga0181559, IMG submission 133752) | Coastal salt marsh microbial communities from the Groves Creek Marsh, Skidaway Island, Georgia - 011508AT metaG (megahit assembly) | ecosystem: Environmental > Aquatic > Marine > Intertidal...
AGAGAGAGAGAGAGAGAGAGAGAGAGAGAGAGAGAGGAGAGGCCGTCGGCGGTGGACGGCGGGGCAGGCGTCGAGGGCGGGGATTGAGAGCGTGGTGTGGGCGGAGAGAGAAGACGGCAAAAGTCCTTAAGGATCGGCGTCCACCTCGCCGACGGGGTCGTATGGGAACCAGTGTCGGGTCGCGCACCCAGTGGCAGTCCCCGCTCAGATTCGACGCGCGAATCTCCGAGCACGCGTGCTGCTTCAGGTCCAACCAGTTCATGTTTTTGTTTCGGCAGTGATCGTACGCGTGCACGAGCTCGTGCGTCAGCATGTTCTCCATGTCCGTTCGGCACGAGATGTTGTTGTGGCAGATCACGACGCCCGCGTCCGGGCGGAACCCGCCGAGGACGGGTTGGTCGCAGCGATCCACCTTGAAAAAGTCTCGGTTGATTGCGCACCCCGCCTTCTCCATGGCCTCCACCTGCGCGGCGGGGGGGGGGGGGGGGGGGGGGGGATCAGACGACGGTGGGGGCGCGGGCGAGGGTTTTTGTGTGTGTGTGTGTGGGGAGGGAGGACGGCGCGGGCTCGACGCGATCCCTTCTTCGCTGTTCCGTTCGCTCGCGCGCGAGGGCGGCTCGCTGGACGACGCGCGCGCGCACCATGTGCTTGACGAGGCGCACGTTCTTGCGGCAGTCGTCGAGCTCGCTCTCCGCCTTCTCGGGCGTCATGCCCTCTCTCGTGTACGCGGGTTCGCGCGCGGAGGAAGGGGGAGAGGAGGTGGGGGGCGTGGACGACGCGATCGTGACAGAGCGGCGCGCGCCCGCGTGTGATGTGGGAGTCGCGCTCGCGGTCAGCTACGCAGACCAGAAGGTGGGACTTTTCGATCAAAAATTCTGAAAGGGTATTTTCATCGCAAGAGCCGATCAAAAGCTTAGAAGTCTGCGTGGCGTGGTCGCCTGAAAAGAATATCGTCGTCAGATCGAAGCGCGTCGCGCTCGCGTCGCGTCGTCGCCGCGCGGCCGCCGCCGCACGATGACGCGCGGCGCGCGTCCCTCCCCCCTCCTCTCCCTCCTCTCCCTCCTCTCCCTCCTAGCGCGCGTCGACGCGGAGGAGGATGAGGATGAGGAGGAGGAGGAGGAGCGACGAGCCAAGGCGATGGCGACCGCGGTGATCGTTCTGTTCGTCGTGTTTTTAGTCTGCGTCGTGCCTCCAGTGGCGACGGTGAACTTCCTGAAGCGCCGCGGGAGGGACGTCACGGAATTTTTGCCCGAGCGAGCGCGCGCGTACGTCCCGCGGTGGGCGCGGCTGGACGAGCGCGAGAGCGGGTACACCGAGCTCGACGCGAACTTTGCGCAGAACCTCGACGTGGACGAGCTCTGACGAAGACGGAGACGGACGAAGGCGTACGTGTAGGCGAAGGCTTCTTCGATCAAAATCTGCGTAGGCCTACGACGCTAATAACCGCGCGCGTGATAATACTACAGTGGTGTACCTTAAGTTTGCGACGACGAGGAAGCGCTGACTACCGATACCGCGCGTCGACTTCCTTGATCGGCTTCCCGACCCGCCCCGCGTACTGATCCGCGATCACCTCCGCGGCGAGCTTCCCGCTCAACACCGCGCCCTCCATGCTCCCGAGAAATTTCTGAGGGCCGTTCCATACAAAGCGACGGCGGGGTGGAGTTGAAAGGCGTCATTGGGCGTTCAAAGGCGTCGCGGTCGGGGATTGAAAGCGAGGGACCCTGGGCGGAGAGATGCGCCGGGAAAAGTCCTTAAGGATCGGCGTCCACATCGCCAACGCGGTCGTATGGGGACCAGTGTATAGAACGCGCCTGAGACGTGAAATCGCCCGCGAGCGTGAAGTTCTCGATCGGCGTCCGCTGGCTCGGTCGGAACTTGTTCCGCCCGGGGATCGCGGCGTAGACGCTCCGCGGCGTCTTGACGACCGCGTGCTTAACAACCTTCGCGCCGGTGCCGTCCGCTTTGATCTCGTTCGGGAATAACCTCCGCAACTCCGCCACGGTCGCGTCCACGATGTCCTGGTCGGATTTCGCGATCCAGTTCACGTCGCTCCCCGCTCGCTCGTCGCACGGCGCGAACACCAACTCGAGCATCGACCGCTCCGCGTCCGCGTACTCCGCGCAGCACTCGGACATGTCCGCGTACACGGAGAGCAACTTCGACCGCGAGAACACGAGACCGTCGTACGGACGCAGCTTTCGATCGAACCAGAGGTGGACGTTGATGACCGGAATGCCCTCGAGCTCCTTCAGCTGCGCGAAGAACGGCGCGCGCTTCCACGGCTCCGGAAGCAGCAGCTTCAGCGCGTCCACGGGCATCGCGCTGACATAGTGATCCCCGGTCACGACCTCGCCGCTAACGAGCTCGATCCCGGTCACGCTCACGCTGTCGTCCGTCGTCAAAAACTTTTTCATTCCAGCGCCGAGCCTCACGGATCCGCCTCTGCTCACGAAGTGCTCCGCCATCGGCGCGCACAGGCGGTCGGGCTGGTTCCCGTCCAGAAACGCCGTCTTCGACCCGTGCGTCTCGTTGATGAACCGGTTCATCGCGGTCAGGATGACCGTCATCGAGAGCTTATCCGAGTCGATGAAATCCAGCGCCTTTCCCATCGCGATGAAGAGCTCCTCGCGCACGCGTTCGGGCATGAAGTTCCGACGCATCCACTCCTGGACGCTGAGCTCGTCCTGCGCGTCGATGTAGTCCTGCCCGCCCAGCAGCATCGGCACGAGCGGCGCGCCGGTCCGGAGCTTCTCCGCCGGCGACAGCATCCGGTCGTTGGATAGGATCGCGTACGCCATGTTAAACGGCGCCGGCACGCCCTTCGGGAAGTTGAACTTCGTGAACTCGCCCGGGAAGTCCCTCATCGCGAACGTCATCGCGTGCTCTTTCCACTGCAGTCTGTCCCCGATCCCGAGCTCGTCAAACAAGTTCATCCTAAGGGCCATCCATACAAAAATAGTTCACCGGTCAGTTGAAAGGGGGATCGATCAAACGTTGAAACCGGGCGATGGGTGAAAAACGTTTGTATAGAACGCACATGTTCGGGTACGCCCCGAAGAAGATGTGCAGGCCGGTCTCGATCCAGTCGCCGTCGTCGTCTCGCCACGCGCTCAGGGTCGTTCCATACAAAGCGATGTCGGGGTGGAGTTCATAGGCGTCAGATGGAGTTGAAAGGCGTCGAGGTGTGTCGGGATTGAAAGCGAGGGGTGGGCGGAGAGAAACGACAGCAAAAGTCCTTAAGGATCGGCGTTCACCACGCCGACGCGGTCGTATGGGAACCAGAGTATAGAACGCACCTCACTTTCCCGCCGAGGACGTCGCCTCGCTCGATGACGATCGGGACGTGGCCCGCGTCCGCGAGGTACTTGGCGCACGAGAGCCCGGCGAGGCCGCCGCCGACGACGACGACGCGCTTCGGGGCGTGCGACGCGCCGACGTCCGCGACGTTGCGCGTCAGCTTCGCGGAGAGCGCCTTGGCGTCCTGGTAGTTCCGGTTGGAGGGGACGTCGAGATCGGGGGCGGGGTAGTCCCCCGCGCGCGGCGCGACGACGAGGGGCGACGGCGAGGCGGCGAAACGCCCCCGCGCGGCGGACGCGCGGCGGCATCGGCGCGACGGGAGTCGCGTCGGGGTCGTCCACGACGCGGACGAGAGCGCGTGCGGCGCCATCGTCGGACCGAGGGGAGGAGTGACGTGGTCGCGACGGATAAGTGCCGACAGAGGGCGAGCGCGAGCGCGAGTGGCGCGTGTATTTTCTGCGCGGAAACCTTGAAAGGGTTGACCCTCGATTGAAAGGGGGCTGGCTTTCCGGGAAGATGTTGTTAACGATCACTGAGTTTTTGCGCTTCAACCTGCTTCATCGCGCGCGGCCTTCGGGTCGTGCGTTCGTACATGTTTACGTATTTAACACCGGACGCGTACCGACGTCGCCGGCGAAGGCCCAGCGCGCGTTCTATACACGGGTCCCCGTACGACCGCGTTAGCGGGGCGAACGCCGGTCCTCGAGGACTTCGCCCGGCGCGCGCGACTCCCCGTTCGTCCCGCCCGCGGTTTCGATCCCTTCTCTCTCTCCGTCCTCCTCCGCGTCCGCGTCCTCACGCGTCATCACGCGGTCCTCAAGATGATGTGCAGTCCGCTGTCCGAGTCCACGACGCCGGACATCGCGCCCACCTCCAGCGCGAACGCGCCGTCCTCGAACGCCTTTTGCATCTTCCCAGGGCCGAAGAAGCCGAGGTCGCCGCCGTGCTTCGCGGACGAGCAGTCGGAGACTTTCGCGGCGAGGTCCGCGAAGGTGACGTTGCCGGCGTCGATCTCCGCCTTGTACGCCATGAGCTCGTCCATCGCCGCGGCTGTCGCGCGGTGGTGGTGGGGGGGGGAGGAGACGAAGACGCGATAGATGAGAACAGAGACAAGATGATGCGAGATCGCGCGAGAGGGGAAGGACGCGAGATCGGGGCGAGATCGGGGCGCGCGATGGCGACATCGAGCGCACCTTTCGTGCGCTTGGTGATGACGACGCCGTCCGGGTCCCTCCACGACGCCGCGCGGCGGGAACCCTGGTGCTTCACGAGAAGATGCGACGCGCGTACTTCCATCGCGCGCGACGGAGTCTGGAGTGCATCGCAGCGATCGGTCGCGAAAGTCAGAAAAGTGACGGAAAAAGCACATCAGTGGACACGTCACTCCGCCAGGCGCCGCGCACGCGTCACCTCTGCACCCGCCGTCTCGATAATGTTCGCCGCCACGATCGCGCGCGCGACGCGCCCGAGCGCCCTCCGCGCGTCCGCGTCCGCGTTCGCCTCACGCGGACGCGTCGCGGCCCCGACGACGTCGTCGCGTCGTAGTCCGCGATCTCGTCATCCTCAATCGTCGTCGTCGCGTCGATCGATGGCCGCGTCCGCGTCCGCGAACCCGATCGCGACGTTCGATACCACCCTCGGAACGTTCGAAGCGGAGCTCTTCATGGACAAGATGCCGATCACCGCGTCCAACTTCGCAGACCTCGCGAACAGCGGGTTCTACGACGGCCTTCACTTCCACCGCGTCATCGACGGATTCATGCTTCAGGCGCGTTCTACCAACTCACACTGGTCCCCGTACGACCGCGTTCGCGCGGTGCACGCCGTTTCTTAAGGACTTTCTCTCCCGGCGTTCGTTTCTCGCCGCCCACTCCTCTCGTTCAATCATCCCGACACACATCGACGCCTTTCAACTCCGCTTCTGACGCCTTTCAACTCCACCCCGACGTCGCTTTGAACGACGGACCGTCGACTCGACCCTCAGTTCGGCTGCCCGCACTCCGCCGACCCCAAATCCAACCGCGCGGGCACGGGCGGTCCGCCCGGCGGGTCAAGCTTCGAGACCCCGACCGGCGAGACGGTCAAACGCGACGGCGGCGGGAACATCCCCGATGAGTTCATCGACAAGACCTCGAACAAGCCGGGGACGCTGTCGATGGCGAACACGGGGCAGCCGAACAGCGGCGGATCGCAGGCGAGAAATTATATAATTTCGCTCCCCGCGTCGCGTCTCCCCTCCCCTCGCTCGGTTCGGTTCGAACCGGTTCGAACCCATCGCGCGGTTCGGTTTCAACGCCGCTCGCTCGACCGCGCGTCGCCTCGCCGACCCCCCTTCCCCGGTCTATACACTGGTTCCCATACGACCGCGTTCGCGTGGTGAACGCCGTTCCTTAAGGACTTTTCCCGGCGCATCTCTCCGCCCATCACCCCTCGCTTTCAATCCCCGACCGCGACGCCTTTCAACTCCATATCTGACGCCTTTCAACTCCACCCCGCCCCGTCCCGTCGATCGCAGTTTTTCATCAACACGGTGCATAACGACTTTCTGGACTGGTTCGGCCCCGGCCAATCGAAGCACCCCGTCTTCGGCGCGGTGATCAGCGGCATGGACGTCGTGGAGAAGATCGGGAAGACGAAGACCGACCGCGGCGACGCCCCGGTGACGCCCGTGAAGATGAACTCGCTCAAGGTCAAGTGAAGCGACACGGACGCGACATAATATCCAACTGACGAATGTATGAAACTATAATCAGATTCCGTCGCCCGAAGACCGTCCGACCGCTCGGCCTCTCCGTCACTTCTTGCCCTTCTTCCCGCCAGCTGACATCTTGACCTTGATCGCGTCGTGTTCCCTCATCTCCGTCGGCTCCGCGCCCGCGTCCGCCATCTCGACGTCGCCGCCGCCCCCTCCCCCTCCCCCCGCGCCGACGCCGACGCCGACGCCGTCCGCGAGCTCCCTCGAGTCCTCCAACGCCGTCAAGTCGTCTCGGGATCGTTCCATACGAGCGAACGTCGTGGTGGAGTTGAAAGGCGTCAGAAGCGGAGTTGAAAGGCGTCGAAGGCGGGCATTGAAAGCAAGGGACCCTGGGCGGAGAGACACGCCGGGCAAAGTCCTTAAGGAACGGCGTTCACCACGCCGACGCGGTCGTATGGGGACCAGTGTAAGGAGAACGCACCTCGCCGCCCTTCCTCCCCGATCAGCACCCCGCCCGGCCTGGGGAAATACTGCACGTGCGCGCCGAGGAGGTTATCGTCCTGCGGGACGTGGATCCCCGGTCGGTTGGACAGCTCCGGCAGCGGGATCGCGTTCAGCGCCGCCGCGCGGTCGCGCATGTCCTCCACCGACGCGGGCGCGTGAAACTCGCGCATCAGCTTCGTCTCGACGGCGAGCTTGACGTCGTCCACGTTCACCTCCGCGCCGCCGCGGTGCTTCGTGTACGCCACGCTGTCGCTCAGCACTTGCGAGGTGTAGCCTGCGCGGTGGACGGGAGGGAACGACGCGTTCGAGGTCAGTCAGCGCGGCGGGAGGAGGAGGGGACGCGCGACGACGCGACGCCATGCCGCGAAGAGGAGAACGAATCAACCCTAAGCGCGCGAGCGCGCGAAGACGACAGATCGGCTCGATCGATCTAGCGGACGCACGGTGGATGAACTCCATGAGCATGTTCACGACGCGCGGCTCCCACTCGGTGACGCCCTGGGGGAGGGTGGAGACGTCAGCGGGCGCGGAGGACGTTCGGCGGACGACGGCGCGATGGACGACGGACGGATCGAGGAAGAGCGAACGACGGAGGCGAACGCGTCGTCGACGGGACGACCGGCGGGGAGGGCGCACCATGGACCGAAGGACGTTGATCACGACCGCGGCGTCGCGCGGCATCTTTCCCTCCGCGGCCCTGACCTCCGCGTTCGTGGACGCCGCGGCCGCGGCGGCGGCCGCGATGACCGTCTTGCTCACCGGCATGACGCCCGGGGCGACGCGCGCGGCGCGGGCGGATTGTGAAGATCGACGTGCCGTGAGCGTGATGCGCAAACGATTTTCGGTTTGGTTTTCGCTGAAATTATTTGTCGCTCTCGCTCAGCTCCTCCTCTCTCCTCTCTCTCCTCTCGCTCTCACTTCTTCTCGCCGTAATCCCGCGCGCCGAATATCGTGCTCCCCACGCGCACGTTATCGCTCCCCATCGATATCGCGCTCTCGTAATCCCCGCTCATGCCCATCGACAGCTCCACCTCGGTCGCGTCCAAACCCAACGCGTCGCACACGTCGTCGCGCGTCTTCGGGTCGTTCCATACGAGCGAACGTCGGGGTGGAGTTCATAGGCGTCAGAAGCGGAGTTGAAAGGCGTGGAGGGCGGGGATTGAAAGCGAGGGACCCTGGGCGGAGAGACACGACGGGCAAAGTCCTTAAGAAACGGCGTTCACCACGCCGACGGGGTCGTACGGGGACCAGTGTACAGAACGCGCCTTCGCGAGCAGCTCAAAGTTCTCCGGCCGCGACGTGTAGTCCGGCATGCCGATCGTCATGAGCCCTCTGAACGCGAGCGCGGGAGCGCACTCGTTCACGATGTGACTCGCGAGCGCCGTCGCGGCGTTCGGCTCGACGCCGTGCTTGGACGCCTCCCCGGACGTGTTCACCTGACGAGCGACGAGCGGGGAAGGGATCGGATCGGATCGGATCGGATCGGATCAGTCGGCGAAGGAGGATGGACGGACGAGCGCGGCGAGGGTGCGACGCGCGAGAGGGAGGGGCGAACGCGCGTCGAGCGTCGTTTTCGAGAGACACGACGGCAAAAGTCCTTAAGGATCGGCGTTCACCACGGCGACGGGGTCGTATGGGGACCAGTGTGAGATAGAACGCGCCTGCACCATGACGCCGAGCGGCTCGACGCGGCCCGCCTCGACGCACGCGTCCGCGAGCCGGTTCGCGAGCTTGACGCTGTCCACGGTCTCGATCATCGCCAACCCCGGAACCGCTTTCACGAGCGTCTTCGCCTTGTTCGACTGCAGGTGCCCGATGAAGTGCCAACGCGTGTCCGGCGGCATCGCGGGCGACTTCTCCGTCAGCTCCTGCGCGTAGTTCTCCCCGAAGACTCTGTGGCCCGCGTCGTAGCACTCGCGGAGCTGCTCCACCGGCTTCGTCTTCCCGACCGCGACGAGGCGCGCGGGCGTGGATCGTCCCGCGCGCGCGGAGGCGGCGGCGACTTTTTGGACCACCTCCGCGAGGTGCTTCGCCGTCATGCCGGCGGGAGGGACCGAGGATGCCGAGCCTCCGCCTTCCGCCCCGGTCGCGCCCGCGCTCATCAAGCGCGTGACGACGACGGCTCGCCGCGCTCTCGAGCCGCGGCGCGCGCGGGGCGACGCGATCGACGCGACGCCGCTGCGACGGAGCGAGGAGGTCGGAGTCGTCGCGCGCGTCGGGGAGGGGCGCGAGGAGCGAGGAGGGCGCGCGCGCGACGCCTCGGCGACGAGCGGCGGCGACGCGCGGAGTGATGGCGAGGGGCGCGTTTTCGGTGAACACGTCGCAACACGTCACCGCGAACCGCGAGTCTTGTCGCGTCGAAGATTCTTCTTCGAGAGGATAGATCTGAGCGTCCGCGGCGTCACAACACGCCTCCGCGTCGCGGAAACGATGCTGCTTCACACGGCACGCCGCGCGTGGAGCGCGGCGTCGGTCGCGCGCGCGCGCGTCGACGGCGGACGCGCGCTCGTCGGAGCAGGCGCGTCGCGCGCCCGTCGCGTCCCGCGTCGATGTTTTTTCAGCCAGATTCGCTCGGACGAGACTTTTTTCCCTCGCCTCGCGCGCGGCCCGCGCGCGCCCTCGTCGTCCTCCGCCCCCTCTGAGGTCTCCTCGAACCCCCCTCTTCCCCAACCTCCGCGTCCTCCGCGCCAGGCGCCTTTCCGCCCGTCGCCTCGCGTCTCGCCGCGCCGCCGCGCCCGTCGGGCGGAATCTCGCGAGGCGGACGCGGGCTGTTCGGCGGCGTCGACGCGCCCCCGCGAGATCCGCGCGCGCAGACGTCCTTCCTGCGCGACCTGAACGCGGAGGGCGCGCCGGGGGCGCGCCGCGTCGTCGAGCTTTACGAGCGCGGTGACGTCGCCGCGTCCGAGTCCAACCTGGCGGAGTACCTCCGCGCGCTCGTGCAGGCGGACAGCCTGAACGAGTCCGCGCTGCTCAAGGCGCGTTCTCCTATTCACACCGGTCCCCATACGACCGCGTCGGCGTGGTGAACGCCGTTTCTTAAGGACTTTTCCCGGCGTCTCTCTTCTCCCAGGGTCCCACGCTTTCAATCCCCGCCCTCGACGCCTTCCAACTCCGCTTCTGACGCCTTTCAACTCCACCCCGACGTTCGCTCATATGGAACGGCCCTCAAGACGCTGCAAGCTGGCGCGTCGTCGTCGACGGCGGCGGGAGGCGGTGGAGGCTGGGGAGGAGGGGAGGGTGTCCCCGCCGCGGCGCGCGCCATCACCGGCCAGGCGTCGGACGCGTCCGGAGGCGTCCTCGGGACGGCGCAGTCGCCGGTGTACACGCAACACCTCGAGCCGACGTTTTGGGCGCAGGCATGGCGGACGATTCGAACGCTCGGCGTCGCCTTCGTCGTCATCAGCGGCGTCGGCGCGCTCGTCGGCGACGCCGGTCCGGGCGGCGGCGGCGGCATCAGCCGCGGGCTTCTCGGCGGCGACGCGGTGAAGCCGTCGACAGAGCGCGGCACCACGTTCGCGGACGTCAAGGGCGTGGACGAGGCCAAGGGGGAGCTCGTCGAGATCGTCGAGGTGCGTTCTATCTCACACTGGTCCCCGTACGACCGCGTCGGCGTGGTGAACGCCGATCCTTAAGGACTTTTCCCGGCGCGTCTCTCCGCCCAGGGTCCCTCGCTTTCAATCCCCGCCCTCGACGCCTTTCAACTCCGCTTCTGACGCCTTTGAACTCCACCCCGACGTCGCTTTGTATGGACCCTCGACCCTCAGTACCTTCGCGAGCCTTCGAAGTTTACGCGTCTGGGCGGGAAGCTCCCGAAGGGGGTCCTGCTCGTCGGGCCGCCGGGGACGGGGAAGACGATGCTCGCGCGCGCTGTCGCGGGCGAGGCGGGCGTGCCGTTCTTCTACACGAGCGGGAGCGAGTTCGAGGAGATGTTCGTCGGCGTCGGCGCGAGACGCGTGCGGGACTTGTTCAAAGCGGCGAAACAAAACGCGCCGTGCATAATTTTCATCGACGAGATCGACGCCGTCGGGAGCGCGAGGAACCCGAAGGACCAGCAGAACACGCGCATGACGCTGAACCAGCTCCTTACGGAACTCGATGGGTTCAAAAAGAACGAGGGCGTCATCGTCCTCGCCGCGACCAACACCCCAGACAGTCTGGACAAGGCGCTCGTGCGTCCCGGCCGGTTCGATCGCACCGTCGCGGTTCCCAACCCGGACGTCGACGGCCGCGCGCAGATCCTTCAGGTCCACGGTGAGGGGATCAAGATCTCGAACATCGTGGACTGGGAGGTGATCGCGCGCGGAACCCCCGGGTTCAGCGGCGCGGACCTGGCGAACCTGGTGAACATCGCGGCGTTGAAAGCCGCGCTCGACGGTTTAGCCGAGGTGAGCATGACGCAGCTCGAGTTCGCGAAGGACCGCATCCTCATGGGCGCGGAGCGCAAGGTGCGTTCTATACACTGGTCCCCATACGACCGCGTCGGCGTGGTGAACGCCGTTCCTTAAGGACTTTTGCCGTCGTCTCTCTCCGCCCACACCACGGTTTCAATCCCCGCCCTCGGCGCCTTTCAACTCCAACTGACGCCTTTCAACTCCATCCCGACATTCGCGTGTATGGAACGGCCCTAAGTCCGCGGTCGTCGCGGAAGAGAACAGGAGGCTGACCGCGTACCACGAGGGCGGGCACGCGCTCGTCGCGCTGTTCACGGAGGGCGCGCGGCCGATACACAAGGCGACGATCGTCCCGAGGGGGCAGTCGCTCGGCATGGTGATGCAGCTCCCGGAGAAGGACGAGCTGAACCTCACGAAGAAGCAGGTGCGTTCTGTACACTGGTCCCCATACGACCGCGTTGGCGGGGTGAACGCCGATCCTTAAGGACTTTTGCCGGCGTTTCTCTGAGCCCATCCCTCGCTTTCAATCCCCGCCCGCGACGCCTTTCAACTCCGCTTCTGACGCCTTTGAACTCCACCTTTGAACTCCAGCTCCTCGCGATGTTGGACGTCGCGATGGCGGGAAGAGTCGCGGAGGAGCTCATCTTCGGCGCGGACGAGATCACCACGGGCGCGTCGTCGGATTTGAGGCAAGCGACGCGGCTGGCGCGCGAGATGGTGACCAAGTACGGCTTCTCCGACGTCGTCGGGTTGGCGTCCGCGGAGTACGGCGAGTACGGATTGTCGCAAGACACGCGGACGCGCGTGGAGGACGAGGTGAAGAGGCTGCTGAGCGAGGCGAACGCGCGCGCGACGGCGATGCTGAAGAAGCACGAGAAGGAGCTGCACGCGCTCGCGAAGACGCTGTTGGAGCGCGAGACGCTCACGGGCGCGGAGTTGAGGCGGTTGGTGAAGCTTCCCGCGCGGAGCGGCGACGCGAGCTTCGCGGAGCCCGAGGGCCCGCGGTCGGTTGCGGCGAAGAAGGCGAATAAAAAATCTGGCGGATGGGGCACTCGCGCGAAGAGCGAGGATGGCGAGGACGACTCTCAGAAGTCGTCGAATTCGTCCGGGTCGTCGTCTGGCGGCGGCGCGGGCGAGAGCGCGCGCTCACAGACAGCAGTCGCGAGGACGCAAGAGGAGTTCGTGTGCGTTGGCGCCCGACCCCTGCCGTGACCATCGTCCCTGCCGACGGGATGGCGAGCGTTAGAAGCTACGGTAGAAAGGGGGTTAGGGAAAAAGGGGGGGGGGGGTGACGCACGCGTTCCCTGGTAGGCGTTCGTCTTCCTCGAGCTCGCGCAGGACGGCGCGGACGCGCTCCGCAAGGCCGACGTGCGCGTGG
>Ga0181559_10005373_pt1 | contig 12262 bp, 12 predicted proteins | sample 011ome_21_FD_133752 | JGI IMG/M metagenome (GOLD analysis project Ga0181559, IMG submission 133752) | Coastal salt marsh microbial communities from the Groves Creek Marsh, Skidaway Island, Georgia - 011508AT metaG (megahit assembly) | ecosystem: Environmental > Aquatic > Marine > Intertidal...
AATTAACGGACAGCTTTGCCATGTCGCCAGCGGCGGCGGTCAGCGGCTGGTATTTTTCGCATCCGGACAGCCGCTATTTTGGGATCGGCAAAATAGACCAAGACCAATTAGCCGACTACGCTTTGCGTAAGGGTATTGATCTGGAAAGCGCGACGAATTATCTGCGACCCACTCTGGCTGACTGAGCGACCAGCCAGAGCCTCAAGTTCTGCCCTAAGTGTTAGCGACCTGAGCTTTCGATATCGGACTAGAAGTCGAACGTAAACCCTGACACAAAGTGAATGGCAATGCCTAACGCAGCCGTGAACATGATCATGACAGCCCAAACATCGGCTTTCGTATCCGGCGACTCGTTAGTCTCTACTGGCAATTCTTCCTGGCTCATAGCAATTGATCTGCATGTGATAAAGCTGGGTATTTTATAGACAAAATTGGCTAGTGTGAAATAGACATCGATGCCGGGTGCTATTTTTCGCATAAGCTTATAAAACTTCGAACTTAGGCAGTGAATGTGCGCCCTGATAACCTGCGCGCTCCATCGCACGCCCCTATTTTATTGTATGTATCAGTACGACGAATTTGATCGTCAGTTTTTAACTGAACGAGTCGCCCATTACCGAGATCAGACAAATCGTTACCTTGCTGGCGAGCTCAGTGAAGAGGCCTTCCTACAGCTACGCTTGCGCAATGGACTGTATGTACAGCGCCTCGCGCCAATGCTTCGCGTTGCTGTCCCGTACGGCACGCTATCCGCGAATCAGCTGCGTTGTCTCGCTCACATTGCCCGTGCCTACGATCGAGGGTATGGGCATTTGAGTACGCGGCAAAATATTCAATTTAACTGGCCTGAATTGTCAGAGGTACCGGATATTTTAGAGCAATTGGCCTCGGTGGATATGCATGCTATTCAAACCAGCGGCAGCTGCATTAGAAATGTCACCACAGACGAATTCGCAGGCGCCGCAGCCGACGAAGTACTAGATCCGCGGCCCTACTGTGAAATTTTACGCCAATGGTCAACCAATCACCCCGAATTCGAATGGTTACCCAGAAAATTCAAAATCGCGGTTACCGGTGCCACCAACGATCGAGCAGCCATCGCCGTTCACGACATTGGCTTACGCGTCTATCGAGACAGCGCCGGGGAAGTGGTTTTCGACGTGTACGCCGGGGGCGGCCTAGGGCGGACTCCAGTGCTTGCTGCGCTTATCTATGAGGGCTTACCCGAGCAGCATCTGTTGAGCTACACCGAGTCGATCATGCGTGTCTATAACCGCTATGGCCGCCGGGACAATAAGTACAAAGCACGCATCAAGATCTTGGTGCGCGCAATGACCGCTGAGGGTTTCAAAGCGAGAGTCGAGGAGGACTGGGCCCACGTTAAGGACGGTAGCGCCAAACTCAACCCAGTTGACCTTGAACCGCTGAAAGCCGCCTTCGCGCCCCCACAATTACCCTCCTTAGACGACGATAGCGCAGGTATCGCTGAGCTACGGCTACAACATCCAGCCTTCAGCGAGTGGGTCCATCATAACGTAGTAGCCCATCAAAACCCCGGATACGCGGGTGTGACCCTATCAACTAAAGTGGCTGGAGTACCACCAGGCGATGTTTCCGATGTCCAGATGGATGCTGTCGCAGACTGGGCTGAGCGATTCAGCAGCAATGAGCTACGGATCAGTCATGAGCAGAATTTTGTATTGCCACATGTCCCCCGTACTGCGCTTTACGCCTTGTGGCAAAGCGCCACGGCGCACGGCTTAGGCGCGGCTAATTCTGGATTGCTGACTGACATGATTTGCTGTCCAGGCGGAGATTATTGCTCGCTCGCCAATGCCAAATCGATTCCTGTGGCCGAAGATATTGCGACAAAATTTGACGATTACGACTATCTGAATGATCTGGGTGACCTCGATCTAAACATCTCCGGGTGCATGAACGCTTGCGGCCATCACCACGTTGGCAACATTGGTATTCTTGGCGTCGACAAAAAGGGCCAGGAGTTTTATCAGATCTCGCTCGGTGGACACGCAGGACACTCTGGAGAGGACGCGGCATTAGGCCAAATTGTGGGTCCGTCTTTCGCACGTGACGAGGTCACTAACGTCGTCAGCACGATCTTAGACGTCTATCTGGAACAGCGTCATCCTGAAGAGAGTTTTTCGCATTGTTTTAAACGCATTGGCCTGAATCCATTCAAGGAGAAAGTGTATGTCGATAATCATTAGAGATCAGGATGGCCAGTGGCAGATCCAGACGGCCAGCGTCGTTCACGCATGGCAAACACCCGATGAATGGCAGTCGGGTCAACCGCTGCTGTTGACCGTCGATGCAGAACCAGATGCAGGATTCAAGGCGGCTAGCGCCATAGCCATTGATTTCCCCGCCTTCACCGATGGGCGCGGCCTGTCATTAGCGGTCCTGCTACGCACCCGAGTCGGCTTTAGCGGCGAACTGCGGGCAATGGGCGCAATCCATGAGGATGTTCTTCATTACATGGTGAGATGCGGCTTTGACGCGCTGGAGTTACCGTCAGACAGAGATATAGGCACGGCACTCACGCTGCTTTCCCCCTACAGCGGCCTGTATCAAAACTCAGTCAGTAACGCAGGCCCCATACAAAGCGGCCCTACGCCATTACAACGCTGGGCATGAGGCGTACAATCGGCGCACTGTAGACAAACGAGACACGCTCGGTATGCCCAGTCACGGCATCATTGAAACGTTCTTTCTTATATTTGCCGGCGCCGCGATTCTCTCCACCGCCGCCTTGTACACGCGCCAACCCATGCTGGTCGCGTACATTGTCTTAGGCTGCCTGTTGGGACCATTTGGCCTCAGTTTAGTCGATGATCCGAAGTTCCTTTCTGAAATTGCTGAGTTCGGCATTATCTTCCTGTTGTTCCTGGTCGGCCTCGATCTGCAGCCAGCGAAGCTCAAAAATATGGTGGGAGCTTCGATGGTCACCGCCCTGGGTACAACACTCATTTTCTTCACCCTAGGTTTCTCGGTGACCGCAGCCTTTGGGTTTACCGCCATGGAAGCCACCGTCGCAGGCATTGCAACGTGCTTCTCTTCGACTATTCTAGGCATCAAATTACTGCCCACTACAGCGCTACACCATCGCCATATCGGCGAAATCGTGGTGAGCCTGCTCTTAATTCAGGATCTGCTGGCGATATTGGCCATCATTGTGCTTACGGGGCTGAACAGTGCGACTGACGCCCTGCTAAGCAACGTCGCTTCTATACTGCTCGGGCTCCCAGTTTTGGCAACGATCGCCTGGATAGGGGTGCGCTTTGGGTTGCTGTACTTGATCAAAGCATTCGATGCGTTTCATGAATACATCTTTCTGTTGGCTATCGGTTGGTGCCTGGGTATCGCGTACCTTGGGGCCGTCTTTGGTTTTTCACTGGAAATAGGCGCATTTATGGCCGGTGTATCTTTGGCCACCAGCCCGATTGCACAATATATCGCCGAGAGCCTAAGGCCCTTGAGGGATTTTTTCCTCGTCCTATTTTTCTTCAGCGTGGGCGCAACATTAAACATATCTCTGCTGGACACCGTATGGGTTCCTGCACTGCTCATCGCGCTGATCATCATTGGGGTTAAACCCTACGTTTTTGCAGTTCTGCTCAAACTTCAGGGCAAGGAAAAAAAAGTGGCTTGGGAGGTGGGCTATCGGCTTGGCCAGGCTTCGGAATTTTCACTGCTGCTGAGTTACATCGCCATCGGGAGCCAACTCATCAGCAGCAGTGCCGGGCTGCTGATCCAGTTTTTCACTGTCATTACGCTGGTCATCAGCAGCTATTTCGTCATCTTTCGATACCCGAGCCCAATTGCGCCAAACCCGAAATTGCGGCGCGATTGATCGCTATAAGTGCACCACACCTCTACCGACCATTGCGCCCGCCAAAATGCGATCAATGGCACCAGAGAGGTCATCCAGGGTTAACTTTTCTTCTAAATCGCTGAAATCAACCTGCCATTCTCCCGCCAGCCGCGCCCAGATTCTGGTTTTTTCAGCCAGCGGCAACTCTACTGAATCGATCCCCAGAATGTTCACGTGGCGGAGGAGGAACGGGAGTACTGAACCTTGAAATTCAGCTCCGGCAACCAAACCACACGCCGCCAAACTACACCCGTAGCGCAAACTCTTCACGGCGTTAAATAAGATATCACCTCCCACGGTATCAACCACGCCCCCCCAACGTTCCGCGAGTAAAGGACGCGAGACACCTTCGGCTGCCTCTTCCCTGGTTAACAACTCGCTGGCGCCAAGACTCATGAGAAACTCGTGCTGTTCGGGCTTACCTGTTACTGCAGCCACTTCATAGCCCAGATGGGACAATAATTTGACCGCAACGGAGCCCACACCCCCCGTGGCACCAGTCACCAACACGGGACCGGACTCCGGCGTCATACCGGCAGTCTGTAATTTGTCGATACATTCTGCCGCGGTGAACCCAGCCGTCCCTAAAATCATCGCGCTGTGGGTAGTCAATCCAGCGGGCATCTTGACCACCCAGCCTGCAGGTACCCTGATGCGCTGAGAAAATCCACCCGGCGTGTTCATACCCAGATCAAAACCGATGACAATGACTTCATCACCCACTTGTATTTCCGCGCTCTCGCTGGCCAAAACGATACCAGCCGCATCAATACCAGGGGTATGGGGAAAATTTCTTGTCACACCAGGATTACCCGTCGCTGAAAGGCCATCTTTAAAATTGACTGACGAATAGCGCACATCAATCAACACCTCTCCGGCTGGCAGGTCGTCTACTTCTCTTTGAATAATCGACCGACTGAATCCCTGTTCATTTTTTTCAACCCAGAATGCTGAAAAACTCATCATCTCTCCTTTGCATAAAACTACTGAAAGCGCCCAACCAAGCCGCTGTGCCTGCCACGTAATGCGCCCATCAAATTATCGTACTAGACCTCAAATCGCTGTCTCATTGCTCCCAGCGCAACCTCAGCCTATCGTCGCCATGCCGTGAATATCTCAACAGCGGAATCGAGCAGCGTATTGACCTTACCCAACAGCTTATCAATCGGTTTAACATGTTCAGTCCACTTCACCTCATAGACCTCGTGTTCGGCGCACATTTGCATGAGATACTCATCACTCGTCGACAACTCGTCGATGAGGCCTAAATCCAACGCGCGCGTACCGTACCAAGCTTCACCTGTCGCTACTTTATCCAGGTCCAATTGCGGGCGGTTATCTTTTACGAACTCTTGGAACAACGCATGGACATCTTCCAATTCCTCAGTGAATTTTTGCCGCCCTTCTTCGGTGTTCTCGCCCAAAAATGTTAACGTTCGCTTATGCTTACCTGCCGTAATGACGTCGACATCCACGTCATTCTTCTTCAACAACCGATGCACATTTGGCACCTGAGCGACAACCCCTATTGAACCCACCAGCGCAAATGGTGCGGCGAGAACGCGGTTAGCCACCGCAGCCATCAGGTAACCTCCACTTGCGGCCACCATATCAACCACTGCAGTAAGGGGAATACCCCGCTGCCGAATGCGCATCAATTGTGAAGCTGCTAAACCATAACTGTGCACCATCCCGCCGGGACTCTCTAAGCAAACGACCACCTCGTCGTTCGGCGTTGCCATCGTCAGAATCGCCGTGACTTCCAGTCGCAGATTATCCACATGACTGGCTTTCACATCCCCATCAAAGTGCACAACGTAGACCCGGCCGGATTCTCCTGGCTTATCCTCTGCAGGGACCTCACTCGTATCGAGTTCAGCCTCCCCTTTTGTAGCGCCAACATCTTCGTTGGAAGTTGATGCGCCAGTCCCTCGCTTGCGTTTTTCTTTGAGCGCCTGACTCATGGCCTTTTGGCTCTGGGCGTCCGCTTTGGCCTCTTGCTTATGCTGTTTTTTGACCGCATCTACAGGCAGTAAACTGCCTTCCATAGCGTAGCGCAGGCTGCGCAAGCGATCGTTGATCTTGGTGATACGCAGATGCCCGCGGTCACCTGAGTCGGCCTGCCGAGCACCTTGAGCGACCAGCGCAGAAATAATGATCAGCACCGCCGCCACTACAGTCACAATTTCGGCGAGAAAGCTCAGATATTCAAAAACATAGGTCATGATGCGCCAGCGTCGGTTCAAACAGCGCGCTACTGTAATACACGAGATGACTGATGAATAGCATCTTGACTGTGTTCACCAAGTCGCCTACAAAGCGCTCCATGAGCGAACTAAATCAATTCTTGCGCGAACGCTTCAACCGCCCACTGGCGGGGGACCTGGACGCCATTATCGAATTCCAATGCCAAAGCGAGCGCGCCTGTTTCCAAATCCATGACGGAGAGCTCACGCTGTTGTGCGAAACCCTTGGCAACCCTGCCCCCGAGCTCGTGCTTTTCTTCCCGGACGTGGCGACAGCACAGGCAATTGTTGATGGGCACGTAAGTCCGATCGATGCGTTCATGCGCGGGCACATCCGCAGCAACGGTCACATCATTTGGGTCTTTCAAACCTTGGCGGCTTTTTCAAACCCACCGAACCCAGACCTGTCCTCCGCCAATAAGTAACCCGAATTGCCTTGTCGCTCAGCTGCCCAACGCCGTTTACGGCTTTTCCTATACTCGAGGTCCTACAACCCAAGTCCTGCAACCCAAGTCCTGCAACCCGGGCTAAAGCGACCGTAAACGCTTAATGATTATTCTTCTGCCGCTGCAGAAACTCCTCAATCAGCCACCCTGAAATGGCCGTTTTCGGGGGAATTTGAGGCAGGTTATCACTTTGGAACCATTGGGCATCAGCAATCTCTCCCTCCTGACAGACAATATCCCCGCTTTCATATTCGGCATGGAAGCCCAGCATGAGTGAGTTAGGGAAAGGCCAGCTTTGTGATCCGAAATATTCTAGATTCTTGACCCTGAGGCCTACTTCTTCGAACACTTCTCGATGCAGAGTTTGCTCTATAGACTCACCGACCTCAACGAACCCAGCAAGCGTGCTGTACATACCTGTCGGCCAGTTGGCGTTGCGTGCCAGAAGCATCTCTTCGCCCCGAGTCACGAGCACAATAATACTTGGGGACAGGCGTGGATAATTAATCAAGCGACAGGCTGGACAATGCTTGGCACGATCAGCAGCGTGGTCCTCCATACGTTCGCCACAGCGACCGCAGAACTGATGCGTGTCATGCCACTCAATAATTTGCTGCGCACGTCCAGCAAGGTAGAACAAGGATTGAGGTGTACGACCGAGTAGCGTCCGCAGCGCGGCCGTTTGAAAGCCTTGCGCCGGCTGACCACTTGCAGCTACCGCAAAACAGGGCCGATTTAGGTAGTGTCCTAAAAAGTGTTTGCTCGACACCTCCATATCAAACCATTGAAAATCATCGCGCGTGACCGGTTCAGGCATACCGCCAACGTTCTTCGTCACCAACTCTCCACGGGTGAACACAAAGTACCAAGCATCCCCATGATCAGCTTCCTGCGGGGCGATATGTCCAGATTCCAACTCATCAGGCTCATGGGGCCACATTATCCTCTCTCCTCAAAACGCCTAAACAGGCATAACAACACGATAAAGTAAGCAAAATATCACAACTAGGCTAACCCGAACTATACTCCAAGGCACATTAGCGGTTAGCATCTTGCCTTACTTATGAATATCACTTGTAGACTAGGACGTTTATGAAGGGCCTGACGATCAATGCGTTTGCTGAGAATTTTCTCGGTCAAGCGCCAGACTGGTATAAAACCACCATATTTGCATTTCTTGTCGCCAACCCCATTCTGCTATTGCTGACGGGGCCCTTCGTCACAGGATGGGTCTTGGTGCTTGAATTTATATTCACGCTCGCCATGGCATTACGTTGCTATCCATTGCAGCCGGGAGGTTTGTTAGCATTCGAGGCGGTCGTCATGGGCATGACGTCGCCCGAAACGGTCAAAGATGAAATTCTGGCTGCTTTCCCTGTCCTTTTATTGTTGATTTTCATGGTTGCGGGCATTTATTTCATGAAGGAACTACTGCTGTTCACCTTCACGAAGATATTGCTAAAAATACAGTCTAAGATGCTCATTTCATTGATGTTTTCTTTTGTAGCAGCCATCTTATCGGCATTTCTGGATGCGCTTACCGTCACCGCGGTTGTCATTTCAGTAGCCGTTGGGTTCTACTCGGTCTACCACCGCGTGGCTTCTGGTAAAGAGTTTCGTGACGAGCATGAATATGGACAGGACGGCAGCATCCAAGAGCTGCATCGGGAGGATCTCGACCATTTTCGCGGTTTCCTACGCAATCTGTTGATGCACGCGGCCGTGGGCACCGCTCTGGGCGGAGTCTGTACAACAGTTGGCGAACCACAAAACCTGCTGATCGCAAGTTACACTGGCTGGAATTTCGTCGAGTTTTTCCTTCGCATGGCACCCATCACTATGCCTGTGCTCGCAGTCGGTCTCACCACGTGCGTCCTCCTAGAACAGTTGAAATGGTTTGGTTACGGCGAACAGTTACCCTCTCGGGTGCGCGATATTCTGTTAGATTTCGACGCCCACGAGGCCTCCCATCGAACAGATCGAGATCGGGCCCGCCTGGTCGTGCAGGCTGTGGCCGCCATTTTTCTGTGCTTCGCGCTCGCCTTTCACGTCGCCGAGGTCGGCATCATCGGATTGACGATTATCGTGTTGCAAACTGCATTTAACGGCGTGATCGAAGAACACCAACTCGGGCATGCGTTTGAAGAAGCTTTACCGTTCACCGCACTGCTGGTTGTCTTCTTTGGCATTGTCGGCGTCATTCACGAGCAACACCTGTTCAGTCCTGTGATCGCTTGGGTTTTGTCTTTACCGATCGAAGACCAGCCAGGCATGTTCTACATTGCCAACGGACTATTGTCGGCAATCAGCGATAACGTTTTTGTTGCAACAGTTTATATCGGCGAAGTTAAAGCCGCTTTTGACAGCAATACAATTACCCGTGAGCATTTTGATGCACTGGCTGTCGCAATCAACACTGGCACCAATATACCCAGTGTTGCGACTCCGAATGGTCAGGCGGCCTTTCTTTTCCTACTGACCTCGTCAATCGCACCTTTGGTTAGGTTGTCGTACATGCGTATGGTGGTCATGGCCGCGCCCTATACCGTCACGATGGGCATAACCGGTTGGCTCTGCGTCCAGTACGTACTTTGAATCTAAGTGGGATTGCGCCACAACGGCGGTTGCCCACTCTTTTCTTCTAAGAGGTCGAGGAATGCTTCATGCGCGAGGCATTCCTCGGCACTTGCGCTGATTATCTTAAGGCCTTCATGGGCCACACCAACGCTCATCGTCGCTACTTCGTTCATCTCATCACGCGCCTTTGTGCGATCGTCAGCGCCACCAGCAAACAGTTGCGTTTGTCCACCGGTCATCAGTAAATATACGTCAGCGAGGATTTCCGCATCTAGCAACGCACCGTGTAGCTCACGCTGAGAATTATCAACCTGATAACGGCGACATAACGCATCCAGATTATTTTTCTGACCCGGATGCTTGCGGCGCGCCAACGCCAGACTGTCTGTCACCGTGCAAATGTCACGGGTCTTGGGTGCACCCGAGATCTTTCGAAATTCATGGTCCATAAACGCAACATCGAACGCGGCATTGTGCATAACCAGTTCAGCGCCATCCAGAAAAGCGACTAACTCTTCCCAGATTTCAGCAAACACCGGTTTGTCGCTCAAAAATTGTCGACTGATCCCGTGAACCTCGAACGCCCCATCGTCAATATCTCTTTCCGGATTGATATATTTGTGCCAATGTCGACCGGTTAACTTTCGGTTGACCATTTCTACACCACCAATCTCGATGATGCGATGCCCTGCTTCAGGTTCTAACCCCGTGGTTTCTGTGTCTAAAACAATCTGTCTCACCCGTTAGCCCCCCTCATCATGGCATCAATCGCATCATTGGCAGCTTGATCAACTCTTTCGTTCTCGATATGTCCGCTGTGACCCTTAACCCAGTGCCACTGCACCTCATGTTCCGCAATTGCAGCGTCGAGTTGTTGCCACAAATCTTGATTCTTGACGGCCTTTTTTGCCGCGGTCCGCCATCCGTTTTTCTTCCAACCGTGAATCCACTGGGTTATACCCTGGCGCACGTATTGCGAATCGGTTGTCAGGGTGACCCGGCTGGCAATATTTAACGACTGCAATGCTTTGATCGCAGCCATTAACTCCATTCGATTGTTCGTGGTATTTTCTTCACTCCCTTTGATCACCTTTTCGGTCTGACCATATCGCAAAAGTGCAGCCCAGCCCCCAGGACCCGGATTGCCGCGACAAGCACCGTCAGTGAATATATCAACTACGGGTTCGTTCAAGATTTAGAGTTCCGCCAGCTGGAGACCGTAGGGTAAGCGACCGGTGCCAACTGTCGTCTTCCACGTTGTGCATTCCAGCTCGGGCGCATGGAGGCAGCTTGTTTGGTTGCACTGACAACGATCACCGCTCCAAACGGTATGGTGCTGCGGACGAAGCCTGGGTTACCCCGGCGCCGCCAAAAAGAGTTGTCCAATTTGTCCAGTATCGATTGTATCGGCAGGTTAAAACCAGCATAGGTAGGCTGAAAGTCTAGTTCAAATCCCAATAACGTCAGCCAGTCAAATAGTCTGAGCGGATTAATTAACTGCTGCTCGGACAGAGCATCGGCTAAGAATCGCGCATATAGACGACGCATGCCAATTAGGCTTAATGGGTTAAAACCACAGATAATCAGGCGCCCCCCCGGCGCAAGCACTCGTGTTATCTCCCGCAGTGCAATTCTCGCATCGTGCGTATTTTCCAGCGCGTGATGCAGAACAATTCCATCTAATGAGTTACTGCGCAAAGGCAGTGCTTCCATTTTTGCCGCTAATCTAGGCTCAAATTTAGCTGCACCACCTGTCTGTTGCTCGAGGTAAACCACATGACGAACCATGCTGTTCTGGACTCGGGTGACGCTATCCGAATGACTCCCTACCCACAGCACAGTATCTCCATGAAGGCGCCGCAGAAAGGGAGCCATGACTTCTGCTTCCAGCAACAGCGTTTGCGCACCCAGGGGGCTACTCCAGAATTTATGGGTCTGTTGATTCGCTTTGGCCCTGTCAGTTGGCTGGTCGATGGCTATCTCTCGATGATTTTGCCGAAGCTGGCAATGTAAGCCACTGCGAAACTAAGAGCAACTATCGACTTACGGTTTCACATTTGTAGAAAAAAAACAGCAGGGTTGCGCACGCGCATGTGCCCGCAGATGGCTCCTCAAACTCAGATCAGGCGTAGGCCAGATGGCCGGGCGACTAAAAGGCCTAGACGCACAACTTGTAACCACACTAAACTACTCCTGCTGACGAGCACGCCGACCTTGAGAAGTCAGGCGCAGGCGGCAACGCCGCACCAGTCAACGGGCTTTTAACAACACAGTCTAGAAGAAAAGACCGCGAGTACGAGCGCACAATCGCGCTCAGCAGAGTGAAAAAGAAAAAAGACCAAAGTCACCAAAAATAAACACAAAAAAACACCTGCTAACGGAGAATATAAGACTCAACTAAGAGCCTCCTGCTGTGTTCGGATACATCCCTGTATTACGACGGCTCAACACGAGGATAACAGCCACCCCTCCAGCTCATCGAGCTGGTTTTGACGGAAAACGGAACATCGTGGATTACATCAAATTATTCACCGTGCTGAGCTGTATTGTACTTGCCGGCTGCAACAGCACCGCAGCCGATGGGCCTGCCACGCTACTCGTGGACAACGAAGCCGGCGCAGTTGAACCCGCTCGCCTAGACCACAACGCCGCGAGCCCTTCACAAGCTAGCCTGCCGTCAGAAGCAAGCGCAGATAGTAGCGACGCCTCGAGGGCAGAAGGATCTGTGGCTACAACGACGAGCAGCAATCACATTCAAGAATCAGCACTGCTAATCCATCCGGCACCGGGGCGAGAGTCAGCGCCAGCGGTTCCACCCGGCCACCCTTCAAGCACCACGGTGCACGCCCAAGGATTCGACACACCGTTAGCCAATACGCGTGATTTGTGGCGGTCCATGCGTTCTGAGATGCACTTAGAGCTTTTCTTAGAACAACAGCGGGTAAAGCAGGAGTTACGCTGGCTACAGCGTCATCCTGAATATCTACTGCGCTTACAAGCCCGCATGCAACGCTATCTGCCCTATATTTACCATCAGACTCGTCTGCGGGGATTACCCGCGGAACTGGCCTTGTTGCCGATCGTTGAAAGCGCGCTGGACA
>Ga0181559_10005374_pt1 | contig 12259 bp, 4 predicted proteins | sample 011ome_21_FD_133752 | JGI IMG/M metagenome (GOLD analysis project Ga0181559, IMG submission 133752) | Coastal salt marsh microbial communities from the Groves Creek Marsh, Skidaway Island, Georgia - 011508AT metaG (megahit assembly) | ecosystem: Environmental > Aquatic > Marine > Intertidal zone...
CGCGTCCAGCGACGCGCGCATCGAGAGCCACGTCGCGTCCGCCAGCAGAACCGCCATCGGGCCCAGGCCCGAGTTCTTCGCCGGAGTTCTCGCCGGAGCCGACTCGGGAGTCGGGAGCGCGCCCGACTCGGAGCCGCTCTCTGCTTGTGTCTCTCTGTGCGTGTCTGTGTCGCCTTCCACGGAAACCTCAGTCACGCGCGCCGCCGCCTCGAGCAGCGGCTGGAACGCGCGCGCGAAGGCGACGCGCGGCGCGGCGCCGACGGCGCGCGCGACGCCGTCGAGCACCGTCTCGTTCACCGTCAAAAGCGTGCTCCGCTCATCCGGCTCGAACACGGTTTGATCGCGCGAGGCGAACGCCACGCAAACGCTGAGCGCGCCCTTGGATTTCGGGTCGGGGCGCTCGACGACGTCAAGCAGCCTCCGCGCGTTGGCGTTGGCCATCGCCACGAGCGCCTCGGTGAGCATGTAGTCCGCCAGGCGCACCAGCGCGGGGAGCATCTGGCGTTCCTCCTCGACGCGCTTGTGTGCGCGCGCGCGCTCGTGGCGCTCGCGTTTCAGAGCGACCATGCTCTTGGTCTTCGAGACGAACGAGTCGATGCCGCCCGTCGCGGCGACGGCGGCGGACACCGCTTTGGCTTCGTCGGCGACGTCGCGCACCACGCGCTCCAGAATCTTGCGCGCCTTCTCCTGCGCCGCCTCCATCGCGGGAACCGCGACGTGCGTGAGCTGCGTGTCCTGTTTGTGTTTGAAGTCATCCAGCGTGTGCGTCACCAGCGGGTTGATCGTGATGGCCTGCGTCTCCCGCAGCTCGTCGCACAGCACGCCGATCTCGGCGACGGCGGGCGCGAACGTCGCGCGCGCGCGCGCCAGTTTGCGCTCGATCTTCGCCCGCACCAGCGCGTACATCTTGTACCGCACGTTCCCGCGCCAGAACGTGAACGCCTTCTTCGTGAGGTACTCGCGAAAAAAACGCATCTGGCGCATCAGCGCGAACACCGAGCCGTCCCGCATCCAGTCCCCGAGCGGCGTGAACTCGCCCCCGGCGCCCCCCGCGCGCACGAGCGTCGCGCCGGACGACGTCACCGTGTAGTGCTCGACGTCTTTGTTCTCGACGTGCTCCTTCGGCACCACCACCAGGTCGTACGGCGCGTACCCCGTGTTGGTCACGGGCGCGGGCACGCAGTAAAACACCTTGATGGGCGCGCCGAGCCCGTTGCGCACGTAGTACTCCACGATGTCCTCCGACGTCTTGATGAGCGCCTCGCCGGGCAGCATGTTTTTGATCTGCGCGGGCGTGGGGGCGGGGATGCCCCCGGACGAACGGGACGCGCGCGACGCCTCGCCGCCGCCGCGGGAGCCGTCCGAGGCTCTGTCCGGGGGGGTCCCGGTCCCGAGCGAGGCTCGGCCGGGCGTCCGGGGCGCGTCGCCCCGGACGTCGAAGCCGGAGGGCGACGACGGCGCGGACGCGCGCGACAGCTTGGCGGAGCGCGCGTCCGCCGAGGAGGGCGGACCGGACAATCGGGCGCCGAGCGCGCGGTCGCCCGTACCGCCCAGCGCGCGCCGTTGCTGCGACGCGCGCGGCTGCGTCTTGCCCAGCTCTCGTATGTCCGCGCCCGAGGCGCCGTACGCGTCCGCCGCGCCCAGCACGTCCTCGGGCGCGAACATGCGCGGTCGCGAGGAGCGCGATTTCATCGGACTGATCGTGCTCGGCGGAGGCTTCTCACCTGGCAAGCCCCGGTTGCGGGGCAGGTCCGTCTGCGCCACACCCCCATCCCTCGAGAGCCAGGACGGCGCGATGCGCACGAAGTTCGCGCCGTTCACGCCTAGCGCGGGACTCTCCGCGATGCTCGGCCGCGCCGGCCACTCCGCGCGCTCGTCCGCCAGACGCGACCGACGCGCGTCCCCGGCGGTCATCTCGTCAGTCGTCCACCCTTCGAGGTGTCAATCCAAACGATTCTTTCTGCCGCGCCACGTCCCGTCGACGCGCACCGCGAGACCGACGCGCGGGTCCGTTCGCGCGTGCCGCCGTGAGCCGGTGCCGCCGCGCCGACCACGAAGCCGCCGGATGCGCCTCGGCGACGTCCAAGCCGCGGCGAGCCGCGCGAGGATTCTGATCGGTGCCTTCTCCGATGAAGGAGGCGAGAGCTTCGACACGAAACGCAGAGCGAGTGGTCCGAGTGGAAAAAAAACCCAAATTTGGCACGAGCGCACCAGTGTGACTGCCCATTCCAAGTCGCGCGTGCGCTCGCGAAATCTCTATTGCTTGGTCCGATCCCAAACCTTACGGAAAACGTCACCCCGGGGCGACGCGCAGCATCGCCTCCAGGTCGAGCATCCCCCCGCCCCCCCCGACTTCCTCGCGCCCGTCGTCCCACGTCACCGCGGTGGCTGTGGTGGTCAGCGCGCGCGCGACGTCGCTCGGTTTCGCGGTGGGGTACTTCTCCAGGTACAGCGCCGCCGCGCCCGCCACCAGAGGCGCCGCCATCGACGTCCCGCTGCTCTTCTCGAACGCGTCGTCGCCGGCGTTCCACGCGCTGCGCACGCCGTGCCCCGGCGCGTACACCCGTACGACGTCGCCGTGGTTGCTGAACGGCGAGACGACGTCCGCGACGCACCGTTCGCTCGACGCGCCGCGCGAGCGAGCGGCTCGCGCGTCTTCCGCGTTCGTCTTCGTCTTCGTCTCCGCGTCGGGGTAACAGCTCGTGCTCCCGACGGCGACGGCGGCGCCGGCGCCGGCGGGGCTGGTGTCGCTCGCGTCGCGCGCTTCGTTGCCGGCGGCGACGATCACGGGCACGCCGTGCCGCTCGGCCATCTCGGCCACCGCGTCGTCCACCGCACCGGACCTCGGGCCGCCGAGGGACATCGAGACCACCGAGCGGCGACCGCCGTTTTCCGAAACGCGCGCGGCGATCCAATCGAGCGCCTCGAGGATGGACGAGCTCTTGCCCTTCCCGTCGCCGTCCAGGATGCGCACCGGGCGGAGCGTCGCGCACTTCGCGACGCCACTCGTCGACCCGAGCGCCGTGCCGGCGACGTGCGTCCCGTGCCCCGAGTCGTCGTGCACGTCCCCGGAAACCTCGGCGGAGGTCCCGGAACCGTCGCACGCGGACGGGGCGTCCACGAAGTTGGCGCCGCCGCCGACGCGACCGCGGAACTCGGAGTGGCTCGTCCGCGCGCCGGTGTCCACGACGAACACGTCCACGCCGCGCCCGCACAGGCACTCCGGCGCCGCGAACGCGCCGTCCAGCCGGGAACGCCTCGTCCCCGCCGCCCCCGCCGGCGCGGAGACGCGGTCCAGGTTCCACTGAGCGGCAGTCAGGGCGCCTTGCGCGAGCGCCGCGCAGCTCGCGCGCGGGCGGAGCGCGGCGGCGGCGGCGGTCGCCGGCGGGCGCGGGGCGGACAGACGCGGCGTCTTCTCGGAGTCTTCTCGCGCGTCGTACGCGGGTCTTCTTCGCGCGATGGTTCCGTTTTCAAAAAAAATCGAAAACGCCATCACCTCCGCGTCGAGCTCGACTTTTTCGATCTCGCCCGCGTGCGTCGCGCGAAAGCTTCGCTTCTCGGCGCGCGTCACTCCGCCGAGCACGGCGACGCGGAACCCCGGCGCGGCGGCGCGAAGCCGGGGAACGTTTCGGTTATTTCGTGACTGATATCGGGACCCCGTCTCGATTTCGCGCTTCAGCTCGAAGAAACGCGTGTCCGTCACGTTTTCGCGGAACCGGACGATGTACCGCCGGTCGAGCGAGGATGAGGACGAGGATGCTCGTTTCTTCGAGCCGCACTCGGGCTCGCGCCGGACGCCTCCCCCGACGAACCCCCGCGGGGCGTACTCGCGACCGAAGTCGCGCCCGCCCCCGAAATACGGAGACTGCCGCGCGGGTCCGACGGGAGCGACGGTTCCCGCCGCGGCGTTCGTTTCGGCGAAGCCGGTCGCGGTCGACCCCGGACCTCGGTCCGCTTTTTCCCGCGCGGACGGTGACCCGTCGGAAGGCGGGGAAAACGACGACGCTTCCTGGAAATCTTCCTGTTGGGGATCGGCGATGTCCTCGTTCATCGGCGCCGTCATCGAAGGCGTTTCCGGGGAAGACGTCCCCGCTTCCGCCTCAACTCCCGTCCCCGCTCCCGCGCCCACCGCCGAGACGCTCGCCGCGGGGACTTCCGTTTCCGCCGCGTCCGCGGTATCCGCCGGCGGACGCGACGCGGGGACGACCGCGGGGTCCGTCGCCGCGGCGTCGGATACGTACGCATCGGTGAGCGACGAGGTCGGCGTCGCATCGGGGAGGTCGGCGAACGGTTCCTCCGGGACGTCCCCGGGGACGTCGGCGTCCGAAGACGCGCCGTTCGTCGCGGCGGCGAGATCAGCCGCGAGACCGTCGTCAGTCTCCGGAACCGTCGCTCCGTCCGTCCCGACGGCGACGGCGAGATCGGCCGCGAGACCGTCGTCAGTCTCCGGAACCGTCGCTCCGTCCGTCCCGACGGCGACGGCGTCTCGCTCGCGGAAACGGGGGACGTCCTCGAGGACGTCGGTCGCGCTTTCGGTTTTTTCTCGCGAAGCGCCGACGCGAATCGCGGACTCCGTCTCGGACGCGCCGCCGCTCTCCGTCGTCGTTCGCGCCGCGGCCGCGTCCGCCGCCGCGCGGTCCGTCTGGTCCGCCTCTTCCGCCCGTCGTCCGTCGCGGCGCCGCACGTCGATTCGCGGAGACGCGCTTGTCGTGTCCGCGGCATCCGCCGAAGACGTCGAGGCGTCGGCGGAGGAAGCGAAGAGGTCAGCCGAGACTGCGGGGCGCGCCGTCTCGCGGACGGCGGGCGCCGCCTCGTCCGCGGTCGCGGCGAGCCCCGGACGCGCGCGCGCACGCGCCGCGGCGGCGCGCGGCGCGGTCTCGGCGGCGGCGGCGCCGACGGTCTGTGGCCGACGAGCCTCGTGGCGGATACCGGCCCCGAACTGGGGTGCGGACCTCTCCGCGGGTCTCGCCGGTCTCTCCGCGGCGCGCGCGCCAGCCCCGAGTCCCCCGCGCGTTTGCGCCGGGCGAGACGACGCGAAAGCTGGGCGCGCGCGGCCGTTGAACGAGACGCCGGCGCCGACACCGCGCGCGGCGGCGCGCGTGGCGGCGTTCACGCTGGAGCGCGCGCCCGCTTGCCGCGCGGATGGCACGCCTCGAGCGCGCGTCGCGCCCGCGCCGCGAGTCGAGACCCCGCGGGTGCTTCCCCCGAAACGTCTCGCTGCGTTCGACCGACCCGAGGAAGCGCTCCGCCTGCCCGCGCTGCTTCGCGCGTCGACGCGCGCGAGGCAGAGGAGCAGGACGAACACGACGAACCACGCGTGCGAGACGCGTCGTCGTCGTCGCATGGTCGCGGGGCGGGGTGGACGCCGCGCGGTGTGGCTCGAAGCGCCGCGGCGGCGTCCGAGAAACTCAAGAGACACGTGGACCGCTCTTCTTTCGCGAAACCGATATTTTAAAAGTATACTTTTACAAGGCACTGTCGGCCGTTCCGACGTTCGCGGCACAAGCGTCGACGCCGCTCAGCGACGCGCGCGGCGACGATGGAGCCGACGACCAACGAACGGACGAACGGGGGGGGGGTCGTGGGCTCCCTCGCCGCCGAACCCGAAGAGCCGCCCGCCGCGACGAAGGAGGGCGAAGGAGAGACCGAAAGAGTTTCTTCGGAACAGAAGGGCGAAGAAGAAGGCAAGGAAAAACCGCCCGAGCCCGAGAAGAAGAAACGCGGCCGACCGAAAGGTTCGAAGAACCGGCCCAAGGAGACGCTCCTTGGGCAGGAACTTCCGCCGAAGAAGGCCAAGAAGGCGGCACCCGAGAAGAAGGCGGCGCCCAAGAAGGCCAAGAAGGCGGCGCCCAAGAAGGCCAAGAAGGCGGCGAAAGCGAAAGCGGCGTAAAAAAAAAAAAATCGAGTGCGGCCTCAGGAGGCGGTTTTTTTTTGTAGAGTCCCGCGAAACGCGCCGAAAAAAACGTCGCGTCTCACGTCGTCGTCGGCGTCTTCTTCGTTCGAAAGACATGAATGAGGGATACACGATCGGTCTATCTTCGTCCATCTTCGTCACCATCATCAAAAGAAAAAAGCCCCTGAGGCTGAGGCTCACCCCCTCTTGACCCAGCGCGGCGTCCACTCTCCGTCCACGGATTTCGGGCCGTCGCGAGTCTCCGCGCCCGCGCCCGCCGCGCGGCGCAGGGGCTCAATCCTCGCCGCCGCCGAGTGCAGCGCGTGCGCCGCCGCCTCCGCGATTCTGTCCGCGCGCCCGCTCCCCGGCCCCGCGCTCTGCTCGCCCCCGAGCTCCGCGGCGTCCAGGAAGCGGTCCGTCGCGGCCTCCCACGAGAGCCGGTACCGGTCGCGCACGCTGAGCGGCGCCGGGTCGCTCGAGAGCGCCTTCTCGACGCATTTTGAAAACTCCCCCGGGCTCGAGTAGACGAGGCAGTTGGGGAACGTCGAGAAGAACGCGTTGGACGGGTGCTGCGCGACGATCGCGAACTTGCCCATCGCGAGCGCCTCCGCGGTGGTGGTCGCGACCACGTCCGACAACGAGGGGTTCACGAACACCTTGTAGTCGTGCATCTGGTCGGACGCGTGGTCGGCGCGGCCCTTGAACGTCAGCGGCAGACGTTTCGCCGCCGACGTGCTCGACACGTCCGAAAAGTCCTCGCCCGACCCGAACACGTCCAGCTCCAGCGGGAACGAAGCGCCAGACGCCGACGCGTTGTGCGTCTCGACACATTGAAGAAGCTCGTGGAAACCCTTGCCCCACACCACCTTGCCGAGGAAGTAGCACCCCTTGTTGAACACCTCGCGCGAAGGGTGGACCGCCTCGGGCGAAGGCGGCGATTCCGATTCCAATCTCTCGCTTCGCCGCCGCGCCGCGCGACGCTCGGCGCGCGCGCCGAGGGATGCGAGCGCCCTGCCGACGGTGCGGCCGACCACCTGCGCGGCGGCGGCGTCCGGGTCGGCCTCCGCCGCGCGCGCCTGCGCGGCCGCGGTGGCTTTCCTGCGCCCCACCTCCAGAAACACGGGCGAGACCCCGTGCACGTTCATCGTCTGGCTGCGCGGGAAGTCCTGCACGGCGTCCGAGAGCTTGATGATCTTGTGGCAGTGCATGCGCGACACCCACGAGTTGACAAAGCGCATCGCCGCCTCCTTCACCTCGCCGTGCTGTTCCAGGCGCGCGTACTCCAGGTAGTTCGTGTGCACCACCCCCACGACGTGCTCGAACGTGTCCGACCACCGGCCGCCGGAGTGGTACCAGTTGAGGTGCTCGGGCTCCTCCAGGATGGCGACGTCGCGGCGCTTCGGCGAGGTGATGTACGCGCTCACGTCGCCCACCGGGATGATGGAGTACTTGTCCGTGGCGTACCGCCCGGGGTAGAAGTCCAGCTTCATGTTCGTCGGCGAGAACCCGCACCGGTCCTGCACCCACTGCCGCACGTACGCCGCCTGCGCCTCGGGGGTTTGGAAAATCACCGAGGGGTGAATCAGCGCCTGCTCCGCGGGCGGGAGCCAAGGCACCACCAGCGTCACGTCGTGCGCGCCGCGCTTCGCGAGGTACGCCGCGCGCAGCAGCGGGTTCACCGCCGTGCCCGTCATCCACGGCAAAGACGCGGTGGTCACGATCGCGACGCTGCGTCCGGGGTCGCGCAGCGACTTTTTTTTCTTCCTGCCATCGATCGAGTCGATCGATGCGCGCTCGACCGGCGTTCGAGACGCGCGGATGTCCGTCGCTTCGTTCGAGAATCGCGAAGACGCGCGAGATTCCGCGTCCAAAGAAGATTCGCGGCGCGCGTCGTCGCGCGCCGTCGTCGTCGCCGCCGCAATCTCCGTCTCCGTCTCCGGAGTTTCCGTCTCCGGAGTTTCCGTCTCCGGAGTTTCCGTCTCCGGAGAGTCGTTCGCGTCCCCGTAAACGTCTCCCGCCATCTCCTCGATCCTGCGCTCCATCGCCTCCGCCGCCGCCTCAGCCTCGGCGAACTCCGACTCCGTCATCGACGCGGCGCGCGAGGAAGTGGACAGCTTGCCTCGCTCGCCTCGCGACTTGTTCTCGAGCGCCGCCGCCTCCGCCTTCTCGCGCGCGGCGGCCATCCACTCGCGCACGGCGGCGTTGCCGGCGTCCTGCACCTTGCTCAGGAGCTCGGAGGGCGCCATCGCGCGCCGGGGGGGGGCTTCGCCGCTCTTCGAAGAGGAAAAGGGCGTGGCGCCGATCTTCTCCTCGATCTTGCTCTCGATGGTGCGCAGCAAGTCGTCCAAGCTCGCGCCGCGCGGGAGCGGGAGCGGCGGCCGCGGCGGCGACCAGCGCCGCCGCGCGGCGCCGCTCGGGTCGCCCTTCTTTTCCGTCGCGCCGGTCTTGAGCGACTTGAACACGTCCCACTCGGGGAGCGCCACCTTCACACTACTGCGTAGCGGCTCGTCCGCCGCGCGCGCGCGCCGCACGCCGGTGGCGGCGGCGCTCATCCCGGTTTTCATCCCGCGGATCAGCGCGTTGTCCTCGGGGGCGAGGCGCGCGACGGTGTCCGCCATCTTCCGCGCCGGCTCACGCGCGAGCTCCACCAGGTGCGTCGCGCTCGGGATCTTAGGCACGGGCTCGCCGCCGCGCGCGGGAACGAAGCCCTGAGACGCCGTCAGGAGCCGCTGCCGCATCGCCGCGCGCGCGTCAGAGGCTCGGGTCTCCAGGTCTCGCGCGCGCGATTCCAAGTTGGCGCGCAGGTCGCGCACGGAGAACGCGGCGTCGCGCGCGTCCGCGGGGGGGGGGCGGGGGGGGGGGGACGTCATGGCCTCCCGCGTCGCCTCCGCGTCCGCGGCGAAGGCGGGGTTCGCGTTCCGCCCTCCGACACCGAAAGGGGGGGCGGAGCGTCGGCCCGCGACGAGACGCGAATCTGATTCGCGAAATCGACGGCCGAGCGCTCGAACGTTCGCACGCGCGGGTTCACGCCGCGCGGCGCTCGTGTCCGTCCGAGACGCGCGACCGCCGGCTTCTGTCGACGGCTTCCGCGCGGCGAAGCGGGCGCGCCGTTTTCGGAGACACGCGCGCGTCGCGGTGTGGCGTCCGCGGAACACGCTCGCCGAGCCCGCGCCCGTAGTCGTTGGGACGAGATAGTTTGGAAGCCGACTCCAGCTGGGCGAATCACGTCGCGTCATTTTCAGTTCGCGCGCTTTCGACCGCTGTTTTTCTGTTTTTCTCACCGGCGTTTCGCGGATTCGACCCACCTCGAGGTTTGACGAGCGGTCGGCCCATCCGAGAACCGAGATGCGCGGCAAGCCGGCAACACGCCGAAAACTCACCTCTCGACGAAACGTCGTGGTCGAGCGAGTCACCGCCGACAAGGTCCTCTGCGCTCCCAGAGTGACGCGCGTCGAGCGACGCGCGCCGCCACCTTCGACCTCACGCGTCGAGGTCGAAGCATCGCGTCTCGCGCCTCCCGCCGCCTCGCGAGCCGCGTCGCGAGCCGCGAGGTCACCTGACGGCGGGAAGGGAAGGCACACCACATTTTGAATCCGCGACGCACCTGACGCCGACCGGCGAGGTCCCGCGCGCGCACCATGGGGTTCCTGTCGAAGATCTACGAGCGCAGGGGGAAGGCGCAGCGCCAGGCGGGCTTTGGGGGATTCATGAACGGCGCGGAGGACGTCTCCGGCCAAGGCACGGGCGCCACGAGCGGGGGCTCACTCGCGGACCCGCCCGGATCTTCTCCCGCCGCTCGAGATTTCCAGGCGCGCGACGCGAGCGGTCCCGCGTCGGCGGTTCCGGGTGATCCGCAGCCGAAGCCGAGATCCACCTCGAGGAGCCGCGCGAGATCCAAGCCCGACCCGTTCGACTTCGAGACCTCGCGCGACGCCGCGGTGGAGGAGCCTCCGGTCTCGCCGTCCACGCGGTCCCCGCCGAGCCGCTCGAAGCCGAAGCCCGCGTCGCGCGGGGGCTCGCCGTCTCCATCCGGCGCGGCGCGGAACAAGCCATCCTCTTCCTGGTCCCCGGGGACGGCGTCCGCGTCGCCGTCGGGGTCCCCGGGGACGTTTGGCGCCGCGCGCGACGCCGTCCCGTCCCCCCGGGATGCCCCGGGGACGGGGGCGGGCCGCGGCTCCGCGGAGGCCGCCGCGGATCCGTTCCTGCCGACGCCGGGAAAGCGCCGGCGCGTGACCTTCGCCGAGGTGGACGCGTTCACGCTGGACGAGGAGGAGGACGAGGACGACGTGGACGTCCCCGCGCACGGCCGCCGGGACCGCGACCCGTTCGACTTCCCGGAGGACGGGGACGGGGACGTCTCCCTCGCGCCGCCGCCGGCGGCGACGACGACGGCTTCTCGAAGCCCGCGGCCGGCGTGGGGGGTCTTCGGGGGCTCGCCCGCGACCAGCCCGGAGGCGCGACCGAAGCACGGCGGTAAGAGCGCGGCGGACGACTCGGGTCTCGCGGCGCCGAGTCCCGAGTGGGCGAAGCGCGCGCCGGCGCCTTCGCGCTCGCGCTCGGCGTCGCCGATGGACGCCGACGCGACGCGAAGCGTCGAGAAGAAACGAAACGCCCCCAAACAGAAGCCTTTGCTTCCCGCGCACTTCCCGCACTCGCCGTCCGCGGCGATGGCCATGGCGTCTCCGAGCCCGCCCCCTCGCGGCGGCAACCCTAAACCCCGGGACGCGCTCCCCGAGTCCAGCGACGCGCTCGCCGCGCTGGACGAGGCGCAGTACGCGCTGAGCGGGCTGGGCGCGGACCAGCCGGAGGCTGGCCGTCTAGCGTGCGCGTCGTCGCTGGTGGCCATCGCCGCCGACGCGCGGCTCCGGCGCGCGCTCGCGCAGCACGGCCTGGCCCCGCGGATGTGCCGCGCCGCGCTGGACCTCTGCGCGTCCGTCTTGGGCGTACACGCGCGCGACGCCGCCGCCGCCGACGGCGGCGGCGTCATCGCGCGCGCGCTGGCGGCGGAGCGCCGGAGAGCCACGTCGCCCGCGCTGGGCGTGTCCGCGGCGGCGCTGCTGTACCTGTCCACGCTGGAGCTGCGCGCGGGCGAGGCGGCGGCGGCGTACGCGGGGCGCGACGTCGCCGGGATCCTCGCCGAGCTCATGCGCCGCTCGGACTTCAGCGCCGAGGAGGACGAAAGCGTGGATGACAAAAGCGAGCGCGGAGGCGCGCGGAGGCGGCTTCTCGGCGCGGATGACGAAGACGTCGGCGATGACAAAAACGAAACCGTCGGCAAGCGCGATGACAAAAACGGAAACGCGTCTTCTTCTTCTTTCGGGTTCGGCGCGCTCCTCGCGAACGGCGCCGAAACGAAGGCTCTGCGCACGACACGGGACGCGCTCAGGGGTCTGAAGTTCCTGCCGCACGAGTCCGTGGACGCGCCGACGCTCGCGCTCCTCGCCGCGCACCGCGCGCTGGCGCAGACGGAGCGCGCGGCGGCGCGCGCCTCGCAGCGCGAGGCGCGGCGGCGGTTCGAAGCCGAGAAGCGCGCGGAGGAGCGCGCCGCCGACGGACATCCAGCAGAGTTGGCGGATCACGACTCGAGTCCGAGTGAGGAGCGCGAGGCGAGGCGCGCGGAAGCCGAGGGGGACGAGGCTGCCATTCTCGGCTGGTCCGGCTTCAAGGAGTCGCTCGCCGCGAAAGGCGCCGTTCTGGAGACGGCGCGGCTGGCGGACGAAGCGGCGCGCGAGATTTGCCGGGCGGGCGCGCGCTGCTTCTCGCGGCGGGAAACGCACATCTCTTTGCAGACGGAAGACAAAAACGAAGGCTTCGAAGGCTTCGAAGACGACTCCGACTCGGCGCGCGCGTGTCGCGCGACGGCGCGCCTGTTCCGGTGCATGCGCGTGGTGGAGGCGGCGACGTTCGGGTCGCCCTCCTGCGCGGACGCGTGCGTCTCCGGGTCGCTCGCGCCCGCGCCGGAACTCTACACGAAACCCCCGCGGGAACCCCGCCTTTGTCTCGTCCCGATGCGCGTGAACGACGCCATCGCGAGCCCGGCGCCGAAGGAGCCCGGCGCGAAACCGTCCGCCGTCGGCGGCGCGGGGACGACGCGCGATACCGCGGGGACGAACGCGAGTCGGCGCGAGGCGGGCGACGAACAAGACGTCTTGCTCGCGGATGTCGTGCGCGACACGCGCGTGGACGGCATATAGCTCTCCCCGCGCGCGTCTCCCGACCCCGCCGACTCGGCGGCGCTTAGAAGCCGAGGCGCTGAACTCGGTGACGGCGGCGGGAGCACGGGTGCGAAGCGGCGCGCCGCCGAGGAGGAGGACGCGGCGGCGACGGCGAAGCGGTTCCGCACCGCCGAGGCGCTCCTGCTGACGC
>Ga0181559_10005379_pt1 | contig 12248 bp, 11 predicted proteins | sample 011ome_21_FD_133752 | JGI IMG/M metagenome (GOLD analysis project Ga0181559, IMG submission 133752) | Coastal salt marsh microbial communities from the Groves Creek Marsh, Skidaway Island, Georgia - 011508AT metaG (megahit assembly) | ecosystem: Environmental > Aquatic > Marine > Intertidal...
AGGATCGGCGTTCACCACGCCAACGCGGTCGTATGGGGACCAGTGTGCATGAGATAGAACGCACCTTTCGCCGCCGACGTCGCCGCGCGTTGGCGTTCAAACGTCAGTTCCGCGCGCGTCGTCTCCGCTTCGCCTCGGAGCCGCGCCGCGCTCGCCTCCGCCTCGGCCGCGCGCGCCTCCGCCGCCTCGCGTCGCCGCCGCTCGTCGGCCGCGCGGGCTTCGACGCGCGCGTCCGCGGCGTCCGCGCGCGCGATCGAGGCGGTCTCCGCGACGCGAGCTGAGGGTCGTTCCATACAAAGCGAAGTCGGGGTGGAGTTCAAAGGCGTCAGATGGAGTTGAAAGGCGCCGAGGTCGGGGATTGAAAGCGAGAGGTGGGCGGAGAGAAACGCCGGGCAAAGTCCTTGAGGATCGGCGTTCACCACGCGAACGCGGTCGTATGGGAACCAGTGTATAGAACGCGCCTGAATCGCGCGCGTCCTTCGCGTCCTTCGCCTCGCGCGTCGCCGCCTCAAACGCCGCCGCCGAAAGGCGCTCCGCGTCCGCGACCGCGGCGTCGGATCGCGTCGCGCGCGCCTCGGCCGCGTCCGCGCGAATTCGCGCCGCCGCGAGCGCCTCGCGGACGGTCGCCATCTCGAGCTCGAGCGCAGCGCGCGACGCCTCCGCGGCGCTCGCGTCTCTCCGCGCCGCGTCCGCGGCGTCGCGCGCGTCAGCCGTCGCCTTCGCGATCTTCGCCGCGGTCTCCGCGTCGCGCGCTTCGGCCGCCGCCACCGCGGCCGCGGCCGCTCGTGATGCTTCGCTCGCGCGCGTTTCAGTCTGCGCGCGCGTCGCGCGTAAGCGCGCGAGCTCGTCTTCCGTCGCGCGGCATTTCTTCGCCGCCGCGCAGGACGCGACTTCCAACCGCGACAGTTCCCGCTCCGCCGCGTCCGCGCGCCGCCGCTGCGCCTCCGCCGCCCTCGTCGCCTCCTTCGCCTCGACGCGATACCTCGACACCGCGTCCGCGAAGTTATCGCTCCACGCCTTGACGACTCTCGTCGACGCCGCCGCCGTCGCGTCCGCGCCCTCGATCACGTACGCCCGATCGGTCATCGCGCGCAACGCCGCGTCGACGTCGACGAACGCGGGATGAACCGTCGCGTCGTCGTCGTCGTCGTCGTCGCCGCCGTCGTCGTCGCGGTCCTCGCCGCCGAGCCCGTCGACCCCGACCCTACCACCGCGCCGCCTACCCCCCGCGACGAACACGTGCGCGCCGCCGTCGACGGCGTCCCTCGCGTCTCGCGACGCGACGGCGCCCTGCACGAACTCGATCCCGACCGCGTTCAAACGCGCCCTGTGGAGTTGAAAGGCGTCAGTTGAAGTTGAAAGCCGCCGAGGGTGGGTATTGAAAGCGAGGGATGGGCGGAGAGAGACGCCGGGAAAAGTCCTTAAGGATCGGCGTTCACCACGCGGACGCGGTCGTATGGGGACCAGTGTAAGGAAATCGCACCTCGCGCGGTCCACCGCGAGCGGCGGCATCGGCGTCAGGTTCAACACGCACATCGCGGGTTCGCCGCCGGGCGTGTTGAACGACGCCTCCATCGGCTCGTCGTCTCCTCGCAGGAGCTCGTCGAGCACGCGCGAAATGAACTCGCGCTCGGAGTCGCACATCGCGACCAAAAGCGGCGGTTTCGGCGGACTGGAGTTGAAAGGCGTCAGGTGGAGTTGAAAGGCGTCGAGGGCGGGTATTGAAACCGTGGGGTGGGCGGAGAGAGACGACGGGAAAAGTCCTTAAGGATCGGCGTTCACCACGCGAACGCGGTCGTATGGGGACCAGTGTATAGAACGCACTTCGCACGCGCGCGCGGCTCGGCGGCGGCGGCGCCGCCGCCGCCGCCGCCGCCGGGCCTCGCGGCGTCCCGAAGCGCCTTCGCGCGCTCGCCCGGGCCCCACCGCCTCGGCGTACCCACCTTCGCGCACGCGCCGAGGACGAGGCGCGCGCCGTGGGCGACGGACGACGCGAGCGTCGCGCCGCGCGACCGGAGACGCTCCTCGTTCGACGACGACGGCGACGACGGCGACGACGGCGACGACGACGCCGCGGCGAGGACGAGCGGGAAGCCGCCGTCGAGCAGGCGCGACGCGAGCGCGGTCGCGACGTCGCCGCCGCCCGCGAACAGCACCGGCTGCGTCGACGCGTCGTCGGCGTCGTCGTCGATCGCGTCGTCGTCCGTTCGCGTCGTCGTCGCCGTCGACGCGTGCGGCGTCTCGCGACGATGCACGCGACGCGCGACGAACAGCCTCTGTCCGGTGACGGAGTCGTGGCACGTCACCGCCGCGCGAGTCCGCGGGGCTTCTTCGTCCTCGTATTCGCGCGTCGCGCCGCCGACCCAATCCGGCCGCGGTGAGGAAGGCGCGGGACGATGACGCGCGGCGTTCTCTCGGAGCGTCTGCAGAGGTCGATCTGATTCCGCGCGCGCGGCGACGACGCGCTCTTTCCATCGCGCGCGCTCCACGCGCGCGTGCGCGAGTTTCCCGGGGTGCGGCGGCGGCGCGACCGCGACGACGTCCGGTGCCGGCGATACGGGGGGGGACGCGTCGACGTGCGCCATGACGGACGACGGGGCGCCGCGCGGTCGCGGAGTGATGCGCGACGACGCGCGGTCGTCGCGGCGTCCGAGGGGCGATGACAGTTTGGTTTTTGAACGGATTTCGCGCGCGTTTTCGCGTGCCGTCTTCTCGCCGAGTCGCATCCACAACTAGATCCTAGCTCCTCTACCTCTCGTCCCCGCCTCGCCCTCGTCCTCGTATCGATCGCGCCTTCCTCACCGCCGGCTTGACGATCTTCTCCAGCAGCGGCGTCCCGACGACGTGCGCCGCCTGCGTCATGCCCACGGCCGCGCACGCGCAGTAGATCGGCGACGTGAGAAACGACACCGCGATCCCGCCGCGCGTGCGCTTCAGGCACCGTCCGCAGTGCAGCCGCGGGAGCATCCGACGCGCGCCGTGACGCTTCTTCGACCCCGAGTCCCCCCGCTTAGAGGAGCGCGCCGCGGCCTCGTCGCGCGCTTCCCTCGAGCACCGGCAGCGATTCAGCGGCATGCGGTAGACGCCGAGGAGGACGCCGAGGGAGCCGAGCGCGCCGAGCGCGGCGGCCGCGTGCGCGGCGTCCTCTCGAGGGAGCGCTGTCGACGACGGGCGTTGGGGGGGGGGAGGGGCGCGGTCGGATTGGAGAGCGAGCGAGCGACGCGGAGGGGGGGGCGGCGCGCGCGCGCACCCGCGACCGCGGCGAGCCCGCCGGCGACGGTCACCGCGCCCGGAACCTTGGGCGCCATCGCGGCCGGCGCGCGACGGAGTGCGTCCGTCGCGAGGCGCCGGGACGACGATTTGGGCTTATGACGCGGCCACCACCACTCGGCACTTCAACGGCGCGGCGAATGTTTCCGTTCGAATCGTTGACCGCCAGCGTGCGCGGCGTCACAGCATCGCGCGCGCGTCGTCGTCGTCGTCGTCTCGTCATGAGCGCGCCGCCGCCGTCGTCGTCGTCGTCGCGGCCGCGCACGTCCGCGCTCGAGCGGTTCCGAAGCAAGCGCGAGGCCGGCGGCGCGGTCGCGCGGAGCCTCGGCGCGCGCTTCGGCGAGGAAGAGAACGTGGAGCCATCATCATCTTCCGCGGATCTCGCGAGAGGATCTCGGGGCGCGGACCATCACCATCAACGTCCTTATCCGTCCAGCGGCGACGCGGCGCCGCCGCGGAGCAGCACGACGGACCGGCTCGCGGCGCTGAAAGCGCGGCGGTCCGCGGCGCGGCCGTCGAGCGGACGCGTCGGCGTCGCGTCCGCGGCGCCGTCGCCGGCGCCGTCGCGAAATCACGACGACGACGACGACGACCTCGTCGACGCGTCGCCGTCGTCGTCGTCGCTCCCGTCCGCGGGGAAGCCCCCGATGACGCCGTGGAGCGGCGGTTCTTCGGGATCCTACGCGCGTCGGTACGCCGCGACCCCGGGCGGCGGGCCCCTCAGCGCCGACCGCCCGGGGTCGCGCGCGCACGGTTTGACCCCGGGGCAGCCGGCGTCGCGCCTTCAGAATCGATTCGCGGGCGGCGGCGGCGGGCTTCTTCATCGACCAGGCAGCGCGCGGTCCAACCTGTCCACGCCTTCGTCGGCGTCGTCGCATTCATCCCGTCGCGCGCCGAAACCGCCGCAGGAGCCCGCGCACGTGGCGCTCCTCCGCGGCAGCGTGAACCCGAAGATCGTATTCGGAGCGCCGGCGAAGAGTGCGGCGAGAGGAGGCGCGAGGTCGAAAGGCGGAGGAGGAGGAAGAGAAGGAGGAAAGAACTACGACGACGACGACGCGACGGAGCCGACGACGATGTCGGTGACGGCGGCGCCGGAGGGGTCGTTCGCCGCGGGAGGCGGCGTGACCGTCACGATGTGCCGCCCGAAGACGGCGCGTTCTATCTCACGCTGGTTCCCATACGACCCCGCACGCGTTGTGCTCGCCGATCCTTAAGGACTTTTCCACCCGCCGGCGTTTCTCTCCGCTCATCCCTCGCTTTCAATCCCGACACACCTCGGCGCCTTTCAACTCCATCTGACGCCTATGAACTCCAGTCGATCCGACGCCGCCACGCCGCGAGCGCGTGCGTCGACGCCGAGCCCACGGGCGCGCATCCCGATCCGGCGAGCGTCGTCATGCGCCGCGGCGGGAGCGTCGCGACCGGCGCGATCCCGTCCGGATCGAACCCGTGCGCGCGCGACGGATTCGGCGCCGCGGTGAGGGGCGCGGTGGAGGACGGCGTGAGCGCGACGCTCGCGTGTTTGGGCATTCACGGATGCGGGAAATCGAGCCTCGTTCGCGGGGGATCCGGATCCGGATCCGGATCCTCATTCGCGAACGGGGGGGCTCTCGACCAGATGGGCGTCTGCGGGCGCATCGCCGCGGACGTCTTCGCCGCGATCGGGGACGTGTGCGAGCGCGAGAACGACGAGTTCATCGTCTCCTTGCAAGCGATCGCGGACGTCATCACCGCTCCCGTGGACGCGTCGGCGATCAATCCGAACAAACGAAAAACGCACGAGGTTTTAAAAGACGCGCTCGCGACGGGGTTAGACCTCGTCGGGCTCGAGCGCGGCGGCGTGTTCGACCCGGAGCGCGTCGAACTCAGAGGCGGAAGAGGCGAAGGCGCGCGGAGCGTGCGGAGCGCGTTTCACGGCGCCGGCGAGAGCGCGCCGACGCGCATCGACGTGCGAGAACACCCGACGCGCGGCTTTTTCGCGGAGGGCGCGATCGAAGTCGTCGCGACGGACGCGGACGAGCTCCAGCGGCTCGTCGCCGCCGCGCTCGCGGGGTTCAAGCACGAGGAGGCGCAGTGTGGAGGGTCTGGCGGGTCCGGGTCCGGGTCCGGGTCCGGTGAGCGCGTGCACTGTCTGCTGCAGGTGAACGTGCGAAGGCGGACGAGGGAGGGCGAGTGCGACGACGAGGGCATCTTTCTGCCGCATCGCGAGACGGGCGCGTTCTCCTTCACACTGGTCCCCATACGACCGCGTTGGCGTGGTGAACGTCGTTCCTTAAGGACGTTTGCCGTCGTCTCTCTCCGCCCAGGGTCCCTCGCTTTCGATCCACTACCGCGACGCCTTTCAACTCCGCTTCTGACGCCTTTCAACTCCACCCCGACGTTCGCTCGTATGGAACGACCCACAGTCGCGCGCGTGCAGATTGTCGATTTCGCGGGCGTGGACAGGAGCGGCGGCGGCGGCGGCGCCGCGGGGGGGAAGAAGGGCTCGGGCGGCGGCGGCGCCGCGGAGGACGCGGCGCTGAAGGCGCTGACGCGCGTCGTGGACAGCCTCCACGACGCGCGGTCGCACGTCCCGCACCGCGATTCGAAACTCACGGTGCGTTCTCCACCGCGCTTCCCTCCACGTCATCTAATCTTTCTTACACGTCATCGAATCTTTCTTCCACGTCTTCACGTCGGATCGCACGCTGACCAATCGATCACCTCCACGTGGTTCCACAGCGTCTGATGGCGCACGCGTTCGGCGGGTCCGGGCGGCTCTCCGTCCTCGCCGGCGTCTCCCCGCTCGCGTCTCGATTCGAGGAGTCCGACGCGATGTGCCACCTCGCGGCGAAGATGCACAAGGGCGTCCGGTGTCGCCCGTGCGCCGTCGCGACGCACTACGCCTCGGAGGTGGCCGCCGCGGACGGCGACGTCGTGGAGCTCGCGGCGAGGCTGGGGTTGAATCCGAAAGGGATGACGTCGGCGGGCGTGGAGCTCGACATGGACAGCTCGGACGAGCTGCTCGCGCTTCGAGACGCGCTCGCGCTCGGGGAGGAGCTGCGAAAGGAAGCGCAGGTCTGGGACGACGTGTTGACCAAGTCGGAGAGGGTGACGTTGATGCTGAAGGGAGAGGGCGTTCGACCGATTTATTAGCCGCGCTACGAGTACTCAAACTGTAGTAGAAAAACGTGACGCCAGCCGGTAGACTACGGCGTCGTATTTAAAGAGAGCGTTCGCGTTCGCGTTCGCGTTCGGTCTGATCGTCGCGTCTCATCTCTTCTTCAACACGATGACCATGTTCTGCGCGTCCTCGTCCTCTAACCCGTGCTCGCCTTTCATGTCCCCGAACGTCTCCACGACGTCGAACCCGGCGACGTCCCCTATCAACGCCACCTCCGGGTGGGTGAAAATTCTGCACCGAACCTGCTCCTCCACCGGGTCCCACCCTTTCACCGGCGTCCCTTTCACCGTGTCGACGACGTTCAACCCCACCGTCCGCGTGACGACGTGCGTCTTGACGTCGAACGCGTCGCCCTCGCGTCCCCACTCCACGAGCACGCGCTTATCCTCGAACGCGCGGTCCCACGCGTCCCCGGTCGGGTCTGACGAGGAAGGGTGTTTGCCCATACGAAGCGACGTCGGGGTGGAGTTCAAAGGCGTCAGAAGCGGAGTCGAAAGGCGTCGAGGCGTGTCGGGATTGAAGGATTGAAAGCGAGGGATGAGTGTCGAAGAGAAACGAACGCCGGGAGAGAAAGTCCTTAAGGAATGAAGTTCACAACGCGAACGCGGTCGTATGGGGACCAGTGTCGCGTAGAAAAGAACGACGCGCCTAACAATCCCCCGTCGAAGAGGTCGTAGGGATGCTCCAGCTCCAGCACGCACACGCCGCCGGGCTTGAGGCACCTCCCGATCGACTCGAACGTCGCGATCGCGTCCGCGGTCTCCACGAGGTGCGCGGCGGTTCCGAGGAGCACGCACGCGGCGTCGAAGCCGTCGCTTTCGTCGGATGCCCCGCCGCCGGGACCCCCCATCATCTCCGCCAGCGCGCGTCGCGTCGCGTCGACGTCGAGACGGATCATGTCGCCGCGCATCGCCGTCGCGCGCGATCCCAAACCCGCCTCCTCGATGCGCTCGTTCGCGCGCGTCACCATCGCGGCGTCGAGATCCACCGCGACCGCGCGGACGCCGTCGATGGACGCCGCGGACGTCGTGTGCCACGCCGGGCCGGCGCCGAGCTCGAGCATCGAGCGAAACGCGCCGACGCCGAGCGTTTCGCTGACGCGCTTCACGAACGCGACCTCGTCGTCGAAGTCTCTGAACCCGAACGCGAGCTCGTAGAGCGCGGGGTTGCCGTAGATCGAAGACGCGGGGGTCGAGGAGGAGGAGGAGGACGACGACGACGCGGTGGCCGAGAAGAGCGAGATTCCGCGTCGTCCACGGCGTCCGTTTGAGATTCCGCGTCCCCGCCGTCGCATCGCCGCCGCCGCCGCCGCCGCGGTCGACGGCGCGCCTCGGACCGTCGCCGCCGCTCGACTCGCGAACCGCCGCGACGCCGTCGACGCCGCGCTTCTGAGGGCGGGGAGCGCGAGCCTCATCGTCTGCGGAGGCGCGCGCGACGCGACTGCCGTCGCGCCGACAGAAAAAGCGCACAAAGCGCAGCGCGACGACCGGCACGGCCGACCGCTGACGAAACCCTCGAAATGACATTGCCTCCGCCGCCGGGCAAAGCCGTCGACGCCACCGCACGGCACGTCACGCATCGAGCGCGTCGTCCATCCAATCCACGATGGCGACCTCCGCCACGGCGGCGCGCGCGTGGATCGCGCGCGCGCCGATTCCGCGCGGCGACCGCGCGGACGCGGGGCGACGTCGTCGTCTCAGCGCCGTCCGCGTCGCCGCAGCATTCTCTCAAGTGCCCGCGGCGGACGACAATCGCCATCCGCATCGCGGAGGAGCGCGACGCGGCGGCGCGAAGACGACGCGCGTCGGCGTCGCGCCCGCGGACGCGCCCCCCGCGCCGCGCTCCCCCTCCCCCTCCTCCGCCGCGCTCGGATCGTTCGCGCTCTCCGCGACGTCGACGACGCCGAGCCCGCCGCGCGTTAACCCGCACCCGCTCGACAGCGGCGGCGTCGGATGGGACGCGGTGGAGCTACACGATCTCACCGGCCTCGCGTGGGCGTTCACGACGCCGTCGTCGACGGACGGCCGCAAGATCACGCGCAAGGCGTGCGAGGCGAAGGGGATCAAGATGACGGGTAGCAGCGACTGGAGGAAGGAGGACTGGATCGAGGCGGCGAAGCCGGAGAGAGGGGACGTGACGTTCCTCGACACGTTCGCGTCCGTGCCGTCGCTGCGAGGATTCAGGCGCGTTCTATATCACACTGGTCCCCATACGACCCCGTCGGCGTGGTGAACGTCGTTCCTTAAGGACTTTGCCTGGCGATTCTCTCCTCCCAGGGTCCCTCGCTTTCAATCCCGACACACCTCGGCGCCTTTCAACTCCGCTTCTGACGCCTTTCAACTCCACCCCGACGTTCGCGCGTATGGGCAATCACCCTCAGAATCTGCTGGGCGGAGCACGGCGTCGCGTTGCTGTACGTCCCGGGGAAGCGGCGATTCTACACCATGACCGACGTGAAGAACGGCGTCGCGAACGCCAAGGCGGATACGGACGCGGACGGCGTGATCGCCGCGATCGAGAGCATCCGAAAGAAGGAAGCCAACGCGAGCTTCGCCGAGGCGTACGCCATCGCGACGGACCCGGCGGCGGCGGCGGCGGCGGCGGCCGCCGCGCCCTACCCCGGCTCGGACGACGCCGACGGCGGCGACGGTCTTGGTCTTCTCACTCGGGAAGGCGAAGCGTCGCGAGGCGCGACCGATCGACCGACGAAACGTCAACCGGCGCCGGAGCCGCAGACGTGCGTCGCGAAGTGGTGCGTCGGGCGCGGCGTCTCCGCGGCGGCGTTCCACGCGGAGTACGGCGTCCACTTCGATTTCCACGGCCCCGCGGGGGTCATCTCTCAAGACGTCGTCGCCGCCGCCGCGGAGGCGGCCGGGTCGCCGCTGCCGCCGAGCGCGGTCATCGAGTGGCCGAAGCAGCGGTGGGTGGACGCGATGGAGGAGCACGGGATCGAACCCAGCGGCGCGCACGCGCCGCTCTCTTCCATCGGCAGAGGCTGGAAAGTGTGCTGGGTCGGCGACGCCGTCGAGCGCGAGTGCCCCGCCGTGTGCATCTGGGCGCCGGAAGAGAACGCGTACTACACGCTCGGGAGCCTGAGCGCGGCGGGCGCGAAGGCGCCCGCGCCCGTGGAGGCGGCGATACGCGCCATCGTCGGCGTCGCGAAGAGCACGCCGCCGCCGAAGGGGTTGAAGGCGGCTCTGACGACGGACAACGACTTTCTCACGCTGCTCGGACGCAAGCCGTCGGAGGAGACGCCGACGTCGGTGGGGACGACGGGCGGCGAAATGGCGGCGGTGGCCGCGGACGCCGCGGCGGCGAAGGCGGGGACGTTGCCGTCGCAGCTCGCGGCGAGGAAGGTGGAAGAGGCGGAGGAGGCGGAGGAGGAAGAAGAGGAGGAGGAGGAGGAGGAGGAGAAGGAGGAGGGCGTCGGCGGCGACGCCGCGACGGCGGCGGCGGCGGCGGCGGCGGCGGCGGAGTCCTCCCCGCCCGCGGCGGCGGCGGCGGCGGCGGCGGACGACGGCGACTACTTCCGCGAGCCGGAGCAGCTCGGCGATTACGAGTGGGGCGACTCTCGGACGGGGTTACGACGCCGCCCCGACCGCGTCGAGGACGACGACTTCGGCGGCGGCGGCGGCGGGATGATGGGGGCCGAGGGGACCCAGAAGAGGGACATCTTCGCAGACGACCCGTTGGGTTTCAACGACGTCGTCGGATTGAACGACTACGACGCGCCTCTGAACGCGCCCGGGTTCGAGGACGTGCCGGGGATGGAGGGCTTCGTCGCGGACGAGCGCGTGACTGGTCAGGGGGAGTTTTTCTCGCGGAGCGCGGGGTACTTGTCCTTCGTGGACGGGAGCTGGAGCAAGGAGGACTTGGCGCGGGAGATGGGATTGGAGCGGCACCCGGACGATCCGCCGGTGACGCCGCGGGATTTCCCGGATTTGTCGGAAAAAGTCCGACAGACGAAGTCTGGATCTCTGGACCTGCCGTCGCAGAGCGACGGCGGCGCGGAGCTCGGGTTCGTCGCGGACGTCAGCAGCGCGAAGGACTTCAAGGAGGTCATCCCTCGAGGCTTGCCCAAAGACTTCGAGTCGTACCATCCGTTGCGATTACACGGCGTCGATTACCTCATCGCGCGAACCAACGACGGCCGGCTCGACGTCCGGGAGATCATGGCCGCGAAGCGACGCGAGGACGGCAACTTCGCGGGCGAAGCGCAGCGCGTGGACACGTCCGCGGCGATGCACATACCGCCAGGGTATTACAACGAGGTGGCGTGGACGGAGCGCGAGCTGCGGCGGGAGGAGAGCCACGACGAGAGCGGCGGCCCGACGGATTACGACACGCTCGAGGAGAACACGACGAAGGTGTATCTCGTGTGGGCGCAAAACCCGCACGACGAGAAGCACGCGTTCGATCGCAAGCTGGACTTCACGAAGCCGGTGATCGTCCTCGATAACGATGGTAACGCTCGCGTGGAGAGCGTTAAGGGCGCGGAGGAGCACGGCGCGGACGGCGTGTTGGTGATTCGCGACGGCGAACTCTTCGTGGAGAAAGCCGAGGCGCTGCCGAACTGGGAGGAGGTGTGCCAACGGTGGGAGCGCGAGAAGGCGACTAAGCGCGCGGCAGAAACCGAGGAGAAGGTGGACCTGCACGCGGACTTTTTGAAAGAGGTGGAGGACACGTACATCCCGGACGACACCCCGGACGTGGACAACTTTTAAGTCGGTCAAGCATTGACATCATCATCAGAGAAAACATACAAACTAACACGACGTATCCTTCGCTTCGTCGTCTTTCGCTCGCGCTCGCGCGTCTGTCATCGGCCACCTCCGTTCCCGTCGTCGTCGTCGTCGCTTCGTCGCGTATTTTTCCGGCGCTTCCGAAGCTTCCGAGGATCGCGCTTCGCGTACGACGCGCTGGGCTCTTCTTTCTCCGCGCAATGCCGCCCGCAGTACATCACGCAGTTGTTCACGCAGTTCGACACGCAGTTCGACACGCAGTTGTTCACGCACGTCGCGCCGCACCCGTCGGGTTCCGGAGACGGCGACGGCGACGGCGAGGGAGAAGGGGAGGGCGACGGCGACGGCGACGGCGACGGCGATGGCGACGGCGACGGCGATGGCGACGGCGATGGCGACGGCGATGGCGACGGCGATGGCGCGGGACCGGGAGCCGGGCCCGGATCCGGGCCGGGGGCCGGCGCGGGCGCGGGACCGGGACCAGGCGACGGCGACGGCGACGGCGACGGCGACGGCGACGGCGACGGCGACGGCGACGGCGACGGCGACGGCGACGGCCCCGCGCCGCAGCACCCGTCCACCAAGGCCGTACCGCACTCGTACGTCACCCCGCGCGCGCGGCCCTTCAGATCGCAGCACACGTCGACGACGCCGCGCATGTACTCGCTGCACGCGTCTTCGGGGTAGTACGGCTTGTCGTCGTCGTGGTGGCCGCCGTGCGCGTGCTCGTACTTCCAGTCCTGCCGCTCCTTCCACTCTTTCCAGGACATCCCATCGTATCCTCCTCCCTTATGTCGCGCGTCCGATGATGTCGGGGTGGCGGCGGCGGCGGCGGCGTCGGCGACTTCACCGCGCGGGCGAAGAGTCGTCGGCCGCGGCGCGCTCGGTCGTGCCTCGCCGTAACTGACGACGTACGACGCCGCGCAGCACGCGGCGACGATCGCCGCCTCCGTGGGCTTCTCGGGCGGCGACGGCGACGGCGACGGCGACGGCGACGGCGATGGTTTCCATCCATGGTGGTCTTCTTTCTTCTTCTTCTTCTTCTTCTTCTTGTTCTTCTTCTTCTTGTGCCT
>Ga0181559_10005383_pt1 | contig 12246 bp, 8 predicted proteins | sample 011ome_21_FD_133752 | JGI IMG/M metagenome (GOLD analysis project Ga0181559, IMG submission 133752) | Coastal salt marsh microbial communities from the Groves Creek Marsh, Skidaway Island, Georgia - 011508AT metaG (megahit assembly) | ecosystem: Environmental > Aquatic > Marine > Intertidal zone...
GTACAGCACGCCGTCCAGGTCGAACACGAGGGCGTCGAAGTTCGACCCGCGCGCGGTCGACGCGCGCCTCGTCGCGCGCGCGCGCGGTCGCGCGTCGACGGCGCGCGCCGCGCGAGGCGTCGCGCGCGCCATCGAGTGGCGACGCGCGACTGCGAGACGCGCGATGTCGCGCGCGACGGCGCGCGCGGCGCCGCGCGACGCGCGCATCGCGACGCGCGCATCGCGACGCGCGCGCGGCGCGAGACGCGCGGCGGAGGACGACGCGCGCGCGACGCCGACGCGGCCGGCGCTGAACCTGCTCGGGCGAACGGTGAAGGTGAAACACATCCTGGAGGGACGCGCGGACGACGCGCTCGGGCGATTGGCCGCGGACGTCGTCGCGGACGCGCGGGGCGTGGACGCGGACGCGCTGGCGCGCGACGTCGATCGGTTGTTCGCGCTGTGCCCGGGGCTCGGGGAAAGAGTGGCGAGAGGCGAGGTGAAGCGAGCGCTCGCGGCGGAGCTCGCGGTGGATCTGAGGGAGACGATGGCGGCCATGTTGGCGATTAAAAATACTTTCGCGAGCGCGGACGTGGACGCGGGAGACGTGTGCGCGCGCGAGCCGAGATTGCTGCGTCTTCGAGAGGAAGCGCTCGAGGGGGTGCGGGAACGCGCGGCGTCGACGAGGGAGCGATTAGGAGACGCGTGCGACGCCGATGGGTTGTTCGCGACGATTCCGTCGTGTTTGCTCGCGTCGCAGGAAGAGTTGGACGGGATCTTGGAGCGTGTGACGGGTTTACGAGCGCTGATGCCGGACGCGGACATCGTCAAACTGCTCCGAGGGCGGCCGGCGCTGTGTCTCGAGGATCGAGCGTACTCCAGGGCGGCCATCGCCGTCTCCGCGCTGCGAAAGGCGATGCCGAAAGACTGTAGAATAGATCTGATGCTCAGTGACTTTCCGTCGTTGCTGTTTATGGACATCGAGATGCTTCTCGAGGACTTGCGGCAAACGTTTGGAGGGGATCCGTGCTGGACGCTTCGCAGAAACCCAGGAATCGCAACGCAGGTACGTCTCGTGACGCGCGCGCGATCGTATGCGGACGTGCGCGTTTTACGACACGACTGACGTCGCGATCGCCCGTAGTTCGAGAAGAACAACGGCACTTTCAATCCGCTCCGATGACGACTAACCGAATCTCGCGTCCCAGTTTGAGAAGAACACGGGTTCCTACGATCCGCTCGGCCCAGCCGCGAACGAAACTCAAGCGGACGAAGATAACTTTGGGTTCACGCGCACTGCGCACTTGTAAACCACCATTAGCTCGTAGATTGTCGATGGCCGCCGACCCCGCGCCGCTCTGGGCGCGTTCGCCGCACTCCGACACCCACAGCGCGCGCGTTCGACCGCGCACGCGTCATGTCGCGCGCCGTCGACCCGCTCGCGATCGCGCGCATCGCGCGTTCGCTCCCGTTCCTCGCTTCGCGCGCGTCTCGCGCCGCGCCGCCCGCGAACGCGGCGTTCCCGCGACCGCTCGACACGCTCGCGGCGACGACGACGCCGTCCGCGTCGTACGCCGCGCGCGCGCGCAAACCGGCGCACGGCGCGGTGTCGCGATACGTCATCACGTCGTTCGGTCGAGATCGCAAGGGCATCGTGAACGAAGTCACGGCCGCGGTGTCGGCGGCGCGAGGAAACGTCGAGGAGAGTCGCATGGCGCGACTGCGCGGCGACTTCACGATCACCATGCTCGTCTCGTTCGTGCGAGATCAGAGCGACGTCGACGCCTTCAAGAGCGATTTGGCGCGCATCGAGGGGTTGACGACGTCGGTGCGCGCGTCGAGCGAGGATGAAGACCGAGACGGCGCGGCGAAAACGGTTTCGACGCATCGTCGAGTATTGCTCCGCGGGAACGATTTCCCGGGAATCACTCACGCGTTCACGCGCGTTTTGTTCGATCGGGACGTGAACATTGAGAGTATGACCACGGATACCGCGCCTGCGCCGTTCGGAACCGAGCGTTTGTTTCTCGTGGACGCTCTGGTGCGATTGAGCGCGGGCGCGGCGTCGATCGACGCGCTCGGCGCCTCGCTGCGCGCGCTCGAGCGCGACATGGGTCTCGACGTCGAGATTCTAGAGCACGAGCCCGCGAAACAACTCCGTTAGACATGGTTGTAACGCGCGCGTCGGCGTCGCGCGCGCGCGTCCGTCGCATCGCTTTCGCCGCGTCGTCGCCGACTCGGTCTCGGGCGTCCTCGTCGCCGCGCCGCGATCTCGCCGCGCCTCAGACCGCGCCTCGCGCGTCGGCCGCGGTCGTCGCGCGCGTCGACCGTCATGGTGGGCGCGACGCACGTTCCGCGCGACGCCGCGGCGGGCGATCGCGCGGGATTTCCCGCGCTCGCGATCGCGCACTCGAGAAAGGTGCAGAAGGGTGAAGATTTCGACCTCGTCGAAGTGTGCGCGCTGTGGACGCCGGGTCGACGCGGGAAGGGCGCGAACGACGCGAGCGTGGAGTTTGCGATGTTCGGTCTGTTCGATGGACACGGTGGGAAGGCGTGCGCGGAGCACTGCGCGGATTCGTTTTTATCGGCGCTGACGGAGGCGCTGGACGCGCCGGGAGCGTTGGAGGAGCACGAAGACGCCGACGACGCGTTCGAGCAAAGATTGCCGGAAGCGTTGAAAAGAGCGTTTGCCACGGTGGATGAGGCGTTCTTGGCGCGAGACGTGCACAGTGGAGCGACGGCGACGATTTGCGTCATTCGCGGGCGGTGCGTGACGACGGCGGCGGTCGGGGACTCGTTGGCGACGCTCGATCTCGGGCCTGGTATACCGGTGATGCGGTTGAGCGCGGAACATCGATTGGATACGTCGCAGAGCGAGCGGAAGCGGATCGAGGAGGCTGGCGGCGAAGTTCGACCGACGGAGTACGAGGACGGGCCGAATGGCGAACGCGTCGGCGTCGGGCCGTTGCGCGTGTGGCCGGGTGGGCTCGCGGTGTCGCGTTCGATCGGGGATAGAGACGGAAAACGAGGGGGTGTGATTAGTGAGCCAGAGGTGAGCATGGTTGTCGTGCCCGAGCGTTTCCACGGAGCGAGGGTGGTGTTGGCGAGCGATGGGTTGTGGGACGCAGCGACGCCCAAGCAAGCGTCGGCGTATGTGGCTAAGATGCACGTTCAGAACGCGGCTACGGCGCTGAACAAGCTCGCCCAGAGTCAAAAGGATAATAGAGACGACATAACTGTTCTGGTGATCGACATGGTGCGAGATGAGAACTCAAAGTCTGGTCCGTTTGCGGTCAAACCCACGCGCGGAGACGAAAAGGCGAGACTGTATTACCCATTCTCCAAGAAAGCGCACGATCCGTTACCTTCGCCATCGCAGCGCCGGGCGGCGAGACAGAAAGCGCGCGATGACGCTATAGCAATGCAGGCGGCGCTCGAGTGCGCTCGAAAGGCGGAAGAAGCGGAGGCTGAGAGGAGCCGAGTAGCGGCTGCAGCGAGTCGAGAATCGTGCGGCGCCGACAACGAAGGGGGATGGGAGCAGATCGGTATGAAGAAGAAAGATCCAGAACCACCAGCGAAGAACCGAGTGAAGGATAAGAAAGTCAAGCAGAAAATAGTCAAGGAACCGAAACCAACATCACAGACCAAGGAAATCGAATCTGGCGAGGTGCCGCTGACGTCAGCGACGAAACAGCAAAAGGACAAGAAGCGAGAAGGGAGAAAGCAACAGTCAGAGATCGAGATCCCGGACGTGTCCATGTTGGCAATCGAGTCAACAGGTGATGGTAAGGTGACCGGTGCTCAAAAGAAAACGAAAAAGGCGAAGAGTAAGGATCGCGCGCGACCGCTCGTGGGTTCGCAGCAAGTGCCGATTTCGATTCCTCAAGCTTCGCTTTACGGCGTTCCTCCACCTCTCCGGGCGCACCAGCCGCCGATGATGACTGCGCAACCGATTCCAGTGTTGTATCCACCGATGCATCGGAATTCGGTGCCAATACCACCACCCGGTATGCCTCCCATGATTCAGCCTCCGCATGGTTACCCCCCTCGGGTGCCATCTCCGCAATTTTTCGGTTCTCACCCTGTCCCAGGCGGTCACGCGGCGCTCTCTCCTGGGTTCGCTCAGCCGATGCCGAACTTCGCGCCGCACAAGGGCAAGTCTCAGCAGTTGATGAACCTCATGCGATCGGGATCACCGCCAATGCCACCAGGACCACCACCGGCTGTCCCGCCCAAACTCCATGGGCGTTCGGAATTAGAAATGCGCCGATCGGAATTACCAGACACGCACGTGATCAATGCCCCCGCTACGCCGGCGAAAGCGCAAGAAGCGCTGAACGAGCAGACCGAGAAACGAAAGAACCACACCAAGGTTAAGCGGCGCGGGAAGAAAGAGCGCGCCCTGGATCGCAAACGACTCGAGCAAGCTGCGTTGAATAATATGGCGAAATTGCCGTGACCAACGAGGGCAACATTTGAATTTTATATGACTACGATACCAAATTAGACGATTAAACGAATACTCTAGACTATCAATATGAGCTAATACACATCTACACTACTCTATTCGCGCGACTAGACTCACCGGGGAGCCGTCTGCGCGCACGATTGGACCCGCGGAAAACTGCGGCATCCACGCACGACGAATCGACTCGCTAAGATTCGGGCCGCTGCAGTGAAAGACGACGTCGCTGAAGAACACCACCGAGCCGGCACGGATAGTCAACAATCGACCACAATCCTCGCACGCGTCTCCGGACATAGGCGATGGCAAATCACTCATCGGAGGGTACGCACTCGCTCGTTCTCTATGCGTCGCCTCGCTCGCCGCTGGCGGATACGGCAACATGCGCAGCGTCCCGTTCTCCTCGCTCACGTCATCCAACGCGACCCAACAACTCAAATACGGCACGTTTGAACCATCTTCCCCGTCATCACACCACTGGCTGTCGCGATGCAACTCAAAGCACGACGCACGAAGCGCCGAATCTGCTCTCGCCGGCGGCTTGGCGACGTACTGGTCGTTGAAGAGTCGCGTATCGTCGTGACCCAGGAGCGCGATCGCGATCGATCCTATCGCTCCTTTTCGAGTCATCGTCTCGGAAACGATGGCATCGCACACGCTCGACCGCCCTCGAGCGCGATGGTTCACGTTTGCGTCGTACGCGTCCGCCTCTCGCGGCGCGTTCACCTGCGCCACGCAACCGAGCGCCTCCAATCGACCGAAACGCGCATCTTCATCGCCCTCGTTCCCGACTCTCGCCCTGCGCCCGCGATGAACGCGTCAGTTTGATGTCGCTGTACGCGTTTTCGGCGTCGTAGACCCAGCGCGTCGGCGCACCTGAGCACGGTTTCGAATTCGTTCAAACACGCCCGTACGACGTAATCATCGAGGTAATCCTCCACGACGACGTAGCCGTTGGTCTTAAAACGCTCGCATAACTCGCGCAAGACTTCGTCGGTTACCATCGACCGATGTGTGGTCGACGGGAGCTCGGGACGCGCGCGAGACTGGGGTGGTGGTGTCATGACGTCGCGTCCCGCTCGCTCCGCGCGCGCAGTCGGCGCGAGGCGAAAATCGCGTCGTCGAGTCACGCGTGTTCTGCTTATTATATGCGCCAAGCAGCGTCTACGGAGCGCGTCAGCGGTGCTAACGACGAGAATGGTGCTACGGCCAGGGTGTTCATGGGTGGTGCTAATGGTTAAGCCGGTGTCTCGTCGAAGTCGTAAACGCGCGCGCGCGCCCGGCGACGCGCCGGGTATCGCCGCGCCCCGCGGGCGTCGCCACGATGCGTCAATTCAAATTTCCTCTCGCGGAGATGCGCACAACTATTTTCATGATTCGATCAGATCACTCAATCCGTTTTCTCCGCGATCGTGGGTTCCGTGGTATCGGTCTTCGCCTTCTGCTTCGTCAACCGGTTCCGTTGCCGTCGCCTCGGCGCCCCTTTCACCGCGACGCCATCCGGCCCAGTCACGTTCACCGCCTTGGGCGCGAAGTCGGTGTCGTCGACATCGTATTCAACCTCCTCACCCTGCGCGCGCGCGTAAACGCATCCACCGTCAGTCGGGATCACCGTTCATATTTCCATTTCGAAAATGCGAAACGCCAGGGGCCCCTGCGCGCCGGTTCGCCGGTTGGTTTTTTCGCTCCAGCCTCACCTCCCACACCGACCGGAATCCCGCGCACGAGATCCCCGTTTGATGCACGAATATCTCTTCGCTTCCATCGTGCGGTATGATGAACCCGAATCCCTTGGTCGCGTTGAACCACTTCACCTGCGCAGTCGCGGCGCGCAGCGGCGCTTCAGGTCAGTCCCGGCTCCGAGACGTTCGCCCGCGATCGCGTCACTTTCTCGGAATCGACGACCCCTCCCCTCCGCCCCTCCCATCGCCGCGCGACGCGACGACGCGCCATCGCGCGCGCGGTCAAATCGTCCGCCCTCGCCGTCGCGCGTCCGTCGCGCGTCCGTCCATCGTCGTCCGTCGTCGTCCGTCCTCGCGCGCGTCCGCCATCGCGCATCATCAACGTCAATCGCGCCATCGCGCGCGTCTCGCGTCGTCGTCTCGCGCGTCCCGCGTCCTCCGCGTCGACGACGACGCGCATCATTTTTATCCGCATCGTTCGCGCGCGTCGCGCGCGCACCTTCCCGCGCGCGCGCGTCGCCATCGCGCGCGATGGCGCGTCCGCACGCGGCGCAATCGCGACGAGCGGGCGCGCGCGTCCTGTGCCGCGCGCGTTTCGGTGTGCGTGTCGTCGCTTCTTAGGTATTAGTGGTCATAAAGTACGTGAGTTTTGTCGTATTGTGAGATGGTATTGTGTGAGATCGGTCGGTCGGTCGGAATGATGGATGGATGGATGGACGGCGCGACCGACCGACGAACGCGCGCGCGTCGTCTCGCGCCGACGTCGGACGCCGACGCGGCGTCCGACGATCTCTGTCGTCGTCTCGTCGTCGTCGCGCGATGGCGCGCGTTCGAGCGGCGCGCGTCGACGTCGCGACCGACGCGACCGACGCGACGGACGCGACCGACGCGACGACGCGCGCGCGCGCGCGCGCGTCGCGACCGCCGACGGGACGACGCGACGACGACGACGACGCGCGTCGGCGCGCGCGCGCCGTCGTCGACGGCGCGGACGCGCGCGATCGGCGCGCGCGCGCGCGCGGCGCGCCGACGCGGGGCGAGCGCGACGGCGCGAGACGCGAGACGAGACGCGGCGACGACGCGGCGACGGCGACGGCGCCGATCGCGACGGCGACGGGATCGGCGATGACGTGGATGCGCGCGCGGGCGGATCCGGTGCGATGGGTGATGTTTCCGGGAAGGGCGCTCGAGGGGGGCGCGGCGTCGTACGATTGGCGAGGCGCGCCGTTCGCGGGAGACGTCGCGGATCCGATCGACGCGAGCGTGACGTACAGACGGACGCTGGTGGCGCTGGAGATTCGCGAACGAAGGGCGCACACGTCGTGCGGAGGGTCGAGCGCGGTCGGGGACGGACGGACGAGCGATGGGATGACGACGTGCGCGCTGCGAATCATGCGAACCAAGGGGGCGACGAACGGAGACGACAGGTGCGCGGGAGAGTACTTCGTGGTGTACGTGCACGGGAACGCGTGCGATGTGGGAGATTGCGCGATGGAGGCGACGAAGATCGCGGTCGGGCTGAAGGCACACGTCATCGTGCCGGAGTTTCCAGGGTACGGCGTCACCGAAGGCGTCGCGCACGAGGAGAGCGTCAACGCCGTCGTCAAGGCTACGGTGAAGTATTGTGTAAAGTATCTCAACGTTTCGCAGTCGAGAATGATCATAATGGGTCGATCCATCGGCACAGGACCGGCGTGTTGGATCACGCGAATGATGTGCGCACAGGGGGGACCGGCCGCGGGTTTGGTGCTCCAGAGCCCGTACACGTCCATTCGCGACGTCGCGAGCGGGTACATCGGCGCGACGGCGAGTTACTTGCTCGCCGATAGGTGGAATAACCGGGAGAACCTCGCGGAAGTGGAATGTCCAGTGCTGGTGATGCACGGAGACAAAGACACCGTGATTCCGTTTTCGCATTCTCAAAACTTACTCGAGGCCATGCGCGTGGCGAACGAGGCCAGAGCCGAGGGCGAACCGACGCGACCGGCGTCTATGAATTTGTTCGTGCAAGAAGGGTGTGAGCACAACACGTACGATGCCGAGCAACACGTCGTGCTGCCCGTGATGAAGTGGGTTCGAAAACGAGTCACTCCAGCCGTCATAGAGCACTTGACGCGCAAAAACGCCGACGAGCGCGGGCAAAAGGCTCTCGAACCGATGCGGTGTCGACTCGCCGCCGAATCCTTCATGTTGAAGTACTCGAACAGGTTTAAAGGCAATAATGCGCTGTAGAACGTGCGTTGTAGAACTAGCTGCTGTATTGTATCAAAATGGCTATCTTTAGGCTATTCCAAATCGATTTCTGTGCGCCGTCGGGTCACTCGTTTCCAGTGAATCTCGCACCCTCCTCGCGAGCATGTTGATGAATTCCGTGTCCAAACCGAGCGTGGACTTCTCAAATTGGATGAGAGAATGTAACCCGGGGAGCATGAACGACGCCAAAACACCGAACTCGCTCGTTCGCGTTTTACCCCCGTTCAGTTCCATGGAAGGGGCGACCAAGCTATCGTCGTCGCCACTGTACACTAGAGGTTGAAGGTGCGCGTACAGCACCTCGAGAGCGTTCTCCGTAGAGATGACAACTGTGCGGATGTCTGATTCGACTAGCGCCACTCGAGCGAGCAAGTCGGATTCGGTCACGCTCCCATCGCGCAGAATTTTGTAGTGATCGATCGATTTCAGCGCATCTCGCCTGGCATCGGCGAGTTGGCTGAGCTCGAGCGAAAGGCGCATCACGACGGTGCCGAATAAATGCACCGTCGGTCTTTCGTCTCCAACAACGCCATCAGAAGCGGCAAAAGTAAACTTCGTGAGACCCTTATTGACTAGTACGCGTTGTACGCTGAGAATCATGCTTCTTATGCTGATGAAACGCCTCCACATGCGATCCGCGGCGTCGAGTGCGCGCAAGTCATCGGAGGCCGCGAGCATCATGTCGTCGCCCGCGGAGGATTTTCCGAGCGTCTTCGACACGTACTTTACATATTTGTTCGACTCCGAACATACGGTCATTGTGAGCACGTCCATTGCGCCGTGAAGTCGCAGCTTTGGATCTGGTAAGACGGGACCTTTGAGCAATCTCGTCACCAAGTTCACTGTGGCTTCGAGCTCGGCCAAGTCTGCGAGATGTGGGCGCGAAGCTCGGTCCGCAAGCACGCGATGGATCACCGCCGCGTGAGCTTCTACGAATTCAAGCGTCTGAGAGATAACCGCGGGGATGCCATCGCTTTCGACGATAGCGCCCGGATATTGCCCGAGCGTCGGCGACGGCACCGGTTTTGGTTGCGGCGCGGCGGCAAGAAGACTACCGACGAGACGAATCACATTCACCAAGAGCTTGTGATGACGCGCGCGCGGAATGGGTAGATCTGAAAACGGCGCATCGACCGCCATGGTCGCCGTCGCTGCCGACGCACTGTGTATGTCAGCATACGCATCAATGGCGCGGCAGCGCGTCAACGACACGAGGGTACCGAGAGCAACCATTTGACTCGGTTCACTTTGCGCCATTCGGAGCAAGAGAGAAAGCGACGCTTCAATCGCTTTGGAATGCGCCGCAGCGCGCGGCGTGTTCAAGACCAAATCTGGCATCGAAACACACTCTAATTCGCGCAAGCACGACTTTGCGATGTCGTTTTGCAAAAGCAAAACTTCGATGCCGCCGACGCCCGTGCCCGAACACACCGCCACCATGGCCTCGAGCGCCCCCAAGGTAATCGCTTTCGTGTCATTCGAGCCTTCTTTGGCATCGCGCGAAATCAAATCAACGAGCGCAGTTGCATCGCGTTGAATGATAGCGGCGTTACCCTTCTCGATATCAATGTCCATCACCTGCGAGAACGCCACGCTCGTTCCGGCGACGGCTTGACCTTGCTTTGTAACTGGGCTGACGCCGTCAGTGTCAGGCCTGCAGTATGCCAGATAGTCTAGTAAAGCGCTGATTATGTCCAAACGGGACACTTGAGGGACGGGGGTACGATGGAGCATCGATGCAATCAGACTACGGAGCAAGGCTCGGCACTTGGACGGCGCAAGCACGGCGCTCGTGTTGCCCTTCGCGCGATCCTGTTCCCCAAGCTGACGAAGCTGTGAAACAATGACATGGACCAGACGACAAAACGGCGCCGCTTTGGCACTGTCAGAGCCACCACCAAAAGGTTCGGCTTCACACAAGCCACTTAAGATGCCATCAACGAGTTCGAAGAGAATGCTGTGCGAGCTCAAGGGACTGTCGTCAACCGCCGCCGTCGTCACAGACGCGTTTCGCAAATCGAAATAGGTCACGATGCTGGACAAACCTCGGGACACTGCGAGAGTGACGAGCTTCTCCCAGGCGAGGAATATTTCGGATCTAGCCGTGGCATCCTCGATCACACTGTTGCGAGCTTCGACAATGCGCAAAGTAGCGTTGATTGCGCGCTCGCGACGGCTCTTCACGAATTCCATCGCGTCTTGTCTCACACCATGCATGTGGTGCGACTCAGAGTCAAGTCGCCTGCACTCTGCGTGAAGCTTCGCTCTCACGACGCTTGCATCAATTACCTTGTCTCCCCGCCGACTGGTTGTCATGATACCACCTTCAGCGACATTTCTGGAATCGTCCAAAAGCTGTGTCGCCGAAAGCTCTTCTCTCATTTCATTCACGTCGTCGCCAAAGCTCGCTAAAAGTGCGAGCTCGGTGCTCGACTCCGACAATTGGGTGACGCTCTTCGGCAATTCTAGAACAGCGAACTGCCCGTGCTCTACGTTGGGATCATGTGTGTATGCACCAAGACCCTCGCGCCCGTTGTCCAACAACACATTCATGATATCCAACACCAGCGTTGGCGCCATTTCCGGTACTCGGCCCTTCGCTGGCGGTGCCTCAACCTCGAGAACTTCTGCACATAAGCGCAAAATGCTCGAGCGATGGTGCATCACCGATCGCCTCTTCGATGGCTCCTTTGGAAGCTCGGTGCGTAACGCATCGGAGAGCAAATCAGACAACGCCAACGTTGGCGCGTGCGGCGGCCATTGCTCGAGAAGAGCCAAGGTAGGCGGCGCCGTCGATTTGCACGTCGCCAAACGCTGTAAAAGATCTGCCGCGAGCTCCGGTGCTTGATACGGCAAGACGACGCTCGCGTGCATTGACGGTGGCGCTGCTTCAAGAAGTTCGAGTATGACGCTCAAACAGTTGAACTCAGTGAACGGTGAAACCTCGATTTCGCTCGATGCGCCCGTGATGTCAAAACCGAGCAGCAGGTGAGACATATTCGCACCAGCGCGTTCGAGATTTTCATGCAACAGTTCGAAAACTAATGTTGCACAGTCGACCGCACTCGAAGCGCTTTCCTCGAGAGGAATTTCTTCGTCTCCCGGAGGCACCATCGCGAACGCAAGCTCCAAGCAGCTCGCGCAGCCCTCGACGATGGCGGCACGCGACGCCGGTGGAAGCAACGCAACGATGTGCTCGACTCGTTGACAGAGCACGCGCAATATTTTCAACGCCGTGTATGTGATCTCCGGGTTATACTTGTACTGAACGTACCCCAGGATGTTCGCCATCTGCGTCATGTCTGCCGAGAGCACCTCATCTAAAGTGCGATAAAAAACTGCATCCTTGTGCTTGGCGCGCAATTTCGCGACCGCGCGCTGATCGATAGAAAGGATATAATCCAAAAGTTGCAACGCGCCCAGAACGCAATCTTCCAACGCATCACCGTGACGCGCGTGACGCTCAAAACTCAGCGACTCGGCACCGATGGAGAGAATGTTCATCACCATTTGACAGGTTGATCCAGATGTCAAAAAGTCGGTGAGAATATCAGCACCCGGCGTGCTGGGGCGCTCGACGTCACCTCGCGTGTGCTCCGCACTTCGAAGGGCGAGCATACTGGACGGTTCACCGTAACCAATAGCAAGTGGCGCATCCAAACCCGCCGAATCCACGTCCTCGACGGCGAAGGATGAGATCATGGTGTCTTCGTACAAACGCAACATGAAGAGCAAGTGATCGACGCAGCCACGTGCCATGACCCATCGCTCCGTTTGGTCGACGTGTACTCGCGTACCCAACTCCCCGAAAAGCCTATCCCGAATGAACCTAGTGTGGAACCACGATGGGCTACCACCATCGGCGCA
>Ga0181559_10005390_pt1 | contig 12236 bp, 9 predicted proteins | sample 011ome_21_FD_133752 | JGI IMG/M metagenome (GOLD analysis project Ga0181559, IMG submission 133752) | Coastal salt marsh microbial communities from the Groves Creek Marsh, Skidaway Island, Georgia - 011508AT metaG (megahit assembly) | ecosystem: Environmental > Aquatic > Marine > Intertidal zone...
CCGCAGTCCGGCTGGGGTGATCCGGCCTGTACCGATTCCATAGGCACCCAGGTCAGTCCGCACGGCTTGTCGCTGACCCAGCGCACCGGTGGGGCATGGCAGTTCTACGTGGTGAACCACAACGTGCGGGAATCCATGGAGATGTACGAGCTGCTCCCTGAAGACAATTCCTGGCGCCTGGCATGGCGTGGCTGCGTGTTTGCGGAGGAGCCTTACAACGACGTATCAGCGCGTCCTGACGGCAGTTTCGTGGCGACACGTCCGCAGGCTTTGATGCGCGAAGGTGACAATAACGTGTTCAGCGGAGATCCCACCGGCAATGTCGCACACTGGAGCACCGCCAACGGCGAACAGGTGCTGCCCGGTACCGAAATCGGTTATCCGAACGGTGTGCTCGTGTCCGATGACGGCCGCTACGCCTACATCAGCGGCTGGACCACCAGTGATTTCCACAAATACGACCTGCAGGCACAGGAAGAAGTTTTGCAGGTAGACCTGGGCTTCATGCCCGACAACCTCACCTGGACCCCTGACGGCCGCCTGATGGCCGCCGGCGTCAAAGGCGTCAACGGCAATTGCCCCGCTGACAGCGATGATCCGTGTTTGCAGGGCTTTCAGGTGGTCGTGATCAACCCGGCCAATGGTGCGATCACCGGCGTATTCGATAACCGTGGGCGCGCTTTGATCAATGGGGTATCCGTGGCGATAGAAGTAGACGGCAATGTCTACGTGGGATCGTTCCAGGGTGATCGCATGGTGCGATTTTCACGCTAACCCTGATTAACACCCGTTATAGAGAATGTCGTAGGTCGGCATAGCCGCAAAGCGGCGTTTGCCGACAATAACCGCGCAACGCGTCTCCCTAAAACGGCCTGCATGCTAAGCGTAGGCCGGAAAAGGCGCAACGCGCCTTTTCCGGCGATTAACCGTATAAATACTCAATGCAGCTTGCTAGCTATCAGCCGATTCAAGCTAACACCAGACTCGGCTGCCTGAATCGCCAGCTGTCTGTGCATTTCTGGCGGCACACGGACCATGAATTTGCCGCTGAATTGTCTGGTCGAAAAGGGCTCTGGTACATCTTCTCCCTGTTTATTCATATCAGATACACAGCGCCGCACCAGCTTACGAATACCAGCCAGAGCATCCACTTGCGAGATATCAAGCCAACTCAGCGCCGGAAACTCAGCACACAAGCCAACATACTCCTGGTCCTCTTCGGACCAGGTAACACGATAGGTAAATTTGTCAGTTGTCTTTGCCATTTGCCTGCCTGATTAATGCAATTGCCTTGAGTACCTGTCGTACCTGGTAGGTTTTCGCTTTGCCACCATGATTCTGAGTATTAATACGCGGATCGCCAGCCCAGGGTGTTCGATAGACGCGATGACTGCTGGCAGCATGACGAGGCTTGCCAAACCATGCATCACATACCTTGCACAGATCTCGATAACGAACACCTTTCGGATTGTTCGCCATCTGAGCTTTCAATGCCTTCAGATCAGCGATTTATGATACCAATATTGATACTATTCAGAAATACCTTGTTCATCTCAAGATAGTCCCATTTCAGAAATTTTCTCCTTGTACCTTGCTCCTTGTCCCTTGTTCCTGCTGACTGGTAACCTACCCCGATACTTTTTCGCAGGACCTGACCACATTGAAAAATTTGAAAGCTTTTTCACTTTTGGATCTCGCCCCCATCGTCGCCGGCGGCACTGCCCGCGATGCGCTCTACAACTCACGCGACCTGGCGCAGCATGCCGAGCGCCTGGGTTACAAGCGTTACTGGATGGCCGAACACCACAACTCAACCGGCATCGCCAGTGCCGCGACCTCGGTCGCGCTGGGATTTGTCGCGGAAGGGACCAACACCATTCGGGTCGGCGCGGCAGGCGTGATGTTGCCCAACCATTCGCCGCTGATCATTGCCGAGCATTACGGTACGCTGGAATCGCTCTATCCTGGTCGCATCGATCTCGGCCTGGGGCGTGCCCCTGGGACCGATGGCAAGACAGCCTATGCCATCCGCCGCGAAAACCTGCGCGCGGACGACACCTTTCCGCATGACGTGCAGATCCTTCAGGCGTATTTCGATGAGGGGTATAACGGCGTGAAAGCTGTGCCAGGCCTGGGTCTGAAAGTGCCTTTGTGGATTCTCGGTTCCAGCCTGTTTGGCGCCCAACTGGCCGCCGCACTGGGCCTGCCCTACCTGTTTGCCTCGCATTTTGCGCCGGATGCGCTCGATCACGCACTGGCGATCTACCGCGAGCAGTTCAAACCCAGCGAGCAGCTCAGCGCGCCGTATTGCGGGGCCGCCATCAATATTTTCGCCGGTGATACCCAGGCCGACGGTGAACGTCTCAAGCGCGGCATGATGCAGGGCTTCATCAAACTGCGCCGCGGCCAGCCCGGCCCGATTGAGCCGCCACCGGACGACCTGCATGATGTCGCCAGCCCCGCAGAGATCGCCATGGCCGAACAGGTGCTGTGTGAAGCGGCGGCGGGGACAAAAGATTCAGCACGGGCCTTTATCACCCGCTTCCTGGAGCGCACGCAGGCCGACGAGCTCATCCTCACCTGCCACTGCTACGACCACGAAGCGCGCATCAACAGCTTCGCCATCGGCGCCGACATCCTCAACAACCTGGATTAAGTTGTAGGCCGAAAGAGGAACGCCGTGCCGTCATCCGGCATTGGCAGGCAACCTTTAGGTCGGCATAGCCGCAAAGCGGCGTTTGCCGACATTGTTAGCGATTGATAAAAGGCGAGCTGTCGGCAAACGGCCTGCGGCCTTTTATGCCCCAGAGGGTAATGCCGACCTACTACACAAAACAGCGTAGGAGCGGCTTCAGCCGCGAATAGCCTGATATCGCCTGTATTTCAGGGAAATCGCTGGTATCACAGCGACAACCACGTTACCTTGCGCGCCTCGTTCAACGAACACACACATGCCAGTCACTATGACCAACACCGCCTTCTCCAGCCTGCCCCTGAGCCCCGATTTCCTCGCCAATCTCGACTCGCTGGGTTATGCCGAAATGACCCCCGTCCAGGCACACAGCCTGCCGTTGATCATGGCAGGGCAGGACGTGAAGGCGCAGGCGAAAACCGGTAGCGGGAAAACCGCTGCTTTTGGCATTGGGCTGCTGCAGAAAATCGATCCGACCCAGTTCAGCACCCAGGCGCTGGTCTTGTGTCCCACGCGCGAGCTGGCCGACCAGGTGAGCAAGGAATTGCGCCGCCTGGCGCGTGCCATGCCCAATGTGAAAATTCTCACGCTGTGCGGGGGCACCCCCATCGGTCCGCAGTTCGGGTCGCTGGCATTTCCGCCGCATATTGCCGTGGGCACGCCGGGGCGCATCCTGAAACACTGCGGCAAGGGCAACCTGAAACTCGACAGCGTGCAAACCCTGGTGCTGGATGAAGCCGACCGCATGCTGGACATGGGCTTTTCCGAGGACATACTGGCCATCATCGGTTATACCCCGACAGCGCGGCAGACCCTGCTGTTTTCAGCGACTTTTCCGCCTGAAATCCTCAGCATCAGTGCCTCGGTGCAAAACACTCCTGTCGAAGTCACGGTAGAAAGCCTTCACGACACTACCGTGATCAAGCAACTGTTCTACGAAATTGAGAAAGGGGAGAAGACCCCGGCGCTCATCGCACTGCTGCAACACTTCCAGCCACCATCCACGGTGGTGTTCTGCGGGCGCAAACAGCAGTGCCAGGACCTGGCCGATGCCCTCAATGCCCAGGGCTTGCAGGCGCTGGCCCTGCATGGCGACCTGGAACAGAAAGAACGCGACCGCGTGCTGGTGCAGTTTTCCAACAAGAGTGTGCCCATCCTCATTGCCACCGATGTCGCCGCGCGCGGTCTGGACATCAAGGATCTTGGTGCCGTGGTGAATTACGAGCTGTCGCCGGACCCGGAAATCTATGTGCATCGCATCGGTCGTACCGGGCGTGCCGGCAACGAGGGCCTGGCGCTGAGCCTGTTCCACACCTCCGAAGCGCCCAAGCTCGGACCCATCGAGAAACAGCTGGGCCAGGCGTTACGAATGGATTCGTTGCCAACCCCGACCCACACCACGCTGCCGACACCGCCCATGGTGACCCTGGTCATCGACAGCGGTCGCAAGGACAAGCTGCGCCCCGGCGACATCCTGGGGGCCCTGACCGCCAACCAGGTGCTGGCCGGCAACCAGATCGGCAAGATCGACCTGTTTGATTTCCAGGCCTATGTCGCAGTGGAAACGGCCATAGCCGGCAAGGCCTTGAAGGTCTTGTCAGAAGGCAAGATCAAGGGCCGACGCATGAAGGTGCGCCGTCTATAGCGACCCTCCCTCCTAATCCATGCCGTAGGCCGGAAGAGGCGCCAAGCGCCGTCATCCGGCAATTATCGTAGGTCGGCATAGCCGCAACGCGGCGTTTGCCGACATGCGCTGTTGAACATCACGTTAAATTCCTGGTGCGCAATCCGTCGATAATGTCGGCAAACGGCCTGCGGCCTATGCCGACCTACAAAGTGTTCAGGATGAAAACGGTCGCGCACAAAAAAGGGAGCCAACCAGCTCCCTTTTTAGATACGGCCATCAATCCCGCTTAACTGCCCAGGAAATCCATCTTGCCGATGGCCACGCCGTTGTGGCGCAGGATGTTGTAGGTCGTGGTGACATGGAAATACAGGTTCGGCAGGGCAAACGTGTTCAGGTAGCTTTCACCGGTGAAGTTGAGCTCATACGGGCCGGCCTTGAAACTGATGTCCTTGCTTTCGCTGCCTGCAAAACTGCTTTCATCCAGCGTCTCCAGAAAGGCTACGGTCTTGGCGATACGGGCTTTCAACTCTGCAAAAGTCACTTCGACATCTTCGTGCTTGGGTGCCTCGACGCCGGCCAGGCGGGCACCACAGCCCTTGGCCACATCACAGGCAATCATCACCTGGCGGGCCAGCGGAAACATATCCGGCGCCAGGCGCGCGGAGGTCAGCACGGTGCCCTCAATGTTCTTCTCTTCACAAAAGGCCTCGCCTTTTTCCAGGATAACGGACAGGTTGTTCAGAAAGCGGGTAATAACGGGCACGGAGGCGGAATACATGGACATGGAAAATTCTCTCAGTTGGCAATAAACACATGGGGGATCCCCGGGATCCGGATGGCAAGTGTAGCGGGATGGCCGCGGGTTGGATATCCCCTGCCTCATTGCTGAGTTTTCAGTACTAAGGGGCTGTTCTTGTTCGCCTTCTTTTTCATTCGGGGCTAAAGCCCCTCCCACACCGGCCAGGTATTTGAGGGTCGTTCCTGGCAAACCAGCCCCGGCAGGTCATGAATTTATACCGTCAGCGTTCAAGTCTGCCTCCAGAGACAGGTGAAAACCTGACCGGTGTGGGAGGGGCTTTAGCCCCGAAGAAGAGCTCAGTTAACCCCAAGCCAGCATCATCCCGGAAAAGCCCCATTTGGGCTAACCAACCAGGTACGTTATGCTCAGCCCCATATTCCGGTCTCACTCACCAACAGACACAACCCATGGTGCTCACATGTTCCGCCTGATCGCCCTGCTCACCTTATCCCTTGTTCCTTGCTCCTTGTCCCTGGCCGCCGAAGTCGAACTGTCCGGCACGCTGATGGTGGTGAATCGCGACGACAGCAGTATTGCCTTTTACGACCTGCCCACGCAGCGTGAGGCCACGCGCCTCGCCATTACCGGGCCCATCCCCCATGAAATTGCCGCGTCCCCGAACGGGGAGCTGGCCGTGACCAGTGAATACGGTACCGGCAGCAATCCCGGCCGGCACCTGGTGGTGATTGATGTGGCGACAGCAGAGATTGTGCGTCGCATCGACATGGGCGCCAACAGCCGCCCGCACAGCATGGTGTTCCTGGATGACAACCGTCACGTGATCACCACCCTGGAACTGCGTGAGGCCATTGCCCTGGTGGATGTGATCGACGGCACCATCGTGCGCACCTATGCCACCGGCGGCCGCGACAGTCACATGGTGCGGGTGACGCCGGACAACCGATACGCTTTTGTGGCTGCCCGTGGCAGCGGCACGCTGTCACGCATTGACCTGGAGGTCATGGAAGACACCGTGGTGATACCAACCGGCGCCCGCGCGGAAGGGATTGCGATTGCGCCCGATGGCAGCAAGGTCTGGGTCGCCAACCAGAACGACAGCACCATCACGATTGTGGATGCCTGGAGCATGGCAATCATTGGCGCGATCGGGGGCATTGCGGTGAACCGCGCTGAAGTGCTGGCCAACGGCATCGCTGTTATTCCCGGTGGCACGAGCGATGATGCCGCGGCGCGTTATGTCACCTACTTCGACGGCACCCGCTTCACCCAGGCTGGCCAGCTGACCCTGCCAGCCAGCAATGCCGGCGGCACCGGCATCCGCGTGTACGCGGCCAACAACACGCTGTTCCTGGCCGACAGCGCCGTCAACGAAGTTTCTGCGGTAGTACCCGCCTTCGTGGGCGAACGCACCGTGATCGCCATCAACCCGGACAATGTCGATGGCATGGCCTGGTCGCCGGTGCGAGTAGACCAACCATAACTCCGAGAACTCGTGGGTCGGCATGGATGTAGGTCGGCATAGGCCGCAGGCCGTTTGCCGACATATTCAATGTAACTCGGGCTAACACCCGGAAAAATCCTGTCGGCAAACGGCGCTTTGCGCCTATGCCGACCTACAAAATATTCCGGCATCGAGCCGCTTTCAGAGTACACTCCCCCGCCACATGGCCCTCAAACCCACCATCTACAAAGCTCGCATCGACCTGTCCGATCTCAACCGGCATGTCTATGACGCCCTCAACCTGACACTCGCCCAACACCCGTCGGAAACCGTTGAACGCATGGTAGTGCGCCTGCTGGCCTATTGCCTCAATGCCAGTGACAACCTCATCTTCTGCAAGGGCCTGAGCGATGCCGATGAAGCCGACCTGTGGGCGAAGAACCTGAACGGGGGCATCGAATTGTGGATCGACGTGGGAGAACCGGCGGTAGATCGCATCAAGAAAGCGGCGCGCCAGGCAAAATCAGTGAAGGTGTACAGCTTCAACAGCAAATCGGACACATGGTGGTCGCAGGGGAAAGCGGATTACAGCGCCCTGAACGCCGAGTATGTTCAGTTGCCGTGGGAACAGGTGCAGGCGCTGGCCAGTAGGGTGAACAAGACCATGGCGTGGTCGGTGACCGTGTCGGAAAACTCGTTGTATGTGGCGACTGAAGACGGCGAGGTCGAACTCACCTGCACCCGGTTAACCTCGTAACCCGGTAACCCCACAACCCCGTAGGTCGGTATCGACGTAGGTCGGCATAGGCGCAAAGCGCCGTTTGCCGACAGGATTATTCCGGGGATCAACCTAAATTGAATTAAATATGTTGGCAAACGGCCTTCGGCCTTTTATGCCCCAGAGGGTAATGCCGACCTACAACTGTAGCCCGTTAACCCCGTAGGCCGGAAGAGGCGCAACGCGCTGTCATCCGGCGTTTAACCTTCACATCAAACGCATCATTCGTTCGCGGCTGAAGACGCTCCTACAGTCGAGAACCGGGTAGGAGCGGCTTCAACCGCGAACCAGAAAACACCAGACGTCGATTAAGGGTTGTCCTTGCGCGGCTTCCGGGGCTTGGCCTCACCCGGCTTGCCACTGGCATTATCGCGGCGCGGCTTTTTGCCTTTGCCGCCCTTCATGCCTCGCATGCCCTTGCCCGGTTTGCCAGAGCGCTCACCTTGATAAGCGCCGCCACCATGGGCCGGTGTAGCACCTTCAAGACTGATCCGCATGGCCTGCCCCGCCACCCAGGTCTTCTTCAGGTGATCGAAGATTTCTTTCGGCATGCCCTCGGGCAAATCGACGGTGCTGTAGTCTTCATAGATATTGATACGGCCGATGTACTTGCTCTCCAGGCCCGCCTCATTGGCGATGGCACCGACAATATTGCCGGGCATGACCTGGTGCGTATGTCCCACTTCAATGCGGTAGCGTTCCATGCCCTCCTCAACAGGTGAATCCTTGAAACGCGGTTCGCTGCGTTTGCGGGGCTCGCCGTCATCGCGATCACGGCGTGGGCGTTTGCTTTCACGCCCACCTTCCCGATCAGCATCACGCTCAGCGCGGCGGGCTTTCCAGTCTTCGTTGTCCTTTTTGAAATCCGGACGCGCCCGTTCCGGCTTCTTCTCCAGCAACAGCGGCTCGCTGCCCTGCGCCTGTTTGGCCAGTGCGGCCGCAATGTTCAACACGGGCACATCGTGTTCCTTTCGGTATTGCTCGATCAGATCGGCAAACAGCGCCAGGTCCTCGTTGGCCAGGGTATCGGTGATGCTTTGCTTGAACTGGGCGATGCGCTTGTCGTTGAGCATCTCCACTGACGGCATTTCCATCAGCTCGATCACCTGGCGCGTGGCTTTCTCGATGGCCTTGAGCAGGCGTTTCTCGCGCTGGGTGACAAACAGGATGGCATCGCCCGCACGTCCGGCACGGCCGGTGCGGCCGATGCGATGAATATAGGCTTCGGTGTCGTAGGGAATGTCGTAATTGACCACGTGGCTGATGCGCTCCACGTCCAGGCCGCGGGCGGCAACATCGGTGGCCACCACGATATCCAGCTTGCCCTTCTTCAGTTTCTCGATTGTCAGTTCACGCTGTTTCTGCGCAATGTCGCCATTGAGCGCGGCAGCGGCAAAGCCGCGGGCGGCGAGCTTGTCGGCCAGCTCCAGCGTGGCGATCTTGGTACGCACGAAGATCAGCATGGCATCGAAAGACTCGGCTTCCAGGATGCGGGTGAGCGCATCGAGCTTGTTCTGCATACCCGTCACCGGCCAGTAGCGCTGGCGAATCAGCGAGGCAGTGGCGGTTTTCATGGCAATGGTGATTTCACCGGGATTGCGCAGGTGCGCGGTGGCAATGCGGCGCACTTCCTTCGGCATGGTGGCCGAGAACAACGCAATCTGCCGCGTGGATGGCGTCTGCTCCAGAATCCATTCCACGTCATCGATAAAGCCCATGCGCAGCATTTCGTCGGCTTCATCGAGCACCAGGGTTTTCAGCGCATCAAGCGTAAGCGTGCCACGACGCATGTGGTCCATCACCCGGCCCGGTGTACCTACCACCACGTGCACACCACGTTTGAGCGCGCGAATCTGCCCGCTGTAATCCTGCCCGCCGTAGACCGGCAACACCTGGAAACCCCGGATGCGCGCGGCATAGGTCTGAAAGGCCTCGGCCACCTGGATCGCCAGCTCGCGCGTGGGCGCCAGCACCAGCACCTGCGGTGCTTTCTGCGACAGGTCCAGATTACTCAGCACCGGCAACGCAAACGCAGCGGTTTTTCCCGTGCCGGTCTGCGCCTGGCCCAGCACGTCGCGGCCCTCGAGCAGCAGCGGAATGGTCTGGGTCTGGATGGGCGTGGGGTTTTCATAGCCGACGTCAGCCAGGGCTTCGAGCACAGGGGCGCTCAGTTGCAGGTGCGCGAAGGGAATTACCGGTTCGGGTGTCATGCAGGTCTCATTTAGTGGAAACGACAGAATAAAGGCCAGATCTGGACGCTTACCATGCCGGCGCCCGATTTGAGGGAGGCGGATACTAGCACAAAACGGCGTGCGCCGTGGCGCGAATGTGCCAACGAGCTCGTAGAGGCGGCTTTAGCCGCAAATGAAAGCTCGGTTAAGCCCCGGTAACCCCTAACCACGCCATAAAGACTAGCGATAAAACGCCGGTGCCTTGCGCAACTGGCGATGCGCGATCAGGTCGTGCTCTATCCACAGTGTCGCATTGTGGCGCACCAGAAACGCCTCCAAATCCGCGCGCGCCGCGCGTGTCTGCTCAACATCGAAATCGCGCGCGGGAAAGCGGTTCAGCGTGCGCTCCTCCGGGTAGTGGTACAAATCCCCGGACAACACTACCCCTCCGGTCTCCGGTAGGTTCAGGTAAATCACCTGGTGCCCAGGCGAATGACCACGGGCGGCCTTGAGTATCACTAGGCCGTCACCAAACACGTCAAATTCTTCATCGGTGATCAGGACGGTATCGCTGTCCCTGAGCGCGGCGTAGGTCATGGGGCGGGCACTGTTGTGCAAAGGCGCATCTGGAAACATGGCGGCACGCTCTTCCGGGCGCACCAGCCAGGTGGCATGGGCGAAGGTATTGGCGTTGGCGGAGTGATCCCAGTGAAAGTGGGACAGCGCCAGGTAATCGATATCGTCCGGGCCATAGCCAATTTCGGCCAGCTGACCCAGCAGGGACGGCCCCAGTATGACCGGTCGCTCCGCCTCGTCCGAGCGGATAACAATCTGCCGCGCCCCCTCGCCTTCCATCACCCGTTCGCTGTCAGGCACCGCACCGGCTTCCCACAACAGCACACCCCGGGGATGCACAATGAGGAAGGCCGACAGCGCCAGGGAGGTCGTGGCCACTTCCGAGTCCAGCAGGTCATAACTGGCCGGGCTGGATTCCAGCTCGCCGCCATCGAGGACATACAACCGCAGTCCGGCATCATCATCGGCAGACTGGGCAACACCCGGCCCCGCCACGGCAAAGACCAGCAACAAAAGTACTAAGGGAATACGGTTCAGGATCGGCATGGGGATAACCTCTTCGGGCTTTTAGCGCTCAGGTTAGCCTGTAACGCCGGAAAAACAAACTCCTGACCTGTGGCGTTTTGCCCCCTCCAGTAACTGCGCTATGCTCAGGCGCAGTGTCATCCATTGCAGCCGGGGGAATCACCATGCAACGCCGCCAACTCGTCCAGTCCATCTTTGCCAGCCTGGCCACCGCCAGCATCCTCAACACCGGCTTCAGCCAATACGCCAAAGGCGCCCTCAGCGACACCAAAATCACCCGCATCAACGTCTACAACCCCACCGGCACCAACGGCCTGTCGGACTGGATCAACTTAAGTGAAATCCTCGTCACCATCGAAACCGACTCGGGCCTGACCGGCACCGGCCAGGGCGGCACCAAGGACCTGCTGGAAGACATTGCCGGCCTCCTCATCGGCGAAGATCCCTTTCGCATCGAATACCTGTGGGGCAAGCTCTACCGCAACAAGTTCTATCCGCCCGGCCGCGAGAAGCTGCACGCCATGGGCGCCCTCGACTGCGCGCTGTGGGACCTGAAAGCCAAGGCGCTCGATGTACCCTTATATGAACTGCTCGGCGGCCTGACCCGCGACCACATCGAGTGCTACCAGAGCTTCGGCACACTCAACGTGCGCAACGCCCGCGACAGCGCCAGATCCGTCATGGACGCCGGCTTTCGCGCCGTGCGCTTTCACGGCGTGGACTATGACGAATCGGGAACCTTCAACGCCAGGAAGGCCGTGGACGAAACCGCACGCGTCGCTGAACAAATGCGCCGAGGCGTCGGCGATGACGGCGACTGGATCCTGGACGCTCACACACGATTCGACCTGCCGGACATCACCCGCCTGTGCAACCTGCTGGAACCGCTCAACCCCTTCTTCGTGGAAGACCCCATCCGAAGCATCACCGACGCCACCCAGTTCGCACGCCTGCGCCAACAAACCAGCGTGCCCCTGGCCGCCGGCGAACAGTTCGGCGACATCATGGACGGCATCCGCCCGCTGGTGGAAGCCAACCTTGTCGACTGGCTGCGCGCCTCCATGCCAAACGTCGGCGGCGTTACTCCGTTCATGCAGATCGCGGCGCTGTGCAACGCCCACCACGTCGGCGTCGTCCCTCACTTCACCGCCCCGCTCTCCACCGCTGCGGTCAGCCACTGCCTGTTCGCCACCAGCGGCCCCATCATCAACGAGATGAACCGCGGCAACCTGCCCGACTACGTCAACGACAGCTATCGACTGGAGGACGGCAAACTGTGGCCCAACGACCGACCCGGCATCGGCGCCAGTTTCAATGAGGACGAAATGAATTTGATCAGTGTGATTGATGCGGCGAGGACGGAAGGGTTGTATCAAGGGGAGCCGTATGTGCGGCCGGATGGGTCTTATATCTATCTATAAGTTCGCTATAAACCCGGTATTTTTAGTTCACAGGGAATCAACTTACTCTGACCCCTTTGATTCTGTGTTGGCCTGGCCATCTGGTTAGCATGAGGGCGTATGGTTAATACGCCCAGTGCTCGGGGTTTATGGTGCCAGATCGAGCAATATTTGCCGGACCTGTTCCGGCTGCTCTTCCATCACCATGTGCCCGGCTGCTGCCTCATGATATTCCCACGCGGGATCGGCCTTCGTGCGCTCCGCAA
>Ga0181559_10005396_pt1 | contig 12229 bp, 8 predicted proteins | sample 011ome_21_FD_133752 | JGI IMG/M metagenome (GOLD analysis project Ga0181559, IMG submission 133752) | Coastal salt marsh microbial communities from the Groves Creek Marsh, Skidaway Island, Georgia - 011508AT metaG (megahit assembly) | ecosystem: Environmental > Aquatic > Marine > Intertidal zone...
CGAAGAGCGACATGAGCTCGTCCAGACGCTCGTGGTTGAACACGTCGCGGTTCGGGCCGCCGCTCTGCGCGCAGAAGCGGCACAGGTACAACAAAAAGTCCGCGCAGTCCTCGAGGATGTGTTCGGGGAGGAGCGCGAACCGAGGCGGGCACGGCGTCGGAAGTAACCCGCCGCCGCCGCCGCCGCCGCCGCCGCCGCCCGTCTTCCCCGCGACTTCTCGCGCCAACGTCGCCCCCCCCGCCGCGTCCCTCCCGTCCGTCGCGACCCATATCAACCACGTCGCGACGAGCCGATAGAACGCCATCGCCTCGCCGATCGCCCTCGGGTCCTGCAGCACGCTATCGAAGCACGCGTACCGTTCCTTACACCGCGCGAGCTCGTTCGTGAGCTGGCCGATGTGCCTGTCAAACTGCGCGGATTGAAACGCGTTCGGCGCGCCGCCCGGCAACGACGCCGCCCACTGCGCGCGCATCGCGTCCACGTCCCCGAGCTGCGACTGCCGGTCCTGGAGCTCGCGCGCGAGCGACGTGTGCTCGCTGACGCACTTGACGTACCCCAAGTGCATCGCGCGGGCGGCGAGGAAGAAACACTCGCAGATGAACCCGTAGCTCTCCGTCGCCGTCTCCTCGGCTTCGGTCAACGCGCCCGCACGCGCCTGCTCCTCCGTCGCGCTGACCCTGGTCACCTCGGTCAAGTTGAGCCTGCACTTTCTCGACCGCACGTAGCTCGGGTCGATCTTCGTGAATTTCATCGCCCCGGGCTCGGTGAACGGCGCCGCGAGTCGAAGCGTCGTCATCGATAGGTTATGCGCGAACCCGTGCGACGAGCAGAGGAGCGGCGCGATTTGCATCTTGCTCCGCCCCGCGTTCGCGTCGCACGCGGCGGCGAGCCACGCGACGACGCCCTCTCGCACGTCCCCGCCGTGTTTCAGCATCGCGTACAGGGTCTGATACAGCCCCTCCTGTGTTTGTTTCGTCACCGCGCGCAGCGTGTGAATCGACTGTTCGACGTCCGCGCCGCGTCTGCTCTCGAGGCCGCTGAGGGTCGTTCCATACAAAGCGATGTCGGGGTGGAGTTGAAAGGCGTCAGTTGAAGTTGAAAGGCATCGTGGGCGGGGATTGACCGCAAGGGATGGGCGGAGAGATGCGCCGGCAAAAGTCCTTAAGGATTGGTGTTCACCACGCCGACGCGGTCGTATGGGGACCAGTGTATAGAACGCACCTGAAGCACTGTTCCGCGACTGACGGCTGCCGCTGGAGCAGCGCCGGGTCCGGCAGCGCGCTGCACCCGAAGAAGGGCCCGAGCAGCGACTCGTCCTCGAACGCGCGGCCGTTGATCGCGGACGACGACGACGACGACGACGACGACGCGGCCATCCCGGCCATCCCGGCCATCCCGGGGAAGGCGTTGGTCGTCGTCGTCGTCGTCGGCTTCCACTTCGGATGCGCCGCGAGCCGAGCCGCGACGGGTTTGCACGCCGCCAGCTGGCACAGCAGCGTCAGCGGCTTGTGCACCTCGCCCAGCGGCGACACGCCGTTGATGAGGCTCGGGAGCTGCGTCAGCGACGGGTCGAGCATCTCCGGGAGGCCTTCGCTCTCGAACCTCCTCGCGAACGCGTCGAGAAATCCCGGCGGCAAGCCATCCGCGCCGGTCATCTCGTCGAACAGCTGCGACGGCCCCCGCGCGGCCGCCGCCTCTGGTTGCGGGAACATCCCGTCCATCGCGGGGTTGAGGAGGAGGCCGCAGTAGGACACGCAGAGCTCGTTCGCCGCCGCGAGGAGCGCGGCCTGCTTCTCTTGGAGGTCCTTCGAGCTCGCGGACTTGCGCGACGCGTGGAAGCATCGGAGGTACGATCGCACGAGCCACGCGAACGGCGCCGCCTCCGGGTCTCTCCTCCACGCCCCCTCCGGGAACGCGTCCTGCGGCGTGGACAAGCGCGCGAAGAGCACGCGCTCGAGGTTATCCGCGGTGATCGCGAACGGCGGGGAGACGCCCTCCGATCGGAGCTCGGTCGCGAGGTCCGCGAGGAAGACGCACTCGTCGGATCCCGCGCTCTCCGTCAGCGTGAGCCGGAACGCGCCCTCGATCGTCCGCGACAGCCGCTCGTCGCTCGAGGCGGACATGACGACGACGACCGCGGCCCGCGGGGACGCGCGCGCGCGCCGTGCTGGGAGTCGATCGCGTGCCGTCGCGCCGCTCGATCTGAGCGCCGATTAGGGCACCCGGGTGTAGGAATTGATGACGACGCGACGCGACCAGACAGGACGCGACGCGACGCGACGACCGAACTTTTTTCTGACGCCTTCGCCTTCGAACCGTCGCGTCGCGCGTCTCATAGCCTCACTCCGTCCCCGCGCGCCTGCCTCCACCGACTCCGTCGCGGTCGCGATGATGCCCGGATACGCCGCCGGCGGCTCGCACGCCGCCGGCCTGATGCCCGGATTCCAGCCCATCCCCGGGATCCTCCCCGGAATGCAGCAGCAGCCCTCGGGCGCGGGCGCGAACGACGGCAGCGGCAACCGCCCGCCGTCGCCGCCCGGGATGAAGCCGTTCTCGCGCGCGGGGCTCATGCCGGGTCTGTACTCGCCCCCGAAGGCGGCGTCGTTCTCGCCGCCGCCCATACCGCCGCCGCCGCCGCTCGTGTTCGTGACCGGGAACACGGGGAAGCTGACGCGCGCGAGGCTCGCGCTGTCGCTGCGGTCGCTGTCGCGCGTCCAGGTCCAGGGCGTGGATTTGAAAATCCCGGAGATCCAAGCCGACTCCGTGAAGGCGGTCGCGATGGACAAGGCGCGGCGAGCGTTCGAGGAGCTGAAGCGCCCGCTCATCGTGCACGACTGCGGGCTCGTGTGCGCCGCGCTGAAAGACTTCCCGGGGCCGGCGACGAAGTACGCCAACTACACCATCGGCACGGAGGGCCTTTTAAATCTCATGCGCGAGAAAGAAGACAGACGCGCGGGGTGGGCGGACGTCATCGTGCACGTGGACGCCAACGGGAAGCTCAAGACGTTCGAGCCGGAGGAAGACTACACCGGGATCATCTCCGAGACGCCGCCGAGGAAGTATCTGCGGTTCAAGGATAACGCGAGGGCGTTGGGGCGCGTGTTCGTCGCGACGGACTTCTTCGGAAAGGACGAGGATCGATGCCTCGCCGACGTCACCGAGGAGGAGTATCAGAGGTACCGCAGAGAGGCGCCGTCGGTGTGGAACGACTTCGCGGAGTGGTACGAGAAGCGGCTGGAGGAGGAGGAGGGGAAGGAGAACGTGGCGAGGTTGAAGAAAGAGAGCGCGGCGGACGCCGCCGCCGGCGAGGGCGGCGACGGCGAGGCGGACGGCGACGGCGGCGACGACGCGGGGGCGGACGACGAGAAGGACGACGACGGGTGGAGCTCGTCGTCCTCCGAGGAATGGATGAAACGGGTTAAATAAGGTGGACGAGGGTAGGGTGGACGGGACGACGCCGCGCGGATAGATAGCTCATGTAACACGTGGACATAACGCACAGATGGTCACGGTCACGGTCGCGGTCACGGTCGCGGAGACGGCGAGGACGCGCGGACGACGACTCGAGGCCGAAAATCAAATTCTAAAAAAAAAAAATCAAAATCCGACGCATCAGCAACCTCCTCTACACACTCCGAAGCGCCCCGACGACCCGCCGTCGACGCTCCGATGACCGCTTCCGTCGCGTGCTCCTCCGGCCACGCCGCGCGCGTCGTCGCGCGCGTCGTCTCGAGGAGGCCGCCCTCGCCGAACCCGCTCGCGCCGACGCTGCTCGCGGTCGAGCCCGTCGGCGACGCCGACGCGGAAGAGCGCCTGCTAGGTAACATCCGACGCCACGTCCGCGGGTTCGACCGCGAGGACGACGCGCGCGCGCTCCTGCGGGAGTACCTGCGTTTCATGACGATATAGAAGAACACGTTCAAGACGATCGCGCTGCGCCCGAGCGCGGTCGTCGGCGAGGCGTGGCGGCAGCACGCGCTGAACGGCACTCGCGACTACGTCTCGTTCTGCGATCGCGTCTTCGGGGACGTTCTGGACCACGCGAACGAGGACAGCGCGGGGGTGAACGCGAACGACGCGGCGGAGATGGAGGCGTACGCGCGCGTCCTCGCGAAGTACCGCGAGGCGTTCAGGGAGGACCCGCCGGCGCGCGCGTGGCCCGCGATCGCGAGGAACGAAGAGGATATGGAGGAGGACCTGGAGGAGGAGGCGCGGCGAGGGCGACTCGTCGTCCGCGTCGTTCCGAAGAACGAGCAGAGCGGGTCCGCGAGCGGCGCGTCGGACGGGGAGAAACTCAGCGACGAGCTCACGAGCGCGATGGAGGGCGACGCGGCCACGACGGGCGCGCCGAGGGAGGCGCGGCGGCTCCCGGGGGAGAGCGACGCGACGTTCGAGCTGCGGAAGAAGGCGGAGGGCGGCGACGCGGACGCGCAGTGTAAACTCGGCGTGGAGCACTACGGCGCAGAGCGGTACGAGGAGGCGGTGAAGTGGTATCGTCAAGCCGCGGAGAAGGGTCACGCAGGTGCGCAAAATAGGCTTGGGCGCTGCTACTATCACGGACGCGGCGTAGAGAAGAACCACGTGGAGGCGGTGAAACTGTATCGTCAAGCCGCGGAGCAGGGTCGCGCAATAGCGCAACATAGCATTGGGAACTGTTACTATTACGGAAACGGCGTCGCGAGAGACCTCGGTCAGGCGGAACACTGGCTCGCGAAGGCCGTAGAGAACGGGAACAAAGTGTCCGATTATCTTCTCAAAGTGGTGTAACGTGAAGCCGCGGCGGCGGCGAAGAAAGCCGCGGCGGCGGAGAAACGCAAAGCCGCCGCGGCTGTGAAGAAAGCGGACGCGCAGTATAAACTCGGCGTGGAGCACGAAGACGCAGAGCGGTACGAGGAGGCGTTGAAACTGTATCGTCAAGCCGCGGAGAAGGGTCACGCAGCCGCGCAAAATGGGCTTGGGAACTGCTACTGCGATGGACACGGCGTAGAGAAGAACCTCGTGGAGGCGGTGAAACTGTATCGTCAAGCCGCGGAGCATGGTTACGTAGGTGCGCAATATAACCTTGGGGGCTGCTACTATCACGGAGAAGGCGTAGAGAAGAACATGGCAGAGGCGGTGAAGTGGTATCATCAAGCCGCGGAGCAGAGTTACGCATATGCGCAAAATAACCTTGGGCGCTGTTACTATTTCAGTTATGGACACTGTGAGAGAGACCTCGGTAAGGCGGAACACTGGCTCGCGAAGGCCGTAGAGAACGGTTACAAAAGGTCCGAGGGTCTTCTCAAAGAGGTGAGAGAATTGATGAATCTTGAAGTCGCGGCGGCGGAGAAGAAAACCGCGGCGGCGGCGAAGAAAGCCGCGGCGGCGGAGAAACGCAAAGCCGCCGCCGCCGCGAAGACGGCGGCGAAGCGCGCGAAGAGATGAGATGCACATGTAAGAAACAGAACGAAACCACGCGAAATACACACTCATCATAACTTATCATATCATACTCGTACACTCTCGCATCTCTCACTTCGCGCGCGCACTTCCGCCCGCGACCCGGCGCGGCGCCGCGTCAGTTCGAGTCGTCCGAGGAGCTCCACGACTCCGCGAGCGCGTGCGCGCGCACCGCGTCGGAGAATCCGTCGGAGATTTTGTCGGAGATTTTCTCCGACGACGGCCCGGCGTTCAGCGAAACGAACACCGTCGGGACGTCATCGTCGGCGGCGGCGTCGTCGAAGTCCGCGACGGACGTCGGCGACGCCGCCGCCGAAGCCGGCGGCTTCGATTTCAAAGCCGCCGCCGCCGCCGCCGCTTTCGTCTCGCCCGCGCGCTTCATCGCGCGCGTCTTCCACCGATGCGCGGCGATCTTCGCGGACGCGATCCGCGCCATGGACAGCTTCGGGAGGTCGTACAGGATGAGCGTCCCCTTGCCGTCGTTCTCGTGGTCCGCGGGGCGCCAGTTATGCACCGGCTTTAACACGCGCGCGCCGCCGCCGGTGTGAAACAACAGCCCGCGGTCGTGCTTCCCCTCGCTCTGCATGACGTAGTCCTCGTACTTCACGCCGGTGACCTTCTCTTTGTTCCGGTACCCGCGCGTGCGCGTGACCGCGCACACGCCTCTCACGCCGGGCATCGTCAGCGCGACGTTGAGCACGAACTCGCGCAGTTCGTTCCCCACCGCGCGTCCGAGCGTCGCGCTGAAGAGTTGGCACACGTGGATGTCCATCAGCTGCACGTACGGTCCCTCGACGAGGCGCGCGCGCTCTTTGTTGTGCCAGTCGTACACCGTCGCGTCGTCCGGCGCGTTCACGCGCTGGAAGTAGACGCCGCCTTTGACCTCGCCGTCGTCGGACTGCACGACGAGGTTCCCCGCGGGGTTGTTGACGACGCGGTCGAGAATGGTGGCGCGCGGCGTGCGCATCGCGGATTTCGAGCCCCAGTTTTGCGCCTCGACGGCGACGAGCGCGTCGACGTCGTCCTCGCGCGCGAACCGGACGCTGTACCCGACGCGCCGCAGCCGCGCGACGCCGACGCCGAGGACGGGTGATGACGTGTCAGCCTGCGATTCGTCGTTCGCCGCGGCGGACGAATCCGAATTCGGCGCGACGAAGCACCCGCTCGGATCCATCACGAGGCCGACCTCCGCGGCTTGCAGCAACAGCTGATGCATCGGCACGCCGGTCACCGCGCCGCACGCGTGCTCGACCGCGACGGTGTTGACGACGTGCCTTGAACCGGCGCGCGCGCCCTGGAACGTGTTCGGCGCGCTGTCGCGCGTCGTGGACGCGAGGAGGAGCACCCCGGCGTCGCCGGAGGTTTGGTAGAGGTCGTCCAAGACGTCGGCGAGTCTCTCGGCGGTCGCGGCGGCGTCCGGGCGCGCGACGTCGACGTCGGCGTCGGCGTCGGCGTCGGAGTCCGTGTCCACGAGCGGGTCCCACGGGACCTCGGCGTCGGAGTTCGCGACCGGCGCGGCGGCGGCGCGCGGCTTCTTCGCGGCCGGCGCGGCGGCGGCGGCGGCGGCGGGACGCGGCTCGAATCGCATCAGCCGTCGGTGCGGCCCCGCGGCGTTCTTCTTCTTCTCCTCGGATCCCAGCGGCTTCATCCGCGCGCACGCGGCGATCAGCATGTGCGCGTCGTCGCTCGCGAGGCGCTTCAGCTCGTCGCCGCCGCTCCTCGCGTCGTTCGCCTTCCACGGGGACAGCTTGAAGTCGTCGGCGACGTCCGGGCCGTCCGCCCCGGCGCGCTTCTTTTCCTTCGCCGAAGCCGCCGCGAAATCGCGCAGCGCGCGCAAAAGCCCCGCGTCCGCGTCGCCGCCGCCGACGCTCACGCCCGCGAGCCCGCGGACGGTCGCGTCGCACGCCTTCGCGCGCGGCGTCAGCGACGGGAGCAGCACGCAGCCGACCGCGGCGGCGACGTCGGCGACGATTTTTTCGTGCGCGCCGTCGTCGGCTCTCGTGAACACGTCCGACGCCCTCCGCGCCGCTCGCGGCGGGCCTTCCGTAACGCTCGCGTCTGGGCCGTTCACGGAGGACAGGATCGCGTCCACGGCGGCGTGCGCCGCGCGCGAGGTGGCGAGCGACAGCCGCATCGTCTTCAGCTGCTCGTCCGCTTCGTTCGCGACAGCCTCGACCGGCGACGAAAGCGGCGGCGGAAGCTCGACGTCGACGACGGCTGGCAGGGCGGCGACCGCCGGCGCGGCGGCGACGACTTCCGCCCGCGCCTGCGCCTCCTTCTTCTCCGCCGCGATCTGCGCGTTCGCCTCCGCTTCCTTCAGCGCGCGCATCGCGTCCTCGAGCGCCTTCTTCGCGGCGGCGACGGGATCGGACGCGTCGGCGTCGGCGGCGTCGTCGGTCGCGCGGCGGTCGACGCTCAGATCTCTCGCCGAGTCGGAGTGCATCGGCGGCTGCGCCCTCGCGCAAGCGGGCGCGGCGACGACGATGGGCGCGGCGGCGACCGGCTGCCGCGTCGGTTCATCGATCGAACCGTCGACCCCTGGCGGCGCGTCGATCGCGACCGAGTACCGCTTCAGCCGTCGCGTCGCCCACGCCGTCGGCTTCGCGTCGCCGTTCGCGGCGTCGGCGGCGCGTTCGGACGCGATCTTCGCCGTCGCCGGCAGCGTCCCGCGGACGGCGACGACGTCGAACGTCTCGCCGACGCGCCGCCCGTCGCGCCGCGCGAGCTCCTCGCACGCCTCGTACAGCAGCGCGCGGACGATCGACGGCGTCTTCACCGGGTTCGCGCCCGGGCCGAACATCGAGAGGCCGGTCGAGAGGAACCGGTCGACGAGCAGCGGCGGTCGGTCGATGTCGATGTCGATGTTCTTGTCGGATGAGACGCCGCCGCTCCCGAGGCCGAGCACGCGCGCGACCGCGAGCGTGTGCTGGCTCGCGGGGTCGTCGTACGTGACGTACAGGTGCGCGACGTCGTCGCGGATGTCGTCGTCCATCGCGTCCTCGTCCGTGGCGAGGAACGCGTGGACGTCCGTCGCGCGCGTCGGCGCGCGCGAGACGACGATGGATTGCTCCGCGCGCGCGCGGAGGCACTTGTCGAGCTCGACGAGGCTCGACGCGCGGACGACCGACATCGTCCTCTCGCCGCCGTCGAGCTTCGCGGCCGCGAGGACGTCGACGCCGTACCCGGCGAGGACGGACTCGGCGTTGACTTTGCTTGCCTTGGGCGACGCGAGCGCGTGCGGCGGCTTGCGCGCGCGATTCTCGCATCGCGAGCGCGCGTACTTGAGCGCGGCCTCGACCTGCTTTTCGAGATCCGCGCGTCGCTCGCGGTCGTCCACCTTGCGGATCTTGAACGACGGCGGCATCGCGCGCGTCGCGGCGGCGGCGTTGGAGGCGACGCAGGCTGCGGCGTTCATCGTGTGAATGTCGATGTCGTGCGTGCGGAGCGGGTGCGGCGTGCGCGCGGGGAATGCGCCTCCGAGACGTTTCGTCGTTGCTTTTCACGAGATTTCAAGAGGCGTGATGGGGAAATTTCGGCGTATCGGTCGTATGAGCATTTAGTCAGACTTTTCGGCTTCTTGTCAGCGAAACGCCCCCGAGAGGCGAAACGGTAGAAATTCCGATCGCGCGAGAAACGAAACGGTTTTCCTTCTGTTCGATCGAATTCGCGACTACGACGGGAAGTCGAGGAGTGACAAGGAGCGAAGCCTCGCGGCGGGGACGCGCGCGGACGCCGCGCGACGCGAGCGAGCGATCACGTCGTGATTCGAAAGAATGATGAACGGCTACCGCGGGAAGGCCCGGTCTCCGCTCGTCGCCGGCGGCGTCGTGGATGAGAATTTGTCAACTCGTCGTCCTCGTCGTCTCGACGACGCGATTCGATTCTTGTCACCGCCCTCGCGGACGAGGGACGGCCGCGCCGCCTCCTCCCCCAAGCGACGGCCACTGCCCTCCTCCCGCGGCGTTCACGTCCGCGACGGTGCCGCCCTGAGGCGGCGGCGGCGGCGGCGGCGGCGCGTCGCCGAACCTAAACTGCGGCAAAGGCGGCGGCGGCCCCGGGGTACCCCACCCCTCCGCGGCGGTGTTGTCGCCCAGAGACATAGCGCTGAGCGCGTGGAGGTCGAGCATGGACCCGAGCGGGCCGCTCGCGAGCGGCGGTTCCCAGTCCGACGCGTCGTCGAGCCGCGCGAGCGGCGGCGGCGGCGGCGCGAGCGGTCCCCCGGGCGCCGTCGAGCGTCCGCCGGGGACGGGCTGAAAGCTCCCGCCGACGCCAGGGAACGCCGCGCTCGGCGGCATCGGCGGCGGCACCCCGGGCGGCACCAGCGGCATCGCGATCGGCGCGCGGCCGCCGTGCGTCGCCCCGCCGCCGCCGCCGCCGAGCGCGAGCTTCCTCGGCGTCATCGTGCCCTTTACCGTCGGCTTCGGCGGCTGCTGCTGCGGCGGCGGCGGCGTCGCCCCGCCGCCGCCGCCGAACCCGAACCCGCCGCCCTGGTGCGTCGCGAACCCTAATAACCCTCGCTGCCCGACGCCGACGCCGACGCCGTGCATCCCACCGTGGAGCATGCCGCCGACGCCGCCGAGCGCGCGCGCGTGCGCGAGCTCCGCGGCGGCGGCGGCGGCGGCGGCTTTTCTCCTCGCGTTCGCCTTCGCTTTCTTCCCCGTCCCCGGCGCGCCCGGCGGCTTCTTCCCCCCCGCGACCGCCGCCGCCATCTGCCCCGGAACGAACGCTGCGGCGCCGACGTTTATCCCGGAGCTCTCCTCCTCTGTTTTCTCGTCCAGGTCTAGTAACGGCTCCTTCGCGACCGTTCGTTTATGCTGCAGCATCGTCGTGAACCCCGAAGTCGGCGGGTCTCTCTTCCACCGACACCCCTCCGCGCCGTACGTCTCAAACCTACACGCGCGTCGTATCCCCGCCCAGTCCGTGCCGCCGCGGCCGTGCGGTGCCATCGTGTTCTGGTCCCCGAACACGACGCACATCCGCCGCGCTCTCGACACCGCGACGTTCACGCGCCGCGGGTCGGACACGAACCCGATCGACCCGGTTTTGTTCGCTGAGGGTCGAGGGTCCATACGAGCGAACGTCGGGGTGGAGTTGAAAGGCGTCAGTTGGAGTTGAAAGGCATCGCGGGCGGGTATTGAAAGCGAGGCGTGGGCGGAGAGACACGCCGGCAAAAGTCCTTAAGGATCGGCGTTCACCACGCCAACGGGGTCGTATGGTAACCAGTGTATAGAACGCACCGCGCGTCGTCGAGATGATCACGTAATCGAACTCGCTGCCCTGACACGCGTCCACGGTGAGACACTCCACCTTCAGCGACGCCGGGAGCGCCTCGAGCAGCGCGAGGAACTGGCCTTTGTAGAAGGTCAGGATAGCGATCGTGCACTCGTAACCGTGGCGCTCGCGTAACGACATCGCCGCGGCCGTCACCGCGACAACCTCCGCGTCGTTCACGAACGACTTCCCGTCGTCCGGAACTCTCTCCGCGCCGTCGACTTGACACCACACCATCGCGTCCGCGTCGCCCCTCTCCTCGCCGACCGCGAACCGATCGCTCGCGATCGCCTCGTCCGTCTCGAGCTCGCCGTCGTAAAACTGCCGGCTCACCGCGGCACACACGTGCGGATGCATGCGGTACTGCGTCGTGAGTCGATGCGCGCGTCCGCTCGCGGCGACGCAACGCTCGAGCATCGACCGATCGTGCGCGGTGCCTTTCAACGAAGTGAAGTCGGGGTGGAGTTCAAAGGCGTCAGTTGGAGTTGCAAGGCGCCGCGGGCGGGGATTGAAAGCGTGGTGTGGGCGGAGAGACACGCCGGGCAAAGTCCTTAAGGAACGGCGTTCACCACGCCAACGCGGTCGTATGGGGACCAGTTTAACCAGAACGCACCTTTCAACGCGTGCGGCGGGATCAACGAGCACGGCGGCAGCTGCTTGTGATCGCCGAGGAGGACCAAGTTCTTCGGTCGAAGGTTCAGAAGCAGCGCGGTGGAGCTCTCCGGCGTGCACCCGCACTCGTCCACGACCACCGTGTGCACGCGCAACGGCGTCTTGACGTGCTCTTCCCACTCTCGCAGCAATCGGCTCGTGCTCGCGATCGTGCAGAGGATGAGCTGGCAGTCGTCCATGAGCGCGCCCTTCACCGACTTCGCCGCGGTGATCGCCGCCGGGGACTGGAACCCGCCGAGCGACGCGGCGGCGATCGCGCGCACGCGCGGGTGCGCCTCCGTCTTCGCGTCCAGGAGATGCCGCCGCGCCGTCGCGCCGATGCGGCCGGGCGCGCCGACGACGAGCATCTCGGCGTCGCACGCTTCAGGGTCGTTCCATACGAGCGAATGTCGGGGTGGAGTTCAAAGGCGTCAGAAGCGGAGTTGAAAGGCGTCGATGGTGGGTATTGAAAGCGAGGGGTGGGCGGAGAGAGACGACGGCAAAAGTCCTTAAGGATCGGCGTTCACCACGCGAACGCGGTCGTATGGGGACCAGTGTAAGGAGAACGCGCCTTTCAATTTCTGCGCGATGGACTCCACGGCGACGTTGCGGCTGCACGTGACAAGGACCCGCTCGCCCTTCGGCACCCTCTGCGTCACGACGTGGTATATCGTCGTGCTCTTCCCCGTCCCCGGCGGGCCCTGGATCTTCTCGAGCGCGGCGGACAGCGCGCAGACCGCGTTCTTCTGCGACGCGTTCGCCTTCGGCGCGCCTTCGCCTGATGAGAGGGCGATGCCGTACAGACACGAGCATTCATCGGTCAGTTGAAAGCGGACGCGATCAAATGTTGAAACCGAGCGGTGGGTGA
>Ga0181559_10005398_pt1 | contig 12225 bp, 6 predicted proteins | sample 011ome_21_FD_133752 | JGI IMG/M metagenome (GOLD analysis project Ga0181559, IMG submission 133752) | Coastal salt marsh microbial communities from the Groves Creek Marsh, Skidaway Island, Georgia - 011508AT metaG (megahit assembly) | ecosystem: Environmental > Aquatic > Marine > Intertidal zone...
TCGGACCACCACTCCCCGGTTCTCCCCATCGCGGCGCGCGATTGCCATCCCGCGCCGCCGCCCTCTCGACCGTGCACCGCGACCGTGCCGAAGTGGCAGTCGATCAGCCCCGTCGGCGCCCAGCCCCCGAGCTCGACGTTCACGTGGCTCCCGCCGTGCTCCCAGCCGTTGAACACGTCGATGCCGACGACGTCCGCGGCGGAGATGATCATGAGCGGGAGTTTCATCTGCGACACGTTCTGCGCGCGCGCGATGGAATGCGCGTCGCGCGACGTCACCGCGAGCTGGACCTCTCGCATGCTCCCCGCGACGTGCGCGTTCGAGACGCGATCGAGGGTCGACATCGGAAACGGATCGCACAGCGTCAGCGCGGAGGAAATCGGCACCGCGGCGACGAGCGACGACCCCACGAGGCACACCGCGTCGAACCCCACGGGCATGTCTCTTCCGGTGACGTGCACGAGCTGGTTCCCGCCCCACACGAGCCACGGCACGACGTTGGACATGAGCGGCAGGGCGTTCTGGGACTGGGACTGCCGCAGCGCGAGCGTCTCGTCCTCCGCGTCCGACGTCCGCGTCTCGTCGTTGAGGTACGCGAACGTCGCGGCGGGGACGCCGCTCGCCGGCTCGAAAGAGGCGTCGCGCCAGTTCGTCGTCAGCGCGAACGCGACGACGCCCGCGACTTTACCCGGGGAGACGCACTGAATCTTCCCGTCGTCGCCGTCGCTCATGGACGCGGTGATCGGCCCGATCGTGCCGTAACGGCATCCCACTCTCGCGTCGATGCTCGTCAGCGTCGCGCCCGCGAGACAGCGCGCGTCCACTCGCGTGACCGAGCCGCCCGTCGTGGAACCGAACGTCGTGGACAGCCTGGAGATTTCGCACGAGGGAGATTCGCGGTACGCGCTGAAGTGCTTCGCCGTCGCGTCCACGGCGCGCAAGGACGACTTCTCCACGACGGTGACCCCGGTCACGGGCATCGTCGTCGGTATCTCGCACCTGGTCACGACGCTCGAGATGACGTGCGCGGTCGCGGCCACGAGCCACGGCGCCGCGGATCGAACCGGCGATTCGAACACGCACGAGACGAGCCGCGACATCGCCGTCGCCGCGGTCGCGTCTACCAACGCCCCCGAGTCCGAGTTCTTCGGCGTGATTTTGACGTGCACGTCCACGAGCTCGTCAGCCTTCGGCGCGAGCGTCTTCTCGTCCGTCGTCGCGTCGACGCCGCGGTACAGCAACGGCCGCCCGCCGCCCGTCACCAACTTCGGAGCGGAGACGTCCACGGAACCCGGCGCGCGCGCGGGAGACGCGCACACGACGCCTAGAGAAGACTGATACCCCAGCACCGGCCACGTCGTTCCGAATCGGCACGCGGCGAAGAGGATGCCGCAGCTCCCGCTCGGTCGCGACGCCGCGACGCTCGCGGTCAGCGTGATCTCCGTCCCGCCCGAGCTCGCGCTCGACGACGGCGACACGGCGACGACTTCACCCTCCGCAACGTCGACGCAATCGAACGCGCTCGACGACGCCTTCGCCACCTCCGTGGCAGACATAGAGAAGTTCAGCGCCGGCTCGGTGTCGTTCTTCGCGAGCGCGTCGACGAACGCGAACGGACGCCCGGCGCCGGTCACCATCTTGGGCGCGGAGACGTCGACGACCGAGCCCGGCGCGCGAGCGGGGGCGACGCACACGACCCCGCGCGGCGTCGCGTACCCGATCACCGGCCATATCGTGCCGACTCTGCACGCGGCGAACAGAAGCCCGCACTCGCTCCCTTGCCGAGACGGGGACACGTCCGCGGTGACGATCATCTCCGTGCCGCCCTCGGAAGCGCCCGAGGACGGCGACACGGTCGCGATCTCCCCGACGGCGACGTCGGGGCAATCGAACACGCTGGACAACGCGTTCGCTTCGTTCGCCGCGGCGCGAGAAACCAACGCCGGCGCCGCCGTCGTCGTCTCTTCGACGCCGTCGTCGACGAACGTGAACGTGAACGCGGATTCACCCGCCCATCCCGCGCCCATTCCGACGGCGACGGCGACGACCCCCGGCGCGCGCGCGGGCGTCGCGCACTCCAGCTCAGCCGTGGTATCCCCCTTCGACGCGCTCGCCGCGGCGATCGGCCCGATCGACCCGATCTTACACGACGCCCGATGATTCGAGAACCCTCGGTGATGCAGCCGCACCTTCACCCCCCCGCCCGTGCCCCCCTCGCGCGGGGACACCTCCGTGACCGTCTTCTCAGTCCCGAGCACGACGACGCTCGACGCGTTCGTTCCAGACGCGCACCGCGAGTGCGACGCGCACACGGAGACGACCGCGTCGAACGAAGGAACGCCGTGGTGTCCCATCGTCGGCGTCTCGCACACCGCGATCGCGGACGATATGAACGTCGCCGCGACCTTGTATTCGTCGGTCCCGACGCTCAGGACGCACCACGCGCGCGCGTCTAACCCGCCCGCCGGGGCGGCGATGAATACGAGATCACCCGGTCGCGTCTCGCCTCCGGTCATCGGCCGCTGCACGACCACCGTCGGCGGCGGGTGCGTTATCGACAGCTCCATGCCGTCGTGTAACCTCGCCGCGCCCCTGGACGGCGTTGCCGCGTGCGTGTCCAGGTTTGGCGCGGGCACGGAAGACCACACGTCTAACGGTGGATTGAACTCCACTAAACCGTCGAAACTTTTCGGCGACCCGAAATACGCGACGGCGACGTCCAGCGTCTTAAACCCGGGCTTCATCATCGCCGGTAACTGACACGTCGTCCGCCCGTCCGCGCTCAGACGCGCAGGCACGAGCGCGTCTTGCAACGACGGCATCGCGCACCCAATCGCCATTCTAGAATCTATTCCCGAGCTGAACAAGAAAAACTCCGCGACCGCGGCGTCGGACGGCGCGGTCGAAATCGAACCCGTCGTCAACGTCGCCGCGCCGTCGAGGACGACGTACTCCAGCGAAGGCACCGGCGCGCCGACAGACACGGACCCGGGCGCGAGCGCTGGGCTCAGACAGGAGATCGCTTCCGCGTTCGCGACGGACGCGGACACCGGATGTATCGTACCGAATCGGCACGATACCGACGCGCGTTGCCGCGCCACGTTCGCGCCGCCTTTCTCCAACACCACGGACACCGGCGCGCCGCCGTGCGAGAACCCGACGTTCGGGACCACGCCCGTGGCGTGCATCGGCCGCGGTGACCACGTGATCGACACGAGGTTGGACGTGCTCTGCAAGTTCTCGCTCGATATGACGCCGAATTTCAACGCGCTCGACGCGCCGGCGCGATGCAGCGTGCTCTCCGGCATGTGATGCCCCCACGGCACGACGCAACGCGCGAGCGCGGAGGACACGACGTCCGCTGCGCGCATGGAGTTCCCGGCGAAGCACCACAGCGGCGTGATCGCGTCCACGAAGTGCTCTCCTATCGCGGTGATGACGTCGCCCGCGCTCGCCGCTGTCGTCGTCGCCGTCACGATCTGCGGCGGGCTCTGAAGCATATACTGAACCTCGACGTTCGCGCGATCGCTCGCGCCGCCTCTCACGTTGACCGCGTTGAACCCGACGCTAAACGCGTTCGCGGCCTCGAGAGCGCTCGTTCCCGCGTTAATCGCGACGACGCAGTTCAATCGCACGTCGTCCAGCGTTCTCGACAGCGTCAGACACAGATGCAACAACGGCGCGGACGTCGTGTCGACGTGCAAGTGATCGCCGTACACGTCCACGTTCATCGACGTCCCGCGGATGATCGGCGTCCCCGCGGACGGAACAAACTCGCTCACGACCGGTGATTCCGTGACCGTCACCGCGCGCCTTCCCAAGTGCTTCGGCTCGCCCGCGTGTTTCACGCCGTCGTCGAAGAACGGCAGCGGCGTGCGCGAGTTCAGGTCGCTCGTCGTGACGAACAACTCCCCGACGTTCGTCGCTGGGACGACGCACTTCACGTCCAACGCGGTCGCCCCCGCGGTGGCAGCGACCCAGACGCCCCCGAACGAGCACCCTACCCGCGACTGCCACGATAACATCGCGGGCGTCGTCTCGTCCACGGCGGACGACGATATCGCCACGGACCCGCCGATCGCGACGACGCGAGGGCCGTCGCGGGACACCGTCGGGACGCCGCGGCGGCGGAGCATCGCCTGCTGCCCGTCCGGCGTCGGATGCGAGTCGTGCTGCAGCATGAACGCCGCGCTCTTACCGGCGCTCGAGGAACTCTGGGCTTCGCATATCACGAGCGCGGACGACACGAATGTCGTGGACACGCCCGACGAGTTCCCGCCGCGGAAGTTACACAGCAAATCCGGTCGGAAGTGCGCGCCCGTGGCGAATAACGCGACGCCGCCGACGTCGGGGAACTCTTCCGGGTTCACGTTCGATATCCGCCACGGCGTGACGTACTCGAAGACGTTGTGTCCCGCCTCGCGCGATATGTCATCTCGGCCTGGGTTGTACGACTTCCCCGTGACGTGCGCGAGGCCGACGACGACGAACCCGGGCCGCAACGCGGGGGCGACGCACTCGACGGCATCCGCCCGCGACGAGACGGCGAGCTTCTTCTTGACGTTCTCCCCGAACCTGCACCCGAGCGTGGGCAAGTGCCGACTGAAACCGGTGCCGTACAGCTCGACGTCCGTGAACGCGTACGCGGTGCCGACGTCTGGTGTGACGCTCTCGAGGACCGCGCCTGCAAGGTTGGACGGGTTGGAATGACGCCGTTAACTTGGGGGTCGAGTCGAGCGACGTCGAACGGGCGAGCGAACGCGGGGGGGGTTGGGGACCGGGGACGGTGGACGCTGGAGGGATACGCGCGTTCGCCGCACCATGCGCGTGACCGCGAGTAGCCGGCTCCACCGGCTGAACCATCGTCGACAAGAACAGGACGACCGCGAGGGCCAACCTCCTCGCGGACGTGGGAAGCCTCAGCATCGTCGATTTGTTCTTCACGCCGCACGCGGCCCCGCCGCTTTAGCTCGAATCGTTCATGCTTGCTCGCGCTCCTAGACCGCGTTCGCGCGGTGCGCCGTCATGATAAGCGGCGTGGAGTATGTTTTCGCCTCCAGAGCCCAAACCCTCCTTGGCGCTCCGTCAAGTGGACGGCCGCGAGAGAGGCCGCGGCTTCAAAATCCGCCACAGCGAACGAACGAACGAACGCGATTTCCTGGGCGCGCGTTTCGCGCTTTTAGATCTGATTGCTTTTTGGTCGGGTTGGCACACTTCCCCGCGCGCGTCATCCCCCGCGCGCCCTAGATGACCGCCGCCGACGCGCCGGGCGACGACTCGTCCGATGATGAGATCGTCAAGCCAAAACCCAAGCGCGGGCTTCGAGGGATGCTCCTGCAGTACATGCTCTACGACGTCCTCATTCGACCGACGAGTTGGCACTTCGCGACTCTGCACGACGACGAGCGCGAGCGCGCGTGGTCCGACTCCATCGCGTCCGCGTGCGCGTCCACGGAGGGCGCGGTGTACGTGATAAGCAACCCGAGCGAGCTCCCGAGCGTGCCGATATTCGCGTCCGCGATCGTGCGCGACGTGATGCCGTCCAAGCCGCGGTTCGTGCACGTGCTCGAGCCGCGGCGACCGATCGCATCCGCGCTGCGCGCGTGCGTGAAGGAGTGCGCGCTCGACGGCGTGACGCGAGTCCTCCAAGCGAGCGCGGGGGTGTACCGTCCGAACCCGAAAGCGCGCCCAGAAGCGCCCGGGGGGTTCGCGCGCGTGCTCCTCGTCCCCGGCGTCGAGGACATCGCGAGCGTCGGCAAGGCGTTCGAGGACGCGATCGAGGCGAGGGAAAACGTGATCGCGCCCGACACGACGGTGCTGCCGTCCGCCGTGAGCGTCCGAGCGCTGGGGGTGACCATCCCGGCGCAGACGGACTTAGTTCGCGCGCCGCTGGGGACGGTCTCCGGGTTCGACCTGAGCGAGTTCAACGTCTTTCGAGGCGAAGCCCCGGTGGACTTGGTGCGCCTGAGCGACGTCAAACACGCCACGGTGACGCGCGAGGCGGAGCTCGCGCGCGTGTCCTTGCAAGCTCCGCTCGTGATGGGCGAGGACGGCGAGGCGCGCCTCGACGGGATGAACCTGGAGTGCCTCGCGCTGGATCTCGAAGTGATCGAGGACGGCGAGCTCACCGCGGTCGCGCTGTGGACGGACTGTCAGATGGTCGGCTGCGTCCTCAGCGGCGGCGAAGGGCGGAGATCGCGGCGCCAGATGGTGAGCTTCCTCGCGACGCCGGCGCGCGTGACGCGAGGGTCGACCGTGCGTCTTCGGGGGAAGTACGATCCGTCCACGGGCCACTTCACGTTCGTGAACGCGGAAGCGGACGCGCCCCCGCCGCCGCCGAAACCGACGACGACGACGACGCCCGCGGGCGAGAGCCCCCTCGCGAAAGGCGTCAGCGCGTCCGTCGAGCGGTGGCACTTCCCGATGATCAACGACGAGCGAAGGAACCGCGCGTACGACGCCGCGATTCAAAAGTGCATGGCATCTGGATCGCACAAGGTCGTGGACATCGGCGGCGGGTCTGGTCTCCTCGCGATGATGGCCGCGCGAGCGGGCGCGGAGGAGGTGATCACCGTCGAACGCGTCGGGGACATGGCCGAGTGCGCGCGCGCGGTGCTCGCGTCGAACGGCTTCGCGGAGAAGATTCGCGTCGTGCACGGGTCGTCGTTAGACCTGACCCCGGAGACGCTCGGGTTCGCGGACGGCGCGAGGCCCACGGTGGTTTTGTCCGAGGTGTTAGACGACGGTCTCTTGGGCGAGGGCGTGATACCCACGGTAGCGCACGCGCGAAGGGAGCTCGCGGCGCCGGGCGCGTTGGTCGTCCCCGCCGCCGCGAAAGTGTACGCGATGGTCGTGTCCATGCCGCCGCAGCCGGAGCCGATCGTCATGCCCGCGAGCTCGACGCCGGTCGGCGGCGGCGCGTCTCGGTGGTCCGCGTACGACACCCTGCGACCGCCGGAAGTGAAGAAGTACACGTCCGTGAGGGCGGACCGGGTGAAGTTTACGCCGTTGTCGGCGCCGTTCGAGGTGTTCGGTTTCGACTTCGACGCGCCTCTCGACGACCCGGCGTCGATGGCGGACTACTCACGCGAGAGCGACGTCGTCGTCGACGCGACCTCGAGCGGGACCGCGAACGCGGTCGTGTTCTGGTTCACGCTGACGCTGAACCGACCGACGGAGGAGGACGCGCCTGCGGACCTGTGCACGTACCCGGCGATGACGGCGACGTGCGGCGCCGTGGAGAGCAGTCGGTGCTGGAACGAGGCGCTGCAGTTTTTGACGCCCGCGAGCGTGGAGGCGGGGAAGTCGTTCGTGTTGAAGGCTGCGCACTCGCCGACTAGAGTGTTCTTTAGGGATATTATCGTATGATACACGAGTATTAGGTACAACTACTTCCGTACGTGTGTTCGTCTTCACGCGCTCTTCGCCTTTTCTCCGGCGAGTTTCTTCTTCCGCTGCACGAACATGTACGCGTAGAGCTGATAGAACAGCAGCGGGTACACGCAAAGCAACACCTTCAGGAACGTCGGGTAATCGAACCCGAAGTTCCACCTGTTCGGCATCGCGACGCTGTACGCCTCGCTCTTCGCGAACGACGGCAGGGAGTCGTACATCAGTTTCATCTCCGCTCCCGCGCCGAGCGGATACAACGGAATGAACACGGTGTACCGCAAGTAGTTCAACCACGGCGGACATCTCGCGCCCATGGCGTAGGACGGGTACCTGATCACCTCCGTGATCGCCCACGCGAGGATGAGAACCCCCGCTGCGGGCGTCGACTGCAACGCCGGCGTCGCGTGCGTCACCGCGATCAACACGTGCGTCCGTCCCGCCCACTGCATCAACGCCGCGGACATCGGCGACCGCGTGAGGCGGAACAGCGCGTGAAACACCTCCATGACGGACAGGACTTGGAACGTTCGGACGTACTCGCCCGCGTCCGCGTACACCGAAGCGAGGCTGCCGTCGTGCGTCAGAATCGAGCGCAACGTGAACGCTAACGCGGCCGCCCACCCTATCGTCTGCGACGGGGAGGAGAAGGTTGGATGTGATTGTTAGAGAGCGAACGCGCGGCGCCGAGGCGAGGCGCTCGGACCGGAACGACGCGCACCTGGGCGACGTTGTATAACGTCAAATACGCCTGGGTCACCATCGCTGGAGCGGCGAAGACGAGGTGACGTCGGCGCGTCCGGTTGTGGGGACGACCCGACGCGGCCTGCGTCGTTCGTCGTCGTTTTCGTTTGTCCAGTAGTGCAGGTTACGCCGCGCCGTCTCGACCACAACGACGGGCGCGATGGAGGGACCGCCAGGCGTGCCCGTCACCGGGATGGCCGCGATCGTGACGAAGGAGAAGTCTAAGGAACCCAAGGTGAAGAAACCCAGGGTCTCGGGAGACCCGGGGGCGACCGGCGGCCGCGGTCGCGGTCGCGGCCGTGGCCGTGGCCGAGGCAGGGGCAGAGCGGGCGCGGAGAAGGTGAGATTCGCGACGTCGTCGTCGTCGTCGTCGCAGGCCGCCGCTCCCTCGAACTCGCGTCCACGCGCTGACTCGCGCGTTCTTCTTTCTTGCATTATTCACAGGAGGCGCCGACGAACAGAGACCCGGTCGGTGAGATCATCGATGCCGAGACGCGAGCGAACGACGACGTGGAGATCGACCTCAAGAAGAGCAAGAAAGGATTGTTGATAAAGGACATCAAATACATGATGTACGGGTTCGGGGACGTGGAGGAACCGCTGGACGAATCCGCGGACCTCGTGGAGGACATGCTCCTCGAGTACCTCGAGAACTTCGCGAATAGGGCGATGGAGTGCGCGGAGCGACGCGGGAGCCTCAAGACGGAGGATCTGTTGTACATCATTCGCCACGACGAAAAGAAAACGGCGCGCGTGAACGAGCTCCTGAGGATCAACGAGGAGATCAAGGAGGCGAGGAAGAACTTCGAGCTGGACGAGGCCGCGAACGTCGCGCCTCCGGAGAAAGTTAAAGACGCGGACAACGAAGACGACGAGCAGTAGAACGACGCGCGAAGACGTAGCACATAGAACGCCACCCTGTGGCTGAAACTCGACCTGATGAAAAACCGACCACACCAGACGTGGAAAGCAATTTCACTCACGCCGCCATCATCTCGCCCGCACGTCTCAGTGTCGACGGCACGGTCGCAGCAGACAGCGCCGAGCGTCGGCGGCGGTCCTCTTGTTTTTTTCTTAGCGTAGAACATGCCTCCTAAGAAGAAGCAAGCGAAGAAGCAAAAGGCGGCGCCGGCGAAGAAGAAGGTCGAAGCGAAGGCGGAAGAATCGGAGGAAAGCGAGAGCGACGACAGCGACGCGGGCTGGAGCGACGAGGAGGACGAGGAGGACCTCGACGGCTCGGACGGAGATGAAGAGGAAATCATGGTGTGCTCTAGCTAGGTCCACGATCGTACTCGCGCGAGAGTTCGGTTCGCCTCCGTCCACGTCCGCACGACGTCGCGCGCGAATAACCTACGACGCGCCGCCGCCAGCGCGATCGCTCACCATCCCCTCCCCCTTCCAGGTCGATTTCGAGTTCCAAGACCCGAAAGAGAGCGACTTCCTCGGGCTCAAGGCGCTGCTCGGGAACTATTTAGACGGCGAACTCTTCAGCAGCTCCGAGCTGTGCGACGCGATCATCAAGCAGAGCACGGTCGGGACTTGCCTGAAAACCCAAGGCGCGGGGGACGAGAGCGACCCCGTCGCGGTGATGAGCGTCATGAACCTCCAGACGAGGAAAGACGCGGCGCCGATCAAGGAGATATGCGCGCACATGAAGAACAAGTGCCCGAAAGATCTGCAGGACAAACTCGCGAGCGCGCTGAGCGAAAACGGCGTCGGGCTGATCATCAACGAGCGCGTCATCAACGTCCCGCAGGAGACGGCGTCGCCGCTGGTGGAGGGGCTCTTCGACGAGATCGAGTGGGCGCAAGAGGACGAGCCCACGGAGGAGCTGAGGGCGTCGTTTAAGTTCAAGAAATACATCGTGTTCTCGCGCGTGTACATGGACGACGAGGCCGAGGACGAGGGGGGGAAGAAGCGCAAACGCGCGGGGGAAGTCGCGCTCGTGTACCCGCGCCCGGAGGATGAGTTTTTCCACGCCGAGAGCGAGTGGTCGTTCCAGTGGAAATCGCGGACCGCGGAGGGTAAGTGGCGCTCGATCTCGACTTCACCGTTCCGTCGTGGCTTTCGCGTTCTGTCTGTCCGCAGCCTCTCACTTGTGTCAGAGTGTCGTGATCCTCAGTGTCACTTCACCTTGTAGTGATCGTAGGCAGAGCAACCACGCTAGGGCAGCTGGAGCTCTGTGACTTCCTTGAGCAGTTGATTTCCTTACCACCCGAGTTTCATTTCACGCTCGTTCGAGATCGCGGTCGCGGGACGGTTCCAAGTGATGACGAAAACTATTAGATGACGAATCTGATCCTCTGCACTCGTAGTTTTTACGACGCGGAGGGCGATTCGTCGCACAGGATTGACAAACGAGGCATTTGTCTGATGGAACCGCCCGTCTCCGTCAGTTGTATCTGTCGCTCGCTCGTGTTCGAACGCGCACGTGCGTGTTTGCGTGTTTCATAATCTGACGATCACATTCGTCGTCCAACTATCATTCGCAGATCAAGACGCGGTCGATTATCTCACGCCGATGCGGCTGTGCATGTTAGTCAACGCGGGGAGCGTCAAGAAAGTGCGAACAGCGGTGAAAGCTTTGTTCCCGTGAAACTCTGCGTCAGGCGGCGAACGCTCTGTTCCCGTGAAACTCTACGTTAGTCTAGTCTAAATCTAATAACAGCGATTCGATGGAACTCACTGCAACCCAAAGGCGCTCATCGTCCTCGCCTCGACGCGAGCCCTCGCCGCGGCTCGCTTCGCCAGAGCCTCCGCCTCTTCCTTGGACACTTTCGGTTTCTTACCCCCGGCGGCGTCGGCGTCGCCCTTCTTCCTCTTCTTTTCTTCCTTCGTCACCATCCCCAGTTTCTTCGCGTCCTGCGCGACGAATTGGCGCCCGCCCGCGCCCTCCAACGCCCGCTGCGCCGCCCCCTGCGTCTTCGCGCGCGCGGCCTCGAACTTCGGATGGTTCGTGCCGTATCCGAGGTTGAACAACGACGTCGTGCCCTTCAACCGCGGGTTCTTCGCCGCCGCCGCCGCCGCGGAGGAGAGGGAAGGCTGCGTCGCCGCCGCCGCCGCGGGGGCGTGCGACCACCCAGCGATCTTGCTCGCGGCCGCGGCCGCGGCGGCGATCTCTTTGTCCGTCTTCGCGCTCTTCGGCGCGGGCACGACCAACGCCGCCGTCGCCTTCGCGTTCGAGCTCGAAAACGGCCCGAGCGGGAACTCCTCTTTGTCCGGGTCCACCGCGGGAGCTTCCGGGACCGCTGCCGCGGCCGGGTTCGGAGGCGGTGGAACCTCCGGCGGTGGGGTCTTCAGCCACGCGTTCGTCTTCGTGTTGAAGTACATCCCGCTCTTCGGGTCGAAGTAGTGCGACGACTTCGCGTGCCAGTAATACGACGACCGGTCGTCGAACTTCCAGACGCCGCGCTCTTGTTGCGACCGGTACTCCGCCTCCGCTCGCGCTTTCAGCTCCGTCTCGAGCGCGCTCTCGAGCTCTTTCTTCGCGTGCTCTTCTTGCAATCGCGCTCGCGCTTCCGAGCTCAGCGGCGCGGGCCCGTGCGTGTCCTCTGGGCGCGGGCCCGCTGCGAGATCGGCTTGGTATGCAGCCGCCGCTTTCGCTTCGATGCTCAACAGCGCGTTCTTCGTGTTCTCCTCGTCTCGCTGCTGCCTCTGCGCGTCTTTCTTGATCTGTCGCATCTTGATCTCCACGTTCTTCTTGTGCTTCTCGCTGTTCTCGTGGTTCCGCTTCGCGGTCGCGTTTTTCTGCACGAAGCATTTGCAAAAGATGCACCAGTCATCCTGCTGCTGCGCGCTGATCGAGTACTTCTGCCGCTGGATGTTCGACATCGCGATCGACGTCTCGCGTATCGCGTCGGCGCCGCGGTCGGTGGAATCTACTCGCGAGCGCACCCACCCCGCGCTCGTGTGACCCTGCGTGTAGACGACCGCGCGCAAACCTAATGGTCGACGTCGTTTCTCAGGGCCGACCGAGCTCGGGTCGCCAGTCATAGGGGTCGATTCATTTTTAGACTGTTTGCTCATACGAGTAGAAATCGTCGATCTCGTTTCTGACGTCCTCGGTCGCCCGCACCGCACCGAGAGATCAAA
>Ga0181559_10005407_pt1 | contig 12213 bp, 12 predicted proteins | sample 011ome_21_FD_133752 | JGI IMG/M metagenome (GOLD analysis project Ga0181559, IMG submission 133752) | Coastal salt marsh microbial communities from the Groves Creek Marsh, Skidaway Island, Georgia - 011508AT metaG (megahit assembly) | ecosystem: Environmental > Aquatic > Marine > Intertidal...
TCTTGACCCCCGATGAGGCCTATGTCAGCAAAACAGAACCAATGAGATTAGCAGCCTGAAATGAAACCCTGATCTACCTTAGCAAGGCTGCAAACTGGTCGAAAAAGCAGGACCACCTCTAATCGAGAGCAATACAAACGACAAAACGAGGTTGAGGTTTGAAAGGTACTTCACCCCACGACCAACGCCAGACACGGCGGAGATGATCGACAAGCCCATGATCATGATGAGGCCTGCGATAAGGCCAACTTTGTTTGGAGCAGGCACGTCACCGTCCATATTCATCATCCACTCCATGCCCGAGATGGCATAAAGACCGTCGATGAATTGTGAAATACCAAAGCCGATTGTAACCGATACGCCCAAGATTGTTGCCACAACGCCAAGCACGTCAACGATGTGACCAAGTGGTCCGTTGATGTGACGCCCGAACAATGGTGTTAGCGCCGAACGGATCGTCAGCGGCATGTCGCGCGTGTAGGCATAGTAGGCAAGACTGAGGCCCGTCACCACGTAGATTGCCCAAGCATGGAAGCCGTAGTGCAAGAAGGTATAGCGGAAAGCGGATTGAACCGCTTCGGCAGAGCCAGCTTCGACAGCACCGGAAAGCACTTCAGGGTTTGAGCCCCATAGACCAACGGGCTCGGCCGTTGCAAAGACCATCAGGCCCACACCCAGACCCGCACCGAACATCATGGAAAACCACGAGAAGGTCGAGAATTCTGGTTTCTCGCCAGGCTTGCCCATGATGCGCGCGCCGTTTTTTGGCAATAATGCGATAACCAACAAGAAGAAGGCGAAAAAGCCGACTATGACGATGTAGAAGCTGTTGAACTTCGCAAGAAGTGCCCAGTTCCAGCTGCCGAGTGTCGCATTCGCGTTGGCTGGAAAGACCAGTGCCCAAAGCACAAGTCCCACGATGATTGCTTTTGATATCAACGCAATCGGGAGGCTGTTGTCTTTGTAAAAACCAGCGTCCTGTGTGTTAATATCAATCTCCGTAAATGGAGCTTTGATTTTCATTGTCCCGTTTCCCTTATCATTATTATTGGTCGTCGGTCAGGTGTTTGCCGCAAGGCGCACCTAATTTCCCGTAGGCAAGACCTTAGCAGAATTGTGGCGAAACCGGTTTTTAATACGACAGCAGGGGTCTCGGTCGCGACATTCTAGGGCTTCAAGGACGGCCAAAGAGGTCGTTTTGCGGCTCATCCGGTCCTTGGAAATCATTCGTATCAACCGACACTTGCGCCATGATCGGTTTTCGCATTTGATGGCATAATGGATATGGATATTGCATGGGTACGGGCCCAGTTTCCCGCTTTTGCGCAGCCTTCTTTGCAGGGGCAGGCATTCTTTGAAAACGCGGGCGGGTCTTATACTTGCAAGCAGGTCGTGGACCGATTGTGCCGTTATTATAACGAGCGCAAGGTGCAGCCCTATGCGCCCTATGATGCCTCGCGGTTGGCGGGCGAAGAGATGGATGAGGCCCGGCGGCGTTTGGCGGAGATGCTGGGGGTGAAAACCGATGAGTTGTCGTTTGGGCCGAGCACGACGCAGAATACCTATGTTCTATCGCAGGCCGTGCGCCAGTGGTTGAAGCCGGGTGAAGCGATTGTTGTGACCAATCAGGATCACGAGGCGAATTCTGGCCCGTGGCGGCGCTTGGCGGATGCCGGCATTGAGGTCCGCGAGTGGCAGATTGATCCTGAGACGGGTCTTTTGGATGTGGCTGACTTGGAGAATTTGCTGGACGAAAATGTGCGGCTCGTTTGTTTCCCGCATTGTTCCAACGTCGTGGGTGCGCTCAACGATGTGGTCGAGATAACGGCCACGGCGCAGGCGGCGGGTGCACGCGTATGTGTGGACGGTGTGAGCTATGCGCCGCATGGGTTTCCTGACGTGGGTGCCATAGGTTGCGACATTTATTTGTTCAGTGCTTACAAGACATACGGGCCGCATCAGGGGATCATGGTAATCCGAGAGGAGTTTGGCTTTGATCTGCCCAATCAGGGGCATCATTTCAACGGTGACAGCCTTTATAAGCGCTTCACCCCTGCGGGGCCTGATCATGCGCAGATCGCGGCTTCGGCGGGGATGGCGGATTACATGGAGGCTTTCGCGGCGCATCATGGTGGCGGCACGGGGGCCGCAGCTGCAAGGTTGGCGCATGATGTGATGCGCGCCCATGAGGTGAAGTTGCTGCAGCCATTGCTTGATTATGTGTCGGCGAAGAATTCGGTCCGGTTGATCGGGCCTAGTGATGCGGCCAAACGTGCGCCGACGGTGGCGATGGTGTTGCAGGTAAACGCAGAGGACGTGGCTGCGCAGTTGGCGCCACTTGGTGTGATGGCGGGCGGCGGTGATTTTTATGCGCAGCGCCCGTTAGGTGCGATGGGTGTTGATCTGGCGAAGGGCGTGCTGCGGGTCAGTTTTACGCATTATACCGAAAAGGCCGAGGTTGATAAATTGATTGCAGCACTAGATCAGGTTGTGTGAGGCGCGGCCCACCTTGCTCTGTCGGAGTGAGAATTCAAGACCAAGCGAGGGCAGACTGTGGTAGACTTAGCGCCAGTGATTTTGTGGTTCAGGCGCGATTTGCGCACGGTGGATCATGCGGCTTTGACGGCTGCGGTTGAAACCGGTCGGCCTGTGGTGCCCGTGTTTGTGCTTGATCCGCTGACGGAAGCGATTGGGTCCGCGCCAAAGTATCGGCTCGGGTTGTCTGTTGCGGTTTTGGCTACGGATCTGGCCAAGCTGGGGCTACGCTTGGTTTTGCGCCGTGGTGAGGCGTTATCCGTTCTGAGGGAATTGGTGGCCGAGACAGGTGCGGGCGCGGTTTATTGGTCACGGTTATACGATCCTGAGGCGAAGGCGCGCGATGTTATAGTAAAGGCGGGGCTGAAGGCGGAGGGGCTGGAGGTGCGCTCGTTTGCGGGGCATTTGCTGTTTGAGCCTTGGACGGTTGAGACCAAGACGGGCGGATTTTACAAGGTTTTCACGCCGATGTGGAAATCTGTCCGTGGGCGTGAATTGCCTGCCTGTTTGCCTGCGCCCAGCGCGGTGTGCGGGCCAAAGGTTTGGCCGATCTCGGATGATCTGGACGATTGGCAGATGGGCGCTGCGATGCGCCGCGGTGCGGCTGTCATGCGCCCATATTGCGCAGTTGGCCAAGATGCGGCGATTAAGCGATTGGATGTGTTTCTAGAGGAACGCGTCGCGGAGTATCGCGGCAATCGTGATTTGCCCAGTGTGGATGGCACGTCGCGGCTTTCGGAAAACCTGACTTATGGAGAGATTTCGCCGCTGATGTGTTGGCATGGCGGTTGGCGGGCGCTTCATGCTGGCAAGTCTGATGCTGAGGTGTTTTTGAAGGAACTTGTGTGGCGCGAGTTTGCTTATCATTTAGCGCATCATACGCCGCGCATTATCGACGCAAATTGGAAACCTGAGTGGGATGATTTCCCGTGGAATGAGGCGGAGACGCCTGAAGTGATCGCGTGGAAGCAGGGACGCACGGGCGTGCCGTTTGTGGATGCGGCGATGCGCGAGATGTATGTGACAGGCACGATGCACAATCGCGGACGCATGATTGTCGCCTCTTATCTGACGAAACATCTGATGACCCATTGGAAGGTCGGGCAGGCGTGGTTCGCCGATTGTCTGACGGATTGGGACCCTGCGAGCAATGCGATGGGCTGGCAATGGGCAGCAGGGTCGGGGCCTGATGCGGCGCCGTATTTTCGGGTGTTCAACCCTGTGACCCAGCTGGACAAGTTTGATAAGGGTCACGCTTATGCGGATCGCTGGATTGTGGAAGGGCGGTTGATGCCGTCGGAAACCGCGCTGTCATATTTCGAGGCGATCCCGTTGTCTTGGGGGTTGTCCCCAAAAGACCAATACCCCGAACCTATCGTGGAGTTGAGTGAAGGTCGAACGCGTGCTTTGGCAGCCTATGCGGCGCGGTAAGCACTGGGCTCTTGTGTAATGGCGGGTGATCGCAGAAAGTGGCGAAAACCGCTGCGGTGACATGGATCATGCGCAGTTCGACTTGAGAGGATGCAGCCCATGCCCACCGCCGCCCGTTTGACCGCCGCTATTGCATTCGCGATTGTGGGATACTTCATTTACCAAGTTATGGTTCCCGCATTTGGAGATATAGCCATTCCGCGTTGGTTGCCCGCGTTATGCGTCCTTTCGGGGGTTTGGTGCGGGTGGGTGCTATGTGGTAAACTCGCTGAGGGTATCGTCTCTGGGATCGGCACCGGTTTTACGGCTGTTGTCGCGCAGGCGAGTATCATTCTGTTTGTCCTGTCGTTTGCTGAGATGCTCTCCCTGGCGTTGCGCCGTCGCTATGACGGCCCGATGGATGCCGTCGCAGATGTCTTTGCGTTGATGGCCGACGGCTTTACCAGGTTTGCCACTCCAGAAATGGGGATGACCCTGCTTTTGGGGGGGCTGATCGGCGGGACGGTAGCCGGGTTTATGGGTAAGAAGTTTCCCCGCTAATGGATGTGTTCGTTTACGGGACGTTGCAGTCGGCCAAGTTGCGCAAGGCTGTTGCTGGCGGAGAGCCACTGCATGTGACGCAAGCAATTTTACGTGACTACGCCGTGTTCCCTGTGGCGGATAATGTGGTGCCTTTGATCCGCGCCGAGGCTGGAGCGGTAACGGATGGCGGCGTTCTGTCGGGGATCACGGAGGCGCAATTGGCGCGGCTGGATGCCTATGAGGGCGCGTTCGGCTATCAGTTGATTGATGTATCGGTTGAGACAGAAGGTGGCTGCCAAGCGGTAAAGATGTATTTGCCGCCCGATGATATTGACGTGGGGCAGGGTGCTTGGTCGTTTGATGACTGGATGGACGGTCATGAGGCTGTCGCAGTTTTGGCCGCGCGAGAGCTATTCGCCTATGATCCACCACTATGCCACGAGACCATTCGCTGTCGTTGGCATATGATTGAAAAACGGGCTTGGGCCAAGTTGCGTGCTGGCCAGCAAGATGCTGTGGCGACCATCCGACATGATGCACAGGCCGATGATGTGGCGATCGTAAGGGAGGCTGCGCCGCAAGGTAATTTCTTTGCCATTCAAGGGGTTGATGTGCATTACCGCCAGTTTGACGGGAACCGCAGTCCGGTTTTGCCCCGCGAAGTATTTGTGGGGATCGATGCCGCATTTGTACTTCCTTATGATCCGATGCGCGACCGTGTCTTGTTGGTAGAACAGATCCGAATGGGGCCAATTGTGCGCGGAGATGCGCAGCCGTGGTGTCTGGAGCCGATTGCGGGGATGGTGGATGCGCGGGAGACACCGTTGCAGGCCGCGATCCGTGAGAGCGAAGAAGAGGCGGGGCTGACGGATTTGGACTTGCGTCATATCTCGTCGTTCTATCCGTCCCCGGGATCAGCGACCGATTATTTCCACGCCTATGTTGGCATTTGCGATCTGCCTGACGATCACGCAAGTTTTGGCGGATTAGAGGATGAAGCAGAGGATTTACGTCTTCATCTGGTGTCGTTTGATGCGGCTATAGCGATGATCTCAAGTGGTGAGATCAACGTGGGGCCGCTGGTGATGATGCTCTATTGGTTGGCAGGCCAGCGCGACGCATTGCGCGGGCGGCGCTGACGCCTTAGATATGATACCAAGTAAATAGAGGGCAGACCCATGCATATCAAATCCGACCTAGCCGCAGCCGTTGGCAACACCCCATTGATCAAATTACGCGCGGCGTCAGAGGCAACGGGCTGCACGATTTTGGGCAAAGCCGAGTTTATGAATCCGGGTCAATCGGTCAAGGACCGTGCGGCGTTGTTTATTATCAAGGATGCCATTGCCAAGGGCACTTTGAAGCCCGGCGGCACGATTGTTGAGGGCACGGCGGGCAATACGGGCATTGGTCTGGCGCTGGTCGGGGCCTCGATGGGTTTTAAGACCGTAATCGTGATCCCTGATACGCAATCCCAGGAAAAGAAGGATATGCTGCGCATCGCGGGGGCCGAATTGATTGAGGTGCCGGCCGCGCCATACCGAAACCCTAATAACTTTGTCCGCTACTCCGGCCGTTTGGCGGAGGCATTGGCGCGTGAGACCAATGAGGGTGTGATCTGGGCCAATCAATTTGACAACGTGGCCAACCGTCAGGCGCATATCGAGGGCACGGGGCCTGAGATTTGGGAGCAGACGGACGGCAAGGTCGACGGGTTTATCTGTGCGGTGGGATCTGGTGGCACGCTGGCCGGTGTTGGCATGGCCTTGAAGCCAAAGGGTGTGAAGATTGGCTTGGCTGATCCTGATGGCGCTGGTTTGCATAGCTTTTACACCACGGGCGAGATTGCGATGTCGGGGAGTTCGATTGCCGAAGGGATCGGGCAGGTTCGGATCACAAAGAACCTTGAGGGGTTCACGCCTGATTTCAGCTATAACATTCCGGACGCGGAGGCCCTACCGATTGTGTTTGATCTGCTCGCCCACGAGGGGCTTTGCATGGGTGGATCGACCGGAATTAACATTGCGGGTGCCATTCGGATGGCGCGCGAAATGGGCCCCGGTCATACGATTGTGACGATCCTTTGTGATTACGGGACGCGGTATCAGGGCAAATTGTTCAACCCTGCGTTCTTGCGCGAAAAGGGGCTGCCATTCCCTGCTTGGTTAGAAGACCGCCCGTCCACAATGCCTGTGATGTTTGAAGACGTATGATGTTTCGCGCGCTCTCGCTGATGGCGGCACTTGGTCTTGGTGGATCGGTGGCCGCGCAGTCATTGGACACTGTGGGCGCGTCAAATCCAACGATGGTTGTGGAAGCAGCCCCAGAAGTCAGCAGTATTGACGGCGTCGATCTTGTGGAGTGGTCGCGTTTTGCATCCACGTCAGAGGAGATCATCGAACAGGGCACCGCTTCGACATTCGCGCTGAACCGTTTGCGTGGTGAAATGGTGCCGTGGCGGGACGCATTCCTGCGGGCGCAGGGCGTAAATTCAGAGCGATTGGCGACGGTTGCCAACCAGATTGCTGCCTTTGGCACCCTTGCTGAGGGGGCGGAGTGGCCCCCCGAGATAGCGGCGCGTTTGGCCGAGTTGGCAGCCCAGCAAGCGCGGCTCTCGCAGCCGCATCTACTGGCGTCGGAGGCTTACGCGCGCGCGAACGGCCTGATTGGCGAGATTGATAGCCAATTGCGGGCCTTGGAGACCAAACAATTTTTGGAACGAGGCAATTCGCCTGCAAATCCAACTGTCTGGACCAAGGCAACCACGGACCTTTTGGGGGCCGCAGTCGCGGTTGTGAGCGAAGTCACGGCGAACTTTAAGGTCTTTGCAGCCGATGGCACGGTATGGTCTCGCATGGCGAAGGCTTTGGCGGCGATCGTCCTGGCGACGGTATTTGTCCTTCGCATTCGGACGCGGCTGACGCGGATGGCGGGATTGGGGTTGGGGTCTACACCGGGGCGTCAGGCGCTTATTCGGTTTGTGATTTCAGTCGTACGGATCATTCTGCCGATCTTGGGATTGGCGGGGCTTGCGACGATCTTGACGCTCTCTGGCTTTTTCGGGTTATCCGGTCTCTCGTTGGTGCTTGTGTTGCCTACGGCGGGTGGTTTGGTTTTCTATACAAAATGGCTACGCGACGCATATTTCCCCAAAGACCCTCAGAACTTCGGTATCTTGGGCTATGATTACGCGACCCGAAAAAATGGTGGACGCGTTGCCGTAATGTTGGGGTGGACCTTGGCTGCGAGTGTCGGCGTGGATGCGTTGATGTCCACCACGCGGGCGCTCCAAATCTCGATTGATGTGATCAATATGCCGCTGCAATTGTTGATAGGGCTGTTGATGTGGCGGCTCGGTGCGGCCGTGGTACATGGCGCCCAGCCCGATACCAGTGCCTTTTACAAGCGGGGTCACGTTCGGCAGTTCGTGGGCCGCGCTGTGCAAGTGCTTGGGGTCGCCGGGCCTCTTGCGTCAGTGCTTGGCTTTGGGACCGCCGCTCAGTCGATCACGATCCCCGCGGTCGTAACGCTTGCGATTTTGGCGACGGTGATCGTCTTGCATCGGTTGGTGTTTGAGGTGGCTAATGATATGCCAAGGTCCTTCGCCCTTGAGGCATCAGAAGACGATGCGCAGCCCGTTGTGACGGGACTTTGGCCGATTGCCGTCAACGCCGTGATTGTTCTCCTGAGCATCCCCGTTTTCCTGTTCGTTTGGGGGGAATCGACCGGTGATCTTGCCGATTATTGGACGAGGTTCCTGAACGGATTTAGCATTGGTGAGACGAAGATTTCACCAAGTAGCTTCCTGACCTTTGCAATGGTTTTTGTGATCGGGTATTTGGTCACAGGGTTCTTGAAGTCGAGCCTGAAGTCCTCTGTTTTACCGCGCACAACGCTTGACCTGGGCGGGCAAAATGCGGTGATCGCGGGGACGGGCTATGTCGGGATTTTCCTTTCTGCCTTGGTCGCGTTTAGCGTCGCAGGCATAGATTTGTCGTCGCTTGCCATTGTCGCGGGTGCACTGTCAGTTGGGATTGGTTTTGGTCTGCAAAACATTGTCTCGAACTTTGTCTCGGGCATTATCTTGTTGATTGAACGTCCCATTGGCGAAGGCGATATGATCGAAGTTGGCAACCAGATGGGCTATGTGCGCAATATCTCTGTGCGCTCGACGCGGATCGAGACGTTTGACCGCACGGATGTGATTGTGCCGAACTCTGATTTGGTGAGCGGGCAGGTGACAAACTGGACCCGTGGTAATTCCGTCGGACGGGCGATTGTGGCGGTTGGCGTGGCTTACGGGACCGATACCCATCGCGTCACGGACATCTTGCAAGAGATTGCTGAAGCAAACCCAATGGTCCTGCTGAACCCGCCGCCAAGTGTTCTACTGATCCAATTCGGGGCCGATAGCATCGATTTCGAAATCCGCGCGATTATCCGTGACGTGAATTTTGTGAATGTCGTGAAGTCCGAGATGTTCCATGCCATTGTGCTTCGGTTCAAAGAAGAAGGGATCGAAATCCCGTTTGCCCAACGCGACCTGTGGCTGCGCAATCCAGAGGCCTTGCACCCGAAAGGAGACGCTTCATGACCCGACCCTTGTTCCGCGAAGACGCTTATCTACGCGAGGCGCGTGGCGTTGTGACCGCAATCACCGAAGAGGGCGGGATTGTTTTGGACCAGACAATTTTTTACCCGACCTCTGGTGGCCAGCCCGGGGATAGCGGGGCGCTTGTTTGGAGTGGCGGTAGCATTGAAATCGCCACAGCGATTAAGGGCGAGGGCGAGGCGATTGTCTTGGTGCCTGCCGAACCTGCGCCGCTACCAGCGGTCGGACAAGTGCTTACGCAGGCAATTACGTGGGACCGCAGGCATCGTTACATGCGGGTTCATACGGCGCTTCACCTGCTGTCGGTTGTCATACCGTTGCCCGTGTCAGGTGGCGCGATTGCCGCTGACAAAGGCCGTTTGGATTTTGATATGCCCGAAGCACCCGAGGACAAAGATGCGCTTAATGAGACGCTGAACAAACTCATCGGTTGCCATTTTACCGTGAGTGACGAGTGGATTACTGACGCCGAGCTGGATGCCAACCCTGCGCTGGTTAAGACGATGTCGGTGCAGCCGCCACGTGGGTCCGGTCGTATCCGGTTGGTGCGGATCGGAATGGATGAAAACACGGCCGATTTGCAGCCTTGCGGCGGCACGCATGTTGCCAACACAAATGAGATTGGCCGCGTTCGGATCGGCAAGATCGAGAAAAAGGGCAAGCAGAACAGACGTGTTTATCTGCATTTGGAGGACATTTGATGTTTCGCCTTGTTGCTTTGGCTTCGGCCGTCATCTGTTTGATTTTATTTGTGCTTTTTGTTTTCTCACCTGCGACATACCTCAACACCTACGGCGTCGTTGGCGATGCTGGTGGCGAGTTTATGGTCCGTCGTGCTTCACCAATGTTTGCGGGCTTGGCGTTGCTCTTGTGGCGTGTGCGGGATGCAGAGGCCTCGCCACTCAGGGACGCCATTTGTGCCGCCATGATCGTGATTTTCGGCGGAATCGCGGTGAGTGGTATAATTGCATATGCAACGGGCGCTGCGGGTGGTTTGATCCTTGTTGCAGCGGCTGGCGAAGCGCTGGTCGCTGGCGGATTTGCCGTCGCGCGCCGCACCTCTGACCGTCCGCATTAACAATTGTCGCAAGTTATGCGAAAACCTTTGACGAGGGGCTTGCCATTCCTACCAAACCCGCGCTAAACCCCGCCCAACGGATAGGTGGCCGAGTGGTCGAAGGCGCACGCCTGGAAAGTGTGTAGGCGGGAGACCGTCTCCAGGGTTCGAATCCCTGTCTGTCCGCCACTTTCAATGTGAAAAATAAGTTATGGGTCCTTCTGGGGCTATTTTTTCTTTTGGTTTCAAAGGGGTTTAGGGAATTCGACCGCCCTTCGGAGACTGGAAAAAGGTCCAAAACAGGTCTCTAAAACCCAATTGTCTCTAACCGAGCGCCCTGCTGCTCTGGAAGGGCGCATTAAAAAAGTATAACATTTTCTGTATATTGGTATTTTCAGGGGAGCGCCCCGTTCGAAGTTTCAACCGGTAGTGAAATTCAATACAAACCCGAGGGACGGCAGATAGGGCGGTCGTTTTGGGCGGAGAGTGTGCATTCGCTGCGCTTGCGAAATCAAACACTCAGTTAGATGGAAGCAGACATTCACAGCCGGACACCCGAGATCGCGCGAGCAGCGCCTTCTGGAGCAATGGGATGGTACCCATCTTTGCAAAACCAGGAAGCTCAGACCTGTCCAGGCGACGGGACCTACCTCAAGCACATCTCACAGCATCCAGCTTGTGGGTCAAAAAGGGGGGCGTGGACGCCTGATAGGTCGCACCAAGGGCGGTATGAATACGAAACTGCATGCAGTGACTGATACGATTGGGCGGCCCATTCGGTTGTTCATGACTGCTGGGCAGGTCAGTGACTATACTGGCGTACGTGCTCTCGTGAGCAGCCTTCCAGCAGTAGATTGGCCGCTTGGAGATCGCGGGCATGACGCGGATTGGTTCCGCGCGGACCGTGCAAATATGGGTATCACTCCCTGTAACCCGGGGCGAAAGTCGCGGGAAAAAACCCGTAAAATATGACAAGCGTCGATACATGCGGCGCAGCCGTATCGAGATCATGTTTGGCCGACTGAAGGACTGAAGGCGTGTCGCAACCCGTTACGACAGATGTCTAAAGGTATTCCGGTCAGCCATCGCTCTTGCTGCAAGCGTTTTATTCTGGTTATGGGTCCTGAGCCTAAAGGAGCAAACAGTATATTTTGACGGACTTATTTTGTGTGGAATAATGTTACTTCACCTTCTTCAACAATAACGCCATCCATCAAATGTCCATTGGCTGCCATGCGCTTCGTGCGTTCTTCAGCTGATCGATCAAACGCAGCTTTGTCTTCATAAATTGATGTTAACGAAGCAGTTATTGGGCCAGTTCTTACTGAAACTAACAATTGAGCTTCAGGAAACCCTGCAGGTGCCGTCGACGCATAAATAGCTTGAAGTTCGTCTGCAGCCTCTTCTGAGGTGAACGTTATTGTGTTTATTCGAGCATAAGCCATGGTTTCAACGCCTTATAGTTGTTTGATTATCTGAAAATGATAAGCTAGCCTAAAGATAACCTAGCTTATCACTTTAAGTTATGTAGCCAATTCGATTGGCTCAACGTAGTCAACGCTGCATAACAGGCGTCACTTCAAAGTGACCCATCTCTAAAACTGGATCAAATGCAGCATCAATTTGTTCAAAACTATCTGCTTCAACAACCATATAACCCTTATGCTCAAGTCTGTTTACGTAATTTGCGTGAACCTTGATTCCCTGATCAGGCAAACTTGCGAGTGTATTTTTCCACAGCGGCCCTCTTTCAGGATGATGGGTTTGGCAAGTTGAATAGTCGTGTGTCATTGTAATCATAAATAACATTATAGATCTCCATTTCGTGGCAGCAAAATTAAGTCAGTGGAAAGCTACAAAGACTGTTATTCGATGGTGCTATGAATTAGGTCACCGCTTAAAGCTATAGTGTGTCGGTTTTTCGCATCAAACTCTTGGAGAAGATGCCGTTGGCCATCCAGCCAATTTACACCGTCAGCCGCATCTTGAGTAAGTATTTCCGAATTTCTTATCACAATTGCATGAAGCTCATCTCCTGATTGCATAAGATGGAAAA
>Ga0181559_10005409_pt1 | contig 12211 bp, 14 predicted proteins | sample 011ome_21_FD_133752 | JGI IMG/M metagenome (GOLD analysis project Ga0181559, IMG submission 133752) | Coastal salt marsh microbial communities from the Groves Creek Marsh, Skidaway Island, Georgia - 011508AT metaG (megahit assembly) | ecosystem: Environmental > Aquatic > Marine > Intertidal...
ACGGGCATCGCGGGCGAATTGGGACATGCCCCATTCTTCGATGTAGCCATGACCGCCGTAAACCTGCTGGGCTGCAACGGCGTATTCAAAGCCCTTGTCGGTCAAGAAACCCTTGATCACAGGCGTCATCAGCGAAACCAGACCATCGGCCTCGGCGTCCTTGTTCTTATGGGCGCGGTCGATCAGGTTCGCGCCCCACATCGTGAACGCACGCGCGCCCTCAACAAATGATTTCTGATCCATCAGGTTACGGCGAATATCAGGATGCACGATCAGCGGATCGGCAGGACCGTCCGGATTCTCGGCGCCAGTCACAGCACGGCCCTGAAGGCGGTCATTGGCGTAGAATACAGCGTTCTGATACGCGGCCTCAGCCTGAGCATAGCCCTGAAGGCCAACACCCAAACGCGCCTCGTTCATCATCACGAACATCGCGCGCATGCCCTTGTGCTCTTCTCCCAAAAGCACACCCTCGGCCTCGTCATAGTTCATCACGCAGGTCGCATTGCCGTGGATACCCATCTTCTCTTCGATCTTGCCCACAGACACGCCGTTGCGATCACCAAGAGAGCCATCCTCGTTAATCTTGATCTTGGGCACGATAAACAAGGACACGCCTTTGATGCCTTCAGGTCCACCCGGAATCTTCGCCAAAACAAGGTGGATAATGTTGTCGGCCATATCGTGATCACCAGCCGAGATGAAAATCTTCTGGCCGGAAATCTTGTAAGTGCCGTCACCGTTCGGAACTGCCTTCGTGCGCATCAAGCCCAGATCGGTGCCGCAGTGCGGTTCGGTCAGGTTCATCGTGCCTGTCCATTCGCATGTGACCATCTTTGGCAGATACTTCTGCTTTTGCTCGTCCGTGCCATGCACGTTGATGGCGGAATAGGCGCCGTGGGTCAGACCCTGATACATGTTGAACGCCATGTTTGCCGAAACCGACGGCTCAAGGGCGGCCATGCTCATGATATATGGCAGACCTTGTCCGCCATATGCCTCGTCACAATCCAGAGACGTCCAGCCACCTTCACGGACCTGATCAAACGCAGCCTTAAATCCCGTGGGCGTGCGCACAACACCATTTTCCAGAACGCAGCCTTCGGTATCCCCAATCTGGTTGAGCGGGGCCAGAAAATTTGTCGCGATCTTGCCGGCCTCTTCAATCACCGCACTGGTGAAATCACGATCCAGATCGGCGTAACCAGCAATGTCCTGCTCGGACACTTTCAGCAGGTCGTGCAAGACGAATTGAATGTCTTTTGCGGGGGCATTGTAGATCGGCATGTCAGGTCTCTCTCATAGATTATGGCCTAAGCGGCAGGCTATTTCTTCGCGATTGAGGCCAACTTGTTGTCGGCCCATTTCATCTGGTCTTTCAATTCGCCAATCGCTTCTTCCAGCTCTTTTTTCTGCGCTTCCATGTCGGACAGGTGGCGCTTGGCGGTTTCCAAGGTCTTGGAAAGCTGGGTCAGTTGGCTGTCACCCATATGATACAGGTCGAGCAGCTGGCGGATCTCTTCTAGGCTGAACCCGAAACGCTTTCCGCGCAGGATCAGCTTAAGGCGGGCGCGATCCCGCTTGGTAAACAAGCGGCGCTGGCCTTCGCGGACAGGGAGCAAAAGCTCCTTGGCCTCGTAAAAGCGCAGCGTGCGGGGCGTTACATCAAATGCTTCGCACATATCGCGGATATTCATTAAATCGGTCGTCATATCGGTGTCCTGTTCATGAGTGGCTAAGTTGCCAAACATTTGCGAGGTCACCTATCATCCTACAAGGTAAATTGACGTTAACGTAAATGATACGTCACGTCATTTTCAGCCTGACGAAAGGTAAGGAAAGATTACCCTAGGGAAGGCGCAATATTCGCAAATCGAGCCGTGCTCAATTATGACGCGAAATGCGCAATTTTCCCCGTAAAATAAGGCGAGAGTCGTTAGCTCAGTTGCTCGGTCGTCAGATCACGCAGCGATCTTAATTCCGCCAATGTATCTTCCAACTGCTGCTTTTGCTCGGTCAATTCGACGATTTGTTTGTCCGCAAGGGCCAGCCATTGCTTCATCTGCGCCGCGTTGCCTTCGTTTTCATAGATCAAAAGCCACTGACGAATGTCTTCCAACGCGAATCCAAAACGACGTCCGCGCAGGATCAATGTCATCCGCGCCAATTCCTTCGGCCCGTAAAACCGCGAACTGCCTTCTTTCTCAGGATGCAGTAATTCAATGTATTCATAATAACGCAACGTGCGCGGGGTCACATCAAACTTGGCACACATCTCTTTGAACGAAAGGCGGGTATTCGGCATGGTCGGCTCCTACAAAGCAAAGGCTACCCCGACACGCACGTTGGGGCAACGCCGATTAGTTCATGAAGTTCGGTGCAAAGAAATAGAATCCATAGGCCATTATCAACGCAGGGATCGTCGAATAGATCGTCGCCCAAAACGCGGCCTTCGGGTTCAGGGCTATCGCAGGGAATAGCGCATCGCCATCATTCGAGATCGCATTGCCGATCAGCGCCGCAAACGGCACCAGCCCGTTGATATAGAGTGTGGTCACCACGACCTGCGGCCCACAGCCCGGAACCAGCCCGATCAAAACACCGATCAGCGGCAAAAGCGGGGCAACCGTCCCGAACATTGTCTTCAGGTCCAGCCCGCCAAATTCCACCAGATAGTCGTAGCCAAGGTAGGCCCCGATCACCCAAACCGTAATAAATGCGGTTTCTTCGGTCATGCGGGTGATAGGGCTATCGGCGGTATTGGTCATCGCTTGCACGCGCGAGACAGTCCAAACCGCAAGGCTCACGGCCACACCAACAAGGCCGATATAAAGCGGCGCTTGCCCCCAAACGGCATAAACATCCGCGCCCGAAAGCTGCGTAATGCCAACGACCAAACCGGGGATGAACACGGCCAAAGCGGCATAATCGCGCTTGCGTGTTTCACCAATCAGCGGCGCAAGTTCGCAGGTGCCCGTCGGGTTGCCCAGATAGGGGGTCTTGGAAAAGTAATCGATGACATATCCCGTCAGGATACCCACGGCGAAGGACAGCGGCAGCACCACAATCGCCACTTCAGGCCGTGTCGCAATCAGCAGGAATGCCGCATCACCCATCGTCGCCGTGAGCGCCGCCACAACTGCGCCAAAGCCCACATTGCCCGACGAATAGGCCGCGACAACTACAACCGCGCCACCACAACCGGGTGTCGCGCCCAGCAGCGAGGCAAGGGGAACCTGCCAGCCCTTGGCGCGCTTGAGGGTCTCCCCGATGTCGAACTTAAAGAGCCGCTCCGCTCCGTAAAACAACAAAAATGTGGCTGCAACAAAGACCGATACTTGCGTATAGGCATCCACCATCAGGCCGCGCGTGACATCGCCCAATTGATCGGGCGCAATCGCCAAGGCCAACAAAACTAACGCGACAATCAACCGCTTAGCGCGAAACGGCCCGATGCGGCGCACAGGGTCGAAGCTCGGGATATTGCCAACGGCGTCCATTTGATATTCCTATTGCGAATAATTCTCAATTGCAGATATAGCACTTGCAACCCGCTGGGCAAGTGGCAAGTTGCCACAAAATAGAACGGAGACATTTATGTCCGACGAGACCAAAGCCCGCCAAGAATTAATCGCCCGTAGTTTCATCGAAGCGATCCCCCACGCCCGCGCCTTGGGCATGAACCTGACCGAAATCGGGGACGGGCGGGCGACCATCACGATGGCCTACGACAAGAAGCTCGTGGGCGATCCCGAAACAGGCGTGATTCACGGCGGGGCGGTTTCGGCGCTCATGGACACTTGCTCGGGGGCCGCCGTCATGGCGCATCCAACCGGCCCGCTGGGCACCGCGACAATTGATCTGCGCATCGACTATATGCGCTCGGCCAAACCTGGTGACACGATCACGGCAACGGCGGAATGTTACCACGTGACCCGCTCGGTTGCCTTCATCCGCGCCACCGCGACAGACGCCGACACATCGCGCCCTGTCGCCACTGCAACAGGTGCTTTTACCATTGAAACAGGAGGGGCGAAATAATGGCCAAGCGTCCCGAACCCGTCCAGATCGTCAAACAACGCCGCGACGCGGCACTGCAACGTCTCGTGGGGCAGGTGCCCTATATCCAGTTTCTCGGCATCGAATTTGAACGGCACGGCGACGAGCTTACAGCCGTCATGCCATTCTCTGAGCAAAACATCGGCAACCCGATGATCCCAGCCCTGCATGGCGGTGCGACGGCTGCCTTTCTCGAAGTCGCCGCGATCATTGAACTGAGTTGGGCGATGACGTGGGAAGACATGGAGGCGGGCGCCATCAGTGATGACAGCCCGCGTATCCTCTTGCCCAAGACCATTGATTTTACCGTCGATTACCTGCGCTCTGGCCTCCCGCGTGACGCATATGCGCGGGCGCGTGTGAACCGTCTTGGCCGCCGCTATGCCTCCGTGCATGTCGAGGGCTGGCAAGACAACAAAAGCCGCATATTCGCCCAAGCGACAGGTCACTTCCTGATGCCCGCCCGTGATGGCTAACGCGCTGACCCACAAACGGGTTCTGCAAATCGCGATCCCGATCGTGCTCTCGAACGCCACCGTCCCGATCCTTGGGGTCGTGGACACAGGCGTCGTGGGGCAACTAGGTCAAGCGGCCCCCATTGGTGCCGTTGGCATCGGCGCAATTATCCTCACCGCCTTCTACTGGATATTCGGCTTCCTGCGCATGGGCACCGCTGGCCTGACCGCGCAAGCAACAGGGGCAGGGGACACCTCCGAAGTCGCGGCACTATTGTCACGCTCGCTTCTCATTGGCTTTGCCGCAGGGGCCGTCATGATCGTGGGCCAAATTCCGCTATTCTGGCTCGCCTTTAAAGTCTCCCCCGCAAGCGCCGAGGTAGAAACCCTCGCACGCTCCTACATGGGTATCCGCGTCTGGTCGGCCCCCGCCACAATCGCGCTCTACGGTATCATCGGCTGGCTCATCGCCCAAGAACGCACACGTGGCGTTTTCGCGATCCAAGTCCTAATGAACGGCCTCAACATCGGGCTCGATATCCTCTTTGTGCTGCACTTCGATTATGGTGTTGCTGGCGTCGGCTGGGCCACATTCATTGCAGAATGGGGTGGATTGGCGCTTGGCCTTTGGCTTTGTCGCGATGCATTTGCAGGGGCCGCTTGGCGCGACAAAGCCCGCGTTTTTGATATGCCCCGTCTGCGCAACATGGCCGTGGTCAACACCGACATCCTGATCCGCTCGGTCCTGCTGCAAGCGATCTTCGTCAGCTTTCTCTTCTGGGGCGCGGATTTCGGCGACGTGCAACTCGCGGCCAACCAAATCCTGCTACAATTCCTCAACGTGACCGCCTACGCGCTCGACGGTTTCGCCGCCGCCGCCGAAAGCCTCGTCGGCCAAGCGCTGGGCGCGAAAAACGCTGCCCGCTTAAGGCGTGGCGCGATCCTCACAAGCGGATGGGGCGCGCTAATATGTGCAGGCCTCGCCTTGGTTTTTGCCGTCGCAGGGCCAAGCATCATAGACACGATGACCACAGCCCCAGACGTGCAAGCCACCGCACGGCACTACCTGCCTTATATGGTCGCAGCTCCGATCGTCGGCGTTGCATCTTGGATGTTTGACGGCATTTTCATTGGCGCAACCCGGACCCGCGACATGCGCAACATGATGGTGGTCTCTGCAATCGCGTATTTCGCATCTGTCATCCCGCTAATGTGGATGTTCGGTAACCACGGGCTTTGGATCGGGCTCTTGCTGAGCTTTATCGTGCGCGGCATCACTCTCGGCTGGAAATATCCCGCCCTAGAGGCCGCCGCGCGTTAGTCCAGTAAATCCAGAACGTCTTCAGGCGGACGCCCGATCACGGCCCGATCGCCGACAATCACAATAGGCCGCTCGATCAAGATTGGGTTCGCCACCATCTGCGCAATCAGCGCATCCTCGTCACCATCGACAAATCCGTTTTCGCCACGGCGCACCACTTGCGCCGCCGTCTTTTTCAATGCCGCGAGCGCAGCCCGCAATTCCGCCTCGGTGGGCGTATCCTTGAGGTATAAACGCACCTGATGCTCCACGCCTTTGGCCTCTAGAATAGCCAAGGCCTGCCGCGATTTTGAACACCGTGGGTTATGCCAAATTTCGATCACAGGTAATCACTCCGCCCTGTGCCGACCGCCTCTGCAACAGTGGCAAAGCCCGCTTTTGCAAGCAGCACTTCCAAGTCGCGTACGATATCATCGGCCAGTGAAATGCCGCCATAAACCAACGCGGTATAAAGCTGCACGGCAGTCGCCCCCGCGCGGATTTTGGCAAAGGCCTGTTCCGCGGAACCCACACCACCCACGCCAACAAGCGGCAGTTTCGTGCGGATCGACAACTGCGCCAGAACCTTGGTCGATTTTTCAAACAGCGGCTGCCCCGACAAACCACCTAACTCGGCGGCGTGCGGGCCGTGCAGGCCGATCCGGTCAAGCGTTGTATTGGTCGCAATGATCGCATCAATGCCCGACGCATTCGCAACCTCGGCCACATCATCCAATGCCGCCTCGTCCAAGTCGGGTGCGATTTTCAGGAACACTTTCACAGGTTTCTTCAACGCTGCATTGGCCTCCATCACACCGTCCAACAAGGCCGCGAGCGCCGCCTTACCCTGCAAATCACGCAGCTTCTCGGTGTTGGGGGAGGACACATTTACCGTGGCGAAATCCAAATACGCACCGCAAGCCGTCAGCACCTTTGCAAAATCTGCAGACTTGTCTTCGCTGTCTTTATTCGCGCCAAGGTTCAGTCCAATCACACCCTTGGGTCGTGCAGACAATCGCGCTGCAATTACATCCATCCCTTGGTTATTAAACCCGAAACGGTTGATCGCGGCTCGGTCTTGCTTGAGGCGAAACAGGCGCGGCTTGGGGTTGCCCATCTGTGCACGCGGTGTCGCGGCACCAACCTCCAAAAAACCAAAACCGCAACCAGATAATGCATGCAGCGCTGTCGCATTCTTATCAAAACCGGCAGCAAGGCCCACAGGGTTCGGCAAATCCAAACCAGCCAAATTCGTGCGGAGACGATCTGACGAATAGGGGCCTTCCTTTGGCCCAAGCCCCGCATTCAGCGCCTTGATCGCCAAGCCATGTGCGATCTCAGGATCGATCTGGCGCATCGCGGCCACGGCAATTTGCTCAAGTAATCTCATGCCAAATCTCCTAATTGATGTACGCCATCCACAATCGGCAGCGACCTCGACCAAACAACATCCGACATCGTCAAGTCACGGAATAAATGCGGGAACAAGTCCCCACCGCGTGACGGCTCCCACTTGATGCGATCCAGTCCGTCGGCCTCGACAGCCACCAGTTCAAGACCCTCAACACCCGCAAAATATAGCTCTGCGGTGCGGGCCACCGTGGCCGCCGTCGAGAAATGGATAAACCCGTCCGCCAAATCAATTGGCGCGCCCGCCGTGATACCTGCGGTCTGCAAATGCGCCCATTCATCGGCGCGGAATATTTTGTAAATCAACATGGGCAACTCATGACCTGTGCCTAAACTTTGGTCAAGAACCGCGTTGTCACAAAGCTGTCGCAAGGGAAAGTTACCCCTTGCCCTGATCGGCATTTGACTCACGCGCGCGGCATGGCCAAGCTGACAGCAATATAACCAATGGAGGATATTTCCATGCTTACTCGTATTATGACAACAACCTGCGCACTGGCGCTTACGGCTTCGGCTGCTGCGGCGGACTATTCGCTGACAATCCTGCACACCAACGATTTCCATGCGCGGTTCGAGCCGATTAGCAAATATGATGCGCCTTGCTCGGCCGAAGAAAACGTTGCTGGCGAATGCTTTGGCGGCACCGCACGTTTGGTCACTGCCGTAGCCGAAGCGCGTGCACGCTCCAACAACTCCATCCTCGTGGATGGCGGCGACCAGTTCCAAGGGACGCTCTTCTACACTTACTACAAAGGCGCGATGGCGGCCGAGTTCATGAACAAGCTTGGCTATGACGGTATGACCGTCGGCAACCACGAATTCGACGACGGCCCAGAGGTTCTTGCGGGCTTCATGGACACGATCAACTTTCCGATCCTGATGTCCAACGCGGATGTCTCGGGCGAACCACTGCTGGCAGGCAAACTCGCCAAGTCCACCATCATCGAGCGCGGCGGCGAGAAAATCGGCCTCATCGGCCTGACGCCACAAGACACTGACGAATTGGCCAGCCCCGGCGACAACGTGATCTTCACCGATCCGTCTGATGCCGTGCAAGCCGAGGTCGATATGCTGACAGCCGAAGGCGTGAACAAAATCATCGTGCTGTCCCACTCGGGCTACGGCGTTGACCAAGAGGTCGCGGCCAAAACCACAGGTGTCGACGTGATCGTTGGGGGCCACACCAACACGCTTTTGTCGAACACAGACGAGAACGCCGTCGGCCCGTACCCGACAATGGTTGGCAATACAGCGATCCTTTCGGCCTATGCCTACGGTAAATTCTTGGGCGAGCTAAACGTCACGTTCGACGATGAGGGCAACATCACTGAAGCCGCTGGCGAGCCAATCCTGATCGACGGTCAAGTGGTGGAAGATGCGGAAACAGTGACGCGTATTGCCGAATTGGCCGTGCCACTGGACGAAATCCGCAACAAGGTCGTGGCCATTTCCGCCAGTACAATCGACGGCAGCCGCGACAACTGCCGCGTGAAAGAATGCGAAATGGGCAACCTTGTCGCTGACGCAATGCTTGACCGCGTCGCGAGCCAAGGTATCCAAATCGCGATTGCGAACTCTGGCGGCCTGCGCTCTTCTATTGACGAAGGCGACGTGACTATGGGCGAAGTGCTGACCGTGCTGCCGTTCCAGAACACGCTCTCAACCTTCTTCGTCTCCGGTCAAACCGTTGTGGATGCGCTTGAAAACGGCGTCTCTGAAATCGCAGACGTTGCAGGCCGTTTCCCACAAGTGGCAGGCATGACCTTTACGGTTGATCCAGCAGCCGAAGTGGGTAGCCGCATCTCCGACGTCATGGTCGGCGGCGCGCTCATCGATCTGGCCGCGACCTACGGCCTCGTCTCCAACAACTACGTGCGCAATGGCGGCGACGGCTACAAAATGTTCCGCGACGCTGAAAACGTCTATGACTTTGGCCCAGACCTTGCCGACGTCACAGCCGAATACCTCGCAGCACAGGGCGGCTACACAGCCTTCCTCGACGGACGCATTGTTGTTAAGTAAGCGAAACGGCTAAATCACCCGACCCCTCGCCCTTCACCTGTAGGGCGGGGGTTTTCTATTTCTCATTAGGATGATGGCCGTGTTGCGACATTTCCCCTTCGCCGCGTTCATTGCTGTTATCGGCACGGCGACGACGGCGCAGCCAAGTGCTAACGCAGAGTATTGCAGCCTATATTTTCAGGCGCGGGCTGATTGGCTTCGAACCTTGGACGGCAATCAGGCCACGATCGAAACCATGGACAACTATGCAGAAATCATGCGGTATTCCGTGCCGCGCGATGACGGCATTCTCAGAGGGTTTTCTCTATCTGACACGGGTGGCCCAGAGATCATCACCACCTTCATGACACGCTGGGCCGAGCAGGGCGCACAACTGCCGTTGTGCATGGAAGACGTCTTGTGCATCAGGTGCACCAATACGCTTCGCGCAGTCAAATAGTCAGGGCCAGCCATCAGCACGGCGGATAGCCATAGCCCCAGCGCCAAGGCAGGCCCGTGCAGGGGGCACCTCCAAGGCGCACCGCGAGAAACATCGTCTCAGCGATGCCTTGATACGCTCCCTCGATTTGGCCGGTGCTCAGATCATACATCTCGGACAAGGCCGTAACCCGATCCGCCGCGGACCCGGCGACACATGCCTTGAGCGCAATATCGGCCTCCAGTCGGGCGTCAAAACTCAGCGTCGCTTCTAATGCTCCACCCGCATTGTGATAGGCGCGGTCATGCGTGACACAACATTCCTCCCAAGGCGGTTGGGATTGATGGGCGGCCGCAAAGGCGGGAAAGGTGCTGCTCATCGCCTGCCACGCTTGCGACAACCCACCACTACATCCGTCGGTTTCAAATGGGGCAAGCGTGGTCTCTGGCCGCGTGACAAGCGCCATCAATATTTCATGAGCGGGCGTCTCTGCCGCGCGTTGGATACTTTCGACACCCCAGTCTTGCGCCAGCGCTGACCCACTCAAAAGCGCGATGCCCAAGGCGACCCCGGCCAGCTTAGAAAAGAGCATCGGCACACCAACAGATTGCAATTAATACCATGACGTTAGCCTATCAACGAATGCGCTTCGCGACAACGCCGCACCGTAATGGTAAGCGAATGCGCTAACTATAAGATATGCGCTTGGCGCGATACTACGGCGGCGCAGTGAGTGAACGGGTCGTGAACCCGTCCATAAGGTACCGCACCATGGCCTCAGGGCCGCGCGGATCAACATCGTATAGCGCGGGGCGAGCGATTAGATACGCGAGGCAGCTTTTGTCAGGTGTTTTGCTGATAAGGACGCCATGCTTTGTCGACATTTGTGCGCCAAGACTTGCAATTCTCATCCCCATCCCACCCAAACTATTCTGCCCTATGACGACGCGAATCTTGCGATCCAAGTCAGTTGCCTGACACTGGGGTTTTTGGGTCGGGGGCAGGATCGTTTTTGTGGTCGTGTCTGGTTTTACCACTTTTGGTGTAGCGGGCTTATCGCGCTTTAGAATTGTAAACTCTGAACACGCCAGCCGAAACCCGTCTGGTGCTTTCTCGTCGCCCATTCCCAACACGTGTAAACCCTTTTCCCGTAACCGGTGCGCAAGATGGGAAAAGTCACCGTCAGATGTTGCCAGCACAAATGTCCTGATTTCATCGCGCAGTGCCAGTTCCATTGCATCAATGCTTAACAGAATATCCGTTGAGTTTTTGCCAGCACCTGCATGCATCGCGCGGTAGCCGGCCACCCCGAACCAATCCGTTGGTTGCGCGCCAGATGCATAAACCCGCGCCACATCAACGCGACCCAATTTGGTGGCGGCAGCCAGAATCCGTGCCGCATGAACGGGGCTCACGTTGTCCCCGTCAACCATGACAGCAATGCGGTAAATACTCATCGGCTGATCTTAAATGCAAATAATATGAATGCAGGTTAGGCAGTCAATAGGGCGAAAATTTGGCCTTTAGGTCGGTAAAGCCGTGCACGGCTGGTGCATGTGCGGTGTACGTCTGGTGCACGGCGCGTTTTGACCCCATATTACCCGTATGTGCGGACGAATGGCGATCACCTTACCCCATGATGCAATGGCCCAGATGTTTGATGCTGCGGCGTCAAACGACCTGCCAGACGTGCCCAACTATAATGTCTGCCCAACGACCCAAGTGGCCGTCGTGACCTCTTCCGAAGGCGTGCGACGGTTGCGTCCCATGCGCTGGGGATTCGTGCCCCATTGGTATGAAAAGGTGAGCGGCGGGCCGCTTTTGATCAATGCCCGCGCCGAGACGATTGCCGAGAAACCCGCCTTCCGAGAAGCCTGCCGTGCGCGCCGCTGTTTGGTGGCGGTATCAGGGTTTTATGAATGGGAACGCGCGGAAAAGGACAAGCTATTGCCGTGGTATATCACCCGCAGTGACGCGGCACCGATGGTGTTTGGCGGTATTTGGCAAGACTGGGGGCAGGGGGATGACGCGCTGACATCCTTTGCCATTGTGACAACAAATGCAAATGACGCGATGGCCAAAATCCATCACCGTTTGCCCGTGATCCTGACGCCCGATCAATGGCCGCTCTGGCTTGGCGAGGCAGGCAAAGGAGCGGCCAGATTGATGAAAAGCGCACCTGAAGATGCGCTTTCATTTGCCCGCGTTGGCATTGAGGTCAATTCGAATAAGGCAACAGGCGAAAGCCTGATTAACCCTTTATTCTAAAGGACATGCGTTTGATGTAGAGTAGGGGTCGGTTGCCAAAGAGTCGAGTTTTGTGCTTGGGCAGGTCGTCGGGGCCGTGCCGCGGATCAACGAAAGTGTATAGTTGCTATACTTTGTGTAGGTCGTTGTTGAGCCGCCCCAATAGGAATAGCTTGTGGATTGAATGCAAGGCGCGTTAATGTTGGTCTGGGTTGTGTTTGGAATGGTGTAATAAGCGGGACCGCTATTCGCATTAATGACACCTGAGATAATGAAAGAGGTGCAATTGCTACTCGAGGG
>Ga0181559_10005412_pt1 | contig 12205 bp, 8 predicted proteins | sample 011ome_21_FD_133752 | JGI IMG/M metagenome (GOLD analysis project Ga0181559, IMG submission 133752) | Coastal salt marsh microbial communities from the Groves Creek Marsh, Skidaway Island, Georgia - 011508AT metaG (megahit assembly) | ecosystem: Environmental > Aquatic > Marine > Intertidal zone...
AGGACGGGCGGAAAACGATCGCGGTGTTTCCGAGCGACGGCGATGCGCGCGCGGGGACGGACGCGCTCGCGCACGCGCGGTGCGCGGCGACGACGTCGGACGGGCGGAAAACGATCGCGGTGTTTCCGAGCGACGGCGATTCGCGCGCGGGGACGGACGCGCTCGCGCACGCGACGACGATGGCGGCGTGCGTGAACGCGCGCGTCGGGGCGCGGTGCGAGGCGGTCGTCGTCGCGCGCGGCGACGACGGGGCGTGGGCGGATTGCGCGCTGGCGACGACGGGGGACGCGCGCGCGGGACGCGCGCGGGCGGCGGCGAGGGCGACTTCGGATGATTTCGACGACGGCGACGGCGACGAGGGCGCGGCGGGGTTTGATTTTTACGTCACGACGCTGTCGACGACGCGGTCGCGGAAGCGGCCGTGCGTGGCGTTGGACGTGGAATCGACGACGCGGTACCCGCGTCTCGTGGCGGCGGCGATTCGCGCGCGCGCGGAAGCCGCGTTCGCGGACGCCGCGGGGTCGCGCGATTTCGACGTTCGAGGCGGGCGGTTGGTGAGTTGCGCGGCGAGCGATGAAGGCGCGGTGGCGTACGACGGCGTCGAGGAAGATGAAGACGACGACGACGAAGACGAAGACGAAGACGAAGACGAGGCGGCGACTTCGACCTCGGCGCCGGCGACCTCCTTCGTGCGCGTCGAGCTTTCCGATTCACCGGTCTCGGGAACCGCGAGGGCGTGGTCGAAGATGTTCGTGCACGCCGCGGCCGTGGGTCTGTCCATGGAGTCCGTGATCGAACACTTGGTGAAGAACGCGACGAGCCGCGAGGCGTCGACGAGGAAAATCGTCGCCGCGCCCGCGCCCGCGTCCGCTTCGACGAGTTCGGCGTCGATGCGCGTGTACGTTCTCTTCGGCGGCGCTGCGTCGGGCGGCGATCGCCTGAGTTCGTGCTACGCCGGGCGTAACTTATACTTGACGCTTCGAAACATCCCGACGATTGACGTCACGCCCGTGCTCTTGATGCCGCCCGCGGCGAACTCAAACGGGCTCGTCGACGCCCCGGCGTGGCGGCTACCGTACGCGTTCGCGGTGAATCCCGCGCAGTGGTCGTCCGCGGACGTTCCGCCGCGCATGCCTGACCTCGGGCGCTTCGCCACCGCTCGGCGCGTGCGCGCGGAATTAGAAAAGTATTTATGGATTTCGCCGCCGCGCGACGACGCGGCGCTCGCGTTCGACGCGACGCCGCGCGTCTCGCGTTTGGGCGCGTTGCTCTCGCTCGCCGCCTCCGAGGGCGCCATCGTGTTCAACGCCGGCGTCGTGGGTGAACCCGATGGGAGTTTACAACAACTGTGCGTGTCCTCGGGCGCGGCGTACACCGGATGCGGTCCGCTCGCTAGTCGCGTGTGCGCGGACAAGGCGGCGACGAGCAAGGCGTTGGGGAACATGCGAGACGTAGGGGTGGGGTGTTTGAATAAGCGATTCGTCCCAACGGCGACGTTAGTGAGTAAGGCGACGGAAGAGAGCGGGTGGGGCGGTCGCGCGCGCGCGGAATCGGCCAAGCGTCTTTGGTTGGACGTCGTCGGGTCGCTCGGCGGCGCGAGCGCGACGGCGCGCGGCGTGTGCGTGAAACCGGTGACCAAGTCGTCATTCGGTGGCGTGCGGCGATTGATGAACGAGAACGACATGCTCGCGTACGCGGAGTCCATCGCGGCGGCGATGGCGAGCGGGCAATTTCCCGAGGGCACGAATCTCGCCGCGCGCGGGTACGTGTTCGAGCCATTCTTCGACGCCGCGGAGGTTTCCATTCGCGGCGACGGCGAAATCGTCCTCGACCCAGACGACGGATCGAAACGATGGATCGAGATCGAGATCGTCGTCTTCGGAGACAAACCCGGGAAATTACACGCGTTCACGCCGAGCGTGCGCGCGCGCGACGGTCGATCGGCGATCGACAAATCGAAATTAGTCTTGTCCGAACGCGTCGTCGGGCTCGTGCGCGAACGCGCTCGACGCGTGGGCGACGCGTTACAAGTCGAAGGGTACGCGAAAGTCAATGCGTTTGCAAATTTAGACAACGGTGAGATGATCGTGATCGATGTCGACACCGTACCGAACATGTCGTCGCCGAGCGCACCATTGTTCGAGCAAGCGCTCGCCGAGGATTCGCCCGTCGACGCCGAAACGTTTTGCGCGCGCGCGTTGAGTTTAGCGCTCGTGCGTAGATTTAGATGATACGAACAACCGATCGGAGTATGTTTCGTGTAGCACGACAAAGTTGTACAGTACAGTAGGACAGTAGCGAAGAAAAAAAAGCGATGTTGTAGTGAGGAAATCGTACGTAGAGAACCTCGCCGAGAATCACGCGGCGGCGGCCGTAGCGCTCGCCGACGTCTCTCCTTTTTCGATCGGTGCGATCTCTCCCTCCTCGAGCTCGCCTTCGTCCACCGGTAGTGGTTTTCGCGGGGTCGGACTCGCGCTTCGACGCTTGATCATCAGCTTCGGCGGCGTCGGCGGGGATTCGAGCTCGATTTTGCTCTTAGGCGGCGACTCGCGCAAGTCTCGCTTCAAAGCCTCGATCGAGCCGGATCCCACGGACCCCGCGATCGCGACTTCGCTCTCGCGCATGCCGTCGATCGCGCCGTCAGCAAACTTCCGAATCAAAAACGTAATCTGCGAGTTGAAGTACGACGTGAAGGATTCGCTCTTCGTCTTGATCATCTGCTCCAGGCGCTCTAGCGTCGCGACCAAGCCAGCGATTTCAGTCGACGTCGCGTCCAATTCCTTTCGCGTCTCCAATGACGCGTCTTTCACCTGCGCGAGCTTGTCAAACCGCCGCGTGGCGTCCTCGTGGTGTGCGTACGCGCGCTCGTGTTCGCGCATCGTCGATTCCAACGTCTTTTCGTACGTCTCTTGACACTCGCGTTCCAAATCGCGCGCTTCGTCGCACCACGCGACGACGAAGTCCATCATCGTCTTCACCCGCGCGTCCACGACGCCGCGAAACGCGCTCGCCAACCGATCGGTCTCTATCGATCTCTTCAGCGTTTCGGTGTCCACGACCTCGATGTCGATGTCTTGCAGCATGCGCTTATCCGCGTTATCCCGCGCGTCCGTCGTCGGCTCGCGCGCCGCGTCGATCTGACGCTTGTGACGTCGCCCTCGGCGGCGATTTCCTCGCGCGCGCCTCGGCGCCGTCTCGCTCGTCGCTCGATCGTCTCGTTTCGGTGTCAACGAAGCCGCTTCGCACCGCGCGCGCCAATCGTTGGCCTCGTCGAGCGTCACCGCGCACACGCTTCGCACGACGCCCGCGGCGCAGGCTCGCTCGGCCAACTCGTCGTCGTGCGCGAACATTTGGAAGTGGGATTCGGGCGCGCGCGAGGCGCCCGGAGTCATGCACGAGGACGCGTGCGCGGTGGTGGACATGGATGCGGTTTTCGATGCGGTTCTCGACGCGCTGGTTCCCATGCCGAGGCGTCGAGGTGTGCGGCGCGCGCGCGGCGTTCTCGGGACGACAACTCGCGACGCTATTTATTAACAACAAAACGACGGCGGGTACCGATACCGAGGCCGATTCGATCGCCCGCGCGTTGAATAAACGCAGAAGTGCGCGCTCACGCGTTGATTCTTTGCGTGATGTCTCGAATGCAAAGCATCTGCGCCTTGGCGTTGGCGCGCATGTACACGAGCTGCTCGATTTGCTCGGCTTGCTCCGGCGCCACGCCTTTCTCGCGCATCTCTCTTACCTGCGCGTCAAACTGCGCGTCTTGCTCCTCCATCGCGACCAAAAACCCATCCAGCGACTGCTCGAACGCTTTCACGTCCATGTTCGCCTCTCGCACGCACTCGAGCACGACGTTCTCCTCCGCCTTCGCGTCGTCGTCCGATTCCTCGAGCGCGTTCAACTTCGCCACCACCGCGTCGATCACACTCAACTCCGCCGGCGCGTTCGCGCGCTGATAACTCTCCAGCAAATATTCAAAGACACCCTTCAGCGCTTGCACGATCTCCGGTCGTTCACCCTTGGATTCCGCGGTTTGCATCGTCGCGAGCGCCGCCTCGACGACGCCCTCGGTGAGTTCGCCGCTCGCGCTCATCGCGTCCACCACCTCCTGCGCCTCTTCGGGCGATTGCGAGTTCAGAACTTTGTAGTAATTCGAAAAGTCGCGCTCGGTGACGTTATCGGGCGCCTGTTGCGCCGCGCTCAGCGCCTCGCGCAGGCCGTCGCCTTCGTTCGCGCGCGCGAGAGGTTTCGCGCGTCGACGGTTCGCTCGAGGTTTCGTCGCGCACGGCGCGCGCGCGGGCGCGAGCGCGACGGCGCGCGCGCAGGGCATGATCGCACGCGTCTCGGTCGCGCGCGCGCGCGATGTGTCGAACGCGCGACGCGACGCGATGTGTCGAACGCGCGCGTCGCGCTTTCGGAACCCTCTCGGCGTCGACGTCGACGCCGCACACCGCGACGCGACGCGCGCGAGACCGCACGCGCGCGCCATGAGCGCGTCACTCGCATCACCCGCCGTCGCGCGCGTCGCGCTCGGCGCCGCGAAGCGCGCGGCGCGTCGAACGCGCGCCGTCATCGCGCGCGCCAAGGGCAAAGCCGACGAACCCGAAGACGTCGACCCGGAAGAGATCGAGCTGGACGCCATGGAGCGCATGGAAAAAACCATGGACGCCATCGCGAACGATTTCAGCACCGTGCGCACGGGACGGGCGAACGCGGCGGTGTTGGACCGAATCGAGGTGGATTACTACGGAGCGCCGACGCCGCTGAAGACGATCGCGAACGCGTCGACGCCGGACGCGCAGACCATCACCATTCAACCGTTCGATAAGAGCGCGATTAAGGATATCGAACGCGCGATTAATGAATCTGATCTCGGGATGAACCCGTCGAACGATGGGAACATCATTCGATTGAACGTGCCGCCGTTGACGGCGGAGCGGAGAAAGGAACTCGCGAAGCTCGTGAGTAAACTCGGCGAGGATGGAAAGGTTGCGCTGCGCAACGTGCGACGGGACGCGATGAAGGCGTACGAAAAGTTGGAAAAGGCGGGGTCGTTCGGTGAGGACGAGATCGCAAAGTTGAAGAAGAGCATGGAGGATTTGACGGCGTCGTACGTGAAGAAGGTGGACGAGCTCACCAAGGCGAAGGAGACCGAGTTGCAAAAAGTTTAATTTTCGAAGTCGCCGCGAAAGACGCCATCGTGCGGCGTTCGACGCGCGTTGCGTTCCGCGACGTTTTCGCCGTCGTCACTATCTCGCCTCAGCGCCGCAGTAATATCAACGCACCATTGAGTATCGCGCTCGTCCCGGCCGCCGCGTCCCGGTCGCCGTCTCGGGCTCGCGCGCCGCCGCACACCTCCGCGCGCGGCGTCGCGATGTCTGCGCCCGAGCGAACGCCTCCGTCGACGTCCGACGAACCTTCGCCCGGCGATCGAGCGTTCACCGACGCGCTGCCGCCGCTGTTTTGGGACGGCGAAGGCGACGAGTGGCTCGAGGAAACCTCCCCAGAGTTTGCCGCGCTTCGAGCCATCGTCGAGGACGCGAATCGCGACGCCACGCCCGCGGAAATCGCGCAAAAATGCAAGGAGAAAGGCAACGCTTCGGTCAAGTACGGGGTGGCGAATAAGCTGTACGCGCGGTACGCGGTGGAGCATTACACCGCGGGACTGGCGGCGGCGAGCGGCGACGCGACGCTCGACGGGACGTTGTATTGTAATCGCGCGCACGCGGGATTGCTGTTGAAGAATTATCGAAAGGCGTACAGTGATGCGATTAAGGCGACTGAGTTGGTGAGTGGAAACGTCAAGGCGTGGTTTCGCGCGGCGAAGGCGGCGTTGGCGCTGGAACGCGCGGAGGAATGCGCGCGTTGCTGCGTCGGCGGGTTGGAAATCGAAGGGGACAATCGAGATTTAAAGGTGATGCTGCGCGAGGCGAAGCGGCTAGTGGAGAAGCGAGAACAACAGGCGACGTTGGACGCGGCAGAGAAGGTGCGCGTGCGCGCGTACGTAGAGGCGATGAAATCTAAGGGGATTCGCGTAGGGCCGGCGAGTTTGGGAAGCGGCGAGCGCTTGCCCGCTATCGATGCCACCACCGGCGTCGCGACCTACTGGACTCTTTTCGTGTACCCGGAATCCATGCAAACCGACGTCGTCGAGGCCGCGAGCGAAACTTCGACGCTCGGCGAGCACTTGGACGTGCTATTCGACCCCGCGGGGCCGCCGCTCGAGTGGGACGAGCGCGGCGCGTACGCTCGAGATTCGGTCGAGGTGTATTGGCAAACGAACGCCGCGGTGCCGTACACGTGGCAACAGGTGGAGACGAAGCTCTTAGACGCCGCGGGTGTGACGCGACGCGAGGTGGACGACGACACGCGAAAAGAAATCGAAGCCATGGCGAAGGGCAGGGTGGATTCGCGAGACCAGTTCATGCGCTCGCTCGACGAGAAAACCAAGCTCGGGGACTTGTTCAAGGACAAAGAGTGCGTGCTCGCGGGTCATCCCGTGTTTTACGTCATCGCCAAGGGTACGGAGTTCCGGCAGCGCTTCTTAGACGGCGAGTGGGAGATCTGATTTAGTACAATAGCAGTTGTTACACGTAGATATATGTCGAGACGGTTGATCACTGGCGCTCCGGCGCTCCGGCGCTGATTTCGACGACATCGTCGCCGTAATCCGACGCTCGCGCGCCAAAAAACGTGAGCCTGCGCGACCAAAATTCCATCAGCGCCTTCGCCTCATCGGCGGTTGAAATCATCTTGTGAGTCTTGTCGAACTCTCGCACCACGGCGCCGCACCCGTGATTTCGTCTAACGAGCGCCGCCGCCGTTTCCCGCACGCGCGCGAGTGGGGTGACCTCGTCACGCGTTCCCGCTATCAACAACACGGGCGTCGGTGCCTCGTCGCACTGCTCGTACGACTCCGGCCGCAGCAACGCCGCCGCCACGGCGGCGCACGACCCCAGTCGCTCGCGTCCAGTCATGCGAGTCGCGACGTCCAACGCCACCGCGCCGCCGTCGGAGAACCCAAACAAGTGTACGCGAGACAAATCCCACCCTCGCCGATCGCGCAACACGCGCAGCGCTCTTTGCACGGCTGACGACGCCGCGTCCAACTGTCTCGCTCGCGCATCCTCGCTCGCGCCCTCCTCCGCCGAAAGCATCCAACGCCGATGCGTCTCCTCCTCCGTCGCCCCCGCGCGTCCACGCGCGTCGAGCACGCCGCCCAGAGACCACAAACCGGTCGTCGGCAAACTTACCATGCGACCAAACTTGTGAAAGTTCATCGGATCGTCCAAGTCGCCGTGCAGCAGCACGAGAATGTTTTCAAACTGCTCGCACGGTTCGCCCGGCGTCCACGCCGGATAGCCGAAGAACCGCGCGACGGCCTCGTAGTCGCCATCGCGCGGCGCGCAGCGCCGGTCGGGCGTCCGAGGCGCCGGTTCGCGCGCGCGAGGCGCCGCGTCGAAAAATCCGCGTCGCATTTCGACGCCGCGGCGTCGATCCATCCAGCCATCGCGACGATCTAAACCCTAAATCCAGGGTAGGGTTTAGGGTTTAGCTCGTCGGCACGCCGCAACAGCGCTTAAACTTTTTGTTCGACCCGCACGGACACGGTCGATTGCCCGGAAACGCGCCTCGCATCGCCGCCGCCTCGCGCTGTCGCTGCGCCGTCGACATGTTCGCATCCCCGTCCCGCAGCGCCTCCGCCAGCGCCTCCGGCGACGTCGGCGTCGTCGTCATCGCCTTCGTCCGCCGCGCGACGGCGCGCGTCAGCGCGTGCGCCCTGAGCAACTCATCCACCTCGGCGCGCGCGCCGAGCTCGCGCCGCCGTCTCGCCGACATCGCGCCCGGATCCTCCAGCTCGCGCGCCGTCATCGCGTCGACGCACGCGCGCGCGCGCGACGCCGGGAACGAGATCTCCGCCGGTGACTTCGCGCGCGCGTCCGAGCTCGAAAATCTTTCGACTTCGGCGCGCTCGAGCGCGGACACGTAGTCGCGAATCGACAGGTCGTCGTCCTCGCGGTCGGCGCCGGCGAGCCAGGATTTGATCGCGTCGAGCGCGCCGTGCGCGCGCCGACGCGCGGCGAACGCGCGCGCGGGCGCGGCGAGCGTCCACGACGCGCGCCGCATTGTGACGCGCGGCGACGGACGGACGTCGCGTCCATGACGCGCGCGCGCGACGCGGCGATGCGTCTGCGGCGCGCGGCGGCGTCCGCGACGCGCGCGCGCGACGGATTCGGCGGGACGGCGGTCGGCGCGCGCGTCGTGGAGGCGGCGCGCGCGACGCATTCGGCGCGCGACTCGGCGGCGGCGAAGACGGCGACGACGACGCGCGCGCCGACGCGCGTGTACATCGAGACGTACGGATGCCAGATGAACGTCTCGGACTCGGACGTCGTGCGGAGCGTTCTGCGAGCGCACGGCGTGGCGACGACGGAGGACCTGCGCGAGGCGACGGCGGCGCTGGTGAACACGTGCGCGGTGCGCGACAACGCGGAGTCGCGCGTGTGGACGCGATTGCGGCAGTTGAAGGCGCTGAAGCGAGACGCGGGACATGCGTTGACGACGGTCGGCGTCTTGGGGTGCATGGCGGAGCGATTGAAGGCGAAATTACTGGAGACGGAGGATTTGGCGGATTTGGTGTGCGGGCCGGATGCGTACAGGGACGTGCCGAGGCTGTTGGAAAATTCGACTCGACGGTTGAGCGATTTGAGCGAGGAAGACCGGATGAACGTGCTGTTGTCGTTGGATGAGACGTACGCGGACGTGCGACCGGTGCGGAGAGACGTCGGGTCGCCGATGGCGTACGTTTCGGTGATGCGAGGATGCGATAACATGTGCGCGTTTTGCGTGGTGCCGTTTACGCGAGGACGGGAGCGAAGTCGACCTTTCGAATCCGTCGTCGACGAAGCGCGCGGGCTGATCGCGGAGGGCGTGAAGGAAATCACTTTGCTGGGTCAAAACGTGAACTCATACGCGGACGCGCCGATGAAGGCGACGACGTCGGCGGACGACGACCCGTTCGCGGCGTACGCGAAAGGATTCAAATCGGTGTACAAGCCAAAGCGCGAGGGCGCGCGCACGTTCGCGGACCTCATCTCCGCCGTCGCGGGCTTGGACCAGGAGGTACGCGTGCGGTTCACGTCGCCGCATCCGAAAGATTTCCCAGACGATTTATTACGCGTCATCGCTCAGACGCCAAACGTTTGCAAGCAATTGCACATGCCCGCGCAGAGCGGATCGACCTCGACTTTGGAGCGCATGCGACGCGGATACACGCGAGAGGTGTACTTGGATTTAATCAAGCGCGCGCGCGAGATGATTCCGGGTGTCGCGCTCTCGAGCGATTTCATCAGCGGCTTTTGCGGTGAAACGGAGGACGAGCACGCGGAGACGCTCTCGCTGCTCGAAGACGTTCGCTATGAGCAGGCGTTCATGTTTCACTATTCATTGCGCGAGAAGACGCACGCGGCCAGAAATTTGGAAGACGACGTTCCAGAACATGTGAAAAAACGGAGGCTTGCGGAAGTTATCGCGACGTTCCGTCGTCGCGCGCTCGAGGCGAACGCCGCGGAAGTCGGTCGGACGCACTTGGTGCTCGTCGAAGGCGCGAGCAAAAAGGATCCCGAGGCGCAGATGAGCGGGCGATCGGACACCGGCAAGCGCGTCGTCATACAAGGTAAGCGCGCGTTTAGTAATTCTAGCGGAAAGGAGGTGGACATTAAAGCGGGAGATTACGTGGTGGCTAGAGTGGTCGAAGCCGGCGCGTCGACGCTTCTCGCGACGCCATCGGAGATCACGACGGCTCGCGCGTTTTACGACGCGCACAGCGGCGCGGCGTGGTTTTAGAATTGTAATCGATTGTTGTATTTGTACGAAACGTAGCATCTTAGCGCGTCAGCAAATCACCGTCACGCCTTGAGATTGCAAAAACGTCTGCGCCGCGTGAATTTCTTCAGCGTCGGGCGTCCGCATGCCCTCGAGCTTGTACTCGAGACCGAGCTCGCTGAACTTAAACTCGCCGAATCTGTGATAGGGCAAAAGCTCAATTCCCTCAACACACTCGTGTGTTTTCGCGAGCTCCGCCAGACCGCGGAGCTCGTTTTCGTCGTTCGTTCGAAAGTCGACGAATCGAGAATCCGGATCGCTCATGAGCACGAATCGCAACCAAGTTTTCACACGGCGGCGATTCAATTCTTTCAGAAACGCGCGCATTGTCTCGTACTCGCGTTCCGTCGTACCGGTGATGGCTTTGTATTTTTCCAAACTCGAGCTCTTCACGCACAACAGCACCACGTCAACGTGCGGCAACACGCGATTCCACGTCTCCGCGTCCCCACTGGCGGCGGTGTCGATCGCCACCGTCAAGCCGATCTCGTGCGTCTTGATCGCCACCGCCTCCACGAACGCCGGTTGCAACAGGCATTCGCCCCCGGAAAGCGTTAGCCCACCTCCCTCCGAGCTCGCGTAATACTTGCGATTTCGCTTCAAAATTTCGACTATATCGTTCACCGACATCGTGCGCCCGGGATTCGGCGTCTTCGCGAGCGCGGCGTGCGTCGAATCGACGTTGCAGCAAAACGCGCATCGTTTTTCACACCCTTGAAGGAACACGATGCATCGTATTCCGTGTCCATCGACCGCGGTGAAAGTATCGATGCTGTGCACGCGCCCGGTGACCGCACCGCAGTCCTCGATGTCCGCCGCGCTCGCCGGGTCGCCGCCGAGCAGCCCCAAGCCCCGCGCCGCGTAGTTGCGCTCGGGCGGCAGGAAAACGATCGGTCGCGGACGTGGCGGAAAAGCTCCGCGGCGCTTGGTGGCAAAGCAAAATGTTGGGCTTTTTGGTTGGGCTTTTTCGTCGTCGTCGCGCATTTTTCGTTCGTCGTCGTCGTCGCGAAGTGGCGTGGAGTCTCGGGATAAGAATCGACTTTCGAGACGAGGCGAGAGGAAAACAAGTTACTAATAGCAATTCATCACGCGAACGATTGACGATCGATGCGCGTGAGCGATGGATTTAAGTGATGATACATTCTTTCGGGTGGCGTCGCCGAATTTACGGCGCGAGTAGCGCGCCTAGCGCGACCGTTGCGAGCAAAATTATGTCAACGTGGAAGAGCGGAACACCTGCGGCGGATACTAAGCCAAAGAAGCCGCCAAATAATGAGCCGCTGTTACTCGAGCACGTCGCGGCCGTGAGCGCACCGGCGATGCATGTCGTCTGGCCACTCACGGTGTACCCAGAGTTGCACGTCGGTTGACACGACGAGCCGCTGGCGAGCTCGGAGCCGCACGTACCAGAAACGCCGTTCGCAGGCTGCGTGAGTCCAGTGCACGGCGGCGAAGAGATTGAGATACCACTGACACCCGCGTTCGAGGCTGATGTTGCGATATCCGTAGTAAAGGATGGATCATTGAGAGTCGCAGTGACGGTGGACGCCTGCGAAGTCGGGATCGCTGTCTTGATTTCGGCGGCTATCGTCGTCGTCGGTGCGGCACCCGTTCCAGTCTCGCCGCCGACGGTGATTGGAGAGCTTGCCGCAGACAAAGCTGTGTTCAACGTCGCTCTATTCGTCGTCACGACTTGATACGTCACGACGTTGCTGAGTAGACGCCTGCGCGCCGCGCTTTGCGCAAAGTTCTCAATGTCAGACGTGGCGACACCCAACGACGACGCGGCGGCGGTGATGAACGAGCTTTCATCCACAGAGGACGAGAACGTTTGCTTTCCTAGCATCGTGTACTTAATGGTGATATTAGCCGGGTCCACTTGAACGCCAGTGGTGCCTGCCAAAAGCGACGTCGTCAGCGCGTTTTGGAGCGTCTGCACGAGGGTATCGTCGATGACTTGTGTGATTCCCGCGAACTCAACCTTGACTTCAACCTCGGTTGACTCAACGCACTCACCATTCAAAAGTGAGTAGCCATCATTGCAGACGCACTGGGTCTCGGTCCCAAGTGCGACGTCACCCGCCTCGTTCGTCGAGCCAGATGGACACGCCACACACGCACCGTCACTATTCACGCGATAGTTCGCGGGGCAAGTGCACTGCGTCTCGTCCCCGGATGGGTTGTCACCCGCCGCGTTCGTCGAGCCAGATGGACACGCCACACACGCACCGTCACTGTTCACGCGATAGTTCGCGGGGCAAGTGCACTGCGTCTCGGTCCCAGGGGCGACGTCACCCGCCTCGTTCGTCGAGCCAGATGG
>Ga0181559_10005415_pt1 | contig 12200 bp, 7 predicted proteins | sample 011ome_21_FD_133752 | JGI IMG/M metagenome (GOLD analysis project Ga0181559, IMG submission 133752) | Coastal salt marsh microbial communities from the Groves Creek Marsh, Skidaway Island, Georgia - 011508AT metaG (megahit assembly) | ecosystem: Environmental > Aquatic > Marine > Intertidal zone...
GACATTGAGAAGCTCATTTCAAGCAACCTTGGACTCCTTGGCTTCACGCCAACAGACCGGTCTCGTTTAGGTGTCGCCGAGGTCAAGGCAACGAGCAAGATTGAGGAGCTCATGGCTCGCCGTGAGGCTCTGCACGCCAAGTGAACAGTTTTGTCAGTGGGATCGCCTAGTCTCGAGGAAGAGAAAATATGACATACAAAGTTCCGGCCTATAGAGAGCCCACCAACCCCGTGGGGACTGTCGCTGAACTCTTCGCAGGTGTCGGTGGATTCCGGGTCGGATTAGCTAGAGCGGGATGGAAAACCGTCTACTCCAACCAATGGGAACCTTCGACAAAAATTCAGCATGCATCCGACGTTTATGTCGCGAACTTTGGCCCCGAGGGCCATTCCAACGACGACATTGCCACCGTAGGAAGAATCCCTGAGAAATTTGACTTGCTTGTGGGGGGTTTCCCCTGTCAGGACTACTCCGTAGCGAAAACGACCAAAACAGCCACCGGCCTTCAAGGAAAGAAGGGAGTCCTCTGGTGGGAAATTCTTCGCCTAGTTACTCAGCACAAGCCGAAGTACATATTTCTAGAAAATGTCGATCGATTACTGAAGTCCCCGTCTAGTCAGCGAGGACGGGATTTTGCCGTCATGCTTAGCACTCTGGGGAACGCGGGCTATGTCGTCGAGTGGCGGGTCGTCAACGCCGCAGAATACGGATTCCCACAACGGCGTATCCGCGTCTTTATTGGTGCTTACAAGAAATCACTTCACGACCGCGCCCTTTTGCCTGAGGACGTCGTGTTCAGGGAGGGAGTGCTCGCGAAAGCTTTGCCCATCAAACCGAATGATTCTGGATTGCTTGAAATCCCGATTTCCTCCGACCCCGAGCGGGTGAGCAAAGAATTCGGTGCTGGACACTCAGTAACTCAATTCGCGAACGCGGGAATCTTTATCAACGGAAGTGCCTGGACGACGAAGGTCTATGCCAATTCCAGAAGGAAACAATTCACCCTCCAAGACGTCCTAGTTGAAGACGTTGAAGTCCCCGAAGAGTTTTGGATTGAAGAGGGCCGTCTGAGGGAGTGGAAGTTTCTCAAGGGAGCGAAAGCAGTCGAGAGAGTCGACAAGAGCACCGGATTTCACTACAAGTACTCCGAAGGTTCAATGGCTTTTCCCGACCACTTGGACCGCCCTAGCCGCACCATTCTGACCGGTGAAGGTGGACAAACACCCTCACGTTTCAAGCACATAATTCATACGAAGGGGGGATATCGGAGACTATTGCCTGTTGAGCTGGAGCGGTTATCTGGATTTCCAGACGGATGGACAAATCCGCAATCTTTGGGAGGTATTACCAACGCGAAGCGAGCATTCTTTATCGGAAATGCTCTCGTCACAGGTCTAATCGAATCAGTAGGAAAAGCGCTGGCTGAGCGAATCGAGAAACCTAGAGGTAAATGACTTCAGAAGCTACAGACCCTCTCCGTTTGACCAAACGAAAAGATTCGGGAGCAGCAAGGCCAATTAGGAGCGTTGGGGTCGTCAGTTGGTTCCTCATTGGATCAAGGTACCTCAGCATTTTCTCGAATTCGCCGACCGCTGAATCGAAACCGCCGTTTCCCTTCAGGGCGGCGGTTGCAGAGATAATTACCCCGATCCCTTCTCCGATATCCGTGGCCTTGGCGACATGATTGAGTTCGCTAGCCATCACGGGCTTGAGCAGGTTCCAAGCGATGGCCTCTCCGTGGTTGAAAGCCACTTCGACTGCAATGCCGGTTCTCATCTTCGTCGTTTGCATTCTTCGAGCTGAGTTTTCGGTCAGCCTGAGAGACTTCGAAAAATCCAAGCGCCATCGCTTCTCGTTCTTGGAGGTATAGGGCTTTTGGCTGAAGAGTGCACTCTGCGGTTCCCAACCCTTTCTTACGAGATATTCATCTAACAATCCGTTAATCGAGTGCGACAGGCTCTTGGGCGGGGATTTTTGGTGTTGTCGACTGACATCGACTCTTGCGAGGTAATCGGCTAACAGGTCTTCATCGTTAATTGCGTGAATTGCATCTTTCAATTCAGCCCATAACTGCGATAGCTCTGGTGTTGCCTCAACAATCTCAAGAGCATTCCTATGGGAGTGAAGGGTAAATCTCATTGGATACTCCCCAGAAATTCTTGGCTAAAGAAGCCCTGCGCGCTCCCTCTGCCCCCAACTAAGGTTGCACGGTCGAGGCCCTGGTTGAACCATTCGCAGCTTGTTTCCGGGAGATAACAGCATTGATGGCATGCTCCTCCGTTTCCCTCAAAATCCTCGGAAGGTGATGAATTGCAGACAGGGTCAAGATTGCACCATTCGCCCGACATAAGTGCACGCTGAAGTAGGGATTCAAGTTTTCCTGGGGTTATGAGATCCACGAGTCCTCCCATGGTTCCTACGCTGTCCCCAGCAGCGGTGTATATGAGCAAACCAAATCTGCCGTCTTCGAAATAGATTCTGTCTCGAATTGAGGCGACTGGATAACCACATTCCAGGGAAGCGGCATTAATCAAAAGGTGGGCAAGAGTGTGAACCACGACTGCCTTTGGTTCGAAGTGGTAGTCATTTACAGAAATAGTCTTGAAATGCTCGACGTTGACCCGTGCCCAGGTATCCAAGCGCTGACTATCTATTTCAAGAAATATTCCTTCTCCGAATATCCGGTTCGCGGGGAGCCAGGACTTAGTCGCGTCATCCCTTTTAGGAACATGACCCCATAGCTCATCTAGCGCGTTTTGAGCCGTCCGAGTTCGCCGCGGTGGTTCAACCCGCGTGAAACCAGCAAGGACGCGAGTTTCGGCGAGACGATGGACCGCAACGATTGAACAGATGTTTGCCAAAAAAGGAAAATTGGCGGTGTCGTAGTCGCTAAGCTCCCTGGGCTCTGAATCGAGTATCGGTAGTCCGTCGGTGTCCGGGGAGCGTGGTGTCTCTAAGGCTTCGATTTCCGCTGCTTTCCCTTGGCGCTCAGCCCGCTCGGAACCCATTCGCGCCCGCTCGATGTGACGAAGAGTGTCTTCGTACTTAAAGTCAGGATACGAGTCGGTGACACCCTTATGAATCACCTCGCGCACCCCATCGCTATCTTGGATTGCAATCAAGTCACCAAACTTCGACTGCAGAAGTTTTAATACGTTTTCGCGATATCCCTGAGGCGGTGGTAGATGCAGTGCTGATCGAATATTGGGGAAATATACGCTTGTCGATGTGCGGAGGAAACTCAACATAGTTTGTTCACAAACTTGCGCATTCGATTCCGGAAGCCATGCCCGCACCCCAGTGCACTTGTAGGCAATCTGGTAGTCACCCTCTTCACTTCTGAGAGAAGGCTTAGCCCCACAGGTTTTGCATGCAACTTTGGGTAACAGAGCGTTTCCACCGTCTCTAAAGGTCAGACTTGGATGGGCACAAGGGTCACCATTATGTATGAGCCACGTCCAGTCGATTTCGTCAAGGTGACCATCTGGACAGCAGGACACGAGCGGAACTTGTTGCAGATACCGATTCCTCTTGCCGGACTCCTTGCAACTTGGACAGGCCCTCTGGCTCGAAGCCTCCGCCGATGAATTCCTTGTTAATGATCCGCAGGACGTGAATGGGCAATACTCCCACATTGGAAAACGCGTAGCAGGGATAAACCATGCGGCCGAGTAGTCTTCAACATTTGATTCGTCGTCAACGACAGGAGGCTCAATGAACCGACTGACTCCGAACTCCATCTCAAGGTTTGTGTCGCGCAATTCGTATTCTTCGAGAACCTGTAACCGATTCTCTCTTTTTCGATTTTCATCCTTCACGATTACAGGAATTTGATTCCACCAGTCTTGTAGTCCGGTCATTAGGACAGTGATGTTGTCATGGGTCACAAATAGAGAGCCTGGGCCAGAACGACCGACAATCTGGTTCCTTCTAATGAAGGAGTAATTCTTGTTCACTCGTACTCGTCCCCATCCTGAGAGGAATCCTGGGACCACCTATCGTTTGCAACCGATTCACTTGACCCACTCCCGTAGCGGCGGGCGATGCGAACAGCGGATTGACCTTCGACGCTACGCATAGAGTTTGGCACGGACCATTTCTGGAGTGACTCTTCAACAGAAATCTGCTTGTCGGATTGCACTATTAGTCCGTCTTCAGAATCAGTCCAAATGTTTTTCGATTTACTTCGGTGGAGCGAGGCCTTCCTCTTCAGCTCAGCGACCTTGATTCTCACAAGCTCTGCACCTCGTTTCCCAGAGACGAGTATTGCGCGGGATTCGAATTCCTTAATCAAGGCCTCCCCGGACTGGCTCGACAGGTATTCGCTAGGGTGCTCAAGAGTCGTATTTCTAATGGCTGCCGCAATCGCTCCTGCTCCACCACGGTCTAATGCTTGACTTGTGAATGGGGTTAGGCTGACTGGTTCGACCGAGGCATAAAGCCTTTGGTGATTCAGTGTGAAGGATTCAAAATTTGATCGGTCCCTCACGTTGTATGGAGAAAGCACCACGACAACTAGGCCTGGTGCATCCGCGCTCCGGCCGACTCGACCGGTTACTTGGATATATTGACTCTCACTCTTGGGCTGTCCCATGACCGTCATGAGGCCTAGTCGAGGGATATCCACACCCACCTCAATCATGGAGGTAGCAAAACAAATGTCTACCGGGTAGTCATCACTCATTCTCCGAGCAAGCCGGGCCATGGTCTTGTTTGAGTCGTCTCTGGATGATGCCGTCAGTTCGGGCATCTCTCGCACATTTCTCACTGGACCGCGCGGCGAGTCAGGGGTATCGGGGGCCTTACCGGTTCTAATCCCAGACAGTCTCGCAAGTGCGTAGATTCTTCGACGAAGATTTGTCGCAATCGTTGAATGAAGGAGTCCAATACTTCTCTTGCTGTTGAAGAACACGAGGTTGGTCCACCAGGCGTCCGCAAATCGTGAACCTTCTTGGTCAACTGCGCTCGCAGCATGTGCGAGCGCAGCGACCACCCTCAACTGAGATTCGACGACACTTCCAAGTCCGGAGGCACACACTGCTACGAAAGTCTTGCCAGCCTCGCGATTTTGGCCGGAGGGTGTCTTTGCGAAAAAACTGTCATCAATTGATAACCCGGGTGGGGGGAGCAGCTGTGCGTCCTCTCTCCCGTAAAGCTGGCGCACCTGCGACCTAAAGTTCTTTGTCGTGGCTGTAGCACCAATAATCAGAGGTCGTTGCCCACCGTCGAACCTGCATAGTTCATCGAGTGAGATTTCATATAGCGCATCAAGGCTGCCGAGAGGGCCGGCTATGAGGTGTAGCTCATCCTGTATGAATAGCGAGGGAGGGTCTTGGCTTCGCTTTATCGAACCCTGTGTCGCTTCAATCCCGAACAGCTTCCGCGAATCTTCAACCCAGGAAAGCCGCGCGAACTTGTCAATTGTCCCGACAATGAATTCGGGCGGAGCATTGTAAATGTCCTCGTCCGTCTCGAATATTGGGAGGCGTTTGAAGGCCCCCGGATTCTCATTAGTTTGCTTTGTGAACGGGCACAACGAATCCGGACAGTAGATAGCTACGTACTTGTCATTTCTTTTTGGGAAGGGACGAATTTCATATCCGGCAACCTTTTGTTGCTGCGCCGTCTGCATCTGCGCGCTGCACCACGGGCACTTCTGGAGCAGGAAAGATTTGCTTCCCTGGCTGCCACCTTGGGCTATTGATTTGTGCCAATTTTGGGCTTGCTTCCAGGTGTTTGGCGTTGAGCCACCACCAAGCCAGGCTCCAATTCTGAAAGGTAAAGTCCCAAGTTCTGGGTTAGTCTTTCGCAAGATTTCCAGAGCACACATCAGCGCGGCCGCACGCACGACTTGTTGTGAGGTGAGAAGAGTAAGGGTGTACCTCATCATTACAGTTGTTCTATGTTTGAGAGCCATTCCAGCCTTGACTCTTTGAACGCGCTCGAAAAGCATGACAAATGCAGCCAGGGCAAGATAGGCCTCAGTTTTCCCTCCTCCAGTGGGCATCCAAATAATGTCTACCCGCTCTCTTTCCTCAGGGATTCCGCTCACGACGCGCGGAATTTCAGAAAGGAGAAAAGCGATCTGGAAAGGTCGCCAGAATGCTTGGGACTCAACTGGTATTGGCCCGAATCCTGCGGTTGGACTAGCAGAGTCAAAGTCCGGTTGAGTTTGAGGAAACTCCGCTTCGAACTCACTCGTTAGGCCAGTCGAGGGATCAAAAGTGCCTTTGCGAACGTCGGGGTAGGCTGACGAAGTTCGTTGGGCATTCATCGCAAGGGATACCCAGGTGAAGATTTTGCGGACTTCCTCGTTCTTCTGAACTAACTCCCACCCGGCTTCGATCTGCGTACGAAACCTGTCTATGCCTTCGAGATGACGTTTTCCTGCAGAAGACTGGGATCCATTCGAATCATCTTCGAGTGAAGTTCTCCATGATCCGTAGTCGGCAATAATTCGGTTCACAGAGGCTTGGGCTTCCTCGCTGAATAGCCCCAAGTCAATCATTCCAACTCTGTAGGAATCACCGTCACTGCTGCGGATGTCGGGTGAGGGGGATTGAATCGTTACTGCTGGCATCACTTCGGACTCAACTATCCACGAGTTGTCGACCTGCGTAACAGTTGAATCGCATCCGTGGCCGACGGCCAAGACTTTGACATCGCTATACAGAAGCTCCATAGATTCGTCATCGGAATCCATCGGCCTTTGTAAGCGGGGGTACGGAAGGAGGCCGTTGGTTGCAACTGAGATTTTTGCCTGGAACAGCGCGGATTCCGAAATGTTTTCGAATTCAGTGGTCTGGTTCAAGACGTATGCAGTACAAATCTTGCCTGCATCGGTGGCTTGCCTCACCAGAAAGCCGATGCGGAGACTAATGCCAGCGATTGTGATTTCCTTTGTGATGCTTGAAGCGGTGTCGAATTTTATTTCCTGGAAAACCGCGTTCCTTGCAAAGACATCGCGACTTCTTCCCCCCTCGAGCACGGATAGTCGCTCGTAAACGGAACCTTGAACCCTTATTTGGATTGACTTTGTGTCAATTGGTAGGTGGAACGAAATCGCCAGGCTCCGTTGCCTCTTGGTGGCTTGAGTTTCCTCAACGTCATCACCATCGTCGTCTTCGGCAGTCGATGGATTGTCTACGTCTACTGTTTCCAAGGCCTCCGGCGGCAAATCTGATTCGGAATCAAAAGCGCTTTGTGTCCTAATCAAATTACCCAGAGAATTTTCGTCAAGTCCTGGGTACAAAATGCCAACTCCATAAAGGATTGTCGGTGGAAAGGCGAGGAGCTCGCGTCCGTCGGAGTCTTTCATCGGCACGGTGCCAAAGGTTAAGTCATTTGGAAATGCTTCCCCTTCATTAATTTCGACGACGTCGCCTGAGTAACCTGGCCAGCATTCTTGAAGAGGTGATTCAGGCCCCATCAAGGCGAGGCGAAGGCTCTTAATTACCGAATCTCTCGATTCTGCAGACGATAGCTCCCTCATTTTCCGAGCCTATCGATTAGCTGTCTTTCCTGGTCCTTCTCGATCAGAATAACCAGCTCTTCGGTGGCTCGAGTCCCTGCGGTGATAATTTCTTCATCTGACCACTCCAAATCGAGTTGCAGAATCACCGCAGACGCCTCAAGGCCCTTAAATGATCGAGTAGTCGAAACACTGACACGTTCGGCTCCCGGAAAATATTCCTGGAGAGACAATTCTTCAATTAGCCTTCTTTGGCTCTGGTGGCTTGAGCAGATAACCACGATGTCTCCAGGATTAAACCTTTGTCGCAACGAGTTAATTGCTGACCCAACCGGGTTCCCTAGAGAGCTGTCCACAATCTTCACGTCCGGGAGAGAGCCAGAATTCTCGCGCAGATAAGAGCGGTAGATCTCTCGGCCGAAGGCTAATTTCTCAATCCAGCGTCCCTGGCGCTCAGGGTTACGGCAATTGTCCTGAAAGGAAACACGAGTAGGAGCTAGTTGTCCTAAGGGATTGGGTTGCAAACTCCGGGATTGAATGTCCTGGAATCTTGCATCGCCCGTGAAGACCCAGCTCCCTTTATCTAGGCCCCCCCTAAGAATCGAATCTAGGAGGCTTATCCAGGGTTCAGAACTGAGGTCTTGGAACTCATCGACCACCAGAAAGTCACATTGGTGCTCTGGGCGAATTAATTCAGCACACCTGACAACTGCCTCCTTCCACCATTCGAAGCCCACGTCAGAAGGAGGAGATTCTTGAAGTAAATCGACCACAAAGTTGAACACACTTGAAGCACGAAACTCACCTGATGCCTCGGATGACAAATGTCTCCCGAGAAGAGAATTGAAACAGAGGAGCTGCACCTTTTCGCCCCTAAACGCAGATCGGCGAGCTGCTTCGACAGCAGTTGCCGTTTTCCCAGACCCTGGTGGTCCTTCGACGAGGACCCTCTGATTCGCGGCAATGGCATCGAAAGCTCTCAGCTGAACAGAAGTAGCGAGCTTCAATTCCTGCAGTGTTCTCTCTTTCCGGAGCCGCGGACTAGCAATCACTTCAAAACTTGGCCGCGCCCAGTTGACAATCCTCTCCTCTTCTCCTGGTTGCAGAGACAGGCCAGGCTCACTTTGGAGGCTTGCTAGTAGCTGGGTCGTAACGTTCTCGGAAATCGGTCCTTGACGAGTTGATAGCTGATTCTCCTGATCCAATTCAGTGATGTTTGGCACATCTGTATCGGTGAAGACCAGTAGAGGAGAAACTTTTACGTTTCCAAGACCGATTGCAGGTAGGTCTCGCTTGAAAGCGTAGGTTGCGTCCTTTAGCTGATTGACCGGGCTCTTCTTGGATAAACCAGCTGCACCTAGGTACCAGTTACCCTCTGAATCCCTACTCACTGATGAATGCGCTTTCACTTCAACAACACAAACTCCCAAATTTGGAACCACCACAAGGAAATCAATTTCCCGCCGGACACCATTCCGATCTTTTGGTAGGTCGTAGGAGTGGAGAACAATCCAATCTTTGGAGTCCTCGTGGTCTCTCAGAATTCTGAACAATTCCTTTTCTCCGGGAGAAATGTCTTTGTCAGGAATGATGCTTGGAATCATTCGAGCCATGACAGCCCGTTTTCTTTGAGTGGTAACCCAAGTTTTGAGGACGGAATCTTGTGCAAGCCCGGAGATATTGAGACCACTCGCGAAACCAACAGAGGTTCCCCCTTGCCAATCGCTGGCATAACGTAGCCGAATTTTGCAAGCTCCTCTTCCAGATCGGCCCCTTTGTAGTCTCGGAGTTCTTCGAGCAGCTCCTTAAAGTGGATTCGGCCTGCTTGGGCCCGAGACGCCCGAATCATCTTTATTGTTGTGAAATCCGCCTCGGCCCAATCCTCACCGCACACCTTCCCGATGGCTTGGAAGTGACGAAACTCTTCGGGGGCGAGGTACTGCGGAACGAGAAGTCGCCTAGCGACATAACTCGAGTAATTTCTGCGGACTCCGAGTGACACGAGCTGGTCGGTGAACGCCGAGACTCCTAGCTTCTCCACGCAAGTCGTCATCGTGTTCCGGATGGCCTCAAATTCGATTATTGCTTTCGCATATGAGGGCTCCGCTATGCGGGTGTCCCACCACTGTTCGGCGATACTTCGAAGGCGTGCATGCTCTGCTCTGGAGTTCCGGAATATGAGATATTCGCCGGAGCTTGGAAACTTGCTCTCCTTGTCACCCCCATCGGTGGCTTCAAAAATTTTTGGATAGGGGGCCTCTGAAATCTCAAAGTAAACCCACAAGGAGCCTTCGGGACCTTGAATCTCCAGGCGCTTCGCATCAACGAGGCTGGCGTGAGGCTCAAACGTTGGGGGCAACGTCGCCCTAACTTCGAACTCCTCAATTTCGGGCTGGCTTTCTCGCTCCACTCGCGGACTAGGTGACATGCTCAGATGTTTGAAACCGGGCCAAGGCGAGAGTTCCTCAAGGCTTGGCTCCCTGAATGGAGGCCATATCAAGAAAACCACTTCCTCTGCCCGAGGTGTTGTCACCAACCACTGCGCCCTGTGGCTGTTTTCAGGTGCTCGACCCCACGATTCATATCGAGACGGTGGGCCAAATAGCACCTGGCACGGGAAAGGTGGGCACTTCTTCAGTTCACGATATCGAAACAGAGAAACAAAGAGGTTTTCGTCCTCAATCCATTTCTCTATTCCCGGTAATGATTGGACATCCCGCGGGCACAGAACAATTGCTGGGTCTCCAGACCGTTCGTAAAGGCGGCTTGCCTCGATTTCAGGTCTGGCACTAACGAATTCTTCAAGGAAGTTGCGAGCTGGATGACGCGTTGACGCTAGCGCGAGGAGCGCCTGTTCCAGATTCTCGATTTCTTCATGTTCTGAACCTGCCATCGGAATTGCTTGTCGGGTCTCCGAAAGTAGAGTATCCAGTCCTACTAGCGGATCAGATAAATCAAGTGGGCCGTCAGCAAGCCTGAAGATTAGCTTCCGTGTATTGGCTAAGAGTTCCTCATTTCTCTGTGACAAGGGATCATATTTTTTGGATTTGAGGTTGCGAACAATTGCTACGACTCTCGACATTTCGTCCCATTCCAGGGAGATGAATCGAATTGACGGACGTTCCGCAAATCGAAGGAGGAGAAGTTCTTCTCGTAGAGCCTCGCTAGGCATATTCGTCCTCGATTACGTCAAATTCGTCTTGTTCCGTGAAGATTCCTGGTGATTCAGCAAACAGTTTTATTGGTAGTCCAGGTACTCCCTCAAAACCCAAGATTTCCTGGGGCTCAGAATCTATTTGGCGGTCCGCAAACCAATCTCTAAAGAGAAAAATGTCGTCTGAGGTCGGCTCAAGAAGCAATACATGCGGAGTCTCAGGCCAAATCCATCGAAACCTGCTTCGCCAAGCTGTCATTCCAACATTAATGACAGCTCGAGGTCTCAACTCGGAAAGCCAGCTTTTCCCCTTCATCCCAGACGGACTCGCAAGAATTATGGGACTCCGAAACCATTCACCTACGAGTTGACCTGGTTCTGCAGCTGCGACTTGTTGGATGGGATTCCAAATCCTGAAGTCTGCTAGCTGATTCCGAAGTTTCTCGGCAATTACCTTCGGTCTAGTGCAAATGACAAGGACTGGGTTCCCGGAGGCTATGAGCAATTCCCAGTTTGGTTTTAGGGCATCAACGCTTCCGTCAAGTTCAATTAGCAGCTCAGATGATTCTGCGGAAATCGTTCGGCGTTTCCGATCGGGGAAGTTTTCAGGGAGAGGCCGGATTGGAGGCGTTTTCCCCTCGGCGAAAGTACTCCCGTCCAACCGAATAGGGTTCTCGTGGAATGTGACATCTCGGAACTCATTACCAACAATCGTGGCAACCCTTCGACCGTGAGTAACAGACTGTTCTGCACTATGTGCGTCAAGTTCGAGAGCTGCTAGCGATGTGGTCGCCGCAAAGTAGGGAGCACTGGGCGGGGCAATTACAGCTGAAAAGTGGAGATTCTCGTCTGAGGTGGGGAATCTCCGGAACAAGAGCACAAGTGCCTTTATCCAGCGGGGAGCGTCTTCAATAATCAATCGCTTCCCTTGCTATTCAAACGAGACACTCTTTTTTAGCGTTCCATGAAAGCTACCTCACGACCAGCCTCGAATCCAGGGTGACTGTGACGGAGTTCTTCTGGGGTTTCGCGTCTAAATAGTCGAGATAGAGGCGTGCTCCAAGCGTGACGGTGCCTCCTTCTGGTTCCAATTGATCGAATACTTTGGGGGCTAACCACTCTGGGACGTGGCCTACATGCTTGTTTCGGATATAGACAGCCACCGCCTTACCGCTATCCGAGTACTCGTTATCTGGGTCGTTGCGGAGTTCGACTTCGACAATGTGTTCGGTGTTGCCCTGGGTTTTGAGCTCCTCGCGTAGAGCTTCGAAGCTCTTCTTGTGGAACATCTCGCCGACAACCTTGATTTCGGCAAGGGGCTCGAGCTCCTCGTCATCCTCGGCCACAGCATGCTCTGGTGAAGATGGTGCTTTCCGCTTGTTCTTAACAGGTTCCACATCAGGCAGTGCGTTGTCTTTCCGCCACTGCTCCGTGCGCCGCTCGATTTCTTCCTCGCTGATGAAGAAGCTTTGTTGCATGACCCCCAGCTGCACTTTGACTTCTTCGGCAGCATGCAGGGCTGTCTCTTTAGCTGCCTCGAAGCCGTATTCCTTGACCTGCTCGGTGATTTGAAAA